>OLNY01000002.1_pt1 | contig 310522 bp, 255 predicted proteins | sample 1671981 | NCBI WGS metagenome assembly OLNY01 (sample SAMEA3136632, study PRJEB25190) | human gut metagenome | biome: human gut; feature: human-associated habitat; material: faeces | place: Austria | collected 2013
ACTGCGGTGTAGTCCGTGGGAGGATAGGTCGTTCTGCTCATGCAGGGCGCTGTCTAAGAAAGATTTAAAAATCTTATGTGTGTGCATTGCGCAAGTTTGATAGGTGTGAGAAAATACACCTTGTCTTTACGGGCGATTGGCGCAGCGGGAGCGCAGCTGCCTTACAAGCAGAAGGTCACAAGTTCGAATCTTGTATCGCCCACCATTAATTACCGTGCATTCTTGTAATGCACGTTTTTTATTTTACGGGCGCTTAGCTCAGCGGGAGAGCACCACCTTCACACGGTGGGGGTCGCTGGTTCGAACCCAGTAGCGCCCACCATCTAAAACACCAGGCCAGACGCTTTTCTTTGCGCTGGCTTTTTTGTTTGTTCAACTTTTGTTACTATTTTCAGCTATTTTGATCATTACGTGCGATAATTTGTGATTGTTTGATTGTTTCAATCTGTTTTAATCCTTTTGAGAGGCGGTTTTTATGTACGGCATGTATGGAAGTTACGGATCAGTGGCCACCCAGGCTGGCGTTGGTCTTGTACTTGCTTTTATTGCTTTTATTGCAGCAATTGTTGTTACGGTTATTTTTTACCGTAAGTTTATTTCGGTAGACAATGTTTATAAAACGCCTGGCGTAAAGGGCGATTGGGGTCCTTTCTTCCGTTTTGAGCATCTTATTATTGAAAACATTTTGAAGGTTCTCTATATCTTCACGGCTTCCTTGATTGCTTTTGAGTGCGCAGCAAGTATCATTACTTCTTTCTTTGGTTTTATGTATGATGCGGGTGCTGCTTTTGGTGGAATCATTTTCTTCCTTATTTTGTTTGTTGTATTGGAGATTATTAACCGCCTTTGGTTTGAATTTTCTTTATTGACGGTGCTTATTTGGAAGAACACTTCTGCTATTCGCAAATCTGTTGCTGCAGATGATACTTCTTCCAATGCTGGGGGTTTTAACCCATTTAATCCCGTTATCCCACAGCCAGGGAATGCTAGCCAGAACGTACAGAGCACCAATTCAGCTACTTCCTTTGCATCTGGCGTATCTTCTGCTCAGGCAGGCTCTCCAAGTGTTTCGGCTCAGCCAACGCAGCCTGTAGCTCAGCCTGCACAGCCTGTAGCGCAACCTACCCAGCCTGTATCGGCAAGCGCTGTATCTTCACAGCCAAGTGCTGCTTCTCAAGTGTCAAACCAGAACGCAACTGTTCAGGCTCCAGTTTCTCCAAGCGATGCCTCTCAAGCTGCACCAGTTTCTCATTCGCATAATGCTGCTTGGACCTGCCCTTCGTGCGGAGCGTTTAATAAATCAGGTTCATTCTGCGCTCAGTGTGGCACTCGTAGAAACAACTAGTTCGTTCAATTTGATCTATTGATGCTAATTAATTCGCTTCTGTTTTTCTGTAGGCGCTAATTAGTTTGATTCTGCTTGCAGACGATAAATTTGGAAGAGCCCGAGGATTTTTCCTCGGGCTTTTTTCATGCTTTATCTTGTAGGTAGTTTTGCCCTATATAACTTCTTTCGACCCATAATTCCAGTTTTGATTTATATGCCTAGCCTTTACCAATCACTTTAGTTTTAATTAATATGCCTAGTCTTTACCCATCGCCCTAGTTTTGCCTGAAGATCTTATCTTTATAGCCTCGTATGTCTTTTGTGTTTCTTCTCGAATTGGGTTTTGGGGTGTTGTTTGACACTGTGTGAGTTTGAAGTGACTCTTATATATAAATTTCTTTATTCCTCAAATAATCTATAGCTATTTGTGAGAGCGATATTTATTTCATATGAGAAAGATGTGTACTTCATGTGCACTTTTTTATGTCTTTTTGTGCACTAAATGTGCCTCAAAGTTCTCTTTTATGTGAATTTCGCCCGCCATTATTAAAGAAGCGAAAGGAGGCGGGCGTGAAAAAGAGTGTATTAGCTGTAGGCATAGTATTTGGCATTATTTGTGCGATATGTGTTGCGTTGTATGCCTCTCTAGTCCATCAAGAAGCCGATTCTGCTCGAGCTGAAGCAATGAAACGCTACGGCGGAGAACAAGTTGAGGTATTAGTTGCCACGAAAGATATTTACCCAGGAGAGACGCTTACTTCATCAAATACCACGATGAAAACATGGCTTTCAGATTTGCTTCCCGATGAATGTATTACCAACTTCGACGAAGTGAAGGGATTACAAGTTTCTTCGTTGGTCATCGCTGGAGAAGCAGTGTCTTCGAAGCGATTTAATTCCGAAACTACTCCGTTAGATATTCCTGATGGCTATGTTGCTATTTCGGTTCCAGCAGAAGATGTTCAAGCAGTAGGCGGAGCACTTACGGCAGGTATGAATGTGGATGTGTACGCGACTGGTTCTGAGACATCGTGTATTGGTGAGGGATTGTTGGTCCTAGCAACAAATGCTGATAATTCGGAAAGTGGTAAAGCAAGCGTTAGCTGGGTCACTTTGGCGGTGCCACTGGATCAATCGCAAGAATTTGTTACGGCTTCTCAAACGATGGATATCTATTTCACGCTCCCTTCTCGCGACAAGGAAGTTTCTTCAGATGAGAGCACTTCAGAAGCAGCTACAGAGACAACGGATGCACAAGAAGAGGTGCCTGAAGAAGGCGCAGACACTGAGTAAAACCACGAAGGTCTAGATATTCAGTTAGAAACCTCCCAATAAATCTATTCGGGGAATATGAGCCAAGAACCTAGGTAGAGCGCAACTAAGAATAGAGGTGTAGCAATGAGTAATCGCACCATATTATGTTTGGATACTGAATCCCTCCAACATCCTGAGCTTATTGGGCTGGAGGATGAAAACTTACTCTCTCAACCTTGGTTGTCTGTTTTTACTGATGCATGCAAAGCGCGACAATCACTTTTGAATGATGCTCACAATAGCAAAGTATGGGTTGTTTCTTCTGATTCAATGGATGGCATTAATTTAGCTGCAGCACTTAAGGCAGATGATGCGCGTCGACGGGTTGATCTTGTTACTTTTGAATCTTCTGGTTCTGCTTTGAGCCGTTGTAGGGCAGCAGGAATTGGAGTTATTTGTGGCAGAAATGAGTTCGTTCATGCTTACGCAGCAATGAAAGAACAGGGAAGAAAAGCTCAAGACCATGCTGAGAGTAACGTTTCAAAAGACAGTGCGCTGGATGGTCCGCGGGTTGATCTAGAACAAAGAATGATATCGGTGACCACAAAGGAAGAAGTGGCGAAAAAGACAAGTGAAAATGAGAGAAATAAGCACGATACAAGAAAAGGGAATTCTTCTGCTTTTAGCCCAATTAGTGCTCTTGCTATAGATGAACCGTTGTTGAATCTATCCAAAATCACCAAGCCAACAATACAGAAAAACGCAGATTTTAGTATTGCTGTTGTGAGTGGCAGCGGGGGTTCTGGAAAAAGCACCTTGTCGGTATGCGCTGCTCTGCTTTATCAGGAGCTTGGCTTTAAAACGCTTCTTTTAGATGCAGATTTGCAGTTTGGTGATATGGCTTATATGCTTGGCCGCGATAATGCTCTGACTATATCTGACCTTATAGAAGAACCAGAGCGAATAGTGCGCATTGCTCCCGAGGATGGAATGCCTGCGGTAATTGCGGCTCCTGAGTATTTAGAGCAATCAGAATTGATCATGACGCACTTTGCGGAAATTATTGCTTTTGTGAAAAGGTATTTTGATGTTGTTGTTATCAATACTGGTGCTTTTTGGACAGAACAGCATGCCCAAATTATTGAATCGGTTGATAAAACGCTTTTCGTCCTTGATCAAAGACCCTCTTCGGTTCGAGCTTGTTCTCGCGCTCTTAGCTTATGTTCGCGCTGTGGAATAGCTATTAAGCCTTTTGAATATGCACTGAATTTTTGCTCACGCCATGCTTTGTTGACGCCGCTTGATATTTCTTGCGCAATGCAGGGAATTTCGGTGCAAGAAATTAAAGATGGCGGGAAAGAAGTTGGCGAATTATTGGGTGCAAGTTTACCTAAAGAGCTATTACGAACAAAAAATGTCTTTGTTCAAAGTATGCGCGAGCTTTGCGTAGCTCTTCTCCCTGAGGGCAATAAAGAAGCGTTTCAAGAGTTTTTAAATCAGGAAAAGTCTCAACGGAAGGGTAATCCCTTTTCGAGTCTGCGTAGGAGGCGTGTAGCATGTCTTTGATGCAACGGAGCGCCTATGTAGGCCAACCCATGATGTTTGTGCAGAGCGAAGGGTTAGATCAGGTATTAGAGGTTCTTCGAAGTCGTGTATCGGAAATTATTCCCTCGGTACAAGCGGCTCGGCTGATCGCCCTAAATCCGCATCAGGCACGCAATGAATTACGGTTAGCGTGTGAGCAGGTAATTAAGGAAGAGCCTTGGCTCGTAAAGCAGCCTCTTACGATAGAGAGTTTGATTGAGCGATATTTAGATGATGTGTTTGGCCTAGGTCCTCTAGAGGACATGCTCGCCGATGAAAGCATTACCGAAATAATGGTCAATGGATCTCATTCGCTGTTTTATGAGCGAGAAGGAATACTGCAAAGGGCCGCGCAATCTTTTAGCGACGACGGGCAAGTATATGCCTTAATCGATCGAATCATTGGCCCTTTAGGAAGAAGGATAGATGAATCTTCTCCTATGGTTAATGCGCGTTTGCCACAAGGCCATCGCGTCAATGCTGTTATTCCGCCGCTTGCGATTGATGGTCCAGTTGTGACAATTCGAAAGTTTAGATCGCATGCCTTTTCCCTTGAAGAAATGCGCAGTATTGGATCGTTTGATAGTCAAACAGAACAGCTTTTGCGCTGGGCGGTATTAAGAAGATGCAATATTGCTGTTTCGGGTGGAACGGGAAGCGGCAAAACAACGCTTCTGAATGCGCTTTCTGCGGTAATTCCTTTTAGCGAGCGAATAGTCACTATAGAAGATTCTGCAGAGCTTCGATTTACGGAGCACCCCCACGTGGTGCGTCTGGAGGCGCGTCCTCAAAGCGCAGAAGGTGTAGGGGAGATAACTATCAGAGATCTTGTGGTTAATTCTTTGCGCATGCGTCCAGACAGAATTGTGGTAGGTGAATGTCGTGGAGCAGAGACACTTGATATGCTCCAGGCTATGTCTACAGGCCATGATGGTTCCTTAACGACACTTCATGCCAATTCTCCTCAAGAGGCAGTTTCGCGCTTGGCTACTATGGTTCGCTATGGTGCTGAGTTGCCAGTCGCGGTAATTGAAACCCAGATTGCTACTGCAATTGATTTAGTAGTACAAACAACGCGCTATCCTGACGGTTCTCGTGGGATATGTGAGATATCAGGATATGTCTGGAATGAAGAAAAAGCCCGTTGTGAAGTAGAGCAGTACTTCGTGCATGATTTGGTAACCAATCAAAAGAAGTGGATCGCGTTTCCTTCTTGGTTAGACGATTTGCCTTACCTAGGCATAGCAACGACTGAGGAGGTGGACCAATGGAAATCCAAGCGGCAATCATTGGCGCAGGCATGCTAAGTGCTGCTCTTGCTGGAGCAACGATAGCATCGTATGGAAGTTATCGAATTGCGGATAGACTGCGCAATCAAAAGCTACAAGAGCGCTCTGGTGTAGAAAGCTCCTTTTTAGGAAGTGCTTTGCGTCATGGAGTCTCTATCTTGAAATACCCAGCCAAAGTATTGCTTTCTGCTGCGTTTATTCGTACTTATGCGGAAACAGTTGAGCGTGCAGTTACGTATCGAGGTAAACAAACTACACCCGAGGCATTGATAACGTTACTGATGCTTTTGAGCTTGATCGTATTTATTTTCGGTAGCGTCATTTCTGGGACAGCGTTATGTGGAATAGCGCTTGGTTCTTGCGTTTGGCTTGTAGTGGGATTGTGGGCTGGTCATGTCTGCGATGAGCGGCGTGAACAGTTAAGAGATGCTATTCCTGAGGCACTGCAATCAATGAAGGCATGCTTTCAAGTGGGTTACACCCTTTCGCAAACGATGACTGAAGTTCGAAAAAGTACAACGGGTCCTCTCAAGGAACTGTTCCAAGAGGTGGAAGGAGTACTAGAAACAGGTGGTAGTGCTGAAGATGCGCTTATGGAATTGAAGAAAAAAGCATCTGAGTCTGAATTGGTGTTTTTGGCAACCGCTTTAGAAATTCAGCATAAAACGGGAAGCAGTATGCAACAGATATTGGAAATAACAAGACAATCGGTTGCTGATGAAATTGAACTAAAACGGACGCTGAAAACTCAAACAGCTCAAGCGAAGCTATCAGCTCAAATTGTAACCATTATGCCTTTTGCTTTGGTCGGGTTGTTTTCGCTGCTTTCTCCTGGTTTTCTTGATCCGTTTTTCGAAAGTGCATTAGGGATAGCTTTATTACTTATTGCTTTAGGCATGCAGGCGCTTGGAATCCTCCTGGTTAGACGCTTGCTTAAAGTGGAGGTGATATAGGTGGCAACTTTCGTGTGTATCGTGGCAGTCGTATGTGCGCTTGTGTCGGGTACCTTATTAGGGATTGCCCTCTATAGCTGTTATGTGGCAAGTAAGCGCAAAGACGCAATGAAAACGTTGCTGGGATCTTCGTCTCTTTTAGAAGCGCTTTCTGTTTCTTTGGAAAGCAATGGATTTTCTCGACAAATTATTACCCAGGCGATTCAACTAAGTAGAGAAGAAAAAGACTTACCTGTTTGGTTTATAAATTTGTTTTCAATGGGTTGGCACATTCGTAAGCAGGTAATTATTCAGGCGGGTTTAGAGGGACTTATTACTCAAAAAGGTTACGCTGCCGCAAATTTTCGCTTTTTTGTTATAGGAGGATCTTTTGGGGCGCTTATCGGCTCAATCTTTTCTTCGGTTCTTCTATTGATCGGGCTTGTTGCTGGTTGCGTAGTTGGTTTGACGGTTCTTGCAAGGGCATTAAAGGAAGAAGTACAAAATCGTTCCTTTGTGGCTGAAAAGCAACTTTCTCAAATGATAGAAATTGTGATTTTAGGTTTAAAGAGTGGAATGACTTTTGATAAAGCATTGGCTTTGTTTCATAGCAACTTTAAAGGATCACTCAGTACTTCTTTGGCGTTGGTGCAAGGGCAGTGGACGCATGGATTTATTGAACGCAGTGAAGGGCTTCGTAGTGTAGCGCGTTCCTATGATTCTCCCTTATTTGAGCGTTTGGCAGAAAACATTGTTCGCTCACTTCGTTTCGGAACTTCATTGGCAAGCAATTTAAGTTTGCTTTCAAGCGAAGCTCGTGCCGTTAGAAAAGCAAAACTCGAAGAAAAGGTTGCTAAAGCACCAGTAAAAATGCTGCTTCCTGTGGGAACGCTTATCTTGCCAGCGATGCTAATGCTTGTCATGGGGCCAATCATGCTTGATCTAATGCAGGGGTTTTAAACCCTAAAAGGTTTTTCGTTTTTAGAGGTTTGTTGTCTTTTTGGAAAAGGGGTGCGAAATGAATAGCGGTAGAGACGTTGTTGGTAGACAGTCAAAAAGGTCAGGGAAGCATAGGCTAAATAGTGTGGTGGCGAAGTTTCGAAAAGCGCAGAATAAGTCAGATAGCAAGAGGGAATCTTTAGTTTCAATGGTGTGGCGTTGTAGGAAAGATATGCGCGTTTACGCAGGTCAAGGCACTACAGAATATGCCATTTTAGTAGGAGTTTTGGTAGTTATCGCCATCCTTGCTATTACGGTGTTTCGTCCGCGCTTGCAGGAACTCTGGGATGCAATTGCTTCGGGAATCAATAGTCTATAAGCGCTTTGGTAAATGTTTGCACGATGTGCGTACTCGAAAAAGCGCATGCATTCGCAGACGGTTATCGAGCGATAACGCTCAATCAACAGTTGAGTACGCCATTATTTTCGCGGCATTTTTAGCTCTCGTAATTGCGCTTGGTGCGCTTTGGAATCTTTTCGACAGTGGTCTTGTAGTTGATCATGCCTTGCAATCGGCTTCTCATCATTTACGAGAAGTTGCTCAAGGAGCTTGGCTTGATGTGTTTCTGTATTAGGTGGTGAATAAAATGAAGCAACATAAGCGGCGTTGTTACACGGCTCAGGCAGCAGTAGAATGCGCGTTTTTGATTCCAGTAGTGCTGCTTTTGTTCATGCTTCTTATTCAGCCAAGTATTTTGCTTTATAACTACATGGTGATGAAGGGTGCTGCATCTGAAGGTTGTCGGTTGCTTGCTACGCGAGCTGAAACTTCAGCTAGTCAAAATGTTTACGAAAGTTCGATTCGTCGACACTTAGGCGCTGTTCCTCAGCAGGAAAACTTTCATGTTCACCAAACTGGCTGTTCTTGGATTATTTCGCTTGAGGGAAATGAATATGACTCTCAGGTAAAAGTGACTATAGAAAATCAGGTAAAACCTCTTCCGTTTTTTGATTTTGCTGCAAGCGCTTTAGGACTAACTAATGGGGCGGGTAATTTCGTTCAGAAAGTAGAAGTCCAAAGAGAAATTAAAGCCCCCTGGGTTCAGGCAAGCGAAGACGGAATAGATCCTAATTCGCGATGACTCTCTTGTGGAAGGGGGCTAGAGTAATGAACGTGCCAGGATGGCAGAGGATGCCGAGATTTTCAAAAGTATTGAAAAGTGTGAGGGTTGCAAAAAATTATCAGGCTTCTGAAAGACGCTCTGTTTTCTGGGAGCAAGGATCTGATGCGGGTTTTTCGACTGTGGGAATGGTTCTCGCGCTGCTTATTTCGCTTTCTTTGATTTTTACTTGTGCAAAAGTGTATGAAGTTAATACTGTTTCGGCTCAAGTTCAAGAAACAGCAGATGCAGCATCTTTAGCAGCGGAAAATGTGGTGGGCGAATTCTATATTGTCGTAACTATTTGTGATGCGGTTACGTTTACGCTATCGCTTACTGCATTGGTGGTGATGGGTGTTGGGGTGGTGTGCGCTTGTATCCCGCCTACTGCTGCCTTATCAAAAGGCCTTATTGACGCATCGGGAAAGATAAGCAAAGCGCGTGATTCGTTTTATGATTCCGCGCAGAAGTCCTTAGAAACTTTGCAGAAAGCACTTTCTTTTATAGCTACAGTCAAGGCTCAAGAAGTTATGGCGGCGAATTCTTCTGAAGGTGGATCTAGTTTTTATGGTATTGCCATACTTGCACCTTGGGAAGGAACAAGCGGCGACGCTTTGAGTTTTAAAGAAGCAAATCAAGCGCAAGATTTGGCTGAGGAAAACCAGCAGGAATTGATCGATCAGGCGGCGAGGGCAGAAGAGGCAGCTCAAAAAGCAAACGAATGGAAAGAGCATGCCTATCGTCACGATTCGGGGAGTCAAAATGATTATTGTATGTATGAGCGAGCTGCTCATTTGGCGGGGATGAGTGGTTCTGATAATCCTTACTTTTCCTCTGTTGATACCTGGAATTTTCAAGCGGCATTATCCCGAGCGAAAGTGTATTACGCAATTCGCTTAGAGAAGGAACATCCGCAAAGCTCTTCGGTAGATGAGCAATCGAATTCGGCTCTGCGAAAACGATTTTATGCGTATGCGGTAGAAGAGGTTGCTAAAGGATACGTTCATGAAACGCAAGATTCCTTTGATGCGCTATTTCCTCTTCTTCCGAAAAATACCGATGAGATGCGTTTGACTTCTCTTTATACCGATACGGTATATTCCAAGACGCAAAACGAACAAGGGTTATTTACTTTGCATGCATGGAGCGGATGTCCAGGCTGTGATAATCAGACCAATGCAGGTACAGGTGCTATTCGGGACATGGACAGAAACGCTGCATATACTACCTGTCCCTATTGCAAATTTACGCCAAGCAGTATGGGGAAAGTCGCTGCCGCTTCTTCAAATATAGAAAACGGTTTTGAATATCACTACAACGAGGTTGCTCGTGCGGCAGACGAATATGAAAAAGCACGCGCAGAGCTAGATCCTGTAAGTCAGGAAATAAAGAACACGGCTAACGAATTGTTTGATGCGTTTTTTGAAGGTTTGTCGGAAGCTTGTACTAAACGGATAGAAATACTACCTCCTGGTCATTGGGGCGCAATAGCGCTAGTGGTAGATACTTCAGCACCTGCCTCCCATTTTCCTTCGCTTTTTGTTGCAAGTGATGGAACGGGGGAATTGGGGATGCGTGCCGCTTTGTCATCTGCAACTCTTGTTCGAGAATCTTCGGAAGAAGGGAAGAATGTTCTTACTTCGTTTTTGGATGGTCTCGATTCGCAAAACGCATCAGTAGGTGCAGCAAAAACGGTTTTAGAGATATGGTCGGGGATGCTTGAGGTGTATGCCCAGGGTAGCGATGCTTTGCAATCAGTAATAAAAACTGTACTTAATGGCATTCCTTTGGGAAGTGCAAGCGGTTTGGGTACTTGGGCTTCCGATGAATTTGAAAGACGTGTTAAAGATTTTGGCTTCGCGCCACCAGACTTGCAGGCAAGAAAAGCAGTGCTAGTCAATTCTGTCCACGTATTAGAAGCTGATACCTCAACTTTTTCTGCGCGTTTGTTGTCGACTAAAAATGCTGTTATCCAATATGGCGAAGGTTGTTTGAATGGTGCTGCATCTGCTGCTGAATCACTGGCAAGCGGTGTAGTGGAAGGGTTAAGCACTGATTTTGAGCTTGCTACTATTGTTCTTGTCGAAGGCGTGGTTGAAATTCCTATAACCATTGCGTTGCCTTCCTTTGTTACTGAAGGGCTTGCGGGGGCGTTTCGAAGTGGCATAGACCAGCTTTATTCAGTGGTTTCTTCATGGACGGGGGCAAGACAATGGCGTTAAGGAGGGGTCGGCGTGGCTTGATTTCTGATCCGATATCAAGCAATTCAAATGCTGGACAGATGACTATAGAATTCATTGTTGCTTTTCCTGTTGCACTGGTGATTGCTCTGGTGGCCATTAATGCACTTTTATTTTTCTCGGAGTGTGCCGCTTTCGATCGATCGTTTCGCAGCCTTGTGTGTACTTATGCGCCATCGCCCGCTTATGAGCAGGACGTAGCTCAAAGTTGCGCGCAGGTATCAAGCGCTTTGCAAAGTGAATTTGATTCCGAGAATGTGGGAATTGAAGTTAGTTCCAGCGGAGCTTCAGGTGGCTTAGTTGAGTTTAGGGGTGTCTTGCATTTTTCACCGACCTTATTTGGGAAGGGATCGCTGTCAGGTGTTTTTGGCGTGTCGTTCCCGCCGTTAGCTCACCAAGAATCAATCGTTGTTGATGTTTATAAGCCAGGAGTGTTCTTATGATTTCCTCTCTAAAGCAAAAACAACAACAAAAGAAGCTAAGACAAGAGCTGCGTACACGCATTCGTGATAATTCGCGAATAGATGGCGAGCAGTTGTTCTTTGATGGGCAGTCAATTGATCGAGGCTATTTGAACCGAGAGCGGCATTCAAGAAGGGGATGCTATCAACCCAAGGAGGAGAAGGTAACGCAAAAGCGCTCGAAGACCGATCGAAAATCCAACAAGAGACATTTTGTGTATCCGAAAGCTCGGATTGTTCTAATAGTCTTTGTGCTACTTGCTTTGATTTTATTATTCAGTCCTTTGCTCTCTTCTGATCCTGGATTATTACAGGTGGGAACTAAAGGGTTGCTTGATGCTTTTTCAATCTCTAAAGAAGAACATGCTTCCAATAATTCCCTTGAAGTTGATAGTGATGTTTCTTGGCAGGGGAGTTACTCCAATGAGCTTCCTGAAGCATTCGATGAAGAAATTGGTTTGCAGGGAGATTCCCCTTTAGCGGTATCAAACGATGGAAGAACAATTGGATTTAGTCGAGTGGGTACCTCAGCAGAGGTAATGAGTTCTATCCAAAGTGATCTTGAATCAAAAGGATGGGTTTATGTGGCAAGTGGGCAGGATTCTGCCGCTACTTTTGTGAAGGATAAGGGGAAGTTTCGCTGGTTAGCGGTTACCTGTGTCACGGTCGGGGAAGAGGTTTCGGTAGTCCTTGTTCCAGCGGAAAACAAAAACACAAACTGAAACAATACGTAAGGATAAGTCATGAATTCTCAAATGAAATCAAGCGTGATTTTGCGAAATGATCCTTCAAGCTACTTCCTTGTTGTTGCTACGCACTTTTGGGATAGGGTGAGTGGATTTTTAATCAAGAGACCACATAAGTGCATTCTCTTAATATCTCCTTGTAAATCTATCCATACCTTTGGTATGAGAGAAAACCTTGATGTTGCCTTCATCGATCGTGAAGGACTGGTGGTGCGATCTGATCAAGGAGTATCTCCGCGAAAAGTTCTTTACTGCCGCGGAGCACACAGTGTATTAGAACGACATGCTTCAGATAGTACTTGGTATAGCAAAGGAGAAAGGGTGATGGTGTATGTATGACGAAACTCAACAGGCGACAGAGCAAAAGATTTCCAGCACACAGGTAATTTCACGCAATGCTTTTGGTATTAAAGAATGTCCCGTGTGCCATGCACGTTGTTTTGCGGATATGGAGGTGTGTTATGGATGCCTTCATTCTTTCACCGAAGAAGAAAACCAGATTTCTGCCGTATCCACCACGCGCATACCAATTAGCTTGGAAGCAAAAGGCGATCTTAAGGAGAGCGATCTTAAGGAGAGCGATCTTAAGGTAGCCGGTGTTAAGGCTGGTGTTTTTGAATCGGGCGAGCTTAATGCAGACGATCTTAAGAGGAACGATTTTAAGACAGATAATCCTAAAACAGAGATGCCTTTAAACGATGTGGCTATTCGAAGTGATTTGCCGATAAACGAAATGCCACCCGAATCTTTTAAGACTCAGGTGGCATTGACGGATCTCTTAGAAATAGTAATCAACGTTCGTGCGCCCGTGAAGGACCCTGAAATTTAGCGAGCTAAAAATGAATCAACTGCTGTTTCTATTGCTTCGGTAGTTCCCTCAATAACATTCTTGAAACGAATGGGAAGGGAATCAAGTTCAGCTAACCCTCGAGGAATGTTATGACTGTTTGCTTCGTTTGCAATAAGTTCGTTTAGTTCGCAGCCGCTCAGTTTTGCGACTTCTTCAGGGAGCTGTTCGCCAGGTTCAAGTTCGTGCAATGCGCGATAGACGTTTTCTCCAAACTTTGCCCAATGTGCGGTGGAGGCAATCAGAACGGGATTATCACCTTTAAGGCGCTGAGCTACCTTGAATGCCACTGCCGTGTGTGGATCTAAGAGGTAGTCATACGAATCAAGAACTTCCTTGATGGTTTTAAGGCAGGTTTTGCTATCTACCGCGTCGGCTTTAAAATCTGCCTGGAATTTCGTACGGGTTTCTTCGTCTACCGTAAAAGCTTTTTCTGTTTTGAGTTGATCCATCCAAGTAGCAATAGCCTGCGCATTGCGTCCTGTGAGTTCAAAAAGCTGACGCTCTACATTGGAAGAAACCAAAATGTCCATGGAAGGAGATGGAGTAAGTACAAATTCACGATTAGAAATATCGTAGGTACCCGTATTGATGAAATCGGTCAGAACACGATTTTCATTACTTGCGCAGAAGAGGGTTCCCAAAGGGGTGCCAATTTGTTTCGCATACCAAGCAGCCAGAATGTTGCCAAAGTTTCCGGTTGGAACGCACACATCTAGGGGCTGTCCTGCTTCAAGCTTGCCTTGTGCAACTAACTCAGCATAGCTCGATACATAATAGACAACCTGAGGAAGCAGGCGTCCCCAGTTGATGGAGTTTGCACTTGAAAGTGCAATGTGGTGTTCGTCCATTAAATGAGATGCAAATGCTTCATCGCTAAAAACGGCTTTAGCTCCTGTTTGGCAGTCGTCGAAGTTGCCTTCAACTGCCCAGACCATGACGTTTTCGCCTTGCTGGGTTGCCATTTGCTTGTATTGGATATCGCTTACTCCGCCATCTGGATAAAGAACAGCAATCTGGATGCCGTCCTTATCGCGGAATCCTTCGAGTGCGGCTTTTCCGGTATCACCAGAAGTGGCAACAAGAATAAGAAAGGTGTTATTCAATTTACCCTGTTCACGCAAATGAGCAGCACTTGCGCTGAAAAAGTGAGGCAAGCACTGAAGTGCCATATCCTTAAACGCGCTTGTTGGCCCATGCCACAACTCAAGAATATGAGTGGATTCGTCCAGCGAGGTTATAGGGCAAATCGCACTGTCGTCAAAGCGGGTGCCGTACGTGGCTTCCATGAGCTCGTCGATTTCTTGCTCGGGAAGATCAATACCGAAGGAGCGATAAATATAAGCAGCACGCTTTGCGTAAGGGAGGTCGGTTAAAGAAAGAATTTCATCAAGGCTTAAATGGGGGAGTGTTTCAGGAACGTATAGTCCGCCTCCATCTGCAAGACCTTTTACTACCGCTTCTGTAAAAGTAACGGGAGTGGTGCATTTGCCTCGAGTATCAATGTAGTGATTAGTAACCATAAATCCAACTTTCGTGAGTAAGTGTTGCTGCATCAGTATACTATGTATATCAGATAGATTTTGTTACATCGGTGTATCGATCGGGAAGGGGAAGTTGTGGAAAAGGTTTCCATGTCTCACGAGGATTACCTTGAAGCTATCGTGATGCTTGGCGGAAGCCAAACACAGTCTGTTCGCTCGGTTGATATTGCGACAAAAATGGGTGTTTCTAAAGCTTCGGTTTCGAAGGCAGTTACCAGTCTTAAGAATTCAGGCATGCTTGAGCAGCCCTATTATGGCGATATCACTCTTACTGAAGATGGCTATAACTACGGATGCGCTGTTTTGAAGCGCCATGAAATGTTAACGCGCTTTTTAACGGAAAAAGTGGGCCTTACCGAAGAAGTTGCTGAAGAAGAAGCATGCCAGATGGAGCATGCAATTAGCGATGAATCGTTCAAAAAGTGGCTTGCGGATTTTGAGCGAATTGGGCTGTAGACTTTAATATCTTTAACGAGCTCCTTTAGTGTTTGTTGCGTTTTTGCGGTTTGTGCTATTATACGAACAAATGTTTGATAGTATGCAATTCGTGACAATATGCTGCTCGCGACAGTATGCAACTAAGGGCGGTATGCAGTTCACCGCAAAACTGAAGGAGTAAAGGCTGATGGCACGCATCCAGCAACAGCGCATTATTTTGGGCATAGACCCTGGTTTGGCGCATACGGGTTGGGGCGTAGTTTCGCAACAAGGTGCTCGGCTATCTTGCGTTGCATACGGTTGTATTGAAACTCCTTCGTCTTGGTCTCTGCCTGATCGGTTGGGAAAAATATACGGACAAATTGCTGCGGTGGTTAATCGCTATAAGCCAGAATGCGTAAGTATTGAAACGGTTTGGTTTGGATCTAACACTACAACTGCTTTTGCAACAGGCCAGGCACGCGGAGCAGCTTTGGCAGCGTGCGCGAGATCGGTTGCCTCTTTTGCTGAGTACAGCCCTAAACAAATTAAGCTTGCAATTGTGGGCACTGGTGCAGCAGAAAAGGAACAGGTTGAATACATGGTTCAGCACCTTTTGCAGCTGGAGTCTAAGCCTCAACCTGATCATGCTGCAGACGCTTTAGCGGCGGCAATTTGTTTTGCTAATTTTGATGTTGCTTCTTTTGAGAGATTGGCTAGTTTATGATTTCGTTTTTAAGCGGAACGCTTGTTGCGACAACTCTTGATTCCGCCATTGTCGACGTGCATGGCGTTGGCTATCAGGTTCTTATGTCGTCAAAAAGTTTATCGCGCTTAGGTATGGTGGGCGAAAAAGTGCGTGTGCTAACTCACCTGCAGCTTCGCGATGATGCCCTAGTTCTGTATGGCTTTTTGAATCAAGAAGAAAAAGATCTTTTCTTGCGATTGACTTCTGTCTCTAGCGTAGGGCCTAAGGTTGCTTTAGCGGTACTTTCAACTTTCGATCCTTCGGATGCAGTTGCTGCCATTGTTTCTCAAGATCTTGCTGCTATACAGCGAGTGCCTGGCGTAGGCAAGAAAATGGCTTCGCGTATTGTTTTGGAACTTAAAGAATCGTTTGTTGAAAGTAATCAGGCTGAACTTGCAGGCTTGTCAAAACGTGCTCTTGATACGAAAAAATCCGTCACGGAAGCGCTGCTTTCTATGGGTTTCACTTCAGAAGAAGCTGGACTTGCGCTTAAGGGGGCTCCCGAAGAAGCTTCTGAAACGTTACTATTGCAATATGCGCTTAAACGTTTGGGAGAATAATTGGCTAACGAATTTGAAATAGAAAGTGTTTTGTTTGAGGCTTCGCAATTAGATCAGGGGATGCAGTCGGATGTTTCCGATGAATTGTCTGATAGGTTCTCTGGTGCGCAAGATCCCTATTCGCGTGAATGTTCTGTTTCGCTTACTGAAGACGATTTGGCACTTGATCGTAGTTTACGACCGAGTCGATTGGTGGATTACCTTGGTCAAACCAAGGTAAAGGAAAGCTTATCTATTCTTATTGAGGCAGCGCGAGCACGTCACGACGTAGTAGATCATATTTTATTTTCAGGTCCTCCGGGCTTGGGTAAAACCACGTTAGCAAGCGTTGTTGCCAACGAGCTGGGGGTTCGTATTAAAACTACGAGTGGTCCTGCGATTGAGCGCACGGGCGATTTGGCGGCAATCCTTACCAATCTTGAAGAGGGCGATGTTCTGTTTATTGACGAAATCCATCGCCTAAATCGTATGGTGGAAGAAGTCTTGTACCCTGCGCTTGAGGATTTCGCGCTCGATATTGTGGTGGGAAAGGGCCCCGCGGCTCGTTCTATTCGCTTGGATCTGCCGCGATTTACCCTTATTGGCGCAACGACTCGAACGGGTTTGCTAACTGGTCCTTTGCGTGATCGTTTTGGTATTTCGTTTCGTTTGAACTACTACACGCCCGAAGAATTGGCGCTTATTATTAAAAGGTCAGCGCAAATTCTTGATGTGGATATTCTTGAAGAAGGCGCATTGGAAATTGCAAGAAGAAGTCGCGGTACTCCTCGTCTTGCAAACCGTTTGCTTAAGCGTGTTCGCGACTGGGCGCAGGTTAAAGGCATTTGCCCGATTGATGAAGATTGCGCAGCTCAGGCGCTCGCGTTCTTTGAAGTGGACTCTATGGGGCTAGACCCTGTTGATAATCGCATTCTCGAATTGCTCTGTGTCCAGTTTGGAGGTAGACCAGTCGGCCTGTCTACGTTGGCATCAGCGCTTTCGGAAGAGCCTGATACTTTGGAAGATGTGTATGAGCCCTATTTGCTTCAGCAGGGGTTATTGATTCGCACTCCTAAAGGTCGTCAGGCAACGGAGCGTGCCTATGATCATTTGGGTATTCGTATGCCTGAGGGCAAATCAGTCTAAAGTCGAATTGCGCTAGAGTTTTGAGAGGGGCCGCTTATGTTTCAGCAGGATTATTTGCTGCGAATGTTTCTCCAGCTTGCAACCGCTATGAGGGAAAGCTTGCAGCGCGCTCGTGGTGACAAAGATCCTGTAGCAGCTGCTCAGATGCTCGACCATACCCTTGAAGACGCTACGGAGATGGATGGAGCGTTGCTTTTGCGGATGGCTCCAGAATCTATGGCGGCAATGCTTCAGATCTCGCAGCCTGATCCAATGCTGATGGAATATGTGGCACGCACTCTGTTGCTATCTTCTGAATATCTTTCTGAAGCGGGGGAATCGGCTCAGGCTGAACTGCGTAAAGGTCAAGCGTATGCGGTGGCGCAAGCATTCGGTATTCAGTTAAGCGATGAATCTATTCAGCCAGAAGAACTCGAACGGTTCTTTGAAGAGAATCAAGTGCAGCTTTCTTAAATCAGTTCTCGTGTTTTTCTAAGGGTTTAACGCCGGCTTTGTACTTCTTCGAGACTTTGCAGCTTGGTGTTTTAGGGTCTTCCAGCCAATCTTTGGACTTCTTTAGAGGAAGCCTAATGCGCTTTTAGCACTTTTAACCAGCCCTTAGCGCGCTTCGGTTTTCTTAACCAGTCTAAGGCTTTTCTCAAGGCTTTTGGATTTCTTTCGAGGCCCGTATTGTCCTGTGATCCTCAAAAATTAGCCATGTATAACAAATTTGCTGAAAATTGTTGACGCAGTTGTTAGATAGGGCTAACATCCTTTTTGGTTGTTAGATATATCTAACATTTTTGCGCGCAATTAATAACCTGCAACTCTGATTAGAAAGAGTGAGAACCATGGTTTTATCGGAAGTTAAGAAAAATGGCACATATCACGTAAAGCAACTTCGAGGTTTTGGCGACGTTCATCGTCATCTTGAAGATATGGGTTTTCTTCCTGGTGAGTGCATAACGGTTGTTTCTCGAATTGGGGGAAATCTTATTGTGAACGTTAAAGGTTCTCGTGTTGCTTTATCGGCCGAATTGGCGAAACACATCACCGTGTAAGCACTTTGATAGAAGAGCTGTGTTGTAAGACAGTAGAAAGGGGGATAGGTGAAAACTCTCAGAGACGTAAAGAATGGCGAAACCGTTCAAGTTGCTAAACTCAATGGCGCTGGAGCAGTTAAGCGCCGCATTATGGACATGGGTATCACTAAGGGATGCTCTGTTTATGTGCGCAAAGTTGCTCCTTTGGGCGATCCTGTTGAAGTGACGGTTCGCGGTTATGAATTGTCTTTGCGTAAAGAAGATGCGCAAATGATCGAGGTAGTGTAGCGAGTTTGCGCGATTGCTTTATGTAGCTGCCCTTACGTAATCGCTATTACATAATTGCCATCACGCAATTTAATTGCTATAGCGCAATCGCCAATGCTTATTAATTGTCATTGCGTAATTGCTATTACGCAATTATCAAACTGCAGAGATAGACCTCAAAGATAATTCATCAAGCAAATTCTTAGTTTTCAAAGGTAAGGCTTTCGAGCCATTTTCTTTGAACATGAGTTAACCAAAACTAACTTCAGTTCTCTATTTTGAAAGGATTGGCAATGAGAGTTGCACTTGCTGGCAACCCGAATAGTGGTAAAACAACCCTGTTCAATGCACTGACAGGCGCCAACCAGTATGTTGGTAACTGGCCTGGTGTTACGGTTGAAAAGAAGGAAGGTAAACTCAAGGCAGATAAGTCTATTGAAATTACTGACCTTCCAGGTATCTATTCTTTATCTCCCTATACGTTAGAAGAAGTTGTAGCACGTAACTTTATTCTTGAAGAGCATCCTGATGCCATTCTGAATATCGTTGATGGTAGCAATCTGGAACGTAATTTGTACTTAACCACTCAGCTTTTAGAGATGGGCGTTCCTGTAATTGTTGCAGTTAACATGATGGATGTCGTTCGTCGCAATGGCGATGAAATTCATATTGAGCAGCTGGCAAAAGAACTTGGCTGTAATGTAATTGAGATTTCTGCATTAAAAAACGAAGGAATTACTGAAGTCGTAAATTGTCTGAAAACGATCGAATCGGCAGCTCCTGCAACGCCTATCACTCTTTCTGCTTCTGCTGAAGAAGCGGTAGCAGAAGTGCAAAGTCGTCTTCCAGAATCTATCCCAAGTAATCTGAAGCGTTTTTACGCAATCAAGCTTATCGAGCGCGACCAAAAAATCATTGACGCTATAGGAGATGCTCCCAACGTTGATGACGTGATTGAAAAGCTTGAAGCAGAACATGACGATGATTCTGAAAGCGTTATCATCAACGATCGCTATACCTACATTTCTTCAATTATTGAACACTGCCGCAATAAGAGCAGCAAGTCATCGGAAATGAGTATTTCTGACAAGATCGACCGCGTAGTAACGAATCGAATCTTGGCGCTGCCGATTTTTGTCATTGTTATGACGTTGGTGTACTACTTGTCTATTTCGACGGTTGGTACCGCGGCGACCGACTGGGCAAACGACTGCCTGTTTGGCGATGGTTGGTTTATGGGTCCTGGTCAGGAACAATTCGATGAAGATACGGCTGCCTTCGAAGATGCAGCTAGCAGTGTAGATGCATTTGAAACGGCCGCACTCGCTGAAGGTCTTGACCCTGAATCAAGTAACTTCTTAGCGAGCGCTGAAGCTGCAGATCTTGTAGGAACTTACGAGGCTTATGATGACGAATCTGGCGAAAACGAAATCGTTGAGGTAGATGCAGCAACTTACGAAGAGTCTCTTGGTGTGTTGGCATCTTTCGGGGATGAGGGTCCCGATCCTGCAGAATATGGTACGTGGGTACCTGGCATTCCTGTTCTTGTTGAAAATGCTTTGGTAGCAATTGGTGCTGCTGATTGGCTGCAGGCGTTGCTCTTGGATGGCGTTGTTGCTGGTATTGGTGCTGTTTTGGGCTTTGTTCCTCAGATGTTGGTCTTGTTCTTCTTGCTTGCAATTCTGGAATCATGCGGTTATATGTCACGTATTGCGTTTATTTTGGACCGCGTATTCCGCCGTTTTGGCTTGTCGGGCAAGTCGTTTATTCCGATTCTGGTTGGCACGGGATGTGGCGTTCCAGGTGTTATGGCTTCTCGTACCATCGAAAATCAAAACGACCGCCGTATGACAGTTATGACGACCACCTTTATTCCTTGTAGTGCAAAGATGCCCATTATTGCCTTGTTTGCAGCTGCTATTTTTGGTGGTGTTTGGTGGGTAGCACCTTCAGCGTACTTCTTGGGTCTTGCTGCTATTTTGTGCTCAGGCATCATTTTGAAGAAGACGCGCTTCTTTGCTGGTGATGTAGCACCGTTTGTTATGGAACTCCCTGCTTATCATCTGCCAACCATTGGTGGCGTTCTTCGTAGCATGTGGGAACGTGCTTGGTCCTTTATCAAGAAGGCAGGTACGATTATCTTCCTTGCATGTATCATCATTTGGTTTATCTCAAGTTATGGCTTTATCGATGGTGTATTCCAGGCGGTAGAGGATCAAAATGATTCAATTTTGGCAATCTTGGGTGGCGCGATTTGCTGGATTTTCGCACCGCTTGGATGGGGCGACTGGCAGGCAGCTTCTGCTACCGTAACTGGTCTTATTGCTAAGGAAAATGTTGTTGGTACATTCGGTATTTTGTACGCTGGTGATGCTGGTTGGTATGAAAACGTACAGGCAGCGTTCACCATGGTAACGGCTTATTCCTTCATGGCATTCAACTTGCTGTGCGCTCCCTGCTTTGCTGCAATGGGTGCTATCAAACGTGAAATGAACAACGTTAAGTGGTTCTTTGCAGCAGTTGGTTATCAGTGCGGTATCGCATGGGTAGTTGCACTGTGGGTTTATCAGTTCTTCGGTTTGCTTACTGGCGAAGTTACGTTCGGTATCTTTACCGTGATTGCTTTGGCTCTGTTTATCGCATTCTTGTGGCTGCTTGTTCGCCCTAATAAGTGGGCAGGTAAAGCCGAAAGCGTTCGTGCGGTAGAAGCTGAAGCAGTGGCATAAGCTTTAGTGGCGGTATAAGCCAAGTTTGAGCGGCAGCTAAGCCTGAAACGACGGCTAAAACTGGAAGCAGAGTTAAGCCTAAACGTCTGGCATAAGCTGCAGATTTACCTCCGAAGGAAGCCGCGGGCATTCCGCGGCTTCCTCTTAGGCGAATTGTTTATTACTGGTTTTGATCGGCGCGAAGACTTTGTTTAAAGACTTTATTCAGAAATTTTGTTCAAACAGAAGCTAGAATACCCTCAAGAACAGAAAGCGAGGCAGCGCAAATGACAATAGGTACATTCGTGGTAAGTGCAATTCTTGTTGTGATTGTTGCTGCAATTATCATTAATATGGTTCGCTCGCATCGTGCGGGAAAACATGTGGGCTGCGATGGTTGTGGCGCATGCGGTGTATCGCAAGGCGGACACGAAAACGCTCAGCGAGGTGACCATCATGCTCATCACCATGGCGCTGGCGCGTGTGGGTGCGCCAATGTGGAATCTATGATTGCGCGTATGAATAAAGATCTCGATGAAGCTGACTCTAAATACTAAGTAATGCTGGCCTTTGCCTTTACATTAACCTTAGCTTTAGCCTTTACTTACCTCTTTCTCATATCTTACTCACACCTTTCTCACATCCCTGATATGAGAAAGGTGTGAGTTTTCTTCTCTAAACTGTTTTTAGGGAGGAATTATTATGGCACTAATTTTAAGTCACCAAACCGCATGTGAATACTGGTTGTCGCCTTATGCAAATATTAGATCAGGCTTAGTCTCGCTTCGGAAAAACGGAAGGGAATTAAACTTTGCCCCTAACGCTGATTTGGTGCATGATTACTTTTCATCCATGAGGAAAGTTCACAAACTTCCTTTTCATACAATGACACTTAATCGAAATGCGCGTCATAGAATAAAAGGCACAAAGTGTCATCTTTCTCTTGGAAAAATACCTCCATCTTCTTTTTACTGCTTAGATGAAGAAGTGTTTGTTATTAGTCCTGAATTGTGTTTCTTTCAAATGGCATCTATGCTAAATAAAGTGCAGCTTGTAAAGCTGGGATTCGATTTGTGCTCTAAATATTCTTTAGATTCTCAGGGTTATCTTTATGAACGAATCCCTGTAACTACAACAGAGCGATTAGAACAATATGGACAATCTTTATCAGGATTTCATGGTGCTCGAAGCGCATTGAGTACTTTGTCAAAAGTGTGTTCTGATTCTGCTTCTCCACGTGAAACCGAATTGGCAATGTTGCTCAGTTTGCCTTACTCATGGGGTGGATATAATCTCTCTAATCCTCGTCTTAATGTTAAGATCCCTATTCCTAGCTCACAGAGGCACATATTCACAAAAAACTACTACGTTTGTGATTTGATTTGGAATGATTCTATTGCTGTTGAGTACGAAAGCGACTACTGGCATACAGGGGTTGATCGTATAGCAAGCGACTCTGCTAGAAGAAGTGCCCTGAGTTTATTGGGCGTCGAGGTTATAACGGTAACAAATAAGCAAATTAAAAATATTTCTGAAATGGATCGAATAGGAAGACTTTTAGCTAGAAAACTTAAACGACCATTTCGATTAAGTAGAGGGTATGACTATAGGTCACGCCAAAAAGAGCTTCGTCAAGAACTTTTGATTGATAAAGGTTCTTGGAATTAGCGGTGCAATGATTGTGCGGCGAAATTGGCATTTGCTAAATCGGTATTAGGTATAAGGTTTGCGATACTCCTCGAAAAACGGGAAATTTGAAGGTATGTTTTATGGAAGATATGTCCTATGTTTTTTGGATTTTTAAGGGGTACCCTGCAGAAAAATGCCGTTAGTGAGAGACTCGTCTTAGCATCAATTGATCGTTAAAGCTCATAGATGCTCGTTGGTGTCCATTTTTGTTTGCTTCTTGACGATCTTGGAAATTGTTCTTAAAGCAACCCTCTCACTTTCGGGGTTTTTCTGCAGGGTGGTGCTGATTTTTTAAAAAAACTTCTGCAAACTCGGGCTAACACGCTAAGTCATCCTGAATTATTACTATTGCGAAATCTTGGGTCACTTCAGACGAGCTTGCATAACTCTATCGGATAAACATTGCATCACCAAAAGAAAGCATGCGGTACTTGCGTTTAATTGCATGACGGTATGCTTTCATGATGTTGTCGCGCGTAGAAAATGCCGAGACAAGCATCATGAGTGTAGAGCGTGGCACGTGAAAATTCGTGATAAGCGCGTCTACTACTTTGAATTCGTAGCCAGGCAGAATATAGAGGCTGGTCGCCTCGCGATCGCGTGCAATAAGTCCCTGCTCCGCATCCCAAGCGGATTCAAGACTGCGTACGCTTGTGGTGCCGACGGCAATTACGCGACCGCCTTGTTCTTTTGTGCGCTTAATAGCATCAACCGTGCGTTGAGGAACGGTATAACGCTCGGTATGAATTTGATGATCACGCGGATTATCCTCTTCAACAATGCGGAAGGTATCAAGTCCTACTTCTAAGTGGACGGTTTCCCAACCGATACCTTTTGCCTTAATGTCCTCAATCAGCTCAGGCGTGAAATGAAGTCCCGCAGTTGGAGCAGCAGCGGATCGCTCTTCATGGGAATAAACGGTTTGGTAGAGCTCTTCGTCACCTGCGTAGTTTTTGATGTAGGGAGGCAGTGGCGTGTGGCCTACCGCATGAAGTGCTTCGTCGAGGGAAGGCAGGGCAGTGCTGAGTCGAACAAGACGCTCGCCTTTTTGAGCTCCTTCGACCCAATCGATAACCTCGGCGCTTAAAACAACGTTTTCAGTTGAAGACGAAGCAGGGTCTGGAGACGAAGTAGGATCCGAAGATGAAACAAAGTCCACAACAGCACCTGGCTTTAAGCGTTTACCTGGGCGAACAAGCGCTTCCCATGTTGCAGATTGATTGGTACGTTCCAGTTCTTGCTTGGCTTCTCGCAGCAAGAAAACCTCTGCCGCACCACCAGTGCCGCGCTTGTGGCCAATCAAACGCGCTGGCATGACGCGTGTTTCGTTGGCAACGAGCAAGTCTCCAGGTTGCAGATAATCAATGATGTCCTTGAAAATCTTATCCTCAAGTGTGCCTGTATCGCGCTTCATAACGAGTAGTCTACATTCATCGCGAATAGGAGCAGGCTCTTGGGCGATTAGTTCTTCGGGCAATTCGTAATCGAAATCATCAGTGGTCAATGCTTGCAACTTAGCTCTTCTTTCTTCTTCTTTTTTCTTTTTGCGAGCAGCTTTGCGTGCCGCGCGCTCAGCAGCGGCTTCTTTGTTGGAATACGCACAGCCGCAATAATTCTGGCGATACATTCCTAAATCGCGACTACGTTTAGTCGCATTGGGATAATACGGACGAAAGTCTTCGAAAAGTGCGGTAAGTCCATCATAATGCGCTGCTGCACGCTCTAATTCCTCTTTGATTATTGAAGTGTATTGGTAGGGGCTCACGCTCAGCGTGGTGCCGATGGCATCGAAGTCGTGCTCGTGCGCATAACGAGCCAGTTCCTCAAGGCGCAGACGATAGCATGCTCGGCAGCGATTATCTCGGTCGCTATATAAATGTGCGAATTTGGGATCGCGTGCGGGGTCGAATTCAGGGTCGATGCCCGTGTCGAATTCAGGGTCGATACCCGTGTTGAATGCCGCGTCAGCGTCACGAGAGGCATCACCTGCAGAATCGGCTACCAACCTCGCGGGATCAGGATGCCACGAAGCGCGTACTGCTTCCTGCCAGCGGTTTGGTTCGTAAGGTCCCTCTATAACAGGAATGCCCTGAGAGCGCGCCCATTCAAGAAGCGTGGATAGACGATGCTGATACTCATCGGCAGGTGCGATATTAGAATTCATGTATGCAATTGTGATATCGTGACCCGCCGCTTGCAGTAATCTAACAGGCTCAAGTGAGCATGGTCCACAACATGCATGAAGTAGTAATTTCATAGGTTCGTCTTCCGCTCCTTTCGGCGTACTCTATACTAGCATCTGATTAAAAAATCGACTCGACAAACAAAAACGGCTCAATAAACAAAATTGAATCGAAGACTCACTGCGAATCGATAAAAACTGTCACGATAGGACATGAAAGATAACTAGGTTTTACACAGGAGGGAAGACCCATAATGCCCACGACATCTCAACGAGCTTATAAGGCGGTTTTCTTTGACTTAGACGGAACGCTACTTCCTGTAGATATGGACGCATTTTTGCAAGCATATTTCAAAGCGCTGGGAAAGTATGCGGCCGAACATGGTCAGGAACCAAAGCGGTTTACTGACGCGCTCAACAAAGGCGTGTTCGCCATGATCAAAGAGGAGGGCGGACGAAACGATGAGCGTTTTTGGCAGACGTTTTGCTCTGTTTTGGGCATTAGCGAAAGCGAAATGCCAGCTTACGAGCAGTTGATGGAGGGCTTCTACAACACCGCCTTTGACGAATTGGGCGCACTTATTACTCCAACGCCAGAATCGGCTCAGGTGGTGAACCTTTTGCGCGAAAAGGGATATCGTCTGTATCTGACCACCATGCCGCTGTTTCCGCGCATCGCGGTGGAAAAGCGTGTCCAGTGGGCAGGGTGCGATCCGCAGGCTTTTGAGCGGATTACTACCTATGATAATTCCACGAGCACCAAGCCTCATCTGGAGTACTATCGCGAAAATGTCGAAGCGATTGGCTTGAAGCCTGAAGAGATTCTGATGGTGGGCAACAACACTCGCGAAGATTTGTCTGCTATGCAGCTGGGCTTGGACGGTTATTTGGTAACTGATTGGTTGTTGAATCCTGATGGCTTTGATATTGATTCCGTTAAGCATGGATCGATGGCGGATTTCCTGAAGTTTGTTGAAGGTCTACCAAAGTGCGAAAACGCGGCAGATGGCGAAGGTATGGATGCGACAGCGAACACCGTAGAAGCCGACGCGGCAGAAAGCGCAGAGGCAGAGACCGAGACCGAGACAACCACAGGACGTGATGCGTAGTGGCGCTTTTTGATTTCACGTTAGAAGCGCAGTCTGGTCATGCGCGTGCTGGCCTGTTCGAAACAGCTCACGGCACAGTGCGCACTCCGCTGTTTATGCCTGTGGGCACGAGCGCGACGGTCAAAGGTATTCGTCCGCAGATGCTCAAAGAGCTAGGTGCGCAGATCGTGCTTTCAAACACCTACCATCTGTCACTGCGTCCAGGGGCAGACCTTATTGCTGAGGCAGGTGGCCTTCATAAATTCATGGCCTACGATGGCCCGATCCTTACCGACTCTGGTGGATTCCAGATTTTTTCGTTGGCAGATACCTTAAAGCTCGACGACGATGGCGTAACGTTTTCGTCCATCTACGACGGCAGCAAAATTCGCTGGACCCCAGAAACCAACATGGATATCCAGCAGAAGTTGGGCGCCGATATTATTATGCAGTTGGATCAATGTCCGCCGTATCCCGCGACGCGCGAATTCGTGCAGCGTGCAGTAGATTTGTCGTCTGCCTGGGCGAAGCGCTGTTTGGCAGCTCATACCCGAGAAGACCAGGCGCTTTTCGCAATCTGCCAGGGTGGTATGAATTTAGATATGCGCCTTGAATCTATTCGCCGCTTGAAAGAAATTAGCGACGAAAGCGTGCGCAGCGGCCACAAGGATTTTAAGGGCTTTGGCATTGGTGGCTATTCGGTAGGCGAAGATCACGAAGTTATGTTCGAAACGCTCGGCGATGTTGCGCGCGCCTGTCCCGAGAATAAGCCACGCTATGTAATGGGAGTAGGCAATCCTACCACGCTCGTTCGTGCAGTTCACGAAGGTGTGGATATGTTTGACTGCGTGCTGCCAACGCGAACCGCTCGTATGGGAACGGCATTTTCGTCTCAGGGTCGCATGAATATGCGTAATGCCCGCTTTATCCACGACTTTGGTCCGCTGGATGAAAAGTGCACGTGTCCTACCTGCCAGACTCACAGTCGCTCATATATCAGGCACTTGGTGAAGCAAAATGAAATGCTGGGTAGTATTTTGCTGAGTATTCATAACCTGCATTTCCTGATTGATCTAATGAATCGAGCACGTGAAGCAATTCTGCAAGATGCGTATGAGGATTTCTATCAGGAATGGATGCACTCACCAGCAGCGCAGGATTACTAAGTTGCTTCAAATTGCATGGCTTTTAGCTGCAGTTTTTATAGAAGTAACAACAGGTTAACGATTAACGAGCTATTATTAATCGTTACTGTACTTTTGAAATAACTTCTCTTTGTATTTACAAGAAGGAAAACTAATGGCCGAGACACCGAAAAAAGAAACAGAAGGCGAAGAAGTAAAGCGCGATGCCAAAGAAGCTGCAACCGATAATGCAGCCGAAGAGGCAAAAGTCGTTGAGGAAAAAGCCACTCAACCGAGTGCTGCTAAAACTGAAGATAAAGCAGTAAAGCGTGATGCCAAGGCGAAAGCGAAAGCACGTGATGCGAAAGCAAAAGAAAAGGCACGTGCAGAGCGCAAACGCGAAAAGGATCGCGCCCGCGCGCAGCGTGCTAATGCTGCTGCAGCAAAGCAGCGCAAGAAGGATCGCGAACGCCGCATAAAGCAGGCAGGCGGTGGCGGTAACTCGAACCGTCGTAACATGTGGCTTTTGATTGTTACGACGCTTTTGGTTATCGCTTCGGTATTTATGTTTATGCCGCCGCAAGACAAGATTAATCAGGGCCTGGATATCCAGGGCGGTCTTTCGGTTGTTCTTACCGCGCAGGGCACCGATGGTCATGAGGTAACCCAGGAAGACATGGAAAAGTCGCGCGCAATTATCGAGTCGCGCGTTAATGCCTTAGGTGCATCTGAGGCAACAGTTCAGGTTCAGGGCACGGACCAAATCTTGGTTCAGATTCCTGGTCTTTCCGATACTGAAACGGCATTAGAAACCATTGGTAAAACAGGTAAATTGGAATTCGCTCGCGCTGATTCCTTTACCGATGAAGCTGACCAAACCGCTATTGCTAACGGCACTTACGTGCAGCAAGGCGTGATCACTGACGATATGGGAAATCAGTTCCCATCAGGCGAGATGCAGTATAGAAGCGTCAGTGGATCCTATACGCCTCTTATTACGGGCGAAAACATCACGCGTGTAACGGTGGACAAGGAATCAGAAACTAGCAATTATTACGCTGTTAATTTAACCCTTGATAGCGAAGGCACCGAAGCGTTTGCCCAGGCAACGCGCGAACTGGCGCCCACTAATGGCCAGATCGTTATTGTTCTGGACGGCCAGATTCAGTCGGCTCCTGCAGTTCAGTCTGAAATCACGGGCGGTCAGGTTGCTATTACGGGTGGTTATTCACTTGAAGAAGCTCAGTCCTTGCAGACCGTTCTCGAATCTGGTTCGTTGCCCGTAAGCTTCCACTACGAACAGAGTCAGGTAGTTGGACCAACACTTGGTCAAGATGCGTTGATGAGCGGTCTTTTGGTTGCAATTCTTGGTCTGACGCTGGTTATTCTGTATTTGATCTGTTTCTATCGCGGTCTTGGCCTTTTGACGGCAGCAGCCATGGTGGTATTTGCTATCTTCTATCTTGGTTTGCTGGCAACGCTTTCTGCATTTGGCTTGTTCTCGCTGTCTTTGGCAGGTATTGCAGGTATCGTTCTTACCATTGGTATGGCGGCTGACTCGTCCATTCTGGTTTTGGAGCGTTTCCGTGAAGAAATACGTATGGGACGAAGCGTTCGCGCTGCTTCCATCACGGGTGTTCGCCACGGTATTGAAACTTCTATCGACGCTGACTTGGTAACGCTGGTATCTGCGTTGACTTTGTTCTTCTTGGCAAGCGCATCCGTCAAGGGCTTTGGCATGACGCTGGCCTTGGGTATTATGTGCGACATCGTAATGATGCTGCTTTTGAAAGCGCCGCTTATTCGCTTGCTGGCTCCAAAGGTTATTGCTCGTCACCCAGGATTCTGGGGTATTAAGGACTGCGAAGAAGCAGCTCCTGTATATGCTGAACTTACTGAAACAACGCTTGCTCCCGATGAGGTTTTGCGTCCCGATAAGGCGTTGGGCAAGGGTGCGAAGAGTGCAGCGAACGCCGCTGCAAATGCCACTGCAGCTACGGATCAGCCTTCGACGGATATTCCTAAGTCGTATACACATAAGACTTTGGATCAGCTGAAGGGTCGCTTCTTGCGTCGCGATATTAACTTTATGGGTGTACGCAAAATTTTGCTCTCCCTTTCAGCGGCACTGATCGTTCTTTCTGTTGCGGTAGTGGGCATTAAGGGCGTTCAGTTCGGTATTGAATTTGTGGGTGGCACTTCGATTGCATTCCACAACACGGGAGATATTTCTATTGAAGACATGCGCGCAGCTTGTGCCGATGCGGGCGAGCCTGAAGCAGTAGTTCAGACTACTAACGCTGATGGATCGGCAGGCTTCTTGGTTCGTACCACCAACACTTCTCCTGAAGATGCTGCTACAACGGCAAACCAAATTGCGGGCGATTTAGGTATTTCGACCGATAGTTTTGAAGTAAACACCGTAGGTCCTGACTGGGGCGCTGGCGTAATTCAGTCTTCCGCCATTGCGTTTGCGGTATCACTGCTGTTGATCATTGCCTACATTGCAATCCGCTTCGAATACAAGATGGGCATTATGGCGGTTGTAGCATTGCTGCACGACCTCATAATCGTGGTTGGTATTTACGCGTTGGTTGGTCGTGAAATTACCCCGAACATGGTAGCGGCTCTGCTTACCATTTTGGGCTATTCGCTCTACGACACCGTTGTTGTATTCCACCGCATTAACGACAACATGAAGGAATCGTCGCTGAAGTGCACCTTCATGTCTATGGCAAACCATTCCATCAACCAGGTATTTATTCGTACGATTAACACCACGCTGACCTCGTTTGTGCCTGTATTTGGCATGTTACTGTTCGGCGGCGAAACGCTGAAGGACTTTGCGTTTGCTATGGCGGTCGGTTTGATTGCTGGTTCGTATTCGTCTATTGCGGTAGCAACTCCGCTTTACGCGATGTGGAAGTCTCGCGAACCAAAGAACGCCAAGTTGATAAAGAAATATGGCTCCGATGTTCAGTTGTTCACCTTTGCTTCTACGCTACCACCCGCTTCCAACGAAGAAGCAAAAGCGGCAGTAGCGGCAGGGGAAGCTGCGGCAAACAAGGAAACGGTAGCAGCAAACGAAACGGCAAAATCAGCTTCGCAAGCATCAAATAGCTCAGCAGGTAATTCCGCTTCTCATAACCGCAAAAGGAGGAAGTAATGAGAGAAGGTAGCGCACCAAATTTTGCACCACCAGTAGAAGAGGGAACGGTATTTACGTTCCAGGATGAGTCGGGCGATACGGTAGATCTGGAATTTTTAGGCCTGATTATTCACCAGGATCGTCGCTATGGCTTCTTCTATAACGTGGGAGAAGGTTCTGAAGTAGGCGGATCGGGTGAAGTTACCGTTTTGGAGGTAACTGAACTTGATGAAGATGGCCAGCCTGCTGGTTTTGAGCTGGTGCTTGACGACGCAATTGCTGCAGAAGTATATGATGACTTCAAGCATGCTACGAAGGATTTGTACGACTTCGAATAGCGTTTGCGCCTCTCGGGCAGGCGCTTGATAAAACTAATTACTCGAAAGTCAAAAGAGGGTCGAATGTGTTCTACGTATGTCGGTCCTCTTTTTTTGCTTTATGTGCAATTCATATGAGCGCCATGTGCACTTTCTTATGCCTTTATGTGCACTAAATATGCTTTAAAGCTCTCTTTTATGTGAATTTAGTCTGCGACGATATAAACGGCGTTTCGTCACCTCGGGCAGCTTCCGAGAAAGGAGCTGCTTATGGATGCAGATACTATTATCGCCATCTGTGCGATGTTTTCTGTAATCATTGCTTTTGTCGTAGCGTTGCAGAACCGAAAGTGATTTCGGTAGCTCTGTAACAGTATCTATGCAAAAGAGGAGGTGATACGAACAGCATCTGAAAGATTTCGAGGGACCGAGGAATTATTTAGGAAAGCTCGGCCCCCGAATGAAAACGGAGCTGCCCGACCTAGGCGGGACGCCGTTGATAGGTAAGATTATAGCAGCCTTTATGCATCACATAAGAAGCGTATGGTTCATTTAGTAGTTGTTTTGTTACATCTATCAGGTTATTTAAGTGCCTCCCGAAGCTAAATGTTTTTACAGCCCATTGCTTCTTGTCTTAAGAAGAGGGCTAATGGCGCACTGTCTATTATTTGCTCATCATGCACCGTTAAATGGATATTTTGTAACGCTCCCGAAATGCCGAATGTGTTTATGACACATATCTTATTAAACGTTACGAAACCCTTGGATATCTCCCTTAACTCTTTAACCTAATGACCTGTATGTGTAGGTTTACTTCGCCTTATGCAGGATTCGCATTGCCTAGTTAGAAATACCTAACTTGCAAGGTTGGTCTGGCAATGCTGATCCGAATTCTGCTTAGTAAGGCGCAAAGAAGGTTTCCAAGTAACTTATGGCTAAACACGCAAATAATTCGGAAAACAAGTATTCGGCAAATTCATCGAATAGGTCTAATACGCCTTCAATGCCTAATACTTCCAATACATCAAGTACTCCAGCCAGTAACACCCCAAGAATGGGGAATTCTTATCACTCAACGTCCACCCAGAGGCACTCTTCTTATTCTTCGTCAACGCTTTCGGATCCTGAGTTGGTTCGCGTACGCAAAAAACGCAAGAAGCACGGTAAAGCCAAAAAGACAATTCTTATTGTACTTGCGGTAATTGTGGTGCTGTGCGTTGCGGTAGGTGCCGCAGCGGCGCTATATATGAATTCCATTTCGGATTCCATGAAGATGGATTCCGAACAGCAAAGCGAATTAGATACTGTCCTTAGTGAAAGCACGGTTCAGGAACCTTACTACGTGCTGCTTCTTGGTTCAGACGCTCGCGAGGGCGATACGGCAAGTCGTTCAGACACCATGATTTTGGTACGCGTAGATGCTAACGTTGGTAAGGCAACACTTGTTTCAATTCCGCGTGACACCAAGGTAGAAATCGAAGGTCACGGCACGCAGAAGATCAATGCCGCTTATGCCTTTGGTGGTCCTGCTGGTGCAGTTGAAGCAGTAGAAAAAATGTCGGGCATCGAGATTTCTCACTACGCAGAAATCCACTTTGATGAACTCGAAAAAGCGGTAGATCAGCTCGGTGGTATTTGGGTAGATATTCCAGAATCTAACGATCAAACTGGCGCATCCAACACAGGCGTTGAACTAAATGCTGGCATGCAGCGCCTGAATGGCGAACAGGCTCTTGCTTTTGCGCGTGAACGTTATGGATATAACGAAGGTGACTTCCAGCGTGCAGAAAACCAACGTATCCTCGTACAGGCATTAGCGGATACTATTTTGTCCCTTCCTCCAACCGATTTGCCAGGTGCGGTACAGACGCTCGCGAATTGTATTTCTACTGACTACTCCTTAAATGAGCTCATCGAATTAGCTCAAACTTTCCAGAGTGCTGAACACTATTACTTCTATTCCGCCATGGTTCCTTCAACTACGAAGACCATAGATGGCGTGTCATACACCATTACCCTTGAAGATGAATGGGCTGACATGATGCAAATGGTGGATACGGGCCAAGACCCCAGCAAAGCAAACGTTCTAACAAAGGACACTCAGGCGGTTGAGGCTGAGGAAGGATCTGAATCCGAAACTAGCTCCGAAGCAAATGCGGAAACAAGCTCTGGAACAGCTTCGGAATCAAGTAGTTCTGGTGGTACTGAATCAACCATGAGCTAACCAAAGGTAAAGCAGAAAACAGCTGAAAAAAGATAGTAATAGGAGAATAAGGAATTTGATCTATGACCTTACTTGAGTTACTTCAAATTATCCGAAAACATTTAAAGCTCTGTATTGCATTGCCCATTATTTTTGCGTTGGCAACAGCGGTGTTTAGTTTTGTCGCATTAGCAAATACGTATACTGCTAGTGTTTCTATGTACGTGTTGGCAAACTCCTCAGAAACGCAGGCAAATACTACACTTTCAACTGACCTTTCCGCATCTCAGATGCTTACAAACGACGTATCTCAGCTTATCCAGAGTGAACGTGTGTTGAACCAAACAGCTAATCAGCTTGGCATGACCGAACAGGAACTGGAAAAGTACGATGTTGAGGTAACCAGTTCCACCACCACGCGTCTTATCACCATTGAAGTAACGGGCGATACTCCCAATTCTGCAGCAGCTATTGCAAATGGCCTCGCAAACACCACCAACACCGTAGCGCAAGAAATTATGGACATTGAAGCCGTTAATGTAATTGATCAGGCTGCAACTCCCGATGAGCCATCAGGACCTCCACGCACTCTGTATGTAGCGGTGGCGTTCTTGGCGGGTATTTTTGTGGCTGTGGCTATCGTAGTTGTCATGGATATGGTTAACACTCGTATTCGCAAACCTGAAGAAATTGAAGAACTACTGGAAATTCCTGTTATTGGCAAGATTCCAACCATTAAATAAAAGGAGGTGACACATATGGCTAAAAAGAAAAAGGCAGCATCTAATACGCTTGAAGTTCAAAATGCAGCAAAAACCATGTTGGCAAATATTCGCTTTGCGTCAGTTGATAATCCTATGCAAAGCATTGTACTTACCAGCGCTGTTCCCAACGAAGGCAAGACTACTACCACTATTGAATTAGCAAAGGCTATTGCAAGTGCAGGTAATAGTGTGCTGTTGGTAGAGGCGGACATGCGTCGCCGAAGCGCAGCAGCGGCCCTGGGAGTACATGCCGCACACGGTGCTTATGCGGTAATGTCGCGCGCGATAAGTTTGCAAGAAGCGGTAATTTCTACAGGAACTCCTAACTTTTATTTTCTGGATACAGAACCAAATATTCCAAATCCAGCAGACTTACTTACTTCACGTGCATATGCGAAATTAGTAGATGATGCATGCAATACTTACGATTATGTTTTGTTTGATACGCCACCGGTAGGCACCTTTGTAGATGCCGCTATTTTGTCTCGTTTAGTAGATGGTACTATTTTGGTAGTGAAGGTTGGTGGCGCTAAGCGTGACGAGATTCTAACTGCCTACGACCAGTTGCAGAAGGCGGAAGCTCATATTATTGGTGCTTGTGCAACTTTCTGCGAGGGTACTGGCTCTGAGTATTATTACGCTTACTACAACAAGGATAACCAGCGCATAGATCCAGAAAAAGAAGCTCGACGTGCACGCAAGAAGGGTGCTGCGGGCAATACGGGATTTGTTTCTGCGCCTGCTGCACCTGCTATTCCTCACGGTGCACGACGTCAGGCACCTGCGGGACAACCTGGACGTGCACAAATGGAGCAACAGCAGGCCGCCAAGCAATCGCAAGGACAGCGTGCCGCTCAGCAGCAAGCTACGGTAAATCCCGTTTCCAATAGTCAATCTTGGAAGAAATCTGCAGTACAAGCAGGCGTTCAACAGGCACGTCGTTCTAATACGCCACGCATTGACAGAAGCCAGCAAGGAAAGCATCACTCATAGGTGGCCTGAATCATGCGTGATGTTCATTGTCATATACTGCCTGGTGTAGACGATGGGTCTCATTCCATGGAGGAATCCCTAGAAATGGTGCAAGCTGCCATGCGTGCAGGGGTTACTTCATTTGTATGTACGCCTCATTGTCGCGATCCGTGGTTTGACTACGAAGCTATGTGGGGTGCATTCCATGCACTACAGGTGGAAGTTTCCAAAATTCGTATGGCCCCCAAAATGACCATGGGCTTTGAAGTGAACTACAAAAAACTTATGGAATTAGGTATGGATTGGGCTGATTACCTTGGTTTTGAAACAGGGGAATTTTTGCTTGAATTACCTACGCGTAGTTTGCCGCCTGATTGGGAGCGCATCGTGTTCCAGCTTCAGGGTAAGGGCTATACCGTAATTATTGCACATCCAGAGCGTTACAAGCCTGTTCAGGAAAACTTAGATATCGTTCGTCAGTTCATTGGGGCTGGCTGCAAAATACAGGTTTCGTCGGATTTTATGGGTGAAGGATCGTTCAGTCCCGTAAAGAAAACCGCTAAGAAATTGTTCGAGGAGGGATTAGTTAACTTTATTGCAAGCGATGCTCATGGGCCACTGGCATATGAGCTGTTATGGCGCGCACGCAAAGAATTCTTTGCTAAGGGCGCACATGCCCGAATGTAGATAAATAACGGCTTGGTTATCTGAGTCGCTCGCTAATTGAGGCATGAACGAGCTCAAATGTTAAAAATTCCAAGGAGCTGTTTAACAGGCTAAACACTAAATCTACAGGGTGGGGATATTTGATGCATGAATAGCATTGTTTGTTCCAAAAGTGTTTAACCGCATCTACCAAAGGACTTAAATGAGTAGCGTTGTTGCAAATTATAAGTTCAACGGGTAAGTGATGAAGCTTAACAACTAGAGAAACTGTTTGCATATAGGCCACGAGTGTAAGCATCGGGGCAAGAAAGCTTATTGTTCGTGGCTTATATACAAGCTGTTTTGAAATAAGGCTTGATAGGCAGGCTTAAAGCATTTTTAGAGTGCCTGCCAAAACATATCTTTGAATGCGCTAAATCGTCGCTGGGTGCGCGTTTGGTTAGCAGCTAAGAGTTGAATGACTGTGTTTACGCAAGGATTAGCTTCCTGTGGCGAAGCTATGTCTTTATTCCATCGAAGGCAACTAAACGTAGATAAATCAGTAACCCGCCTTGCGGGGAGGTGGTTCGTATGTGGTATGTCGTTCAAGTTGTTGGAGGACAAGAGCATACGGTTAGCTACCAAATAGAAAAACTGGTTGATTCATCTACGTATAGTTCTTGTTTTATTCCGCAGTATGAAATTAAAAAACGTTATTCAGGGGTTTGGAAATATCGCAATGAAGTGTTGTTTCCAGGATATGTATTTGTTGATACCAAAACACCTGAGGCGTTTAGAAAAGAATTAAACAAAGTAAGTCGTATGACAAAAATGTTGCACGATGGCAGTGAGCATTTCATTCCTTTAGCTGACGAAGAAAAAACTATTATTAGCGCATTTATTGGGGACACCGATCACGTTATGAAAATGTCGGAAGGCATTATTGAGAGTGATGAAATCATCATTCTAAAAGGCCCTTTAATGAACCATATTGGCTTGGTTAAAAAGATAGATAGGCATAAACGTTTAGCATATCTAGAAATTTGGATGTGTGGTCGCCCGATAACCATTAAAGCTGGTCTGGAGATTATTAAAAAGCATTAATTCCCTTTTAAGCACTTGTCTAATTTTTCTGAACAACTGAATAACGAAGCAGATGATGAAGTGACATCAGCAACAGCTTACATGGGAAGCAGTGCGTCTGCCATAAACATTGACGGTCCTATTGAATACCGTGATGTTGTGATAGATGGCCGCATGGCTAAGTATGCCTATGCTTGTTCATGCGAGCGAGTAGACGGCCATTTAATCTATCGCTTTTTTAAACGTCTGTTTGACATTGTGTTTTCTGCAGCAGTAATTCTGGTATTACTTATTCCTTCCATCTTGTTGTGCATTGCTATTCGTATAGAAAGTCCCGGGTGTCCTATTTACGTGCAGCACCGTGTTGGACGTATTGGTAAGCATGGTGAAGTAATTACCTTTCCTATGCTGAAGTTTAGAAGCATGTATAAGGATGCTGATAAACGCCTAGCCGAACTAAAAGAACTAAATGAAGCAGATGGTCCTCTTTTTAAGATGAAAGATGACCCTCGTGTTACCAAAATTGGTAAGTTCATTCGTAAGCATTCCTTAGATGAACTCCCTCAGTTTATTAATTGCTTTTTAGGACAGCTTTCTACAGTAGGTCCGCGTCCTGGACTTCCTTCAGAAATTCTTGAATACGACGAAAAAGCCATGCAGCGCCTTGCAGTAAAGCCTGGTATTACAGGTTATTGGCAAGTACGTGGTAGAAGTGATCTTACCTTCGATGAAATGGTTGATTTAGACCTTCTCTATATAAAGGAACGCTCCTTTAAGAACGATCTTTGGCTGATAGGCAAAACGGTAAAGGTTGTTCTTTGTGGAGATGGAGCTTACTAGGTGAATTTGGATCTTCTTGGATACGACTTATAAAACAGAATTCCATGTTCATACGAAATATTCCCATGATTCAGGAATGGGGAAATGGGCGCTTTATTTCATTGGTAAATTACGAGGCATTAACTGTTTCGCAATAACTGATCACAACGAAATTTCTGGCGCTGTTAAATACCGACCTTGGTTAGAAAAGAAGGGGATCCAGGTAATAGTGGGTGAGGAAATCTTTTCTAACGAAGGGGAAATAATAGGTCTGTTTCTTGAGAAGAAAATTGAGCCAGGTTTATCTCCTGAAGAAACAATTAGGGAGATAAAGAAGCAAAACGGAATAGTCTACCTTCCTCATCCGTATGACGAAAAACGACACCGTACGGTTTTATCAAATGATGCGCTAAAGCAGTGTGCGGAACATATTGATTGCGCAGAATTTTACAACGGCAGAAATATTAAATCCGCATTTGGCATTAAGCAAAAAGAAATCGTTGATACGTTTGGCTTTGTCCCAATAGTTGGTGGGGATTCTCATGTCTTTTTCGAAATAGGAAGAAACGTTTGTTTGGTTGAGGAAAAGCTCACCAGAGAGAATTTTTTTGAAGTAATTAGCAAAGCCCAATTTAATCAAAAGCCTTGTTTAAAAGTAGCACACCAAATAACACGCCTTGTTAGAACAGGAAAATATATAACCAGAGGAGATTTTGATGGACTTCGTAGAGCTCTCAATAGAAAGCTTACGCGAAGAAAGTAGACGTTTAGCAGCATTAGTGGAAATCAACTGGAAACCCGATGCTGTTGCGTATTTAGCTAAGGGAGGTTACTTAATAGGCCTTGAAGTGGCAAATTATTTCGGGGTTGATTTACTCGAAATAAGTGCCCACAGAAGTGGGGATTCGGCAAAAAAACACACTTCAAATGTTTTGGCAAAACTTCCATTTTTTATAAGGCATGGTTTAAGGGAATTTGAAATCAGGCAAAGGTTAAAAGCTGATAGCGGAAAAACCCAAAATAAGACTATGTGTATAACGGATAGATATTTACTAAAAAAAACTCCCAAGAATATCTTGATTGTAGACGACTCGGCAGACACGGGAAATTCATTAAAGAGTGCGAGGGAGCTTTTACTTTGTAAATATCCAGAAAGCAACATAAAAATTGCTGTATTTAATTGCTTTGATGCGGCTAAAAAAAATGTACAAATTGATTGGTATTTGCTAAGAAACTGCTTAGTCGGAACTCCGGCTTCCAAAGATAACAGTGAGTATCAATATTTATTGATCTTTATACCCATTCTTCAAGTAATTGATAGCAGGGACTAGATGGTTAAAGTATCCATAATCGTAGCTTTTTATAATATAAAAGATTGCGTTCGTTATTGTGTTAATAGCCTTTTGAACCAGAGCTATTTGGACTATGAAGTGGTGTTGGTAGATGATGGATCTACTGACGCTACTTCCTCTTTGCTGGATGAATATAAAAATAATCCAAAGGTAATAGTTTTGCATAAGAAAAACGGTGGGCTATCAGACGCAAGAAATTACGGGGTTAAACACTCATCAGGCCAATATATCACTTTCGTTGATGGGGACGATTTTGTTTCTCCGTACTACTTAGAATCTTTGATAAAAGCAATGGATAATTGTGATGATAGGATGGTAATTGGCTCTCCATTAATTGTTCGAATGAATGATGCATTGGTAAAAAAAAATATAGAGTGGCATTATTCAAACTGTGAAAAGGTTTTAAGCTATAACGAGGCGCTGGAATTGGTGCTCTATGAAAATATAAAAACTTCTGCATGTGGCAAATTAGCTCCAAGAGAGTTATATGAAAGAATAAACTTTCCGGTAGATAAGTATTACGAAGAAATAGCGACCATAGGTTTTTTCTTAGGAGAGCTTAATTCTTTTGTGCTACTAAATGAAGCAATTTATGCTTATGTAATGAGGCCTGGTTCAATCGTCAATAGGAAAACGGCAAAATTTAAACAAGTAGATGACTACCTGGACGCTATTGAGGGGCTGAAGCGAAGCATTAAAACTAGCTACAATTACCCATCGATTACTGAAGCAGTCATTTTTCATGAATCATTGCAACTGAGTAGGATATTTAGATTATTGAATACCGTAGAGGGTAATCAGGAGAGGATAGCCGAAACAAAGGACTATATAAGGAAAAGCATCAAGATAAATCTGAATACATTGATATTTTCCAAGAAGATCTCATTTGGAAATAAGGCAAGATTCGTATTGCTAGCCTTCTTCCCAAAGTTTTTTAACTTTTCTTTCAAGATATATGAAAAAGTAAAAAAGGGAATATAAAGTGATTGCTAACAATAAATTAGCGATTAGTTTAAATACTTCATATACGAATACTGTAAAGAGCAGTATTCTATATTTTGATTTACGAATTTTATTATGGGCTGTTCTTATAATTCCATTTTTAGAACCGTGGAATGTTGAGACACTTATCTCCTTAGGATTCTATCCTGATTTATTAAGTTTTGCTAGCGTGGTGGTGGGAAGCGCTAAAGCGGGCATTTCTATTATTGCAATTATTTGGTTTTTGCTATCGAAAAAGAATCATCAACCAAATCATTTATTGTTTTTTTGCTGCTTTTCATTATCGATGGCATTCATGTCGATTTTATCGAGTGGCACTTTTTTGACAAATGAGTTATTCAGGGCAGTTCAATATATAGGATTTGCTTGCTTGATATTCTGTCTGTACGAGAGAAATCCGAGCTATTTACTTTATTCGTTATTGTTGGTGTTTAGCTTTCTTGGGATATTGGCTTTTATTTCGATATATTTAACAGATGGTGGTTTTATTTCGGGGTTAAAGGAATCAGCTAGACAGTATTCTTTTGGTGGGAAAAATAGTATTTTTGTCACATTGTGTCCCTTAGTAATTTTGATAGCAATTTATTGCGGTGAAAAAAAGAAAAAAAATACCTTTGCTGTTCCGATTCTTACTCTAATTTTTGCTTGCACTTCTTGGTATATTGATAGCAGTTCTTCTTTTGTCTTTTTTATATTATTAGGAATTATGCTGATTCCTTTTAGGGGAAGATTTATTTTCAGTTTTATACCAGGGAAGTTTTTGTTATTTGCTGTTGTATTGATCTTTTTTGGAACAGTGCTTGGTTCTTTTGTTACTGATGCTCTTTCGGGTTTGTTTAGTTTGGTAGGACGAGATTCTTCATTTTCAAATCGTGATCAAATTTGGATACAGGCTCTTAATTACATTTCGGCAAATCCAATAATTGGATCAGGTTCGCAAATTACTTATGGGATTCAATACGAAATTGGTTCAGCATCTACCAACATAGCTCATTGTTATTATTTGGATATTGCTGCAAAGTATGGATTAATCACCCTTTCTTTTTTCCTTTTGGATGTTGTTGCTATTATTAGAAATTATGATCGGAATAAAACAGAGCTTTCATTTTTAGCTTTGTCGGGTTTTATGTTGGTTCTCGGACATAGTCTATTCGATGATTTAGTTATTTATGTTTATGTGATTTTAAGATTTCTGCTGATCAAATCATCTTATTACCAAAACATAAGGGATAAATATGAATAAAAAAATAATTAGTTTGAAAGCAAAAAAAAATGCGAGAACAGCTAAATACTTTTTCCCTTTAATAAAAGAACCACAAAATTGTTTCAGCAAATGTGGTTTACTGGATCTACGAAAGAAGTATCTAAATGCTGGTTTTATAAATGAATACCAAGCTTCAAATGCTTTTTATGGACATTCTTCTGTGATAAGGCAATACTCTTCGTGTAAGAAAACGTGTCCAGTTTCGATAGAGCACGGAATCTATTTTGGTGGAGAAAACTTTTCAGAGATCCATCGGTATGATTTGCCGGCTGTTATTACTTTTTCTTACGATAGGGCCAAGGAAATATATAAAAAAACTAACAAGCCTGCTTTTTCTATTGGTCCATATATATTGTATGCACGATCATTTCTTGACCGTAAGGATTTTATATCAATAAAAAAACAGCTAGGGAAGGTCGCGCTAGTTTTTCCAGCCCATACCGTTGAGAAAACCTCAATCGAATATGAATCGGATAAGTTTATTTCGTTCATAAAAGAAGGGACGAAATCGCTTGGCGTAAATACTGTTTTAGTAAGTTCGTATTTTTTGGATATAGCCAACAATCTGGCGCTTTACGAATCATCGGGAATGAAGGTGGTTTGTTCGGGTTCTAGATTTGAAAAGTCATTTCTGAATCGTCAGAGGAGTCTTATAGAGCTAGCAGATTACGTTTTTACTAATTCGGTAGGAACACACATTGGTTATTCGGTTGCATTAAATAAGCCTTGTAGTTTTTTTCAACAAGATTCTATAAGAAAATTCGAAAATGAAAATGTTAAACATGTGGCAGCTCCAAACTTTGAAACTAGTCGCGCCCTAGAAGAAAAGGGGCGTATCGCTGAAGCATTTAGGGGACTAAATACAACGATAAGTGGCCAGCAGTACTCATTGGTAGACCAATTTTGGGGTATTACACAATTCAGGGATCCTGGGTTTATTCGTAATGTTTTTAAAACATCTCGATTATGCCTTTATGGTAATAAAAAAATAAGAAATAAAGCAAATGAAGACTTATTAAATATGATGGAAGAAACCTTTAAAAGATGATCAAATCTTTCATATGGTCTTTCTTAGAGCAAGGCGGAACAAAGATTGTTCAGCTTCTTGTTCAAATAGTTCTTGCACGACTTATCAGTCCTGAAGCATTTGGTATTTTGGCTATCCTTTTAGTTTTTACCAATATTGCTGATGCGATTGCTCAAAGTGGTCTTGGAATGGCATTAGTACAAAAATCGGATGCAACAAAAAAAGATTACACAACTGCATTTTGGCTTAGTTTATTGTTGGCGACAATAGTATTTATTGTCCTTTGGTTTATTGCTCCAGTGTTAGCTTTGGTCTATCAAGAACAAAGCTTGGAAGTTATGTTGCATGTTTTGTCTTTCGTTGTATTTTTAAACTCTGCAAATTCGGTGCAAAGAGCTTATTTGCAGCGTCATATGGAGTTTAAAAAGCTATTTCAGGCAAATGTGGTTACAGCTGTTCTGTCAGGTGTTTTTGGCATTGGGGCTGCTATATTAGGCTTTGGGATTTGGGCGCTCGTTATTCAAACTTTAGCTCAAAGTTTATGCGCTTGCATTACTTTATTGGTGGTTGTTCCTTGGAAACCCACCTTTGCTTTTGATAAATTATCTGCAAAGCATATGTATTCGTATGGCTGGAAAATATGCGTTACTGGTATTTTGAATGTTATATATACCGGTGTTTCCGAATTGATAATTGGTAAAGCTTGTTCAGTGACTGATCTTGGATATTACAGTCAAGGCAGGAAATGGCCTAACGCTGCAATATCCCTTATCACTAATGCACTACAAAATGTATTCTTTCCGGCATTTGCATCCTTACAGAATGATCTTGTTGCATTAAGAGACACAATGAAGAAAAGTCTTATCGCGGGTTCTTTTTTAATAGTTCCAGTATCGTTTTTCTTTACTGCTGTAGCAGAACCGATGGTAGCCTTGTTGCTTACCGAAACCTGGCTTCCGTGTGTTCCTGTATTTCAGTCACTATGCATTGCTAATAGTTTAATGCTTCTTCAGGTAATTAACTTGCGTGCATATATGGCGCTGGGCGACAGTGGATTATATATGCGTCTGCAAATAATAAAAGTAACGTTAAATGTAGTAATTATTGGGTTGGCAGCTTTGCTAACAAAAGATATCTATATTGTTGCTGTGGTAAGTGCGGTTTTGAGTGTGTTTAATGTCATATTTATTGACTTACATTCAACAAAAAGAGTTCATGGGTATGCGCGTCTAAGTCAAATTAAAGACATCTTGCCTATATATCTTATAGCTGCAGTGGCAGGTGCAGTGTCGTATGCCATCACGTTTTTGAAATTTTCTTATATTGCTGAGCTGGTTCTTATGGCAATAGTTTTTGTTTCTATTTATTTGCTCCTTTCGGTTGTTTTTAAGGTTCAAGGAGCAAAAGAATGTTTTCAACTTTTGAATGGTTTACTCGATAGGAAAAACAACAACTAGGTAATTTCAGCACATCGTGCTGTATAAATCTATGCACTTTGAGAAAGGAATATCGTAATGCTTGACGGCAAGACCGTCCTCGTCACTGGGGGCACCGGATCGTTTGGTAACGCTTTTACTCAGTATGCGTTAGAAAACTATACTCCTGAAAAGATCATTATCTATTCACGTGATGAGTACAAACAGTTTGTTATGCGCAATAAGTTCCGTGATTTAGGTACTGCAGCAGGCAAGAACTACGATTCTAAGCTTCGTTTTTTTATTGGTGATGTTCGTGATGAAGCTCGTTTTCGTAGAGCTCTAGCTGGGGGTGTAGATTACATTATTCATGCGGCAGCGCTAAAGCAGGTTCCTGCTTGTGAATATAATCCCATGGAAGCTGTAAAAACCAACATTGATGGTGCAATGAATATTATCAATGCGGCTCTAGATTGTGGTGTTGAAAAAGTTGTAGCTCTCTCTACAGACAAAGCGGTAAACCCGGTAAATCTCTATGGTGGCACTAAACTTGTTTCAGACAAACTGTTTGTTGCTGCCAACGCTTATAGGGGCACTTCTGGTACTACCTTTAGCGTTGTTCGCTATGGCAACGTTGCTGGATCCCGCGGGTCGGTTATTCCTTTCTTTAAAAACTTAATTGAAAATGGTGTCACAGAGCTCCCTATTACTGATTTCCGTATGACGCGTTTTTGGATCTCTCTTGAAGAGGGAATCCAGCTTGTTGTCAAAGCTTTATCGGAAGCTCAAGGTGGAGAAACGTTTATTTCTAAGATTCCGTCTTTTAAGGTAACTGATCTTGCAACCGCAATGGCTCCCAATGCTAAACAGATCGAGGTAGGTATTCGCGAGGGTGAAAAACTTCACGAATGCATGGTTCCTGCTGCAGATAGTCTTACAACTTATGAGTATGAAAAGAACTTTATTATCTACCCGCACATGGAGTGGTATGACATCAATAAAGTTGATCTTAAAGATGGCAAGAAAGTGGCACCTGAGTTTGTTTATGATTCCGGTACCAATACTGAATGGTTAAGTGTTGAAGAGCTTCGTGAACTGATTTCTAAAATGGATATTAAATATTAATAAATTAGGTGTTTAATATGGAAGAACTTGCATTATATGGCGGAACTCCAGCAAGCCGTCAGTACCTAGGGTATGGCCATCAAGATATCAATGAAGAAGATATAGCTGCTGTTGTTTCAACTCTAAAAAGTGATTATTTAACTTGTGGTCCTGCTACAGAGGCTTTTGAAGAATCTATTAAGCAGGCAACAGGAGCCCAGTATGTAACAGCGGTATCAAATGGTACCGCTGCTTTGCATGTGGCTTGTCTTGCAGCGGGTATTAAACCAGGAGATGAAGCTATAGTATCTCCTATAACTTTTGCTGCATCTGCCAACTGCGTTTTATATTGTGGGGCAAAACCTGTTTTTGCCGATATTGATTCGAAGACGTGGAATATTTCCCCTGAATCTATTAGAGAGAAAATAACTGATAAAACAAAGGCAATTGTTGCTGTTGATTTTGGCGGTGTGCATGTAGACTCAGATGAGATTAGAAAGATATGTGATGAATTTAATCTTATCTTTATCGAAGATGCAGCACACTCTATTGGTACTAAACATAACGACAAAGCAGTAGGATCTATTGCGGACATTACAACGTTTAGCTTTCACCCAGTAAAAACAGTAACCACTGGTGAAGGTGGTGCGGTTGCTACCAATAATCCAGAGCTAGCCAAACGCATTGTATTGTTTGCAAAGCACGGAATCACTCGTGATCATGCTTTGCTGCGCCATCCCGATAAGGGTCTCTGGTATTATGAGCAGCTTGAACTTGGCTATAACTATAGAATTAGTGATATTGAAGCATCTTTAGGCGCTTCTCAAATGAAGCGCTTGCCTGAATTCTCAAAACGTCGTCAGGAAATTGTTAAGTATTACAATTCGGAGTTCTCTAAAGTTGATGAAGTTTCATTTCAATATGATCCAACGCCTGAAGATACCACCCGTCATCTCTATGTTTTGAGGTTTGATACCGAAGCACTTGGCAAAGATCGTCGTTTTATCTTCGAGGCTCTCAAGGCAGAAAATATTGGCGTTAACGTTCATTACTTGCCTGTTTATAGGCTGCCGTACTATGTAGATCTTGGCTATGACCCCGATTGCTGTTCTGAAGCAAATAAATACTATGAAGAGGCTATTACTCTGCCGCTTCATTGTTGTCTTACCGATGAAGATGCAAAACACGTTGTTGAGGCAGTTAAAAAGGTGGTTAATTACTGCCTAGAGACGAAAGAAAACTAACATGTCTAAGATGCTGTGCGCTATAACCGCCCGTGGGGGCTCTAAGCGTATTCCGCGTAAGAACATAAAAGAGTTTTGTGGCAAACCAATCATCGCTTATTCAATCAAAGCTGCACTTCGAAGCAATCTTTTTGATGAGGTAATGGTTTCAACTGATGATGAAGAAATTGCTGAAATTGCCCTATCTTTAAGCGCTTCTGTTCCTTTTTTGAGAAGTCCTGAAAACAGTGATGATTTTGCTACCACAAAAGATGTACTGCTTGAAGTAGTTGATTGCTATGAAAAAGCAGGACGTAGCTTTGATTATATTTGCTGCATTTACCCAACCGCTCCTTTTGTTACTGCTGAAAAGCTGCAAGAGGCATCAAAGCTGCTTGATGATAATACCGACACCGTACTTTCGATGACTCGTTTTTCTTTTCCGCCACAAAGAGGATTAATTAAAAGTGCTGATGGTTTACAATACTGGATGCCTGAGAATGCAAACAAAAGAAGCCAAGACCTAGAGCCTCTCTTTCATGATGCAGGACAATTCTATTTTTGTAGGATTTCTTCCCTCAAAACATCGCCAACTTTGTTGGGTGCCGTAGCAAAAGGTTATGAAGTACCTGAGCTGGAAGTTCAAGATATTGATAACTTTAGCGACTGGGAAATAGCTGAAGTTAAGTTTGAAAGAATGAGAGCAAGCTTATGAGTCGCTTACAAGAAAAGATCAATGCAGACCAGGTTTATTTCATTGCTGAAATGAGCGCTAATCATGCAAATGATTTAGATATTGCCCTAAAGATTGTTGAAGAGGCAGCAAAAGCAGGTGCGGATTGTCTGAAAATCCAAACGTATACAGCAGATTCTTTAACGCTTGATTGTGATGCGGATTGTTTCATGATCAAAGGAGGGTTGTGGGACGGTCAGCGCCTCTATGATCTTTACAGTGATGCATCTATGCCTTGGGAGTGGCATGAGCCTATAAAAAAGAAATGCGATGAGGTAGGGCTTGATTTTCTTTCTACCCCCTTCGATGAAGCAGCCGTTGATTTTCTGGTTGAAATGGGTTGCGATGCACTAAAGATTGCTTCTTTTGAACTTACTGATTTGCCTTTACTGAAATACGCTGCAGCAAAAGGTAAGACGATGATTATGTCTACAGGCATGGCATCTATTGAAGACATTCAAGATGCAGTAGATGCAGTTAAAAGCACAGGAAACAACGATATCGTTTTACTTCGTTGTTGCAGCGAATATCCGGCAGATCCTAAAGACATGAATCTTGCTAGTATTCCAGATATGCAAAATCGCTTTGGAGTACAGGTTGGCTTTTCTGATCATTCGATGGGACACCAGGCAGATGTTGTTGCTGCTGTTTTGGGGGCTCGTGTGATTGAAAAGCATTTCTGCTTAAGTCATGAGATCAAAACAGCTGACTCTGAGTTTTCTATGGACCCTGATGAGTATGGAGACATGGTCAATGCGGTTAACGATGCAATGGCTGCTATGGGAGTGCCTTGCTATATCCCTTCAGAAAAAGAAGCAAAAAGTCTAGTATTTAGGCGCTCTATTTTTGCTAGTGCTGACATTAAAAAGGGTGAGAACTTCACTAAAGAAAATATTCGCATTGTTCGTCCGAGCAACGGCGCAAAACCTAAATACTATGAAGAGTTATTAAGTAGATCTTCAGATAGAGATTATTGCTTCGGGGATCCGATTGTATATGGTGATTGATAGTGGATAAGAATTATTCCTTTAAGTCGGAGAGGCTTGTGTTTCGAGGTATTACGCGTGAAGATGCTGATGTAATAGTTGCTTGGCGCAGTAACCCTGCTAACTACAAGAACTTCTTAAATGCAAAACCTATTACTAAAGAAGACCACTTGAAGTGGTTTGAAGGATATCTTACTAATCCAACACGTTTTGATTTTTTGATACTAGAGCCTGATGGAAAACCAATTGGGACTTGTGCTTTGTCAGATATCACCGAAGATTCTTGTGAGATTTCCTACATGATCGGTGATGAGTCATGTCGTGGTAAGGGTTATGCAAAAGAAGCAGTAAGAGCGCTTACCAAGATTGCATTTGATGAACTTGGCGTTAGTGAAATAATTGCCCGCATTTTGTCTCATAATGAGGCGTCTATGCACGTAGTGCTTGGTTGCGGATATAGCGAGCATGAGCGCATTTACCGAATCGATAACAATGAGTGATAACAATAAAACATTCTATATTCGAGTAGATGGCGGACCTGCGATAGGGGCGGGCCATATCGTTCGCTGTGTATCTATTGCCAAAGAAATAGAAAAGCAAGATTTTCAAATCGTATTCGTGTCTTCTGGCGAGGAATCTTCCAAGATTTTATCTGAGTATGGGTATGAGCCCATACTTGTTGGTGGAGGTGTGAAGCACCTAGATGTAAGTGATGCTGAAAAACTCAGAAGGATAATGAAAGACGGAAACAGAGTTCTTGTTGATTCTTACGGTGTAACTGATGAGTTTTTTAAATCCTGTAAAGATCTCGGATTAAAAGTTGCCTACATTGATGATATGTACACTTTTGAAACGGGAAGTCTTTCTGTTCCTGTTCGCAGAAATGTAGATGTGGTAATTAACTACAGTTTTGGGTTTGCTGAAGAGGACTATAAGCAGGTTTATGGTGGAACGGCAACTAAGCTACTAATCGGCCCTCAATATGCTCCCGTAAGAGAAGTTTTTAGAAAAAAAGCAGGGCAATATCAGGTTCGCGAAGAGCTAAAGAAAGTCCTTATTACCACTGGGTCTACGAATCCAAATAAAAGCCTCGAAAGATTATCTAAAGCATGTAGAGAAGCCTTACCAGATGCAGAAATATCGGTTGTAGTAGGCAACTCCGCGACGTTCGATAATGAGTTGGCGAAAGAACTTAATCTTACTTTGATTAAAGGCGCAACTGACCTATCAGATTATATGCTGGAAAGCGATCTAGTGATTTCTGCTGCAGGCACTACATTATATGAACTTTGCACTTTAGGGGTGCCAACAATTGCTGTTCCTATTGTTGAGAATCAGTTGGGTAATGCAAGGGGCTATAGTGGTTTATCTGGAGGTTATACTGCTAATATAAGCCATTTAAGAAATAATTCTTTTCGAAAGATAATTAAGTCATTGCGATTTATGTCATGCAGATTGGTTGTTGTGAAACGTATTTCGCGAATTGTTGGCAAAATGCCTATTTCTGAGCGCTTATGCGATGCTTGAGTTCATCATTGAACCCGAACTCTGCCTGACACGAAAATATTTCATTGTCGATGAAGTAACTCGGAGAGTAATGAATTTGGTATGTAAGGCGTTGTAAATCCAGTAGTTGGCATTTACTGGCTCATTATGAAAACAGGCTCGGATAATTTCCGAGCTTTTTCTATTTAGGGCATCATGAAGCGCATTAGGACTAAAGGCGTGCTTGTTATTGTGTATAAACCGACGCTTAATGCTCCTGAATTTTTCGGATCCGAAGTAACTCATAGTCTAGATTCATTAAACAGTATTATGACGTGATTATTGCTAATCGCGAGATGACGAGTTGTCTGATGTTGCGGATAGAGTGTTTACCAGGGACTTGTTTAAGAGGGATTAAATTCTTACTATCGTCAAAAGAATTAAGTCAATATGCGACTTCAAAAGGACACGTAATAGGAATCACGCTAATTTTTCCTCGCAGTAATTGTTGTGGAGGCGATATTGATAGCCAATTTTTTTTGATTTATCTAGTCTTGTTAGATTGATTAGTGGTTTTAGATCAGTCAGTACTGCTACTGCTGTATTTTGCAATTTCATATAGCAAAGGCAAATGTCGCGTTAATTCACTTCATTTGATACTAGGCTGTGCTGGTAAAGTGTCTGTTTGAGATAATAATTAAAGGAGTAATAGTGGATGCTTCGATAATAGCGGGTGCAGTTGGAGTGGTTGTTGGTGCGATAATATCTGGAATAGCGCAAATTGTATCCACTTATTCAAATGCAAAAGCAGAGAATGTCAGAATTTTTTCTCAAAGACTAATTAGCGAATGCTACAACTTGTTAGATAGCGCAATGATTCTTATTGATAATGTTATTAAATTAAAGGAGATTGTTATACCATTTGGCGTAGATCAAGAAAGCGAAGAAGCTAAAGCCAAAGATGAAGCTGGGGTAGAACTTCTTTCGAAATTGTTTTATTCAATTAATGAAGTTAAGCGTCTTTCCTATAGAGTTTCTGTTGTTGGAGGAGAGAACTCTGCAAAGATTGCTTTGGAAATACGATCTTTTGTTGATCGATATTTGCATAGCGTTGCTGATAATGATTTTAAATTTAGTAGCGAAGAATATAGCGTGGCTATTAATGATTTGCATGAATTATTACTCAAATTAACCTATGCGTTAAAAAAAGACTTGAAGATAAAAGCCTAAATAAAAGAAAATTTATTTTATTTTGTCCAAAGAATTTCGAGCATTCTCTAAAACGTATGGGTAAAGCTTTGGATATTCGTTAAAACTTTTATGCGTAAAAATAAAAACGTTCAGTCGACTGAAAGAAATGCTAATTGAGCCAGAAAACTTTCAATTCACGTAAAGTTTTCTAGGACTATAGTCGCAAAACAAGCTCAAGGTTAATAAGATAGACTCTGCTTAGGCACATGAAAGGAACCAGCATGTTTAGTAAAGATCCAAAGTCTTTCGTCTTGTTGACGCTCATTGCTCTTATCGTTGTTCTTGCGATTATAGTTGCCACGGGCGGTCAAGGCGCTTAAAGAGTGGGGCACTGGAGTTCTAGACCATGGATCCAACGGTTAGCATAGTTACCTTTTTAATTGCGTTGCCTGCCTGCTTTTTAGGCGGGCTTCTTAATGCTATCAGCGGCGGTGGGGGATTCATTACGGTTCCCGCGCTTCTTTTAGCAGGATTACCTGCGCATTATGCGCTCAGCACCGATAAAATCCAGTCATTTTTCGGAATGGCTACGGCAAGTTTTCGCTTTATAAAAAACAGCCTCATTTACTGGAAAGTTATTCTGCCCGCTATTCCTGCAGCATTGGTGGGCTCCGCCTGTGGTACCAGCTTAGTAGTTTTAGTAGATGCTAATCTGCTTTCATGGCTGCTCATGATTATTTTGCCTGTTGTGGCATACATTACACTCAGCAAACGTTTTAATCGTGCCGCTGCAGATAATAGCGATGAACCTATTACCGTAAAACAGCGCATCTTGTGCGTGGTAGCGGCGTTTGTTATAGGCGCTTATGATGGTTTTTATGGACCAGGAAGCGGCACCTTCTTGACCATTGCATTTACGTTTGCGGCAAGCATGGGAATTATTCGCGCAAACGCTCATTCAAAATTGCTCAACCTTACTACCAATATTGGCGCCATCATCGTGTTTGCGCTCAATGGTAAAGTTTTGCTTGTTTTGGCTATAGCCTGCGGAATTGCCAATATGATTGGTGCTTGGTTTGGTGCAGGCCTTGTTATGAAAAAGGGTATCAACATTGCGAAACCCTGTATTTTGATTGCGCTCGGCCTGCTGGCGGTTAAGCTCATCGGGGAACAACTGGGGTTCTTCTAGTAGGATAAGTTTTCGAAGGGTAGTTCGGATCTTCTAGTGGAAAGCTCATCGGAGAACAGTTGGGATTCTTCTAAATTTCCCAAAAATCCACGATCAAAACACAATTAGGAAAAATTTTTCTTGACTCGCGTATGCGCGCGCAGTATCTTTATAACTTGTGTCTTTACACAAATTAGCCGGTTGCAACGAAGGAGGAAATGACTCGTGGTTCAGTCTAAAAACCCCGATTCCACCAGCCGTTATAGGACCCGCCGGAGCTTCGCAAAGATTCCTGACGTAATGGACGTCCCTAATCTTATTGCAATCCAAACGGAAAGCTTCAAAAAGTTCGTGGACGAAGGTTTAACCAATGCCTTCAACGACATTAGCCCTATCGAATCAAACACAAAGGATATGTGTGTTGAATTCGGTAAGCACGAATTCGGCGAGCCTAAGTATAGCGTAGACGAGTGCAAGGAACGTGATGTTTCCTATCAGGCACCGTTGTTTGCTGAAATTCGCTTTATTAATCGTGAGACGGGCGAGATCAAAGAGCAAGACGTCTTTATGGGCGACTTCCCTCTGATGACGCCACGCGGTACCTTCATTATTAATGGTACTGAGCGTGTTGTAGTATCTCAGCTTGTTCGTTCCCCAGGTGTGTACTTCTCATCTGAGCGCGACAAGACGTCTGACAAAACCATTTACAACGCAAAGGTAATTCCTTCGCGTGGTGCATGGCTTGAATTCGAAACCGACAAGCGCGACGTACTTTCCGTACGTATCGACCGTAAGCGTAAGCAGCCTGCTACGCTGCTTTTGCGCGCACTGGGCATTGCAGAAACTCGCGAAGAAATCATCGAACTTCTGGGCGATTCTGAAATGGTTATCCGCACGCTTGATCGTGACCCTGCTACCACTAAGGAAGAATCCTTAATCGAGCTCTACCGTCGCTTCCGTCCCGGTGAGCCTCCTACGATCGATTCTGCTCGTACGCTGCTTGATGGCTTGTTCTTCAACCCACAGCGCTACGACTTGGCAAAGGTTGGTCGTTATAAGATCAACAAGAAGCTTGGCTTCGATCCTGAAAACGATCACTCCACGCTTACCCAGGAAGACATCATTGAAACCATGCGCTACATCGTAGCGTTGCATGATGGCGAAGAAGGCTACCAGACCGACGACATCGACCACTTTGGCAATCGTCGTATCCGTACCGTAGGCGAATTGATTCAGAATCAGTTCCGCATCGGTCTTTCTCGTATGGAGCGTGTTGTTCGCGAACGTATGAGCATGCAGGAGCCAGACGACATTACGCCACAGAGTTTGGTAAACATTCGTCCTATCGTTGCTGCTATTAAAGAATTCTTCGGTTCTTCGCAGCTGTCTCAGTTCATGGACCAGTCCAACATTGCTGCAGGTGTTACGCACAAGCGTCGTCTGTCTGCTTTGGGTCCTGGCGGTTTGTCCCGTGAACGTGCAGGCTTCGAAGTTCGCGACGTTCATACTTCTCACTATGGTCGTATGTGCCCAATTGAGACCCCTGAAGGTCCTAACATTGGTCTTATTGGTTCGCTGGCAACCTATGCTCGCGTAAATCCATACGGCTTTATTGAGACCCCATACCGCCGCGTAATCGACGGCAAGGTTACCGACGATGTTGACTACCTCACCGCAGACGAGGAGGAAAAGTACACCATCGCTCAGGCTAACGAAACCTTCAATCCTGAAACGCGCGAATTTGGCCACTTCGAAAATGGCGAATTCGTTAAGGCAAGCCGCGTTCTCTGCCGTACGAAGGACTCTCAGGGTAACTTCGGTGAAGCAGCGGACATGCCTGTTGAAACTGTAAATTACATGGACGTTTCGCCTCGTCAGATGACCTCTGTTGCAACGTCTTTGATTCCGTTCCTCGAGCACGACGACGCAAACCGCGCACTCATGGGCTCTAACATGCAGCGCCAGGCAGTGCCTCTGCTTCGTCCTAATGCGCCACTTGTTGGTACTGGCATCGAACACCGCATCGCTGTTGACTCTGGCGAAGTTTTGGTTGCTCAAAACGCTGGCGTGGTTGACTATGTTGACGGTCAGACCATCATCATCGAACGCGAAGATGGCGAATATGACGAATACCTTATTCCTAAGTTCCAGCGCTCCAACCAATCTGGTTGCATGAACCACAAGCCGCTGGTTCGCAAGGGCGACAAGGTATTCCAGGGCGACGTTTTGGCTGACGGTCCTTCTTGCGACAAGGCTGAACTTTCCCTCGGCCAGAACCTCATGGTTGCTTACATGCCATGGGAAGGCTACAACTACGAGGACGCTATTATCGTCTCCGAGCGCGTTGTTGCTGAAGACCTTCTGACTTCTATTCATATTGCTGAATACGAAATTGACGCACGCGATACCAAGCTTGGTCCAGAGGAAATCACTCGCGAAATTCCAAACATTTCTGAAGACATGATTTCCGACTTGGATGCTGATGGCATCATCCGTGTTGGTGCTGAAGTATTCCCTGGCGATGTTCTGGTAGGCAAGGTTACCCCTAAGGGCGAAACCGAACTCACCGCTGAAGAGCGTCTGCTCCGTGCAATCTTCGGTGAAAAGGCACGCGAAGTTCGCGACACCTCTCTGAAGGTTCCTCATGGTGCTGGCGGCCGCGTAATCAACGTGGTTCGTTCTTCCCGTGCAAACGGCGACGAACTGGCACCAGGCGTTAACGAATTGGTTCGCGTATTTGTTGCTCAAAAGCGTAAGATCCAACAGGGCGACAAGCTTTCTGGTCGTCATGGTAACAAGGGTGTTATTTCCCGCGTTTTGCCTGTTGAGGATATGCCTTACTTGGCAGACGGTACGCCAATTGACGTTATCTTGAACCCACTGGGTGTACCTTCTCGTATGAATGTTGGTCAGTTGCTTGAAAACCACCTTGGTTGGGCAGCTCTTTGGGGTTGGTCAGATGAAGAAGACTCTGACGAAATCGTAGAGGGTCCAATCCACGTAGCAACGCCAGTATTCGACGGCGCTACCGAGGAAGAAATTTCCGACGTAATTCTTAAAGCTAACCGCAACCTGGTGAACATCAACAAGAAGAAGTATGGCGAACATTTCCGCATGGATATGATTCCTCAGCTTTCTCGCACTGGTAAGACCTGGCTCTATGATGGCCGCACGGGCGAACGCTTCCGTGAGCCAATCACCTGTGGTCAGACTTACATCTTGAAACTGGGTCACTTGGTTGACGACAAGATTCATGCACGTTCGACTGGTCCTTACAGTCTTATCACCCAGCAGCCTCTGGGCGGCAAGGCTCAATTCGGTGGCCAGCGCTTCGGCGAAATGGAAGTTTGGGCACTGTATTCCTACGGTGCATCTAACGTACTTCAGGAAATCCTGACCATTAAGTCCGACGACACTTCCGGACGTGTTAAGTCCTACGAAGCAATTGTTAAGGGCGAGTCCATCCCTGCACCTGAGGTTCCTGAATCCTTCAAGGTTCTTATCAAGGAAATGCGCTCTTTGTGCTTGAACGTTGAATTGGAAGGTCATCAGCACCAGACCATCGACGTAACGCATGAACCAGAAGAAGATACTTCTGAGGAAATGCTTGGTCAGGCACGCACCAGCGAAGACAAGCCTATGACTGAAGACGATTTGCTGGGTTCCATCACCGCTGAATTGGGCGATTTGATGGGCGGCACCACTGATAAGACCGAAGCAAGTGACCTTATTGGTAAGGGAGAGGAGATGTAAATGAGCGAATTTGATGTAAACAACTTTGACGCTATCCGTATCTCTCTTGCGAGCGCGGAGGACATCCGTGGTTGGTCTCGTGGCGAGGTCAAGAAGCCTGAAACTATTAACTATCGTACGCTCAAGCCTGAAAAGGACGGCTTGTTCTGCGAAAAGATTTTCGGCCCTACGAAGGACTGGGAATGTGCTTGCGGTAAGTACAAGCGCATCCGCTTCAAGGGTATTGTGTGCGAACGCTGCGGTGTTGAGGTAACGCGCTCTAAGGTTCGTCGTGAACGCATGGGTCACATCGAGCTTGCCGCACCAGTTAGCCACATTTGGTACTTCAAGGGCTCTCCATCCCGTTTGGGTTATTTGCTAGACATTCCACCAAAGGAGCTCGAAAAGGTACTTTACTTCGCATCTTCTATCATTACGTTTGTTGACAAAGAAGCACGTGAAGAAGACGTTGAAGAACTGCGTGACGAACTTTCTGCAGACTTGGAAGAATTGGATGCAGAACGCGATCGCCTTATCGAGGCTACGCGTCGTCTGTCTGTTGACTATGTTCCTGAAGAGGATGAATTCGTTGACGACATTGACGAAGACGAGCGCATGACTCCTGAAGAGGTCGAAGAAGAAATCGCCGACATCTACGAAGAGTTCAACGAGCGCAAGACTTTGCGCAGCGAAGCACTTGAAGCATTCTTGAAGATTGAGCCAAAGCAGCTCGTATCCGATGAGGCTTTGTATCGCGAAATGCGCCTGAACTACTCTGACTACTTCAAGGGTGGCATGGGTGCAGAAGCTATTCGCGATCTGCTTGATGCAATTGATCTGGAAGCTACCGCTGAAGAGCTTCGTGAAGTTGTTGCTACGGGCAAGGGTCAGAAGCGCACTAAGGCTATTAAGCGCCTGAAGGTAGTCGATGCATTCTTGCATTCTTCTAACCAGCCACGCGACATGATTCTGGATGTAATTCCTGTAATTCCACCAGATCTGCGTCCTATGGTTCAGCTTGACGGTGGCCGTTTCGCAACGTCTGACTTGAACGATTTGTATCGTCGTGTAATTAACCGTAACAACCGCTTGAAGCGTCTTTTGGATCTTGGTGCTCCTGAGATCATCGTTAACAACGAAAAGCGCATGCTTCAGGAGGCCGTAGACTCACTGTTCGACAATGGTCGTCGTGGCCGTCCGGTAACGGGTCCTGGCAATCGTCCGCTGAAGTCGCTCTCCGACATGTTGAAGGGCAAGCAGGGTCGTTTCCGTCAGAACTTGTTAGGTAAGCGTGTTGACTACTCTGGTCGTTCCGTAATTGTTGTTGGTCCTACCTTGAAGCTGCATCAGTGCGGTTTGCCTTCTCAGATGGCACTCGAGCTGTTCAAGCCATTCGTAATGAAGCGCTTGGTCGAGCTTGAATATGCTGCCAACATCAAGGCTGCAAAGCGCGCGGTAGATCGTGGCGCAAGCTATGTTTGGGACGTTTTGGATCAGGTAATTACTGAGCATCCTGTTCTCTTGAACCGCGCTCCTACCTTGCACCGTCTTGGTATTCAGGCATTCGAACCAGTACTGGTAGAAGGTAAGGCTATCAAGCTTCATCCTTTGGTATGTACGGCATTTAACGCTGACTTCGACGGTGACCAGATGGCTGTTCATGTGCCACTGGGCAATGAGGCTCAGGCTGAAGCACGTGTTCTGATGCTTTCTGCTAACAACATCAAGTCTCCTGCACATGGTCGTCCGCTGACCGTACCTACGCAGGACATGATCATCGGTCTGTACTACCTGACCGCTGCTCGTGATGGTTTCCCAGGCGAGGGTCGTGCATTTATCGACTTCAATGACGCTATGAATGCCTACGATGCTCGTGCTGATCTTGACCTTCAGGCTAAGATCTGGGTTCGCCTTACTAAGGACACCATTGTTGCTACTTCTTTTGACAACATGGTTGAGCACAAGAAGGGCGAGCGTATCGAAACCACCATCGGTCGCATTACCTTCAACGCAGTTCTGCCGGATGATTATCCGTACTTGAACTTCGAAATGAATAAGAGCGAAATCAGCCACTTGGTTGAGGATTGCTGCAACCGCTACACCACCTCCGAGATGGAACCCATCCTGGACGGTTTGAAGAGTGCTGGCTTCCACTATGCAACCCGCGCAGGCCTGACTGTATCTGTTTATGACGCTACGATTCCTCCTCAAAAGGGCGAAATCTTGGCTAAGGCAGACGAAAAGGTTGCTGCTATTGACGAAGACTACGAAATGGGTCTTATGTCTGACGAAGAACGTCATAAGCAGGTTGTTGACATTTGGAATGCCGCTAACGAAGAAGTTGGCGATGCAATGGCAGCGAACTTCGACAAGTTCAACCCCATTTACATGATGGCATTCTCTGGTGCTCGAGGTAACATCAAGCAGATTCGTCAGCTTGCTGGTATGCGTGGTCTTATGTCTGACCCTAAGGGCGAAATTATTGACCGTCCTATTAAGGCAAACTTCCGCGAGGGTCTCTCCGTATTGGAATACTTCATTTCAACGCACGGTGCTCGTAAGGGTCTGGCTGACACCGCACTTCGTACGGCTGACTCTGGTTACCTTACCCGTCGTCTGGTTGACGTTGCTCAGGACGTTATTATTCGCGAACTCGACTGCGGCACTACCGATGGTGTTGAGTGCCCATTGCTTAACGCTAAGGGCGAAATCGACGACTCCTTGGTAGGTCGTTGCTTGGCCGAGCCTGCAGTAAGCGAAGAAACGGGCGAGATCATCATGGAGGCTGGCGAATATCCTTCCTCCGTTGCTCAGCTCCAGTCGCTCTATGACGCGGGCGTTCGCAAGATTAAGCATCGCGCAGTTATGACCTGCCATGCTGAACACGGCATTTGTCAGAAGTGCTACGGTTGGGACTTGGCAACTTCTCGTCCTGTTAACATTGGTACTGCTGCTGGTATTATTGCTGCTCAGTCCATTGGCGAGCCTGGTACGCAGTTGACGATGCGTACGTTCCACTCTGGCGGTGTTGCAGGTGAAGACATTACTCACGGTCTGCCTCGTGTTACCGAGCTTTTTGAAGCTCGTAAGCCTAAGGGCCAGGCTGTGTTGGCTGAAATTGCTGGTACGTTGCAGATCGTAGGCGACAAGAACAGCAAGACCCTGACCATCCATGACCAGGAAGGCAACATCCGCGAGTACACCGTTTCGGCTCGTGCTCAGATGCTCCCAGGTGTTACCGATGGTTGCGAAGTTGAGGTTGGTCAGCAGCTGACCAAGGGTTCTGTAAACCCACACGACTTGCTGCGCTTGACCGATCCAAACACTACGCTTCGCTACATCGTTAACCAGGTACAGGACGTTTACGTATCCCAGGGTGTAGACATTAACGACAAGCACATCGAAGTTATTGCTCGTCAGATGTTGCGCAAGGTTGCTGTTATCGATCCAGGCGATTCTGATTATCTGCCAGGACGTCAGGTTAACCGCTTCGAGTTCGAGGCAGTTGCAAACGATCTGGTTCTCGAAGGCAAGAACCCACCAGTTGGTCAGCCATTGCTTCTTGGTATTACTAAGGCATCTTTGGCAACCGATTCGTTCTTGTCTGCTGCATCCTTCCAGGAAACCACTAAGGTTCTGACCGATGCTGCAATCGAGGGCAAGGTTGATACGCTTCAGGGCTTGAAGGAAAACGTTATCATCGGTAAGCCAATTCCTGCTGGTACTGGTCTTAAGCGTTATCACGATGTGGGCCTTACCTACAAGGGTGTTCCTGTGGACAAGATGGATGGCGATCGTCTGCCTGATTCTGCTCCAGAGGCACTGCGCGAGATTGAGGACCTGCTGCCTCAGCCTCAGGATTGGTCTTTGGATGAAGGCTATCTGAGCTCAGGTTCCGACTACGCAAGCTACTTTGCATCTATTGCAGGTGGCTATCGTGGTAGCAACTTGTCCGACGAGGATGCACGCCTCTACATCTATGACGATCTGGGCGTATCTCAGCGCTGGGCAAACAAGTTCTCCGAAGCAGGTATTGAAACCGTTGCAGACTTGGTAGGTCACACCGAAGATGAGCTTCTGCGCATCGAGGGTATTGGCACCAAGGCTATCGAAGAGCTGAAGGCTGGTCTTGAAGCTCATGGTTTGTCTCATGTAATCGAAGACGACCTGACCGCTTCTCGTGACGACATGAGCCAGCTGCTTGATATGGTCTTCTCACCAGACGACACCGTTTTGATTGGTGGCGACCATCCTGCAACTTTCAACACCGATGGTGAGGACATGCTTGGTGAGGCACTTCCACCACGTTCTTATCAGCGCAACTTGGAAGAGCTTGATGCACTGTTAGGTTCGACGGATCTAGGCTTTAACCTGGGAGGTATCGACGATTCCGATGAGGAAGAGTTCAAGACCGAGTAAACGGTTGGTAAGCGTTTACACGAGTTCAGGCGAGCAACAAACACTTAGGCACGTTAGGGTGAACGCTTGCTCACTTTGGTCAAGCGACAAACGCACTTTGCGTGTGTGCGCCGAGTAGTGCTTGATAAATAAGCTTCAATAAGTAGCCGCAGCTAATACTGCGGCTACTTTTTTCTGTGTCCCGTAGTCTACTTTTTGGTCATTAACCCTACTTTTTCCCAAAATAAAGGGGGTACCCTGCAGAAAAATGGCGTTTGTGAGAGACTCGTTATAGCACCAACTGCTCTTTAAGGTTTATACGTGCTTGTTGATATCCATTTTTGCTTGTTTCGTGACAATTTTGTAAGTTGCCCCTGAAAAAACCCTCTCACTTTCGGGGTTTTTCTGCAGGGTGGGGGCGCATTTTTTTTTAAAAAGTGGCACTTTGTATAATGGTTGCTACTAGAATGCTTGAGTGAAACTTTACGAAAAGGAACAGGAATGAGTTCAATTCTTTTTTGCGATATAGATCTTATTGATGCGCAGGGCAACCATACGCCTCATGCATATGTTGGTGTAAAAGATGATGTAATCGTGTATGTTGGCACTGAAGATCCGCGGACAGCTGATGCAGCGGGGTTATCTGGTGCGGAGATATCATCTGATGCACACGAGGGATTAGGTGCGCATGCAGTATCGAGTATGTATTCAGTATCGGGTGTACACACGGTATCGAGTGTGCCAACAACATACGACGAAACCTATGACGGGCGCGGCAAGATTTTAATGCCAGGTTTGTATAATGCGCACTCTCATGTTCCTATGACGCTTCTTCGTGGTCTTGGCGAAAATATGCCGCTTGATCGTTGGCTCAACGAAGCAATTTTCCCATTCGAAGCTCTTTTGACTGATAACGATTCTTACCATGCAACACTTGCTGGTATTGCTGAAATGCTTCGTTTTGGTGTGGTTTCTTTTACCGATATGTACTATCACTCAGAGGCGCGTGCTCAAGCAATTATTGAATCAGGAGCTAAGTGTAATTTGGGTCATAGTGTTTTGGATTTCGATCCCGATATTTCGTACGACGAAATTCCTGAAGCAGCAAAAAACCAGGATCTTATCAAGGAATTCCATGGTGCAGCGAAGGGTCGTTTGCTGGTCGATTTCAACCTCCACGCCGAATACACCTCCACAGCAAAGGTAGCGCAAGGATTGGCGCAGGCAGCAAAGGAAGCGGGAGTTCGCATGCAAGTCCATGTGTGCGAAACAGCATCGGAAGTAGAGGGATGCAAGGAGCGTCACAATGGCATGACGCCTGTTGAATATCTTGCCGAGTGCGGAATCTTTGATGTACCTACCACGGCGGCGCATTGCGTGTGGCTAACCGATAACGATCGTGCGATCTTAGCAGATAAAGGCGTATTTGTAGCAACGTGTCCCGCTTCGAATGCAAAGCTGGGAAGCGGCATTGCAGAAGTTGTTGCCATGCGTGAAGCAGGAATCACGGTTGCGTTGGGCACCGATGGTGTAGCAAGCAATAACAATCACAACATGTTTAAGGATATGTATCTGCTGGCGTTGATGGAGCGCGCTCATAATCACACGCCGCTTGGTTTGTCGTCTGCCGATCTTGTTCAGATTGCGACACGCAACGGTGCGCTATCGCAAGGTCGCAACAACTGCGGAGACATTGTTGTGGGGAATAAGGCAGACTTGGTAGTGCTTAATGCTGATACTCCATGGATGCGTCCAGCGGATGATTTGGTGGGAGCTTTAATCTTCTCGGCGCAGGGAAGCGATGTGGTGCTTACCATGGTTGACGGCGAGGTACTCTATAAAGATGGTGAGTTTCTTACCATCGATGTAGCGCGTGCTTTGGCGGAAGTAACCGCTTCGCGCAAGCGTATCTTGGCGCAGCTCTAGAAAGCGAAGAGTACTAAATCTGAGCTTTTAGGCGTAGTCGTATCCTTTGGCGGCACAGCTTCTGAGCGCTTTAGCTCACTCGGGAATTAGATGTTTTGCTCATTCAGAAATAAGACGCTTTTGTTCCATTATAAAAAATAGGTGCTTTCGGTCATTTAAAAAAGCGCTTCAGCTCGCTCAAAAATTAGGTGCTTTCTGGGTGCTTTCACTTACCTCAAGAATAGAGTTTAGTTGCAATTTTCGTTATGAATACTGGGGAATTATAGCCTGATGAGTGGATGCTGCGGTATCCTATGAAGGTATGCAAAAAACTAGAAGGATTCATTGAATGAAAACCTATATATCAGATGATCGTCCGCAACCAGAAAGCCAAATTGGTGCGGCGTTGGAATCTCTTGCTCATACGATTCATGAGCGCCGTAATGCGGGTGAAAAAAGCTACACCTATCGTCTTTTGACGGGCGATCTGGACAAGCTGCTCAAAAAACTTGTCGAAGAAGCGCACGAAACTACGCTTGCAGCAAAAGATGTCGCTGCACTTGATGCGGTAGCCGCTGAAAACCCAGAAGCGGTTAGCGAAACTGCTCGAAGCGCCGAAATCGATCACCTGCGCTACGAAGCGGGCGATGTGGTGTATCACCTTATGGTTTTGCTAGAGCGCTGTGGTATTTCGCTTGATGAATTTGCAGCTGAAATGAATTCACGTATGACAGAAGACGAAATCAAGCTACGTGGGGGCGTAGTGATGTTGAAGCCTGAGCACGTGAATCGCGGACATCACGAGGAGTAGGGGATCATGACTAAACTATTTGGAACTGATGGCGCCCGTGGCGTTGCTAATACTGAATTGACCTGCGATATTGCTTTCAAGCTTGGTCAGGCGGCGGTCGAATTTCTTGGTAAGACCATTGTTGTTGGCAAGGATACCCGTCTTTCTGGCGATATGCTCGAATGCGCGCTAAACGCAGGCATCATGAGCAGGGGAGGTACGGTACTTGCGGCAGGTATTATTCCTACCCCAGGTGTTGCGCTGTTGACTCGCGAACTTCACGCCGATGGCGGTGTGGTAATTTCTGCTTCTCACAATCCACCTGAGTACAACGGCATCAAGTTCTTTGATGGTCAGGGTTTCAAGTTGCCTGACGAAGTAGAGGCATCACTCGAAGAATTCGTTGAAGCGGGAGGCACACCAGCCGATCAGCTTCCATCAGGCGATGAAGTTGGCGTTATTGTTCCTGTTGAAAACGCTTGCGATATTTATATCAACCATGCAGTGTCGTTGGTGCGTGACGAAGGCGTGACGTTCGAGGGCCTGAAAATTGCTCTGGATACGGGCCATGGCGCTTCTTCGCTTACTACGGCACGTGCACTTGAAGAACTGGGCGCAGAAGTAATTGTTATCAATGACGATTTCAACGGCACCGATATTAATGTTCAGTGCGGTTCAACCCATCTTGAGCCTCTTAAGAATTTAATGAAGGCAACGAATGCTCACATCGGTATCGCGCACGATGGTGATGCGGACCGCGTTATGTTTGTCGATGAGTTGGGCAACGAAATTGATGGCGACGTAGTAGAAGCGGTTTGCGCAATCGACTTAAAAGAGCGCAACGAGCTTCCTGGTAATACCGTAGTTTCTACTGTTATGTGCAATCTGGGCTTTACCAAAGCCATGAAAGACGCCGATATTGACGTAATCCAAACGCAGGTAGGCGATCGCTACGTACTTCAACAGCTTCGCGAAGGTGGCTTCGTGCTTGGTGGCGAACAAAGCGGCCACATGATTTTCTTGAAGCACAATTCCACCGGAGATGGTCTTGTTACGGCATGTCAATTTGTATCTGCTTGCTTGCGCAAGGGCGGTACGGTGTCTGAGGTTGCTAGTGTTATGCAGCGCTTCCCTCAGGAGCTAATCAACGTAAAAGTAACTGACAAGCATGCGGTAACTGACAATAGCGCTGTTGCGCAAGCTATCGAAGCTGGTAATGGTGAACTTGGCGACAGTGGTCGCATTTTGGTTCGTCCGAGCGGTACTGAGCCTTTGGTGCGTGTTATGGTCGAAGCTCCAACGCATGAGCAGGCTCATGAAGTAGCTGCTAAGATCGCGCAGGTTATCGAAGCGGAGTTAGGTGCTTAAGTAGAGCCAGGCGCTTAAAATAAGCACGCATTGCTTGAACTAGATACATGTTAAAAACGGCTGTCTGGGTTTTTCCAGACAGCCGTTTGTTTGTTATAGATATTTGTTTTATTAGGTTTACACGATTGGCCAAATGCCCGAGAAGTGCAAATAGAGCGAAAGTAGTGCAAAGCCAATAATTATTACTGCGATTACCTTGTCGTGTAGCTTAGGCAAAATTGCTTCGTTATGTTCGTGCTGACCAATAGCGTGAATAAGCAGACCAGGTGCAAGCAGAATAGAAATAATCATGACGCCCTGCAAACCGCATGACCAAACCAAGAAAATGGTATACAACACGCATAGCGTACCAACCAAACGAGCAAACCAAAGCCTTGGTGCTCCTGGCGCATCCATGCGTTCGTTCTTCCAAGAGATAATGGCGTAGTACAGTGCCGAGCAAACATACGCAATCAAGATCATGGAAACTGCGCATGCATAGAAGAACTGATAAGTACTCTCAGCAGCAGCGGAAAGTACCAGGAACAACTGAATAATTGCAACGCTGGTAACAATAGTAACGATAGGAGCACCATGCTTGTTGGTGCGCGCAAAAATACGGGGGAAAGCACCCCAGCGTGCAGCCTGGAAAGGCGTTTCGGAAGCAATAATAACGTAACCAAGCATTGCGCCTACCAGGGAAAGAACAACGCCTAAGTTAACGATAATGGCGCCAACAGGGCCAATGGCTGCTTCCAGAATGCCCGCCATGGAAGGAGTAGCCAGCTCTGCCATTTCGGCGCGAGGCATGATGCCCATGGAAAGCATTGAAATAATGAAGTACAAAACGAATACGGAAATAAAGCCGTAAATGGTGGCGCGACCAACATCCTTAACATACTTAGCGCGACCAGAAATCGTAATTGCACCCTCAATACCAACAAATACCCATACCAGAGCAACCATGGTCGAAGTGATCTGCGTGAAGAAATCAGGACCACCTGGCTCGCCCCAGAAGTTATCCATAAAGATTGCAGGGTCGAATTTACCAAGCAAAACAATGGAAACAATAAACAATGACAGAGGAACCAATTTTGCAATGGTTACTACAACATTGATGCCTGTTGCTTCTTTAACACCACGGGATACCAAATAGGCGATAAACCACAAGAAAATAGAGGCGCAAATAAGAGAAGGAATGTTATTGCCTGCACCAAAAACGGGGAAGAAGTAGCCCAGTGCGCTGAACAGCATAATTGCGTAGCCAGCATTGGTTAAACAGGAGCTAATCCAATAACCCCAAGCAGAGTTGAAGCCTACATACTTACCAAATGCTGCTGCGGCATAAGCGTAAATGCCGCCTGTTAAGTTAGGGCGAACACGAGATAGGCCATAGAATACGAGCGCTAAGGTAAGAACGCCCACAAAACAAATAACCCAGGAAACCAAAACCGCTGCAGTGTTTGCGCCGCCTGCAGCCAAGTCGCCAGCAAGAGAGAAGATGCCGCCGCAAACACTAGCGGTAATAACCATCATGGTTAAACGAAAAACGCTAAGACCATTCGGATCGATGATGCCCTTTTCGGTGTCAGCAAGGGCGGGAGCTTTATCAGAGGTTGACATTCGCTATCCTTTCAGAGGCGAACTAGGTGTTTTGCAAATCAAATCTCAGCAAAACACCTAGTTACTTAAGGCCGAAATCTAGATACGATCAATAAATAAGTTTGAAAAAGAATTAGAAGCGCAAGCTCAAGCAGGAAAGACCGCCGTCAATCTTGCGATATTCAGACGTATCAACAACAAGCGTCTTGTAACCCAAATCCTGAACAGCCTTCAAAACTGAAGGGTAGCCTTCAGCAACGATAACGGTATCGTTTACCCAAATGCAGTTAGCACCATATGCTTCTTCTTCTGGAACAACTACCTTGTTGTACTGAGCAAATTCAGGCTTGTCGATAAATTCGCCCGATACCAACATGTTGTTATTTTCCAGATAGTTAACACCAGTCTTTAAATGAAGTACTTTTTCCAGAGGAACCTCAGAGCCTTCAAGACCCCAGCCTTCGAGAATCTCGATAAACTGGCGAATGCCTTCTTCGTTGGTACGAGCAGAACGGCCAACATAGAAGTGATCGCCAACCATCATGACGTCGCCACCTTCAAGTGTGCCAGGTGCAGTGATGTGCTTGATGTGGTCATCGTCGAAGAAACGGCGAATTACTGGTTCAATTTCGTTCTTTTCGCCATTGCGAGACTCAGCGCCAGGATTGGTGATAATTGCGCCCATGCGGGTGATAACAGCAGGGTCTTCTACGAAGCATGCGTCAGGGTATTCCTCCAAAGCAGGAAGAATAGTTACGTCAACACCGCATTGTTCAAGAGCGTGAACATAGTCGCGGTGCTCTTCAAGCGCGCGCTCATAGATTGGTTGGCCGAGCTCAGGTGCGCTTGTGATGCCGTCGCAAAGAGATTTGCCAGGGCGGCGCACAATTACGTGGCTAAATTTAGTCATGATAACCTTTCCATTGGTTTTGATTTGCTTCTATTTGATGAACTTATCCATATTACTCTTTTTGTATCTATTTGTAATCATCGGCTTTTATATTTGTAACTATTAGCTCTTTCAGCTATTAACTTTTGCTCGTGTTGCTTGTTTCGTGCTTGTTGATTGAGCAGCTTGCGTTGCTTGTGTCGCGCTGTTTGTGTTCGTGCAGCTTGCGTTGCGTTAATCGCGTTGTGTTATTTGTGTTTGAGCAGCTTGTGTTGCGTTAATCGTGACGTGTCGTTTGCGTTTGTGGTTTTTACGCTGTTTGTGCCGCTGCCGAAGAGCGTGGCGTGGGGTATCACTGAGAGAGTTTTTCGATGCATTGGGCGGAGTAATCGCACTAGTAAAGGTAAAATAATCTGGCAAGTTTTCTCAAAGAAAGAGTCCATTCATGAAAACTATTACGCTTGGATCAACAGGAATTATTACTCCTCAAAATGCTTTCGGTGCTTTGCCGTTGCAGCGTTGTACCGAAGAAGAAGCGGTGGCGCTTTTAAGAAAAGCCTATGAAGGAGGCATGACCTTTTTCGATACTGCGCGTGCTTACTCGAATAGCGAAGAGCGCGTAGGCAAGGCTTTTGAGGGCATGCGTGACAAGGTTTGCATTGCCAGTAAAACGCAAGCTAAAACTCCCGAAGATTTTTGGCGCGATTTAGAAACGTCTTTGTCGCTATTAAAGACCGACTACATTGATATTTATCAGCTTCATTGTGCGCCTCAGTGTTATAAGCCTGGTGATGGTACGGGAATGTATGAATGTCTTCAGGAGGCAAAGCGTCAGGGAAAAATTCGCCACATTGCTATTACGGCGCATCTTATTGTGGTGGCGGAAGAAATTGCACAGTCGGGATTGTATGAAACACTTCAGTTCCCGTTGAGCTATTTAGCAACCGATCGCGAAGTTGAGCTAGTGCGTACCTGTGAAAAGAATAATGTCGGCTTCATCGCAATGAAGGGTCTTGCGGGTGGTCTTATCACCAATTCGAAAGCTGCTATGGCCTATATGACTCAGTTCGATAACGTAGTGCCAATTTGGGGTGTGCAGCGCATGAGCGAATTGGACGAGTGGCTTTCCTATATGGATAACACTCCTGAAATCACCCCAGAAATTGAGGAATTTTTCGCTAAAGAACGTGAAGAATTGCAGGGTGAATTCTGCCGCGGCTGTGGATACTGCATGCCATGTGCTGCAGATATTCCTATCAACAATTGCGCGCGCATGTCTCTTATGATTCGTCGTGCTCCGTCTGCGGCATGGCTCTCTGACGAATGGCAAGACAATATGGCGCGCATCGAGGACTGCACGGAATGTGGCGTTTGCAAAGAGCGTTGTCCTTACGGTTTGGATGTGCCGAATTTGTTGCGCAAGAACTGGGAAGATTATCAAAAGATTGTTGCTGGCGAAATCGAGCCAGTGTAGTTAAGTTACAAAAACTGCCCGCACGTTTCCCAGAAGGCAACTGCACTAGCGGCGGCAACGTTAAGCGAATCAACCTCATGTGCCATAGGGATACGCACGGTATAGTCGCAGGCGATGATGGTTTGTGTGGCTAAGCCATCGCCTTCAGTGCCTAGTACTAAGGCAAGCTTTTCTGCTTCGGCAATGCGCGGGTCTTTCAGCGAAATAGAATCATCACTGAGTGCCAAAGCGGCAACTTGGAATCCTGCTTCATGAAGAAGCGCAACGCCTTCGCTCGCCCAAGAATGGTTGGTACCAATTCTGGTCCAGGGAACCTGAAATACGGTTCCCATAGAAACACGCGCAGCTCGACGATAAAACGGATCATGGCAGCCTGGGGTTACCAGCACCGCATCAATTCCAAGCGCTGCAGCGCTACGGAATATAGCTCCGATATTGGTGAAGTTAGTAATGTCTTCAAGGATTGCAACGCGACGTGCATGCTGAAGAAGCGCTTCAGGCGAGGGTAAAGCAGGACGATGAAAAGCTGCAATAGGTCCAACGGTGCGCTTGAATCCCGTGAGCTTTTCGATATCGGTATGGTTTCCTATAAATTGTGGAATTGAAGCATGACCAGCAGGTGCTGTTCCTGATTGTTCAAGTGCTTCAATGCGCTCAAACAAATCGCGATGCGGTTCAAGCCAGCGTTTTTCACTTATAAGAGCAAAAGGCTTCAACCCCGCATTGAGGGCGCGCTCAATTACGTTGCGCGATTCTGCAATAAAAATACCTTCTTCGCTAAATGTGATTGCTGTTGCGAGCGAAAGTCCTACGAGCTGTTTTGGATCGCGAAGCTCAGAGTCGGTCATGCGGGAAAACACGCGCAAAAGTGGATCGTCAATATGTTCGGAAAGCGAAAGTAACATAGCAGAAATTGTAATAGGTAAAGGCGCGTCTGTATTGATATTTTTTACTTGGCAAGCGATTTGAATTGTGTTTATAGGGCTGCTTTTGTTTGTCTTGGTAAATGGCGTTTTGTCTTGAGCGTGATCTTTGTTTTGTGCGTTAAGTCGTCTGTTTTGCCCTAGGGATAGTCTTAGGTTTTGCTTGGGAAGTAATCTGTTTTGTACTTGACAATCCGTCTTTAGAAAATGTTGTGTACTCTTTTCGCAGCGACCTGCATTTTCTGCATTGTGTGGAGGTATGTGGTAATATATTCGGTCGGTAGATAACCGAATAGTCGGTACATAATCGATAAGTGACACATAGTCGAAAGGTACATACATGTCAGGGCATTCAAAATGGGCAACCACCAAGCATCGTAAAGCAGCGCAGGACGCTAAGCGCTCCGCTTTGTTCTCCAAGCTTTCTCGTAACATCACGGTAGCAGCGAAAGAGGGCGGCGATCCTAACCCTGACAACAATGCTTCTTTGGCTGCAGCTATTGACAAGGCAAAAAGCTATTCTTTGCCAAAAGACAAAATCAAGACCGCTATCGATAAGGCTTTTGGTTCTGGTAAAGATGCTGCTAACTACGAAACCGTTGTATACGAAGGTTATGGTCCTTGCGGTGTAGCAATTTATTGCGAAGCTTTGACCGACAACCGCAACCGTACTGCAGCTGATGTTCGTGCAGCATTCAATCATCATGGCGGCAATCTGGGCACTTCTGGTTCTGTTGCATTCCAGTTTGAGCGCAAGGGTCAGATCTTGATCGAAAAGGTAATCAAGTCTGAAGAAAAGAAAGTCGCTGACAAGGAAAATGCAGTAGATGAAGACGAATTCATGATGGCAGTAGCAGAAGCTGGCGGCTCCGACTACGAAGATGCAGGCGATGAATGGATCGTTTACACCGCTCCAACTGATTTGATGTCAGTAAAGAACGCTCTTACCGAACAGGGCATCGAAGTTAAGGGTGCTGAATTCATCATGGAGCCTACTACTCCTGCTGAGGTATCTGTTGCTGATGCAAAGAAGGTTATGCGTCTGGTAGATAAGCTGGAAGAACTTGAAGACCTTCAGAATGTTTATCACACGATGGACATTACCGATGAAATTGCAGAGGCTCTTGAAGAGGAATAACCTGTTAGCACTCTACTAAAACACTCTACTAAAAGTTAAAGCGGTGTTCGAAAGAGCACCGCTTTTTTGATTAGTTTATACAAAATGCTGATTCGTCATGAACTTTTTGTCGTTTAAGACAAAGTTGACCTCTTAGGCATGCTATAGTGGGATGGCTAAAGCATTAATCGCACTACTTAAACACACTACGATGCTCGAGGGGCTTATATTCGTGACGCATAAAGCGAACATTCTCTCATTTAACGAGGTTAAAGCCCGTGGGGCTTCGTCGCCTCGTACCGTTTCTTCTAGGCGCCCCTCTCATGCGTCGAATTTTCAAATTCAGCCAAACAATACTCGTTCTACGCGCACGCAATCTTCGCGTGCGGTAGATGCACTGCGCGCTTCTCATGCTTCGCGCACTTCGAGTTCTTCTTATTCATCTGGTGCTTTTAGCAATAATGGCTTGTCGGGTAGTGGATTGCATAATGCTAGCAATGGATCAAACGGTTCTAAAAGTGCCTTTGGTCATAATTGGGATGCTGCCACCTCTTTTGCTGATCAAGAGGTAAGAGAACCTTCTTGGTTGAAGTCCTCATTTAGACGAGGATCAGGCAGAACGCAAGAACGTGGCAGTTCTCGCAGTAATTCTGTGTTTAACGGACAGGATTTTTCGGCAAAGCAAGGTTATCGCTCGGATGGTGCTCGCTTGGGCGGTTATCGTTCTAATGGCTTGCGCTCGGAGAGCAATTACTCGGGCGGATATCACTCGGAGGGTAATCACTCAGGCAGTTCTCGCTTAGGTAGTTACCGTTCGGATCGAGGGCGAAGTGGCGCAAGGGCTGCTCATGCAGGATTACATCGCGCTGATAACCGTCGAGATTTTGCTGGCTTCGAAGATGATTTCACGCAAGAAGATGCCCAGCAGAATTCATCGCGCAAGCACGTTCATAGCCACGAAAAAGAAAGCTTTGCCCAGCGTATGCGTAAGAAGTTTCGTTCCGTTAAAGCTGAACGTGATTTCAATCGCACTATTGGAGCACGTGATCGCAAAGCACAAACGGATGCCGCTAATGCTTCTGCTAGTAGGGCAGCGCTCTACGAGATGCGTATGGGTTCTACCCATCGCAAATCGGCACGTATGCAAGATGAAGGCAAAGACAGGCCAAAGTTTGGCTTCGGCCTTCCGTTTAGTCTGCCCGTAACTTCACTTTCTGCCGCGGCAACACGAGGAATTGTCGCTCTTGCGGTTGTGGGGCTTACGGTATTTATGCTCTATCCTTCGTGTCAGAATTTCTATAATGAAACGCGTCAGTTACAGCAACTGCAAGCGGAATACCAGGCGCTTTCGGACTATAACACGCAAATGCAATCGCAGATTGACTACCTTAACACCGATGAGGGTCTTGAAGAATATGCCAGATCTGAATTAGGCTGGATTCGTCAGGATGAACGTATGGCCACGGTTGAAGGCGTGGAATCTTCTGTGGATGGGTCGACGCAAACCAATACGACCTATTCGCCGTTGAATGAAGATATTCCTGCTCCTGCTACGTGGTATTCAGGTGTTTTGGATGTGTTATTCGGATATGGAAATTAATCATTCAGCAGATAAATCCGCCCAGCTAACGGACAAAACTGCCCAGCAATTAATGGGCGAATCAGTCAAGCAATTGGCAGATGCATCAGCTCAGCCACGGTCGGGCAATTCAGTTCAGCGCAGGGCATCTCTTGATATTGGTACCGTAACGTGTCGTTTGCTTTTGGCGGATGTATCAGATACGTCATTTGCCGAGTTGGAACGTCGCGTTGCTATTACCAATCTTGGCATTGGGGTAGATAAAACGCATATGCTTCAAGACGATGCTATAGCGCGCGTCGAACACCAAATTGCCGAATATGTTTCAGTAATCAATTCGTACAAAACTCCCGAGCATCCCGCTATTCCTATAACAGCTGTTGCTACGAGTGCTGCTCGTGATGCGCAGAATTCCGATGTGCTAGTAGAGCGCCTTCGTGCGCTTGGGGTTGAACTTTCTATCATCGAAGGAACCCGCGAAGCGGCGCTTTCATTTAGGGGTGCTGCTCAAGGCCACGAAGGCGAAAACTTGCTGGTGGTGGATATTGGTGGAGGATCAACTGAAATTGTGCTCGGTGTTGGCGGGGGTAATCCTCGCTTTTCCCATTCGTTCAATATCGGATGTCGCCGTATGACAGAGCGCTTTATGGCCTGCGATCCGCCTACGACCGAACAGTGTGATGCTTTGCGCGCATATGTATACCAGGAAATGAAGCCTTACTTTGAGCAAGCCCATGCAGAGGGTAATGCAATCGATCGAATTATTGCGGTAGCAGGTACCCCTACAAGCGTGGTTGCTATCGATAAGCATTTGGAAGTATATGACTCTTCCAAAGTACACAACACGCAGGTTAGCCGAGAAACTCTAGAGCGCATCTACGATGAACTTCGCGCGATGGATCTTGAGCACCGAAAGCAGGTCGTGGGGCTTGAACCAGCACGAGCAGGCGTGATTGTCGCAGGTTTGGCGATTTTGTTAGAAGTACTTACTTTGACAAATTGTTCTTCATTTACCGTGAGCGAATCTGATATATTACAAGGGATGCTTCTCTCTGACTGAGATCCGCAAAGGTAGTTCAAGCGTTACCTTTTTGTAGAAGAGACAAGGTCTTTCTTAGAACTTCGTCGCCTAAGGCTTGCAAATTATTATTTTTGCTATGATAATAGGCGTTCGTTACGAAGAATCACGGGAGCGTGGCGGAATTGGCATACGCAGCGGACTTAAAATCCGCCGCCTTCGGGCTTGTGGGTTCGAGTCCCACCGCTCCTACCAGTTCATTTTTAACGAGCAACTGCATAACAGGCTTATCCTTTTGCGCACTGAGCTTTGTCATGCGAAATAAGGTAAAGTTGACTTTTCTTAAGGGAAAGCGTTTGATATGTCAGGTATTTCCTCACACGTGGAAGCTCTCGATGAAGCAACAATCGATTTCAAAGATTTTGAAACGCTTGCAAGCGAAGTAGAAGCAGAAGCAAATTCTCCTAAACTCTTTGAAATGTATCTGAATCGCTATGCTGAAAAAGCAGGCGAAATCATAAATCGTTTTATTCCTGTTGGAACGCACCCCGACATGGATAAATATCTTTATACCCCTCTTCGCAAATATAGTGAAAATGGTGGCAAACGTCATCGTCCTCTTATTTGTGTTGCTGCTTGCGCGGCAGTAGGAGGCAACCCTTCACGGGCTTTTTCTTCTGCAGCAGCTATTGAGCATTTTCATACCGCTGCATTAATTCATGACGATATTGCAGACGATGCAACTCTTCGTCGCTCTGAGCCTTGCATGCATTTAACGCAGGGTATTGGCCTTGCCATTAATGCGGGCGACTTGGCACTTTCCATCGTTAACGGCATTGTTATGCGCGACCCACTTTTGGAAGATTCCTTGAAGGTTCGCGTGGCAATTGAGCTGGTATCTATGGCGCAGAATACCGTAGAAGGCCAGGCGCTCGATATTGGTTGGGCGCGCGATGGTCGCTATGACATTGCCCCCGAAGATTACCTGGCAATGGCAATTCACAAAACCGCACATTATTCAGGAGCAGTTCCACTGGCTGTCGGCGCTCTTGTTGGTGGCGGTAGTGAAGAACAAATTGAAGGCTTGCGCTCTTATGGCCTTGATACCGGTCTTGCTTTCCAGATTCAAGATGACCTGTTGAACTTGGTCGGTACTAAGGAGGCTAAGGAAAAAGACTTCCGAAGCGACATTACCGAAGGCAAGCGCACCCTTGTGGTGGTACACGCGCTTAAGCATTCTGAAAAGCGCGACCGTTTAATTGAAATTCTTTCTTCTAAGGAAACCGATCCTGCCGTTTTGGAAGAGGCAGTTACTATCATGCGTGAATCGGGCAGCATTGATTATGCTCGCGATTATGCCGAAAAACTTACCGCAGATGCACAGAAGCGCCTTGAAGCTCTGTTGCCTGCAACTCCTGCGCGTGATTTGCTTGTTTCTATGGCGAATTGGTTTGTTGATCGTTTGAAGTAGTGGTGAAGTATGGATCCTATTCGTAAGAATGATTCGGGTGCTGCAGTTTTAGACGTTCAACGAAGACTGGTTACGGCTGGTTTTCTTGCCAAAGAAGCAGTATCTGGAACTTTTGATGCTAAAACCGTTAATGCTGTTGCGCAGCTTTGCGTGGCATGCGGTATTGATCCTCGTCAAGAAGTCGACGAGGTGGTTTGGAATAAGCTGGTAGACGAATCCTTCGAACTGGGAGATCGCAACCTGTATTTGCGCGTTCCTTTCTTCCATGGTCGCGATGTGCGCACTCTCCAAGAAGCGCTTTCGGCTCTTGGTTTTTCCTGCGGTGAAAAAGATGGCATTTTTGGTGCGCATACCGAAGATGCGGTACGTCGTTTCCAGCTAAATATGGGTCTTCCTACTGACGGTATTGTTGGTGCGTTCACCTTCCGTGCGCTTATCAATTTACAGCATTCTTGGAAGGGTAAAGACTCCTTTACTTCAACTCCTCATTTGGGTTTCGCACGCGCATCCGAAGCGCTGGAATCGACCATGATTTGCCTGTACGGGGTAACTGATTTTACTCGTTCTGTTGCAGCGCGTATGTCTAACCTTGCGCTGGCAACCAATCCTACCTCTAAGGTTATGAGCGCCGATTCGCTCTTGGTTCCACCCGATGACAATACGCTGTTTGTTCAGATTCTCGTAGGGGAAGAAAAACCTGCTGCGGTTCTTCCTACGGTTGAATTCGAAAACGAAGAAAGCCTTGGTGTTCGTTTCGCGCAGGCTATTAAAGCAACCGAGCATCATGACCGCCGTATTGCGGTTCGCCTTCCCAATGAAGGTTGGGAAGATGCGGGCGAGGCGCGTTCGGCTCAGCACTACGCCATCGTATTATTAGACGCTCTTTGCAGCGCTTTGCTTATTCTTGAACAGTAAGGTTTCCGTAAACCTTTTCAGCTTGTGAGTAATGACTGTTATACTGTGGACGCACAATAATTGAAGGGAAGGCGTTCATTGGAAGCATCAGCACTTATTCTTGCTGCGGGCGCGGGTACTCGTATGAAGTCATCAAAGCCCAAGGTTGCTCACGAGATTTTGGGGAAGCCGCTGGTTCGCTGGGTGGTAGATGCAGCTCATGCAGCTGGTATTGATTCGGTGGTAAGCATCGTTGGACACGGCAGAGATCAAGTAGAGCCTCTGCTGAGCGATACTACGATGGTGGTTCAAGAAGAACAGCTTGGCACCGCTCATGCGGTATTGGTTGCTCGCGAAGCACTGGCGGGCAAATCGGGCTCTTTGGTTGTTCTAACGGGGGATTCTCCGCTCGTAAAACCATCTACCATTGAAGAGCTTGTTCGCACGCGTGAAGAATCAAACGCAGCGGTAGTAGTTCTTACCATGGAAGCAGAAAATCCTTTTGGCTATGGTCGTATTGTTCGCGACGATGCGGGCGATGTTATGGCTATTGTTGAGCAGAAGGATTGCACACCTGAACAGGCTGAAATCACTGAATGCAATTCTGGTTTTTATTGCTTTGATATTGAATTGTTGTTTTCTGCATTGGAAGAGGTTTCAACCGACAATGCACAAGGGGAATACTACTTAACTGACGTGTTGGGCATTGCGCGTAATCGCGGTCAGCGCGTATTGGCATACAGGGCGCAAGACCCAACTGAATGCTTGGGCGTTAATTCTCGTATTCAGCTTGCTCAAGCAACTCAAATCCTGCAGCAGCGTATCAATGAAGCTCATATGGCTGCTGGTGTTACTATGATGGATCCTAAAACCACGTGGATTGGTCCAGAGGTAACCATCGAGCAGGATGTTGAAATTCTTCCCATGACTTTCTTGCTTGGCAAAACATCGGTAGCTACGGGCAGTGTACTTGGCCCTAACACTCGTTTGACTGATGTGGTGGTAGGTCCAAATTGTACGGTAGATGAAACCGTTGGCATTGAAGCCACTATGGAAGAAGGCGTTACCTGCGGTCCTCGTGCTTATCTTCGCCCAGGAACTTATCTCTGCGAACATGCAAAAGCAGGTACCCATGTTGAAATAAAGAAATCCACCATTGGCCCTGGTTCAAAGGTGCCTCACCTGTCCTACATTGGCGATGCTACCGTTGGTCGTGATGTAAATATCGGCGCAGGCAGCATTACGTGCAATTATGACGGTGAAAAGAAATGGCCTACTACTATTGGCGATAACTGCTTTGTTGGTAGTGACGTTATGATGGTAGCGCCAGTAAATCTTGGTGAAAACTCGCTTATTGGTGCGGGTTCAGTTATTACTAAAGATGTTTCTGCGGGAGCTCTTGGTTTAGGACGCGCCCGTCAGACGGAGATCGAGCACTGGAACGAGAGGAAGAACAACAAATGAGCAATATGACAAAAACCATGGCAATCTTCGCGGGTTCTACGTGCCCCGATCTTGCTGAGGAAATTGCAACCAAGTTGGGCACTACGCTTGGCAATGTAAAGCTCGAAAAGTTTTCTAATGGCGAAATTTATGCACGTTATTTAGAAAGCGTTCGTGGTGCTGATGTGTTTCTCGTTCAGTCCACGTCTACTCCTAATGTAAACGAAGCTTTAATGGAGCTTTTAATTATGGCTGATGCTGCAAAGCGCGCATCTGCTCGTACGGTAAATGCGGTAGTACCTTGCTATGGCTATGCTCGTCAGGACCGCAAGGCTGCTGCTCGTGAACCTATTACGGCTAAGTTGGTTGCTAACTTGATGACGGTTTCTGGTATTGACCGCATGATTACTATCGATCTTCACCAGGGTCAGATTCAGGGCTTTTTCGATACCCCAGTAGACCACTTAACAGCATTGCCTATTTTTGCTGATTACTTCAGAAAGAAGGATTTGGATCCTGAAAAGCTGTGCGTAGTAAGCCCCGATGTTGGTCGCGCTAAGGCAGCAAAGAAGCTTTCCGATATGCTTCATGCAGACCTGGCTATTATGCACAAGGGTCGTCCTGGTCATAACAAGGCAGAAATTACTGCGTTGATTGGCGATGTTAAGGACAAGATCTGTATCGTAAACGACGATATTATCGACACGGCAGGCACGCTGTGTGCTGCGGTAGCAACCCTTAAGGAAAAGGGTGCAGAACGCGTCTTTGTATGCGCAAGCCATCCAGTATTCTCTGGTCCTGCTTACGAGCGTTTGGAAAACTCCCAGATTGAAGAAGTAGTAGTGTGCAACACTATTGCCGTTCCTGACGAGCGCCAGACGGGCAAGATCCGTGTTATTTCGGTAGCTCCACTTCTGGCAAACGCTATCAACAACGTTTACACCAACGCCTCTGTTGCTTCCTTGTTCGACCCCGAGTTTGCTCTGTAATTTATGCAAGTAATCGTTGGACTTGGAAACCCAGGCGAAGAATACGCGCATACCCGCCACAACGCTGGTTTTGAGGTTATTGATCTCTTAGCTCAGCGTTGGGGTGTGTCGTACTGGAAAAATACCTGCGGTGCGTTAGTGGGTGAAGCTAAGGTTCGCTTAGCATCGGGCGATGTTGAAAAGGTTATTCTGGCAAAGCCTCAAAGCTTTATGAACTTATCAGGAGGACCTGTTTCGCGTCTTTGTCGCGACTATGAAGAAGATCCTGCTGAGCTTATTGTTATCCACGACGAGCTTGATATTAATCCTGGCACGGTTCGCGTGAAAAAGGGCGGTGGCCATGCGGGCCATAATGGCTTGCGCTCGATTATTGAAAAGCTGGGCACTCGCGACTTTTTGCGCGTTCGTACGGGCATCGGTCGCCCTCCAGGACGCATGAGCGTGGTCGACTTCGTGTTGCAGGCTCCCAAAAAAGAAGCCAAGGATGATTTCGACGAGGCGTGCGTATTGGCTGCTGATGCGGTGGAATCGCTTCTCAATGAAGGGCTGGAACGCACGCAAAACGCGTTTAACCGATAAGTCACCCTGCATTTACCTGCCTTGTATGTAGGACATATAACCGCTTAACTTCAAAGAGCTTCTCTTGTTACGAGAAGCTCTTTTCTTGTGCGACAATAGAGCATGAGAAAAGAACGTATGGTAGGTATTAAGTATGAATGCGCGTATTAATTTAGCTACCGCCGACGAAGCGGTAGTGAATCTTCTTGCAACAACTCTAGATTTGCCGAACTTTATTGCAGCCACCCTTGCTTCTCGTGGTATTGATACCCCTGAAAAAGCGGAGGCGTTTTTGCATCCTGCGTTGGAAACAGATTGGCAGGATCCTTATTTAATTGACGGCATGGATGCTGCGGTAGATCGTATTGCTCAGGCTATACGCAATGAAGAGCATATTTTGGTATATGGCGACTTCGATTTGGACGGCGTATCCGCAACAACGCTTATGACGCGTGGTCTGCGTGCCTGCGGTGCTCGCGTGACTCCTTTCATTCCGCTGCGTTTTGAAGAAGGCTATGGCTTATCCGATGCTTCGATAGAGCGAGTGGCTACCTATGATCCCAATTTGGTTGTTACGGTGGACAATGGCATTGCAGCGCAGCGCGAAGTACAGATTTTGCTCGATCGCGGTATAGATGTTGTTATTACCGATCACCATGAACCAGCAGATTTGGTGCCTGTTGGAGTGCCCGTGGTTGATCCGAAATGTAGCGATAATCCCAGTGCCATTTTGGCAGGCGCGGGTGTTGCTCTAAAGGTTATGCAGGCGGTGGGCTCGCGCTTTGGAAAGCCCAATTTGTGGTGCGACCTTATAGACTTGGCAACTTTAGGTACCGTTGCTGACCTTATGCCTATGCGCGAACAGAACCGCGCTTTGGTAAGCGAAGGCTTACGCATGATAAACGAAAACCCAAGGCCTTGCATTGCGGCACTTTTGGGTGAATCGGGCTTCGCGGATAAGCCAGTAACTTCTTCAAATCTCAGTTTTACGTTGGTTCCGCGTCTTAATGCGGCAGGACGTATGGGTAACGCGCAGCTGGCGCTTGATTTGCTGCTTAGCGATGATTTTGCCGATTCAGCTCGTTTAGCTTCTGAGCTGGAAGACACCAATACGCGCCGTAGAACTATTGAAGCTGAGCTGGCAGAGGTCGCCTCTGCTCAGGCAGAGCAGGTCTTCAAGGGTCAGCGTGCGCTAGTGGTAGCGGGTGAGGGTTGGCATGAAGGTGTAAAGGGTATTGTGGCTTCACGCTTGGCCAACCGCTATGGCGTTCCTACCTTGCTTTTCACCATTGAAGGCGATGAAGCGCACGGCTCGGGCCGTAGCGTAGGTCAGGTCAATCTTTTTCAAGCAGTATCAAACTGTCAGGATATTTTGGTGCGCTTTGGTGGTCACCATGCTGCGGTAGGGGTAACGCTTAAAGCGGATAAGATTCCAGAATTTACCGAGCGCCTCTGCGAATATATGGATAAGCTACCACCCGAGGATTTCATTCCTCGAATTGAGGTGGATGCATCGGTTGATCTTAGCGAACTTACCCTTGCTAATGTAGAAAAGCTGGATTTGTTAGCGCCTTTTGGTCAGGAGAATTCCAGCCCCCATTTTCTAGCTCATGGTGTCATGATGGCGGGTGGACGTGCTGTTGGGGCAGATAAGAATCATCTTTCCTGCACGTTGACTGATGGCATTCATTCGCTGAACTGTATTATGTTTCATTGTTCTGATACCGCAGCGCTGCTTAACTGCGGCTGCGCTTTGGATGCGGTGTTTGAACTGCAAATAGATACCTGGAAAGGGCGCCGTTCAGTAAAAGCGGTTGTGTCATCGCTCAAGCCCGTATCTCCCTGTGCCGCCCTGGAAGCGTGTTTGGAAGATACCGACAAAGATTTTGTTACTGGTCTTGTCGCGGCAGGTATGACCGAGCGTGATATGCGCGATGCTTCTGAATGGGAAAGTCCTGAATCGGATCGTGTAATGTGGGAGAGTCGTGCGCAGTCTGATCCTGCAGCGTTTAGGCAAGATTTAATCCAGGCGTTCCTCGGGGAAGGCAGCTTGCATGCTTCTCAGCAGCAGGCACTCGATTTGCTTGATGAGGGACATTCGGTATTTACCGTAATGGGAACGGGCCGAGGAAAGTCGCTTATCTTCTACATCCATGCTGCCGAATTGGCGCTTGCAGAACATAAGACTAGTTTATTCGTATATCCGCTTCGCGCGCTTGTGGCAGACCAGGCCTTTCATTTGGAACGAACCTTAGGTTCGTTTGGCTTGACGGTAGAAATGCTTACGGGTGCCACGCAAGAATCCGACCGTGCGCGCATTATGCGTGATTTGGCACAGGGCGCAATCGATATTGTGCTTACCACGCCAGAGTATCTTGATTTTCACGCGAGCGAACTGGCGCAGGCGTGCTCGATTGATTTTGTGGTTATCGATGAAGCACATCATGTGGGTACCTCGAAAGCGGGATTCCGTCCCTCTTATACGCGATTAGGAAATGCCCTTCATCGTTTGGGTACTCCTCAGGTGTTGGCACTTACCGCAACGGCAGACGACGCTATAACTGAAGACATTCGCACTGCGTTTGGTTTGGATGATTTGGTGTTTGATAATACCGAGCGCTCTAACTTGGTGGTGGTCGATCAGCGTAACAGCAAGAAGCGCGAGCGCTATTTGGCAAGCTTGGTGGCGCGCGGAGAAAAAACGCTTATCTATGTAAATTCTCGTATGGAATCGGTGGCGCTTGTTCGTCGTTTGCGCAAGCAGGAGCCCCATATTGCTTCCTTGATCGGATTCTATAATGCAGGTCTTTCTCGTTCTGAACGAGCACGCGTTGAAACCCTGTTTAGAGAGGGTGGCCTTCAGATACTGGTAGCCACTTCTGCCTTTGGTGAAGGGGTGGATATTCCTGGAGTTCGCCATGTGGTGTTGTATCATCTGCCCTTTAGCGAAGTTGAATTCAACCAGATGAGTGGACGTGCGGGACGTGATGGTGCTGAAGCGCAGATCCATTTACTGTTCAGCAAAGCAGATGTGGATCTTAACACTGCCTTGTTGCATGAAATTGCTCCCGACCATGATGAAATGGCGCAGATTTATCGAGGGTTGCGCGCTATTCAGCAATCCGTTCCGCAAAGCTTTTTCGAATTGGACGCAGATGATGTAGCGCGACGGGCGACGCGTCTGTTTGGTACTACAGTAACTCCCGAGCAGGTAAACAATGGCGTTGCGGTATTCGAAGAATTGGGCTTGTTAGAAACTAAAACCGAAGATGATAAGCAGGCTTCTTCTGCGAGTTCTGCTGTTAAGCGGTTTGTATATGTCGTAGACTATAAAGGAAAAGTTGAACTAAGCGATAGCGTGCAGTATCGTGAAGGTTTAGACGAATTTGATTCATTCATGACATTTAAAGACTGGGTGCTGGGGAGTTCTGCGGATCAGTTACAAGACCGCATTAGGCACCCCTTACTTCCGTATAGTACTGACGGAGAGGGGAGGTAGATCATGGCGAATTCTTATGTTCACCAAGTGGGTTTGGTGCCATCCGCTGTTGATCCCACTATTAAATCATCCACTTCTGCTCCTGTTGGTTCCGATCCTAAAGAGCGATTTTTGGAATTAGAGCGCTTGACCTCTTCGTATTTGGACGACGATGACCGTGCGTTATTGGAGAAAGCGTTTCGCTTTGCCGATGAAATGCATGCAGGTCAAAAGCGCAAATCGGGCGAAGCGTTTGTTATTCATCCCGTTGAGGTTGCTATTATTTTGGCCGATCTTCACATGGATGTTGAAACATTGTGCGCAGCGCTGTTGCACGATACGGTAGAAGATACCGTTGCTACCAAACAACAGGTAACCGAGCTTTTTGGTGAAGCAATTGCGAACTTGGTCGATGGCGTTACCAAGATTGCAAAACTTTCTGTAGAAACACTTTCCGATGAGCAGGCAGAAACGTTTCGTAAGATGCTCATCGCAATGAATAAAGATATTCGCGTTGTTGTAATTAAGCTTGCCGACCGTTTGCACAATATGCGCACGCTTTCTGCGCTGCGTGAAGACAGGCGAATTTTCAAGGCGCGCGAAACCTTGGAAATCTATGCTCCGATTGCTCATCGTTTAGGCATTAGTTCTATTAAGTGGGAATTGGAAGATTTGGCATTCTTCTATTTGGAACCCACGAAGTTCAAGCAGGTTTCTCGTATGGTTGCAGAAACCCGCAAAGAGCGCGAAGAATATCTGGAAAGCATTATTGATATTCTTCATGGTGAAATGGAAAAGATTGGGGTAGAGGCGCAAATTATGGGCCGTCCCAAGCACTTATATTCCATTTATCAGAAAATGACCAAGCGCGGTAAGGGCTTTTCGGAAATTTACGACTTAAGTGCGGTGCGTATTATTACCACCTCCGTTAAGGATTGTTATTCTGCGCTCGGTGCGGTACATAGCTTGTGGCATCCTATGCCTGGTCGATTCAAAGACTACATTGCTATGCCAAAGTTCAACATGTACCAAAGCTTGCATACCACCGTTATTGGCCCTACGGGTCGTCCGCTTGAGGTACAAATTCGTACCGAAGAAATGCATCGTATGAGCGAATACGGTGTTGCTGCGCACTGGCGATACAAGGAAAAGGGCGGTAAAGGCTCTAGCGATTCCTTCGATAAGCAAATCGCGTGGTTGCGTGAAATGGTTGACTGGCAGGACGAAACTAAGGATTCTCGTGAATTCTTGAAGTCCTTAAAAACCGACCTTGATCCTAAGGAAGTATTTGTCTTTACGCCTAAGGGTAAGGCCATGAGCTTGCGCTTTGGTTCAACGCCCGTGGACTTTGCTTATGCTATTCATACCGAGGTAGGGCATCACTGCGTTGGCGCTAAGGTAAATGGTTCAATCGTTCCTTTGAGCTATCAGCTGCAGATGGGCGATCGTGTTGAAATTTTGACACAGAAAAGCGCAACTCCTTCGCGCGACTGGCTCAATATCGTAAAAACGCCTTCGGCTCGTTCGAAGATTCGCTCTTACTTCTCTAAGATGAGTCGTTCTGATGACTTGCAAACAGGACGCGATAAATTGGTCCACGAAATGCGCAAGCATGGTCTGGGCATTTCGTCGGCACAAAGCATGCGTGCTATGAAACAAGTTGCGGAAGCAATGGGCTTTAAGAGCGCCGACGATATGCTGGTTAATATTGGTTCGGGCAAAGAAAACCCCATACATGTGGCAAACCGCATGTTAAAGATTTTGGTGGATAAGGGTACCGAAGATGCCGAAAAGCCTCTGATGGGCATGTCGGCTTCTGCTACGGGTAAGATGCCACCGATGCTTACCAGCGTAAAGCGTCCAAAAAAGCATGAAACTCATGCTTCGAATGGTGTTGTGGTGCGCGGTATTGATGATGTTTTAGTTCGTCTTTCTCGTTGCTGTAATCCCGTGCCGGGCGACAAGATTATTGGTTTTGTAACGCGTGGTCGTGGTGTTTCAGTTCATCGTGAAGATTGCCCTAATGCGGTAGAGCTCAAACAGCATCCTGAACGTATCATTGAGGTTCATTGGGAAGATAGTGTGCCTGATGCGATCTATAACGTGGAAATTATTGTTGAGGCGCTCGATCGCATGAACTTGCTTATCGATGTAGCTTCGGTATTGTCTGAATATGGCGCTAACATGCTTAATGTTTCTTCGACGACGCATCGCGATGGCATGGCAGAAATGCGCTTCTTGTTCCAAATTTCTGATATCAGCAAAATTGAGCGCATTCTTTCTAAGATTAATGCGGTCGAAGGAGTGTTTGACGCACGTCGTATGATGTCAGGCTCCACGACAAAGTAAGTGTTTGGAAATATAACCTAGGTTAATGAAGGGGTTTCATCCATGAAGATACAAGTAAAGCGCAAGGGACGCGGGGTATATAGCGTAACGGGTGCTTGTGTAGATATTGAATATAGTGTTTTAGGACCTATTGCTAACAATACGTATGTCATTTCCGATGGTGACTTTACCTTTGTGGTAGATCCTTCACATGATGCGGATGCCATTTTGAAAATGGTAGGTAACCGTTCGGTGGATGCCATTGTGGTTACCCATCATCATGCCGACCATACGAGTGCACTTAAAGCGCTTAAAGATAAAACAGGGGCTCCCGTGTATGCTTCTGCTATTGATACGCCCGTAATTGAAAATCAGCCAAAGGATTTTCCTCCTGCAGAATCGTGCAAGGTTGATGTTCAACTAAAAGACAAGCAGACCGTAAAGCTTGGCAATATGGCATGGAAGGTGCTGGCAACCCCAGGTCATACGCCAGGTGGCATTTGCTTGTTCTTGGAGTCCGATAAGGGCAAGTATTTCGATGGTGCTAACGTTTTGATTTCGGGTGACACGCTATTCTGCGGATCTATTGGCAGGACCGACTTTGAAGGTGGTAACGACAAACAGATGCGTGCCTCTCTTCGTCGTTTATCGCAGTTGCCAAATGACACGCTGGTGCTTCCTGGGCATAATTCGCTCACTACGATTGCGGATGAACAGCGTCGTGTGTTTGCGTATTTCTGCTAATACTTACATGTTAGGGTGCCGATACTTGGAGAGTGTCGGCACTTTTTTGTAGGCACTTTTTTGTAGGCGGTTTCATGTAGGCGCTCTCGTATTGACATTTTCGCGTTTAGGCGTGTTTATATTTCTGGTAAAAGAATTCCTGTGAGCGTTTACAATAATGTAATAAACGAAAAACTAAGCGATTAGCAAGGTTTATATAGTGTGGTAAAGCTCAGCGCATCAGGGGGGATCTAAATGGCTAAACTGACCAAGAAAGAACTCAAGAAGAAAAAGAAGAAGTTTGACTACTATGATGCTTTCGAAACTCAGGCATCAATCGCAGTAAAAGAAGCAAAACTTCTCAAAGAAATTGTTGATGAGTTTGAGTCAGTTGAGCAGATCGAAGAACGTCTTGGTCGTGCTCATGCGCTCGAGCGTGAGGCTGATGAGGTATGCCACAGCATCTTTGAAAGCCTGATCACCGACTTTGTAACACCAATCGATCGTGAAGATGTTATTGGCATTGCTGAAAATCTTGACGAGGTTATTGACCTTACTGAAGAAATCATCCAGCGCTTCTACATGTACGACATTCACTTCATGCACGAGGATGCTAAGAAGTTTGCAAAACTGATTGTTCGTTCCTGTGAGGCGCTTTCTAATGCAATGGCGGATTTCCGCAACTGCAAGAAATCCGACAAGTTTAAGTCGCTCATTTATCAGGTAAACGAGCTTGAGGATGAAGCAGACGAGTTATACATCAAACTTATCCGTCAGCTCTACACCGATGAGCGCGAACACACTATGCGTGTTATTGTTTGGACGCGTCTTTTGGATGCCATGGAGGACTGTGTTGACCAGTGCGAATTGGTAGCCAATAAGATGAACATGGTTATGGTTAAGTATGCCTAATTAGTTGCGCCGACTTGTATAGTCGGCGCAACATACGCACGAAACGTCATGACACTGCACGCCACTCTGGCGGGCATCTTGCCTTTCAGTCGATACTCGCGTACCGAAGTACGTGTGCATTTCTTTCACGGCAAGGTGTTCCACCAGTGTGGCGTTTGTTGTTTTTGCTAGTAATGCGCATTTTTAGCGCAGAGACCCAAACATTTGGAAGAAAATTCCCTTAATGCAGCTCTACGAGCTAGTTTCTACTCTATTTCTTTTAAGTGATTCGTTTTGGTTACCAATAATCGGTGTTTAAATACATTGCAGAATGCTTCTAATATAGTTAGAGCTACACTATGGGAATTTCTATCCAAATGTGAGCTCAGAATTTAAAAAAAGAATTTGTTGCATTCACTTATTGTAGACATTACTGGCAGCTCTGGCTCAAGGCAGACCAGTATCCGCTGCTTCTTTGTGAAATACCACATATGATCTTGCTCCTACGCTTTATGCAGGTTTTTGGTACTATATATCCATTGTTCTCACGTGAGAAAGAAGACAATGTCGTTAATAGTTTCAAAATTTGGTGGCACTTCAGTTGCTTCCCCCGAAAGAATTAAAAACGTAGCAAAACGCCTTATTGCTATGAAGCAGCAGGGCAACGATGTGGTGGCAGTTGTGTCGGCAATGGGTAAGACAACCGATGAATTGGTTGGGCTTGCGGCTGCACTTAACGACCATCCTTCGAAGCGTGAAATGGATATGCTGCTTTCTACAGGCGAGCAGGTAAGTATGTCGCTTCTTGCTATGGCTATTCAGGCGCTTGGCTACAATGCGGTTAGCTTTACGGGGTGGCAAGCAGGCATTACTACCGACAACGATTTTTCTAGTGCAAAAATTGAAGATATCGATGCAAACAAAATCCGTAAAGCCTTATCTACAGGGGCTATCGTAGTTGTTGCTGGTTTTCAGGGGGTATCTGAAAACGGCGACATCACCACGCTTGGTAGAGGCGGCTCTGACACGACGGCGGTTGCGCTTGCTTATGGCATTGACGCTGATGTTTGCGAGATTTATTCGGATGTTGAAGGCATCTATACCGCAGATCCTCGTGTTGCGCCTCGCGCTCGCAAGTTAAGCTGTATCTCTTACGATGACATGCTTGAGCTTTCAAGTGGGGGAGCTGGCGTTCTGCAGGCACGTGCGGTGGAGTTCGCACGTAAATACAATGTGGTAATTCATTCCCGTTCTGCTTTCTCTGACGAAGAAGGCACACTTATCAAGGAGGTTGTTCCTTCCATGGAGCAGGCAGTTATTTCTGGTATTGCACACGATACATCCGAGATGAAAATTACGCTTCGCGGTCTTCCTGATGAGTTGGGAATTGCAGCACGCGTATTTTCTATTCTGGCATCAAGCGATGTTTCGGTTGATATGATCATCCAAAACGTTACCAACGATGGCAAGGCAAACATTTCCTTTACGTTCCCTGGCTCTCAGAAAGAACAGGCATTGTCGGCAGTTGAACGTATTACGCAGCAGTTCGGCGCTACTTCTTTAATGGACGACAATATTGCTAAGGTTTCGTTGGTAGGCACGGGCATGAAGTCAAGCCCTGGTGTTGCTGCTAAGGCTTTTGCGGCGTTGGCAGAAAACAACGTTAACATCATGATGATCTCCACTAGCCCTATCCGTATTTCAGTTGTGGTTGAGGGCAGCCAGGTACAGACGGCGGTTCGTTGCTTGCATACCGCGTTCGGCTTGGACTCTGATAGTATCTTCGAGGAAACGCAGCTTTCTCCAGAAGAAATTGCTGCAAAGATGGCAAAGGGTCGTTAATAGAAGTAAAGTGGTTGCGTTTATCCTGGAGATGGCAAAGGGTCGCTAATTAAATCATAAAGATTTTCGTATTAAGGCGCTGCTCGAAATATCGGGCAGCGCATTTTTATATTTCACATGTGACAAATGGACAGGTCATTTGTTACGGGTTATTTGTCACGCCTGCATTACCGCCTCTTTCATGGAGCGCACGTAATCTTCGACATAAGGTACACAGTCTTTTCCGTATTGCGCACAAAGCTTCACAATGGCACTGCCCACAATGGCGCCATCACTTTGGGCTGCCATGGTGCGGGCTTGTTCTGGGGTGGAAATACCAAAACCTACCGCGCAGGGAATATCTTGCTGTTCTTTTACGAGCGCTACCATAGCTCCAATATCGGTGGTGATGTTGGAGCGCACTCCGGTTACGCCTAAAGAAGAAACGCAGTACACAAATCCGTGAGCCTTCTTGGCGATTGCCGCAATACGCTCGTGGGAGGTGGGCGCAATCATGGGGATACGATCGATCCCTACCTTAGCGAAGGGAACTTCAAATTCGTCGGCTTCTTCGAAGGGAACATCGGGCAGGATAATGCCATCAATACCTGCTTCGGCAGCTGTTTTTGCAAACCGATCAATGCCGTTGGAGAATATCACGTTTGCGTACGTCATAAACACCAAAGGTATTTGGGTGGTTTTTCTTACGCGACGTACCAGATCAAACACCTTATCGGTGGTGGTGCCAGCTGAAAGGGATCGAATGTTGGCTTCTTGGATAACGGGTCCTTCGGCGGTAGGGTCTGAAAACGGAATACCCAATTCGATGAGATCAGCCCCTGCGTGTTCCATAGCATAGATTAGCCGCTCGGTGGTTTCTAGGTCTGGGTCTCCGCAGGTTATAAAGGGAATAAATGCTTTGCCGTTTTCAAAAGCGCGGGCTATGTTGCTCATGTTGTATCTCCTTAGGGGTTGTTCGTTTCAGAAAAGTTCGTGTGTAATCTTGCTGGGGTTAGCCTGGTTTAATGTGGATTCGTTTGTTTGCTTGCGCTATTCGTGAATTTCTTCGCCACGGTAGCGTGCAATAGCCGCACAGTCTTTATCTCCTCGACCCGATAGCGTAATAACGATGGTTTGATCGGGTCTCATGGTTGGAGCAAGTTTGCGCGCATAGGCAACTGCGTGGGCACTTTCAATAGCAGGAATAATGCCTTCAGTACGGGAGAGGTATTCGAAAGCATCAACGGCCTCATCGTCGGTGATGGCTACGTATTCGGCGCGTCCTGCATCGTGAAGTGCAGCATGTTCAGGGCCAATGCCAGGATAGTCAAGACCAGCGGAAATAGAATACACGGGGGCAATTTGTCCGTGTTCGTCCTGACAGAAATAGCTTTTCATGCCATGGAAAATTCCTAGCTTTCCTGTGGCGATGGTAGCGGCGGTTTCAAAGGTATCTATGCCGCTGCCTGCTGCTTCACAGCCAATAAGGCGTACCTCAGAGTCGTTGATGAAGTGATAGAACGATCCAATAGCATTCGATCCGCCGCCTACGCATGCCATCACTACATCGGGAAGCTTTCCTTCAAGTTCCAACATCTGTTCTTTAATCTCTGACGAGATAACAGCCTGGAAATCGCGCACGATAGTAGGGAAGGGATGGGGACCCATGCAGGAGCCAAGGCAGTAGTGGGTGTCGTCAATCCGATTGGTCCATTCGCGGAAGGTTTCGCTTACCGCATCTTTAAGCGTGCCTGTGCCGCTATCGACAGGGTGTAATTCGGCACCCAACAGGCGCATTTTGTAAACGTTGAGCGCTTGACGTTCGGTGTCTTCGCGACCCATAAACACCATGCATTCCATATCGAGCAAGGCTGCGGCGGTAGCGGTGGCAACACCGTGCTGTCCAGCTCCAGTTTCGGCAATCAGGCGAGTTTTACCCATCTTTTTTGCCAGAAGTGCCTGGCCCAATACGTTGTTGATTTTATGAGCGCCTGTGTGGTTAAGGTCTTCGCGCTTGAGGTAGATTTTTGCTCCACCTAAGTCTTCGCTCATGCGGCGCGCATAGTACAGACGCGATGGGCGACCTGCGTAATCATTTAAAAGCTTTTGGAGCTCTGCTTTGAATTCGGGGTCATCTTTGAAATGAGTGTAGGCTTCATCAAGTTCAATGATGGCATTCATTAACGTTTCGGGAATATATTGGCCGCCGTGAATGCCGAAACGTCCTTTGCTGGTGTTCTGTGTGGTCATGTGTTGCTCCTTAGATTCGGTAGGGTTGGTGTTTGAGGTGGTTTGGGGTGCGTTTGTGGTTGCCAGGCCTGCGACTGTGGCAGTGTGGTGCGCGCTTGCCGTGGTTTGATGCACGATTGCGGTGGCGCATTGTATTTTTTCGCGATCTTTTAGTCCGTTTGTTTCCAGTCCACTGCTTAGATCTACACCCCAGGGATTGAGGTTATTGAGTGCTTCGGGAATGGTTTGTGGATATAAGCCGCCCGCTAAAAGGTAGGGACGGGCAAAGGTTTTAAGTAAAGACCAATCGAAGGACTTACCGCTGCCTTGTCCGCTGTCGAGCAAAACCATATCGGCACTCGATGTTTCAGCTTTGGCAAGATCATTGGCGTTTTTAATTTGGAATGCTTTGATAATGGGCAGGGTGCACTGTTCGCGGAGGTGTGCTATGTAGTCTTCATCTTCGTTGCCATGAAGCTGTATTGCTTGGATACTTCCGATGTGTGCAAGTGCGACTATCTGATTGATGGGTGCGTCAACAAACACGCCAACCGAGCAGATGGTTGGATCAAGACGTGAGGCAAGTTCAATCTGCTGTTCTGCGCTAACGCTGCGCGTGCTCTTCGGAAAATCAATAATGAAGCCGCACATATCGGGATGCGCTTCATTTACTGCAGCAATGTCTTCAAGTCGTGTCATGCCGCAGGTTTTGATATAGGTGCGCTCGGTAGTAGGTGATGCGTTGCGAAGAAAATCAGAGCAGGTGGTTTGCGTGTTTGCGGAAGATGCTGCAGTGTTTGGTTTTGCCTCGCGGGCAGTATCGCTTGTGGTGTCGCTCGCTACAGCATCGCGAAGGATGGCGAAAGTTTCTGCGTCGTTTGCGCTGTTGTCTGCAGAATCGCTGGGGCAATCGCCACGAAGAATGCTAAGGGTTTTAGCTTTGTTTGTGCTGCGCATAAGCGTTTCGCCAATAAGAACAGCATCTACACCAATGCTTTCAAGTTGTGCAACATCTTCGCGCGTTTTAATTCCGCTTTCTGAAACAAACAAAACGTTTTTAGCGCGCTCGCGTAAACGCAGGCTATTGGTGGTGTCTACCTCGAACGTTGCCAGGTTGCGATTATTTACTCCAATAATGCGGGCGCCTGCAGCAAGGGCGCGGTCAATTTCGTCAGCGTCGTGAGCTTCTACCAATGCAGAAAGCCCTAAGGCGTGTGCAAGATTCAAATATTTGCTGAGTTCTTCATCGTTAAGAATCGAACAGATAAGCAATACTGCGCTTGCGCCTAATACCTTTGCTTCGTAGATCATGCGCGCATCCACCGTGAAGTCTTTTCGTAGAACGGGAATAGAAACGTTTGCGGCGATGGTTTTTAGATACTCGTTTGATCCCAAGAAAAAGTAGGGCTCCGTTAAGCATGATATAGCAGCAGCACCACTGTTTTCGTAGGCTTTAGCGATGTCTTGATACGGAAACTCTTTAGCTATAACTCCTTTAGAAGGGGAGGCTTTTTTCACCTCACAAATAAAGGATGTGCCGCGTTGAGCAAGTGCCTGCTCAAAGGGGAACGTGAAAGGTCCTTGGCTCAGTTCTTCGTTTGCACGAGCATGCGCTTGCTCGATTAAAGCCTCGTCAGAGATAAGGGTTCGTTCGTATTCGATGCGCTGGCGTGTTTTTTCTGCAATGCGTTGAAGTATGTTGCTCATCGGTTGGTCTCCTGGATAAATTCTTCAAGCTTTGCTGCGGCTTTGCCTGCATCGATAATTTGTTCAGCAAGGCGAACGCCTGCTTCCATGGTTTCTGCGGCACCTGTGATGTAGAGTGCAGCTCCTGCGTTCAGGCAAACAGCGCAACGTTTTGGTCCACGGTCTTCACCATTAATAATGGCTCGGGTAATAGCGGCATTAACATCGGGCGTTCCGCCAACCAAATCCTGTTTTGCACAGCGCTCATACCCGAACTGCTCAGGGGTTATTTCATAGGATTGGAACCAACCATCTTTAATTTCACAAACGCTGGTGGGGCCTGCCATGGAAATTTCATCAAGGCTATCCTGGCCGTAGACCACCATGCCGCGGCGAACGCCCAGTTTCATCATTACCTGCGCAAGCGGTTCCACTAATTCCTGGTCGTAGACTCCCATAAGTTCCATGTTTGCGCCTGCGGGGTTGCTCAAAGGACCCAAGATATTAAATACAGTGCGGATTCCCAGTTCTTTGCGAACGGGTGCAACGTATTTCATGGCGATGTGATAGTTCTGTGCGAACAGAAAACAGATATTAATTTTTTGCAGAAGCTCAGCACTTTGTTCAGGGGTAATGTCGATTTTTACTCCAAGTTCTTCCAAAACATCAGCGGCACCGCATTTAGATGAAGCGGCACGGTTGCCATGCTTTGCAACGGGAACTCCTGCTGCTGCAATAACAAGCGAAGCAGTGGTGGAAATGTTGAACGAATTCGATCCATCGCCGCCTGTGCCTACGATTTCAAGAGCATCCACTTCGTGGAGAAGCTTTACACAATGAGCGCGCATACCTGCTGCTGAAGCAGTGATTTCGTCGATGGTTTCACCTTTCATAGCAAGTGCGGTTAGATAGGCTGCCATTTGAACAGGGGTGGCTTTGCCGCTCATGATTTCGTCCATTACAGCTTCGGCTTCTTTGTAAGGAAGGTTTTGCTTTTGGGCAACTTTTTTGATGGCTTCTTTAATCATGGGAGATCTCCTTTTTGTTGGATTGAGTTGGATTGTTGAATTACGTTTCGCTATTGAATTGAGTTGCGGTGTCGAACCGAGCCGTGGTGCCGAACCGAGCTGCGGTGTTAAATTGAGCTGCGACAGCTAAGAAGTTTTGTAGTATCTGCCTTCCGTCAGGAGTCAAAATTGATTCGGGATGGAACTGAACCCCGTAGGTGGGATGAAGGCGGTGAGCTACCGCCATAACTTCATCTTGTGCGTGAGCAATAACATGAAGGTCGGCGGGAAGCGTTTCTTCATCTGCCGCAAGCGAGTGATAGCGCGCAACCGATATGGTGTGGGGTAGGTCTTTAAAGAGGGGCGAAGTTGTATCTAGATTGGCAGGGGAAGATTTTCCGTGCATAAGGTGTTTTGCGTGGCCCACCACCGCACCAAATGCCTCGCAAATTGCTTGATGTCCAAGACAAACGCCGAGCAGGGGGATTGTTCCCGATAGGCGCTGGACTACCTCAACGCAAATTCCTGCGTCGGCAGGTTTTCCAGGGCCAGGGGAAAGCACGATGGCATCGGGGTTTAAAGATGCAAGTTCTTCTGTACTGATGGTGTCGTTTCGGTACACCACTACGTTGGGATCAAGAGAGCCAAGCAACTGGTAGAGGTTATAAACAAAGCTGTCGTAGTTATCGATTAAAACAATCATCTTACAGACCTCCATTTGCGGTAGTAAGCGCAGAAATTACGGCTGCCGCTTTGTTTTGGCATTCGCGATATTCTGATGCAGGATCGCTATCGGCAACGATGCCGGCTCCTGATTGAATGCAGATTTGGTTGTGCTTTTTGTAGGCAAGGCGAATAGCAATGCAGATGTCCATATTTCCAGAGAAATCGAGATATCCAAGCGCGCCGCCATAGATGCCTCGAGGTGCGGGTTCTAACTCATTGATAATTTCGCAGGCGCGAATTTTTGGTGCTCCCGATAAGGTTCCTGCGGGAAGTACGGCATCAACGGCATCGAGGGCATCTTTGTCGGGGTTAATGGTTCCTTTTACGGTGGATCCAATGTGCATGACGCGTGAAAATTCCAGCACATCAAGATAGGTGTCCACGTGAACCGAACCGAGCGAACAAACACGTCCAAGATCGTTTCGGCCTAGATCGACCAACATGTTGTGTTCGGCGAGCTCTTTTTCATCGGCAAGAAGTTCTTCTTTAATGCGCTTGTCTTCTTCTGGAGTGGCACCGCGCGGGCGTGTACCTGCAAGAGGGAAGGTTTGAAGTTGGTCGCCTTCCAGGCGCACGAGTGTTTCAGGCGATGCTCCTGCGATTTCTACAGAATCGCTGGTGAAATACAGCATGTAGGGCGAAGGATTTTCGCTTCGCAGTACACGATAGGCATCAAAGAGGCTTCCCGTTGCAGGAGCGGTAAGGGGGTTTGAAAGAACGACTTGGAAGATGTCGCCTTCATAGATATGATCTTTAGCTTTTTCGATCATGGTGCAGTATTGCGACTCGTCTAGGGAGGGCGCAAAGTCGTGTTCTAGGTGGAGCGTTTCGAAGGTATGACGTGGCCCCCGTAAAAGAATGTTTTCAATGTAGGCAAGCTTTTCTTCTGCCTGTCTATAGGATTGCTCGAGGGTGTCAAGGCGCCCTGCGTTGAAGTTCTGCTTCGCGCAAGGATAAACGCCGGTAATAAGCACTACTTTTTGGCGATAGGAATCAAATACGATTACGCTATCGAATGCCATAAGGTCTACATCCAAGAAGTCTTCTTCGGCAAGCTGCTTTTCTGTGGGCTGTTCCTTGCGAAGGGTTGGCTCGCTGTAGGCAAAGTAGTCAAAAGAAAAATATCCAACTAGACCACCTGAAAAGGGTGGAAAATCGGCAAGTTGGGGGCTTTTATAATCTTCAATAATGCGACGGATCGCGCTATTGGGGTGATCAAGGGTGAACGTTTGACAAGTTTCTTTGTCTGTCCCCAGGTTTGTTCTGATGCAAGCATTTCCAGCTGAGCAGGTAAATTCCAGGGTTGGTTCAAAGCCAAGGAAGGTATAGCGTCCGCGTGCGCCATTGGCTTCTGCGCTTTCAAGCAAAAAGCAGTGATGGCTTGCGCCGCGAAGAGCGCGCAATGCGTCAGTGGGAGTTATATGATCTGCGAAAAGTTCCTTTTTAACAGGGATACGACGGTAATCACCTTCTTTGGCAATCGTGCGTATTTGTTCAAGCGTGGGCTCCATGTATGGGCATCCTTCCTGTTTGGTTTTGCCGTAGTTTTGTGTACTAGCTTTGTTAAAACAGGGAGGAATTTTTGCGTTGTTCAAGGTGTGTGCAATAAAAAACCCGTCCCTGACGTTTTAACGTTCAAGGACGGGTTGAAAGCTTTGCTTTATGTCACCCGCGGTGCCACCTTGATTCATAAATAAACTCGTCTGAATTACCTTTGAAAATAAAAAACTCCATGGTTTGTTCGGCTGATAGAATTCCGAAAACCTATGGAGTGTGATTACCTTCAGGCTGTAAGCATAACGAGTTATTTATGCCCTTAGCGAGATGCCATCACATCTCCGACAACTAACGTATGTCCTCACGTCGCATCCTACTTCTATCATGATTGCCAAAATGTGTTTTACAGCGAATCATTTGTTCTTGCAATGAACTTCTTTTAGCTACCTAGTTTGGTTCGGTGCGCCCTCAGCGGCCCATTTAGTGGTTTGCGTTCGATTCGGATTCCAGCATCCCGAACTCTCTGGGCGTGCACAGCCACTTTTACTTCCGCTTCAACGGTTTGCATATGTGTTTTTCAATGTCCACTATTTTTTTAGCAAGTCATAAAAATGTCAAGATAAGAAAGTGTTAAGGGTTGGTTACATTTGATCAACTGCTTCTATTGGTTATTCCACTTAGGTTCGTAGTTGGGCAAGAAAGCGTTGTCGTGCAGCGGGTTGGGGCAAGGCATGGGGTAGTTACCGTCGAAACACGCGCTGCAGTAATGAGGATGGTTTGCATAAATGCATGACTTCAAACCTTCAAGGGAAAGATAAGCAAGGGAATCTGCTCCAATGTAGGCACAGGTTTCTTCTACTGAATGCGATGCCGCAATAAGTTGCTCTTGGGTGTCGGTGTTGATACCCAAGAAGCAGGGCCAAATAATAGCGGGTGAAGTAATGCGCAAATGAACTTCTGCCGCTTCTGCATCACGCAACATTTGCACGAGCTGCTTTGACGTACTGCCACGAACAATTGAGTCGTCTACCACAATGATGCGGCGATTACGCACAGCATAGTGAAGGGGATTAAGCTTGATGCGGATGCCTTGTTCGCGCAGTTCCTGTGTTGGCTGAATGAAGGTGCGGTCGATGTAGCGATTCTTTACTAGACCTTCAGAATAAATGACACCACTTTCACGTGCGTATCCAATGGCGGCAGGAATGCCTGAATCGGGCACTCCGATAACGATATCGGCATCAACGGGTGCTTCATGGAACAGGCGTCGCCCCATTGCTTCGCGGGCGCGATAGACATTTGCTCCATCGATAACCGAATCGGGACGAGCAAAGTAGACGTATTCAAACAAGCATCGTGCAGGTCGACTAAGGGCAGCTTGGTTGTTGCTTGCGCTATCGCTTAAGACAGGGATTGAGTGGATGCCGTCAGCATCGATACGTATAAGTTCTCCTGGTGCAACTTCACGTAAGGGGTTAGCGCCAATAAGGTCAAGTGCACATGTTTCGCTGGCAACAACCCAGCCTGCATTTTCGGGAAGCTCTCCTATACAAAGAGGGCGAATGCCCGAATAGTCGCGCAGGGTGTAGAGGGCGGTATCGGTTAAAACCACCATCGAATAAGCACCCAGCATCAAATTCATGAGACGGGTAAGTGCTGCTTGTATGTCGTTTGTTTCGCTGCAATATTGCGTAAGTAGATCGGTTGCAAGCTGCGTGTCGCTTACGTGTTTGTTATCCTTTTTGGGACGATGCGCCTCGTCCAGTTCATTGATAAGCTCAGCGGTATTGGTAAGTGTTCCGTTGTGGGCAAGCGCAAAATTCTGATCTCCGTTTTCACCGATGAGAGGATGCGCCAACTGGAAACTAAGTTCAGGATCTTTACCGCTTGTTGAATAGCGCACATGCCCAATGGCTGCTATACCTTGCAGTTGTGCAATCATTTCATCACTAAACACTTCTCGAGCAAGCCCGAGCCCTTTTTCGCAGGTGAGATGAGATCCATCAGTAACAGCAATGCCTGCTGATTCTTGACCTCGGTGCTGGAGTGCTTGTAGTCCAAAAAACGTCATACGTGATACATCGAGCTGGGGAGCCCATATACCAAATACGCCGCACGCTTCGTGCAATGCATCGTCGTTTTCGATGTCGGACGAATTAAGAGTAGATGAAGTGATGGAAGATAACATAGTAGCAATTCGATTCTTATACGGTTTTTGTTCTTACAGGGTTTGGTCGTTTTAAGGGCAACGCGGTGTTTTTGAGCATAATGTGGGGTCTTGTTGCGAGCCTTCTTGCGGATCTTGTGCGGGTCTTGTGTGGACGCTATGCAATACGCTCATTTCGCAAACGTTGCTGAAATTCCGACTTTACACCAGTGCCTTAATGCGATCAACCGCTTCAAGCAGGCGATCATCGGGCGTGGTAAGCGAAATACGAATGTATCCTTCACCTTGTGGACCATAGCCATTGCCTGGAGTAACAACAACATGCGCTTGTTCAAGAAGCTTAGTTGCAAACGATTCGGATGTTTCTCCTTCGGGTACCTTTGCCCATACATAGATGGTGGCTTTAGGATATTCGCATTCAACACCAATACGGCGCAGGGCATCAACAATAAGATCGCGACGCTTTTGATAGAGTGCGCACATTTCTTCGACGCAGGTTTGGTCTCCTGTGAGTGCCACAATGGCGGCATCCTGAATTGCGGTGAATTGACCAGAATCAAGATTGTTTTTAACCGTGCCTAGTGCCTCAATAGCCTGGGGATTACCGCAGGCAAAGCCAATGCGCCAACCAGTCATATTGTAAGACTTGCTTAAGCTGAAGAATTCGATGCAGCAATCCATGGCGCCAGGGCGCTCCAGAATAGAAGGCGCACGATATCCGTCATAGCAGATGTCGCAGTAAGCATTGTCGTGAGCAAGCAAGATGTCATGTTCACGGCAGAATGCTATGGCGCGATCGAAGTATTCTTCTGTTGCGCAGGCGCCCGTTGGGTTGTTGGGGTAGCCAAGAAACATGATCTTTGTGCGTTCGAGTACTTCAGCAGGAATGTTTTCGAAATCCGCCAAGAAGCCATTTTCTTTGTTCATAGGCATAAAGTAGGTGTTTGCGCTTTGGAGTGTGGCGCCACCAGAATAAACGGGGTAACCAATTGCGGGTGCAAGCACATAATTGCCAGGGTTAACAAAGGCGGTATGCAGATGAGCAATGCCTTCCTTACTGCCAATAAGGGCAAGAACTTCCGTCGCAGGATCAAGGGTGACTCCGAATCTGCGCTGCATATAGGTTGCGCAAGCCTGTCGATATTCGATTGAGCCTGCGTAATCAGGGTATTGGTGATTTGCGGGCTTGCGAATTGCTTGTGCCATTGCATCAACGATATGCTCTGGTGTTGGCATATCGGGGTCTCCAATGCCAAGGGAAATTACATCAATGCCTTGTTCGGCAAGTGCCGCTTTCTTTGCATCGATCTGAGCGAATAAGTACGGGGAAAGATGATTAAGGCATTCAGCAGTTTGCATGGATAACTTCTTTCTCGAAGGGTGGATATCGTAAAGAAAAGGTGCAGCGCGCAAGTAGCGTGCTGCGAGTTGGGGTGGGGTTGGCGGTTAAGGCTTTACGCTTATGGTTGTATTCGCCGCGCTCGTTCTCTCTGCGTTTATATGAACCGTCCCGCTGAAGGACTCTTGTGCGGGTCCTGTCATAATGACGTGCTGGTTGCGAAGCGCAATATGAAGCGTGCCGCCCAGTAAAAGCAGATCTGCTTCTTCGTCGGTTTTATCAAGTAGATGTGCTGCAACTTGGGTGGCACAGGCACCGGTACCGCAGGCATGGGTTTCTCCGCAGCCACGTTCGAAGACGCGCATTTCTATGGTGTTGCGATTGATTACGTAGGCAAATTCAACATTGGTTTTTTCAGGGAAGGCTTCGTGGGACTCAAAAAAAGCACCGATGCGATCAACGTTGAGGGTAGTAAGGTGGCGCTCATTCGCTGTTTGGTTTTGGGTGCTATTCGTAAAGCACTCAGCAGGTAGGGCAGCCAGCTTTGCTTCGTCTAAAAAGCAAACAGCATGGGGGTTTCCCATGCTTACACAGGTAAAGGCGAAGGGTCCCCAAGGGGAATCAAGTTCAGCTTCGCGTACGTATTCAACACCTTCTGAATCGGTAGCGTTAGCGCTCAGCACTGTGGGGACACGAGAAGGTTCAAGGATTGGACTGCCCATGTCCACCGTCGCTAACGTAAGTTGGTTTGCGCTATCAACTTCAAACGAAATTGGTTTTGGTCCAGCTAGGGTGTCGGCAACAAAGTTTCCTGCAGTGGGATTAACGTAGCTGTGGTCTACTAAAAACTTCGCGAAGCAACGCACGCCATTGCCGCACATTTGGGCAAGTGTACCATCAGCGTTGATGTAGTGCATATAGCCGCTGCATTCAGGTCGTGGGGAGGGCTTAACAACAATAACGCCGTCAGCACCGATTCCGGTGTGACGATCGCAAAGGTCGGCTACAACTTGTGCTGAGAGCTCAAGGTTTTCTGTCATAGCGTCAAAAAATATGAAGTCATTTCCTAGACCGTGCAACTTCCAAAATGATCGAAGCGGCAATGTGGTACCTTTCTCTTGAAAATGATCTGAGTACAAATCGTGTTATTTATTCTTTTCCATAAACAAAAAGATGAACGCGATCTAGACTAGATGACCGCGATCAAATTTCTGTAATGCTTCTTGCAGGGCGAAGGAACCAACCGTGTTGAGTTGAGTGTTTAGCCGAGGAGCTAGATATCCGCGTGTATGCCATGTTTTCGTGGATAGTTACCGTGTGGTGGATGCCTACGGTAGAGTGCATATACCGCGAATGGGTTGGTCCTTGCCCTGCATATCGCAAAACCCTTACAAGCTGGTTTTATACATAGAACAGCATGTTGTTGTAGCTTGGTACGGGCCAGTGCGAACGGTCAGTGATGGTCTCGGTGTAGTCGACCACCTCGCGTAATTGATCCATGATAGGAATAACGCTGTGAGCGTAATAGTTGGCACGCTCTTGCAGGTTTTCGGTTTCTTGTGCTTTCTTGCCAGCAGCGTCAAGTTCTTCGACGAGGGTGTAAATCTTTTCGATGCTATCAAGCAAGTTTGCAAGTATGGTTTCCTGGGCAGTTGTTTTGCTTTCGGGAGCCATTTCGCGATAACGCTTTAAGCTTTCTGCGATTTCAGAAGCGTAGTCGTTGATTGCAGGCAAGAAGGTGCGACGAGTCATGCGGCGCATAACGCGTGCTTCAATATTGATAAGCTTGCAATAGCGCTCCAACTTGCATTCGTAACGGCTTGCAATTTCGCTTTCAGTAAGCACGCCCATTTCGCCAAAGAGTTCAATGGATTTATCGGCAATGTAGGCAGGCAGGGCATCTGCGGTGGTGCGATTATTGGCAAGTCCGCGACGCTGTGCCTCAATTGGCCATTCTTCTGAATAACCATTGCCATTAAAGATGATGCGCTGGTGATCCGTCAGGGTCTCTTTAATGTAGGCAGCAGCTGCAGCGCGAGGATCTGCGGCACCTTCAAGCTTGTCAGCGCATTTCTTAAGGCTCTTTGCCACTGCGGTATTTAAGATCATATTGCAGTCAGCAAGGTTGTTGTGTGATCCAGGCATACGGAATTCAAACTTGTTGCCGGTAAAGGCAAAAGGACTGGTGCGATTGCGGTCGGTGTTGTCCTTTGCGAAACGAGGAAGAGACTGAACGCCCAAATCGATCTTGGTTTTGCTCTGGCCGATGTATTCTTCGCTCTTAATGATGGCATCAACGATGGCACCCAATTCATCACCAAGGAAGATGGAGATAATTGCTGGAGGTGCTTCGTTTGCGCCAAGGCGATGGTCGTTACCTGCTGTTGCAACTGACATACGCAAGAGTTCCTGATAGTCATCAACCGCTTCGATAATTGAAGCAAGGAAGATAAGGAATCTCAGGTTATCGGTAGGATTATCGCCTGGATCAAGCAGGTTCTTTTCGTCAGCGGAAATAGACCAGTTGTTGTGCTTACCAGATCCATTTACGCCATCGAAGGGCTTTTCATGAAGAAGGCATACCAGACCAAAACGGCTTGCGAGCATGGTCATTTTTTCCATAGTAAGCAAGTTCTGATCGATTGCCTGATTAGCGTTGGCAAAGATAGGAGCAATTTCGTGCTGCGCGGGTGCAACCTCGTTGTGCTTGGTGCGAACAGGAATACCCAGCTTCCAGAGCTCATCGTCGAGTGCCTTAAGGAAGTTGTTTACCGTAGGACGAATTGCACCAAAGTAGTGCTCTTCAAGTTCTTGACCCTTACATGGTGAATGACCAAAAAGGGTACGTCCCGTTAACACCAAATCTTCGCGACGTTCGTATTCTTCTTTAGGAATAAGGAAGAATTCCTGTTCGGCTCCAACAGTGGTGGTAACGCGATGGGGATGTTCGTCGAAGAGTGCCAAGACACGCTTTGCCTGCTCTTCGATAGCACCCATGGATCGCAAAAGAGGGGTTTTCTTATCAAGTGCTTCGCCGGTGTAGGAACAGAACGCAGTAGGGATGCAGAGCACTTCATCCTTAATGAAAGCATGACTCGTTGGATCCCATGCGGTATAGCCACGTGCTTCAAAGGTGGCGCGCAGGCCGCCATTAGGGAAGCTGGAGGCATCAGGCTCGCCCTGAATAAGTTCCTTGCCTGAAAACGTCATAATAACGTTGCCATCAGACTGAGGGTTGATGAAAGAATCATGCTTTTCGCTGGTAACACCAGAAAGGGGCTGGAACCAGTGGGTGAAATGCGTTGCACCATTTTCGATAGCCCATTCTTTCATGGCATGAGCAACGATATTAGCGACATCAAGATTAAGAGGTTCGCCGTCGTTGATGGTGCGCATAAGTTCTTTAAAGGTTGGCTTGGGTAAGCGTTCCTTCATTACGCGTTCATCGAAAACCATAGCGCCATAGATTTCGGAAACATTTGTAGGTGTAGGGGTGTTTGCTTGACTGTTTGAACCAGCCGCATTCACGGGTGCGCTCGCTGTGGTTGCTGTCGCGTTAGTCATGAGAACTCCTTCACTGTGGATGCTCGCGAACTTTAAACCAGTTGTTTAAACGGTTTCTACTTACTAGTCATCAGCCTAAATTCCAAATGTTTCAGACATGATTCAGAACGGTTAATAATCCCGCAACAATCAGCAACATTTAGTCTAATTTGTGCTGATTAATGCGCATTTTTGTAGGCGGCAATAAGCTCTTTTGTACACGCAAGGCCATCGGCAATAGCGTTAACGACAAGCGTCGAGCCAAGATTTGCATCTCCTGCAACAAAAACGGCGGGACGGTTCGTTTCTTTTTGTGCTGCGCGTACACAATGAGGGCTTAGTGTTTCACTGTCCGTGGGTAGGGCGCCAAATACTTTAGCATCAGTGGGCAGGGCGCCAAACGCTTCAAAAACAGAGGTGTCGCTTCCAGTAAAGCCCTTTGCTATTAAGACCAGTTGAGCGGGAATGCTGTTTTCGGTTCCTTCGACCAAATGACGACCGCCTTTATAGGAAAGCGCTTGGGTGTGGACTGCTTCGACATGACCATTTCCGCTAAAGGCAATGGTGTCGGTAGAGAAGATGCGTGGGTCTTGCCCGAAGAGTTCACTTGCTTCTCGCTGACCGTATCCTTGCGTAAAGACGTTGCGCTCAGCGGGCCAAATCTCTTGCGTGTTGCAGGTATCAGGTGCTTTTTTGGCGCGAATAACCTGAGTGACGCTTTTCGCACCTTGGCGCAGGGCACTTGCAACGCAGTCGTTTCCTGTGTCGCCGCCGCCAATAACTACCACGTCTTTGTCTTTGGCAGTGATTGAACAGGCGCGCTCATCAAGGTGGGCGCTGGTTATTTCAGTAAGGTATTCAAGTGCAAAATGAATACCTTCAAGTTCGCGTCCTTCAAGCTTGACATCGCGGGGTACCCGAGAGCCAATGGCAAGTACGATGGCATCGGATGCCTGTGCAATTTCTTCGGCATGTTCGCTGGCATCGGTGTTGCAGAAGAACTGAATTCCGCTTTGTTTCATAAGGTTGACACGACGATCGATAACCCACTTGGGCAATTTCATATTGGGGATGCCATACATAAGCAACCCACCTGGGCGATCGGCCTTTTCGTATACGTTTACTCGCCATCCGCAACGTGCCATTTCCCAGGCAACGGTTAAGCCTGCAGGGCCTGACCCAATAACGCTTATAAGGGGTGCGTCATCGGATGGTTGATCAAGTGGGTCGATTCCTTGTGCCCAGGCAAAATCCGAAAGGGCGCGTTCGTTGTCGTTAATGGTGACTGGCTTTTTGTGAAGACTCAGATTGCAGGCAACTTCGCATGGTGCAGGGCAAACACGCCCCGTGAATTCGGGGAAGGGATTGGTAAGCGATACGCGCTTTGCTGCTTCCTCGAAACGATGGCGATAGAGCAAATCGTTTGTTTCGGGAATAAGGTTGTGCAATGGGCAACCAACGGCATGCTTTGAACCGCCAAGCGCAACGCCGCTTTGACAGAAGGCGACACCGCAGTTCATGCAACGACTTGCTTGTTCGCACTGCTCATCAAGGGTAAGGGGTAGTACGAAATCGTCGAAATCTTGTATTGATTCATTGGCAGGCCGAATGGCGTGATCGACACGATCAACCTGTAAAAATGCTCCAATTCGTCCCATCGTTATGCTCCCATTCTCGTTGCTTCAAAGGCGAGTTCTTCGGCTTCTTGGCGTGCGTGACCTTGTGCTTCAAATTCGGTAATTAAGTCGAGCATCTTTGCGTATTCGACAGGGATTACCTTGGTAAAGTGCACTGCGATGTCTTCAAATTGATAGAGCATCTTTGCACCAAGGGGACTTGCGGTTGCTTGGACGTGTTCTTCAAGCAGTCTCCGAATCGTGGCAAGTTCCTGGGTGGTGGGCGCTACCAGTTCTACCAACTCAAGATTGCAACGGCTCTTGAGCGTTTTCGTTTCGTCGAAGACATACGCTATGCCGCCGCTCATGCCTGCAGCAAAGTTTTGTCCAACTTCGCCTAAGACCAGTACCGTGCCGCCCGTCATGTATTCGCAGCCGTTTTCGCCGACACCTTCAACAACCAGTTCGGCGCCAGAATTGCGAACCGCAAAACGCTGACCTGCTAATCCGTTGACGTAGCCTTTGCCTTCGGTGGCACCATAGAAGGCCACATTGCCCACGAGAATGTTTTCTTCGGGGCGATAGGTTGCGTTTGTTGGCGGCGTAATAGCAAGCTTTCCGCCTGAGAGGCCTTTGCCGAAGTAGTCGTTGGTGTCACCTGTGATCGAAAGCGTTATGCCATGAGGTAAAAACGCTCCAAAGCTCATGCCGCCAGAACCTGTGCAGTTAATGGTGATGGTGTCTTCGGGAATACCTTCAGGGTGAGATGCGGTAACAACTGAGCCAAGCATGGTACCAACGCAGCGGTTGATGTTAGCGATGTCTGCATGGAAGGTAATTGGCTCAAGATGTTGGCGGGCTTGTTCGGTGTAGGGAACAAACAAGGTGGCATCAAGTGTTTGCGGAAGGGTATTGGGCGCTTGGGCTTCTGGTACGTAGTGAGGGCAGTGTGCAACAGGAATCGCACGACCGAATTCAACTTCAGGCTTTACCAGAAGAGGAGCAAGATCCATAAGGTTTGCCTTCCAACTGCGCGCATTATTCGTTTGACGCAGGCATTCTACCTGTCCGACCATTTCATCAATGGTGGCAAAACCAAGGGTTGCCATGATGGTGCGAAGCTGTTCGGCGACCATCATCATGAAGTTCACCACGTATTCAGGCTTTCCGCAGAAGCAGGAACGCAAGCTGCGGTTTTGCGTTGCAATACCCACAGGGCAGGTATCTTGCTGGCAGTCACGCTGCATAAGGCATCCCATAGCAATGAGGGGCATTGTTGCGAATCCGAATTCTTCGGCGCCCAGCAAACACGCTATGGCAACGTCGCGACCATCCATAAGCTTGCCGTCAGCTTCAAGAACGACACGAGAACGCAAGCCGTTTTGAAGTAAGGTTTGCTGCGTTTCTGCTAGGCCCATTTCAAGGGGTAGGCCTGCATGATGGATAGAATCGCGTGGTGCTGCGCCCGTGCCGCCATTAGATCCAGAGATAAGAATCTTATTGGCGCCACCTTTTGCAACACCAGTTGCAATGGTGCCAACACCTGTTTCGGAAACAAGCTTTACCGAAACGCGGGCGTGGGGGTTAGCGTTTTTAAGGTCGAAGATAAGTTCTGCCAAGTCCTCAATCGAATAAATATCGTGATGAGGAGGAGGTGAAATAAGGCCGATACCAGGCGTTGAACGACGAGTGCGTGCAATCCAAGGCCATACTTTGCTGCTGGGCAAGTGGCCACCTTCGCCTGGCTTAGCTCCTTGAGCAAGCTTGATTTGCAGCTCTTTTGCGCTCATCAGGTAGCGACTTGTTACGCCGAATCTGCCCGAAGCAATCTGCTTGATGGCGCTGCATTTGCTATCACCATTAGGAAGTGGGGTTTCGCGTGCGGGGTTTTCGCCACCTTCGCCAGAATTCGAGCGACCACCTAAGCGATTCATAGCAATGGCAAGGCATTCATGCGCTTCTTTTGAAATGGAGCCGTAGCTCATAGCGCCTGTATTGAATCGCTTTACGATTTCGGAAGCTGGTTCAACCGCTTCAAGCGGAATAGACGGGCGCGTGGGAACAAATTCCAGCAAGTCGCGCAGTACGATGGTGCGGCCTGCTTGGTGAACTGCTTTGCTGTATTCGTCGAAGAGTGTGGCATCGTTGGTGCGCACGGCGCGCTGCAAAAGCGAAATAACTTCTGGTGTAATCAAGTGCTCTTCGCCTCGCGGACGCCAGGTAGTAATGCCAGAACTTGGCAGCTGATCAGGGGCAGGAGAGTGCATCTGATCAAGCGCTTCAGCGTAGTGCAGATCGCATTCGTGCTGAAGATCGTCAATTGAAAGGCCTCCGATACGACTTACCGTGCCCGTAAAGTGGGTGTTGACGAACTCTTCGGATAGGCCAACTGCTTCGAAAATCTGCGCCGCATGATAGCCCTGCATGGTCGAGATGCCCATCTTGGACATAATGGAAACGATTCCCGAAAGAATTGCTTTGTTGTAGTTTGCAATGCCTTCTTCGGCGCTGATAAGAAGAACAGAGCGATCAGCAAGAGAGGCAATAGTGTCGTGAGCAAGGTAGGGGCAGATGCCTGATGCGGAATAACCAACAAGTGTTGCGAAATCGTGTGCGGTAATAGCATCGCCGCATTCAATTATTAGGTCGGCTTGGGTGCGCAGTCCGCAACGAAGCAGATGGTTATGAATGCTCGAAACCGCAAGAAGGGAGGGAATAGGTATTTCGCCTTCAGATACACGATCAGAAATTGCAAGAACACTTACGCCTGCGCGGATGGCCTGTTCTGCCTGTTCGCACAGCGTGTTGAGCGCATCGCGAAGCGCATGGGGGTCAGTATCTGCTGTGGTTTTACCTGCGGGATATGAAGCGTAGAGCTTGGTACCCTTGAAGCCTTTCCTATCGATTTCTGCAAGCGTATTGAATTCGTCCTGCGTAAGGATGGGGCTATCAAGGCGAATAAGGCGGCAATTGGTGCGGGCATCTTCGAGAAGATTGCCGTGATTGCCAATGTAGAGCAGTGTTGAAGTTAGGTGTGATTCGCGCAAGGCATCAATAGGTGGATTGGTAACCTGCGCAAAAAGCTGGTTGAAATAATGGAAGAAGCGGCGCGGACGTTCAGACAGGCAGGCTAGAGGGGTGTCGGTACCCATCGAAGCGAGGGGCGCTTTTCCTTTTTCTGCCATGGGGATAATAGCTTCTTCAATATCATCAAAGCAATAGCCGTGCACCGCTTGTCGCTTGCTGAGCGTTAGATTGCCATCAGGTAAGCTGTCATTCGATTCGCCTGCCTGATCAACAAGGCTTTCAAGCTTGCGCGTTTCGGCATTAATCCAGTCAAAATACGGTGCTTTGTTCGCGAGGCTTTCTTTGATTTCGTCATCGAACAGTACGCGGCCTTCTGTTGGATCAACAAGCAACATCTGACCTGGGCCAAGGCTGCCTGCGTTCAAGATCTTCGACGGATCAATATCAAGCGTGCCTGTTTCGCTTGAAAGAATGAGGCGATCATCAGAGGTTATGTAGTAACGTGCGGGGCGTAGTCCATTGCGATCAAGTACTGCACCCATGATGCGACCATCGGAAAAGGCAATCGCAGCAGGGCCTTCCCATGCTTCGGTGAGCATTGACTGATATTCACCCCAGGCGCTTCGCTTTTTGGAAAGCGCAGGGTTTTTGTCCCATGGTTCAGGAAGCAGCATTGATACCGCGCGTGGCAAGCTGCGGCCGTTCATCACGATGAACTCCAGCATATTATCAAGCATTGCCGAGTCGGATCCTTCGCCATTGAATACGGGAAGCACCTTGGTAAGGCTGTCTCCCATGACAGGGGAATAAAGATGAGGTTCGCGAGCTCGGGTCCAGTTGATATTGCAGTGCAGGGTGTTTATTTCGCCGTTGTGAACGATGTAGCGATTGGGGTGAGCGCGTTCCCACGAAGGGGTAGTGTTAGTGGAATAGCGCGAATGAACAAGGGCAATAGCGGTTTCGCACGATGCATCATCGAGGTCCTTGAAGAAGCCGCGCATCTGCGTCGAAATAAGCATGCCTTTATACACAATGGTGCGAGCACTCATTGAGCATACATAGAAGGTTTTATCGTTGAGGCTGTAGGTCTTCTTTGCAAGCTTTTCAATCACGCGACGACACGTATAGAGGCGGCGTTCAAATTCGTCCGTGGTTTCGCAGTCGGCAGGGCGACCAAGGAATGCCTGCTTGATGGTAGGCATGCATTCGAGCGCTGCTGAATCTAGGTCATGAGCGTCGGTAGGGACATCGCGCCAAAACAGCAGAGGGATACCTTCGGAGATGCATCCATCTTCAAAGACGCGCATGGCTTCAGTAAGGCCATGTTCGTCAGTGGGTAAGAAGAGCATGGCTACGCCGTAGTTGCCTTCGTCAGGCAACAGGCTTCCGTATTTTTGAGCTTCCTTACGAAAGAAACGATGGGGAATTTGAAGAAGGATGCCTGCACCGTCGCCTGTATTTGGTTCAAGGCCAACTCCACCGCGATGCTCTAAGTTAACAAGGACGGAAAGTGCATCGTCGACCATTTGGTGGGAGCGCACGCCCTTTAGGTTTGCGAGTGCTCCGATACCGCAAGCATCATGCTCAAACGAGCTGCGATACATTCCTGGGGGTGTGGATGGTGCTGGGGGCGTGCACGCTGGGGTTGAGTGCATTGCCGAGGACGTGCATGTTGCAGGGGTTGCACACCTTGCTGGGGGCGTGCGCAGTTCTGGAATTGCACACGTTGCTTCGCTGTTCATGTATACCTCTTTTCGCCTGTTTAGGTGGTACTACTCTACGGAAGCACTGTGTCTTGATCGTTGCATGCTTGTTTCAGCTACGTTAATTCGACGATGAAAGTATCGCGGTAGGTTTTAAGGAAATGTGCTGATGACAAGCGTGTTTTATATATGATTTGTTGCGTGAATTGCGTGTTTAAAGAAGATTTCGGAATGTTTCGCTTTGTTTCGGTTTGGTTAACATAATCCTGGTGAGGCGCTATTCCCCGAAATATTTGCGCAAAACGGGCGGTTTTTATGCGCTCTTTAGTTGAGCGTAGTATCATGAGCCCAATCATCATGGCGAGCATGACGTTAGACGATAATCGGAATTGCGTTAGATTAAGGTTGTCGCTACGTCGGACTAAGGTTGACGCTACATTAAATTTGGCGCTACTTATTGCTACGTAAGACGATGGTTGACACTATGTAAAACGTCTCGAATGAAGGAGCTTTTTATGGCCTGGACAAAGGAAATACCTGCCAATCCTGTTGTTGCAGTAGCTGGTGCAACTGGTGCGGTTGGTCATGAATTCCTCGAGGTTCTTCATGATCTCGATTTCCCTGCAAGTGAAGTACGCGCTTTAGCTTCAGCACGTTCTGCAGGAAAGAAGCTTCCTTTTAAGGGTTGCGGTCAGGTTCCTGCTGGGGAATTAACTGTTCAGGAAATGACCCCAGAAGCATTCGAGGGCGTTGATATTGCTTTGTTCAGTGCGGGTGCGGGAGTGTCTAAGCAGTTCCGCCAGGCAGTGGTAGATGCGGGTGCCATCATGATCGATAATTCTAGTGCATTCCGCATGGACGAAGATGTTCCGCTGATTGTGCCAGAGGTAAATCCTCAGGATATCGAATGGCACAATGGAGTAATCGCTAATCCGAACTGCTCTACCATCCAAATGGTGGCAGCCTTAAAGCCTCTGTATGATCTGTCTCGCATTACGCGTGTTGTTGTTTCTACTTACCAGGCGGCATCGGGCGCTGGTGCTAAGGCAATGGATGAATTGTACGCACAGACTCGACAGTTCCTTGACGGGGAAGAGCTAACAATTGATGCGTTTGCTCACCAGATTGCTTTTAACTGCATTCCTCATATCGATGTATTCTTGGATGATGCTTCCACAAAAGAAGAATGGAAGATGGTAGTTGAAACCAAGAAGATTATGGGAGATGAAAACATTCAGGTTGCAGCAACGTGCGTTCGTGTACCTGTTCTTCGTTGTCATGGTGAATCGATCAATGTTGAATTCGAAGGTCCAGTCAGTGTTGAGCAAGCACGCGCTGCTCTTGAAGCTGCACCAGGCATTACGGTAATGGATGATATTGCGAATAACGTATATCCAATGCCAGGCTTGTTGGCAGGCACTGATGGTGCTTTTGTTGGTCGTATTCGCAAGGATCCTTCTGTGGAAAATGGTATTGCTTTCTGGAATGTTGCAGACCAAATTCGCAAGGGTGCGGCATTGAATGCTACTCAGATTGCTCTGCTGCTTTTGCCTCAGTCAGCAGAGTAAGTTATACCCTGCAGAAAAATGCGGTTTGTGAGAGAGTCTCTTGATGAAAGAGACTCTCTTCTTTTTCTGAAAGCGTATAAAGCATCAAATTTATGTAACTAACGGTATTTTTCGCGAGATAGTTTCGCGTTGGCGGCTTTCGAGTCTCTCACTTTCGGGGTTTTTCTGCAGGGTGGTGTCGAAAAACGGAAAAAACTTGGGTTATAGGTCAAAAACTGCCAAGGGAGCAACGCGGATTGTGCCGCAATAGGTTTTGGCACTTGGCTGAACGAGTCCTGTTTTTAGGGTGATCATGGTCACCGTATGGTCTGCCACAATGCAAGGCTTTGCCGCTGTACCTGTTTGTGCCGAAAAGCCGCTGGCGACGTCCGCTGCAATAATACGTGAATTGCGTGTATTGGAAGTGGGCTGATCGGTATTGCGCGCTTTTTCACGTACTTTTTGCTGATTGGCAAGTTCTATCCAAGTAGAGAAAGGCTCGCGTACGGTATCGCCTGAAAATCCTGTACCTAAAATTGCATCAATAATAAGATCCGCTTTTGAAAGAGATGTTTCTACTTCTTCATTGGTTGGATTAATAAGCAGGTGAATTGTTTGTTTGCTCTTAGGTGAAGCAGCGATCTTGCGTCCTGCTTTGTATTTGCTTTTGTGCTCTATTTCTTGTTTTGTCTCGTGTTCTGCTTCGTGTTCGACTTTGTATTCAATTTTGCATTCTGTCTCGCGTTCGACTCTGTATTCTGCCTCGTGCTCGATTTCGCATTTAATACCATGCTCAATTTCGCAGGCGGTGGTATGGGCGGGTTCCGCTTTTATCTCTTGTGTGGAAACAGAGGAAATCAAATCAACGTGGTAGCCTGCTTTTGCTAAATAGTCTGCTGCAACCCAGCCGTCGCCGCCATTGTTTCCGTGTCCGCAAAGTATTGAGACATGAAGCTGGTTTGGTGTTGGAGTATAGAATTGGTTTTGCCTTGATGCTGTTTTGCTGCGCTCGGGTTCGTTGTGGTTTATTTCGCTGCGGTCAGATTCTTTAGGCTTTGCTATGTTGCGGTCGGATTCTCTGCAGTCATATTTTTGTTCCAAATATTTTTTAGCTTCATATGCTAAAAATCTTCCCGCGCGATGCATAAGAGTGTAGAGCGAAGTGCCTGATGAAGCGATCGATTGCTCAAGGCGTACTACTTCAGGAACATCAAGAACGGGGTATTCGGGATTAAAGTCCAAGTAGGGAGATAATGCTTGTTTGTATGTAGTACATAGCTCAGCTAGGGATACGCGAGAGTTAGCAGGACTTGTCGAGGGTAATACGGTACAAGGAATAGAGGTTGCTGGCTCGCATAGTTTCTTATAAAGCTGGCCTGCTTTGGTGCCCGTGATGAAAACAGCTTGGATGGGAGCTGCATTTAGAATTTGAGCCAAATCGTTAGGTTTGGCGTTTTTGATGCTGGCATCGCTTGCGCCTTCAATATCGCAACTTGATACAACATCCCAAAGCGCAATGTGGTGGCGCAGGCATAAGTCACGCTTTTCTTCGATAGTTTCTGGGGTGGGTTCATCGAAGAGCAGGGCAAGCACTTTCCAGAATCTATTCTGAGGATGTCCGTAGAAAAATCCCGTTTCGCGCGACTTTGGAGAAGGCATGGTGCCAAGCAAAAGCACGCGGGAATTTTTGTCGTATACAGGTTCTATTTCGTGGATAACGTGGGAGGATGTCATGACGGGTCCTTTATGGGTGTGCTGCTAAGAAATACCTAAAGGGCAGATGAGAGTACTGTTTTAGGTTGTTTTGCTTGCTCTAAATTAGAATGCCATTGCAGTGATCTATTTCGTGTTGGATTATTTGCGCAGTAAAACCTTTAAAGGTTTTTGTTTGCTTGCGGAATTGCTCATCAAAATAGCGAACTTCTATACGGTCAAATCTTGTGGTGCTGCGAACACCTGAAAGTGATAAGCAGCCTTCTTTGGTTTCGTATGGTTTGGATGACTTGATTATTTCGGGGTTGTACATCAGGATTGGGTTGCTTTTGGCTTTGCTGGCTTTGGATTCTTTATTGGGGTTTTTGCGATCGTCCTTGCTGGTCTTTTCACTGTTGTTTTCGTCGTGCACAACAATAATGCGTTTATGTACCCCAATCATATTTGCTGCCATCCCTACGCATTCATGCGCATGTGCTTGAAGCGTTTCTTTGAGGTTTTGACCAGTAGGCATATCCTCTCGAGTGGCTTCAGTACTGGGAATTTGCAAGATAATCGGAGAAGTAACAATAGGGCAAATCATGCGGTGCCTACCTAGCTGGATGGTTGGTTAATAAGCGATATGAATATGATAACTAATTGTTCTTACTAGAGGTGCTTATCTGCAGGGGGTGGTGCGCATTTTCTGAGAAAGTAATACTTTTTATCAGGGGGTTTAAGGAAGCACCCCAGAATTTTACAGGACTACCAATGGTTGTTACCTAAATTGGTTGCTTAATTACATGCCTCTCGATTAGGCATTTCTTGAATAGGTTACTTTCTTGAAAAATGCGCATCATCTACTTCGAAGTAGTCAAAATCCGCAAAAGAGACATACGCATTATGAAGTGGGGGCTAGTGGCAAAAAGTCAGGGTTATAGGCCAAAAGTCACAAAAAAGAGGTTTATTGACATATAGGGTTATAGGGGGTTAAAGGAAAGAGGCACCCATTTTGAAGTGGGTGCCTCTTAGTAATATTGCGGCAATTGGTTAAGCGGTTTGCTTGAGTAACGCTTAACGGTTAGTTCAGCTAAGCTAACAGTGCGGCTGAACGATAACTTAACCGTTAGCTCGACTAAGCTGTTGGCTGGCTAAATGACAGGCTTAGCCGTTAGCTCGGTTCAGTCAATGAGCTATTAGCTCAACTTACCTGTGAACAAGAATTTAATGCGGGTCCACAAGCTTGGCTTCTTAGGAACGAGCTGAATTGCACCTGCCTCGCTTACTTTCTGCTCAGTTGGGATGACTTCAACTTCAGGCGCTGCTTGTGCGCTTTCCTGGGGTTGAGCAGTAGCTTGAGCAGGGGCAGATTGTTGGGTCGCAGCGGCTGCTTGCTGAGCCGCAGCCTGACCTTCAGTTGCACCGAATGCAGGACCTGCTACACCAGGTTCAACCTCTTCAATTCCACCTGCAACAGAAGCGCCTTCAGCTGAAGTGCTTGCTGGAGCGGAGGTAGAAGTGGAGGTAGAAGTGGAGGTAGAAGTGGAGGTAGAAGTGGAGGTAGAGGCTGAAGCGGGAGCGTCAGCGGAAGCAGCGACGGATGATGCGGATTCTGCCGCGGTATCGGAACTAGAGCCAGTTGCGGCATCAGAGCCAGCCTCGGAACCAACCGCGCTTGCATCAGCTACCTGAACTGCATCAAACGTTGCTTCCTGGCCTTCGACTTCAAGAGCAGCGTTAGCGTCCTCGGCTTGAGGAGTAACGTTACCAACACCAGGAAGTGGCTCGCCCGTTTCGGGGTTTTCCACGATAGGGGTAGCTGCGGAAGTCATCATTTCGCGATCGCGAATACGTTGAACTCGAGCAGTAGCACTACGCTGAGCTGCCTGTTCTTCGCGAACCTCTAATGAGTGCAGGTAATCCTCGCGAGCTTTCTTAATCAGGTATTCCTGCGAATCAAACGATTCAGGAATGCCGTCAGGGCCTTCTGCTGCAAAGAACTCAAGAGGAGTGTACTCAAGATCATTCTTCAACATACGCAGTTTTGCAGTGTCGGAAAGCGAAATATCCAGGTACTCGTTAACTTTTTCCTTGAGTTCTTCGTTTTTGATAGGCCAAGCAATTTCAACGCGCTTTTCCATGTTTCGGGTCATTAAGTCCGCACTGGAAAGGTAAATTTCACGGTTGTCGCGAGGACCGAAGCCATAAATTCGGCTGTGTTCAAGCAAACGACCAACAATTGAAACTACCTTTACGTTGTCGGTATAACCTTCAACGCCTGGAACCAGACAAGAAATGCCACGAACGAACAGGGTTGCTTTAACTCCTGCCTGAGAAGCTTCTGCAATCTTGTCGATTATGTCTTTGTCGGTTACGGAATTGGTCTTAAACATCAATCCGTTTGGCTTGCCTGCACGAGCAAGCTCAATCTGCTCGTCGATCTTTGCCAAGATCATTGGCTTGATCTGCAGAGGAGCAACAGAAAGCGTTTGATAGCGATCAGATGCGTTTTCGAGCTGCATGTTGCGGAAGAACTCTGCTGCATCTTTGCCGATGCTCTCATCGGTAGTGATGAACGAGAAGTCCGTATAGAGCTTAGAAGTCTTTTCGTTATAGTTGCCCGTACCCAGCTGAGTAATATGCTGAATGCCCTTGTCGGTGTGACGGGTAATAGCGCAAATCTTTGAATGAACCTTAAAGTCGTGGAAGCCATAGATTACATTTGCGCCTGCCTGCTCGAAACGCTGAGACCATTCAATGTTGTTGGATTCGTCAAAGCGTGCACGCAATTCGAACAGAGCGGTTACTTCTTTGCCGTTTTCGGCAGCTGCCAACAAAGCTTCGGCCAAATGCGACTGGCTGGCTAAGCGGTACAGCGTAATCTTGATAGAAATAACGGAAGGATCTACGGAAGCTTCGCGAAGCATGGTTACAAAAGGATCCATGCTCTCATAAGGATACATAAGCAAAGCATCCTTTTCGCAAACCTGCTCAATAATGGAGCGCTTCTTATCGAGGCATGCAGGCCAGGTAGGGGTGAATGGCTCGGGGGTAAGCTTGCTGGCTAACTCGGGTTTAACCATGCCGTCTAAGCCCCATGCATATCCCATATCCAAAGGAACGCTTGTTACGTAGACCTGATGCATCTTCAAACCAAGACGCTTCAGTAAGAATTTCTTGGTTACAGGAGAAAGCGGCGTGTCGGTTTCCAAGCGAACAGGAGCAAGGCGCGCACGCTTTTTCAAAATACGCTTCATATGCTCGCGGTAATCGTAATCCATATCCTCGGTGCCATCGTTTGGATCGATGTCGGCATTACGGGTTACGCAGATTACGCTTGCGCGCTTGGTGGTATACATCGAGAAGACATCGCTCACGATGGTCTTCAGAGCGTTTTCGAGCAAGATGAACTGGGTGCCTTCACCAGGAAGCGGAATAACACGCTTTGCCTGACGGGGAAGTGGTACTAAACCAAACGTTGCATCTTCAGCGCCCAGGTTCTTTTCCTTCTTCTTGTCTGAGCCCTTGTCTGAGCCCTTGGTTTTTGTAGGAGCGTTTTCTTCATCAAGACGAAGAAGAACATAAAGTGCGCCGTTTTCTAGGTGAGGGAAGGGGTGGCGGGAGTTGATAATCTGGGGTGACAAATAAGGAACAACTTGAGCTTTGAGATATTCACTAAGATAAGCTGCTTGTTCTTTATTTAACTCATCTTCTTTAAGCTGGCGAATACCGCGTTCGGCAAGTTTTTCCTGAATCTGGTTATAAATGCGCTCTTGCTCTGGATACAGCTCGTGGCAACGATCGTAAATTGCGCGAAGCTGCTCGTCGGGAGTCATCTGAGTTTTATTGTCACGCAGTTCTTTATTTACTAAAGAAAGATCAGTCAAGCTGCCCACGCGAACCATGAAAAATTCCTGCAAATTGCTGGAGAAAATGGATACGCGCGTAAGGCGCTCGAGCAGTGGTACGTTATGGTCTTCGCCTTGATCGAGAACGCGCTTGTTGAAGTCAAGCCAGGAAAGTTCACGATTCTGCATGTAAGGAAGAACATAGGGTCGCCCTGATTTAGTTTCATTTCCTTCGGGCGTGTTGGTTCGGCCAGTCTTTGACTTTGTTTCCATCATAAGGTCAAATCTCCCTTTATCGTTTCCCCAATAAATTACCTAGAAACATCAGTGCGCACATAAAGCGCATGCACCCTATACACATCCGAGTGACGCGGCCAATCGGGCAGCCGAATGGAAAAGCCAAACGGCGTAACCAATGGACAACCAATCGGGTAGTCCGTCGAGCAACTAAATCGGGTAGCCGAATCGAGCAACCAATCGAGCGACCAATCGAATGTGCTGTGTGGTGCAAAACACCGAACAGTAAAGGTATTAACTTAGTAGAATTTATCTACTAATTCTATTGTAACGGTTTTATCTCATGAACTGGGAATTACTCTGCGACTATTAAATGTTTTACTGCGTGTAACATTTTCTGAACGCTTTTGCTCTTTTTCAGTTCGGCATTCTACTCGGCATTTCCAATCGGCTTTACCAGCACACGTTCTGCTAGGTATCCCTCACGAACACCAAACTTCAAAATGTCCAGACGATCTGCCTTACAAAGTGAAAATATTTCGCGAATGATGACACATCCAGGAATGAAGGTGTGAATACGATCGGGTACGGTATGAAGTGCCTGACGAGCGAAGGCGTCAGGATCTTTGGCGTACAGCGACAGAATAGCATCAAGGTGTTCAGGAAGAAGGTATTCGTAGCGCTCTCCGTTATTGCATAAGTCACCATATACCTTTGCCGCAGAACGAATAGAACCACCAATGCCGTAGAGCTGGGATGCGGCATAAACATTGGCACCTTCTTTGGATGCAAGGGTGTTGAAGTGCTTGGCGATAGATTCAATTTCCTTTGAAGTTGGCAGTAGTCCCTGGACATAGTTTGCAAAGGATGAAAGCGATCCTTGGGGGATACTAACTTTATCAAGGTCAAGTCCATTTTGGATATGGGTAAGTTCGGTTGAACCACCACCGATATCCACCATAGTTCCGTTATCGAGCGAGCGATCAAGACATGCCCCCAGAAAACCTAGGTGAGCTTCTTCTTCGTTTGAAAGAATAGTTATGCGCTTGTCGATACCTGCTTCAATAGCAGCGGTTGCTTCGCGTGAATTGGTGCAGTTGCGCAGTACTGCGGTTGCGAAAATATCAATTCGTTCACAAGAGAAATGAGCAGCACGGCGAAGGTGGGCGTTGATGGTTTTGATTGCTTTTTTAATGCCAGCTTCAGTCATTGCGCCATCTTTAATATGAGCAGCAAGACCTGCCATAACTTTATAATTAAGAAGTGTTTGAACATCTTTTTTCGCTAAAGGCTTGCGAGGGGTGTGTTCCACTTCGTAGATACAAAGACGGATAGTGTTAGATCCAAAATCGATAATGCCGTAGCGCGCCATGGTTGTCTTTCTCTTCGTGACGGACAGATGCTACTGTAACAAATTTTGCTCAAAGCAATTGTTAATTAGATTTAACTATATTCGTTTATACAAAAGTGGGGTAGCATCTGATATGACACATTTCTTTAACAAGATTCGTCATTTCGGCAGATAAAAGCCTTTGAACGGTTTAGGTCGTGAGGAAATTCTGGGGGAGAGGAGATGCCTCATGCTAGATAGTGTAAGAATGGGGACTCAAAAAGTTAGCAAAGCAGAATACAAGGTTCGTTTTAAAGAACTCGTAAACCGTTTGGTTGTACTTCAGCAAGAAGCTAAAAAGAAAGAACTCGGTACCGTTGTTCTGTTTGAAGGATGGAAGGGTGCCGGCAAAGGTAGCCGTATTTCCGATTTGCTGTATCACTTGGACGCTCGTGATACTTCCGTATATGTAACGGAAGACTTTGACGATAAAGAAGCTGCTCTTGTTTTGGATGATGATTTCGGAGCAACGGGCTACTATCCTTTCCTGCAGCAATTCTGGAAGGCGCTTGGCCAGCGAGGCAGCATGACGTTTTACGATCGTGGTTGGTATTCGGTTGCTGCTCAGCACATTATTAATACGCTTCCCAAGAAGGGTAAGGGCAAGCTGTCCAAGAAAGAGCGCGGCGCTATTAAGGCACATGCATCACGCATGGTTAAGTCTATCGAGGATTTCGAAACGCAGCTGCGCAACGACGGCTATCTGGTTATTAAATTCTTCCTCCAGATTTCTGAGAAAACTCAGCGCGAACGCCTGATCAGCTTGTATAGCGATCCTGCTACTTCATGGCGCGTTTCGCGTAAGGATTTAGAGCATCTAGAAGATTATGATCGTACCTATCAGGTATACGATGAGATGCTTGATCATTCCAACTTCAAAATTGCACCCTGGATTTTGCTTGACGCAGAAGACCATCGCCGTGTGAATTTGAGCGTTGTGCAAACCATCGTAAACGCTCTTGAAAAGGAGCTTTCAAGACCAGCTGATGCTTCTACTCAAGAAGCAGAGAAAAAGGCACAGGAAAATTCCGCGAAGGGAACCCAGGAAGTTGAAGGCGATGAACGTACTCGTTCTGCTGAAGAAAACGAGCGCTTGCGTGCGTTGGCAGAAGAAGAAGCTCGTGCAGCAAGTGTGCATGCGCCTACGATGACACGCTTTGCTCCAAGCGAGCATATTCCAACACTTGATGAAGTGGATCATACTCTTGTGCTTTCGCATGCTGAATATAAGGCGCAATTAAAGGCAGAGCAAGAGCGCTTGCGTCGCATCGAACTTGAAATGTATATCAGGCGTATTCCTATGATGATCATGTACGAAGGTTGGGATGCAGCAGGCAAAGGTGGCAGCATTAAGCGTGTTGCCCAGGCCCTAGATGCTCGTTCTTATACCATCTATCCAAGTCCTGCTCCCACCAAGCCTGAATTGTTACATCCTCATCTTTGGCGCTATTGGACTCGTTTGCCAAAGGCGGGCCATGTGGGAATCTATGACCGTAGTTGGTATGGTCGTGTGCTGGTAGAACGCGTAGAAGGTTTTGCAAGTCCTGCTCAATGGTCTCGTGCTTATGAAGAGATTAACGAATTTGAACGCGACATGGTGGAATGGGGCGCTATCTTGCTGAAGTTCTGGGTCGATGTTTCTCCAGAAACTCAGTTGGAGCGTTTTGAAGCACGTGAAGCAAATCCTGAAAAGCGCTGGAAGATTACTGCAGAAGATTGGCGCAATCGCGATAAGTATCCACAGTATCGTGCCGCGGTAGAAGATATGTTCCGTTTGACGTCTACCCGTAATGCTCCATGGATTATTTTGGAGAGCGACGATAAATACTATGCACGTGTAAAGGCGCTGCGTATTATTAATGAAGCTCTTGAGGAGCGACTAGGTATTTACTAGCTTGCTTACTGGCGAAAGACATGTGAAGGTGATGTATGGCTCGGCATAACAGCAGAGGAAGGCATGCTGCCCAACATATTCCTGAACCACAGAATGCGCAAAGGTATTCTCGGAGTAATTATGGTTCACAAGGTTATAGGTCACAAGGCCGCAAGAACCCCTGGCGTGTTGTGTTTGTCGTGTCTTTGGTGGTGTTTATTGCAGCGCTCATTGGGCTTGGTGCAATAGCATTCCAATACATCTCGCAGCAGCGCGCTTATGGCGATTTGGAACAGTATGCAACGGTCTCTGATTCGGAGAATTTAGCGCTTTCCGATTTAACGGTAGATTGGGATGCGCTAACCGCTATCAATCCTGATATCGTGGCGTGGATTTATGTGCCAGGCAGCCCTATAAATTATCCCGTGGTTCAAGGGGACGACAACGAAGAGTACTTGCATAAAGCCTTCGATGGATCTACGGGCTGGCTTGCTTCTGCGGGTACGATCTTTTTGGATAGCGCTAATGCTTCGGATTTTTCCGACCAAAACAGTGCCTTGTATGGCCATCATATGAATGATGGCTCTATGTTTGCATCGCTTTCAAATTGGCAAAACAACGATGAATTTAATGCGCATCGAGACATTTATCTTTTAACGCCTCAAGGAAACTATCGACTTAAGACTTTTGCCATGGTGAAAACCACGGGCGATGATGCTTTGGTTCAAACTTCTTTTGGTTCTGAAGAAAGTTACCAGTCCTATATTCAAGATAAATTGGATCGCAGCGTGGTAACTCAGCAAGGAGAGGTTTTATCGCCTGCTGATATTAAGCAGTCGATGCTTTTTTCTACGTGTGAGTATTCTCAAAATGATGGTAGAGCGGTTCTCTTTGCTGCGGTAGTGGAAACAACGGTGCCAGATGATCCTTATGTGACGGGCACTGCCGAGGGCACGACGGGTATTTCTTCAAACGAAACAGGAGAAATGGGTACGCAGTACAGCGATTCGGAATGAGAAAACGCGGATGCGGACTAGGGAAGCTGCGCTAGGTGGTGGCGGTATTTTCACCAGTTGCAGATACGGTATTCGTGCTAGGCGACAGAGGGAGTCACGTTAAGTGGCAGTGGCAGCATTAATGCGTACTTCGGTGTTTCTGGTAGTCTATTCTGTACTAATTCCTGATACCATTAAATACAAGCGTTTTTTGTCGGAAGGTAGCGCTATTCTTGATTAGTACGATAGCGTTCAAGGCTAGCAGCTATTTAGATAATAAGGAGATACTATGACTGATCGCATCAAGGTCAACGCTTTGGATAATGATGAAACCAAGTGGCCAAGCTGGACTGCTCAAGGTGCTGCAACTACCTATGCGCAGGCTGGCGTTGATACTGCAGAAGGAGCTCGTGCGGTAGATGCCATTAAAGATGCTGTTCATCGTACCTATCGCGATGAAGTTCGTGGTGATATTGGTGGCTTTGGCGGTCTGTTCTCTATTGGGGTAGCCAAAAATATGGCAGATCCTATTTTGGTATCTGGTACTGATGGCGTTGGCACCAAAATCCAGCTTGCTAAATTGGCAGGCAAGCATGATACCGTAGGTATCGACCTGGTAGCTATGTGTGTAAATGACATTTTGGCGACTGGCGCTGAACCCCTGTTCTTCCTTGACTATATTGCTATCGGCAAGCTCAAGAGTGAAGCGGTAGCTGAAATTGTTTCTGGTATTGCCGATGGTTGCCAGATGAGCGGTTGTGCTCTTATCGGTGGCGAAATGGCAGAGCATCCTGGCGTTATGGATCCTCATGAATACGATTTGTCTGGCTTCTGTGTTGGCGTAGTAGATCGCCCTGAAATGCTTGATCCTTCCAAGGTTCAAGAAGGCGACGTATTAATTGGCCTGGCATCTTCTGGTATTCATTCCAACGGATATTCCTTGGTTCGTAAGGTAGTAACCGATGGTAAAACCTTGTATGAATTGCGTATGCCGCAAGAATCTTTGGGCGGCAAGAGTGTTCTTGATGCACTGCTCGAGCCTACTCGAATTTACGTAAAGCCTGTTCGCGCTGTTCTTCGTCAGTTACCTGGTGCAGTTCGTTCCTTGGCTCATATTACCGGTGGCGGCATTACCGAAAACTTAAATCGTGCTTTGCCTGACAACATGAATGCTCAAGTTGAAGTTGGCAGTTGGGGTATGCCTCCTATTATTCCGTTTGTATGTCGTGCCGCACGTTTGGACGAAACAGAGGCGCTTAAGACTTTCAATATGGGTCTTGGCATGGTGCTTGTTGTTGCTCCAAACAAAGTTGATGAAGTACTTGCAATTCTTGAAGAACAGGGCGAAGAGGCAGGTATCGTTGGCCGCATCGTTTCTGGCAACGGTGAAGTTGAATATGTAAATAAAGATCAGCTTTTCGCTTTTGATACGCAAGATAAACAGGACGCTGAATAAAACATCAAAAAGGAGCTTTCGTGTCTGAGTCTCAAAACCCATTAAAAATTGGGGTACTTATCAGTGGTAGTGGATCGAATTTACAAGCAATAATTGATCGTATTGCGCAAGGCTCTCTTAATGCAGAAATTGTCTTGGTAATTTCATCTCGTCCTGATGCCTATGGTTTGGAACGCGCTGCAAAGGTAGGCATTCCAACCATTGCGCTTAATCGTGAAGTGTATAAGGATGCACCTGCAGCAAACCAGCAGATTGCAGATGCACTAAAAAATGCAGGCGCTGAGTACGTAATCATGGCTGGTTATATGCGCAAACTTACCAATGAGGTTTTGGATGCTTATCCTGACAAGGTGGTTAATTTGCATCCAGCGCTTTTGCCTTCATTTAAGGGTGCTCATGCTATTGAGGATGCCTTCAATTTTGGGGTTAAGGTAACAGGCATTACGGTTCATTTTGCCAACGAAGACTATGACAAAGGCCCTATCATCGCGCAGCGTGCTGTGGAGGTGCGCGAAGATGATACGCTTGATTCGCTTGAAGAGCGTATTCATGAGGCGGAACATGCCCTGTATCCTGAAGTTATCTCTTGGTTAGCTGCAGGGCGTGTACAAATAGATGAAGAAACCAGAACAGTACATATTTCTGCGTAGTAAAGAAACAAGAACGGCACCTAGTTCTTTCTAGGTGCCGTATAAACAATAACTGGAAACAAAGTCGGATTTCGCGCTTTAGCATAGAGGCTTCGCTGGTATGCTAAAGGCATAGAGGTTACTCAACGAGGAAAGGCGGTAGCAGGTGGCTGATCCTAAAGTTAAGCGTGTTCTTATGTCGGTAACAGACAAAACGGGCATTGTTGAATTTGCTCGCGCGCTCGTGCAGGATTTCGGTGCTCAGATTATCTCTACAGGCGGAACAGCTCGCGTTATTGAAGAAGCGGGTATTCCAGTAACTCCTATCGATGAAGTTACCAAGTTCCCTGAAATGATGGATGGTCGCGTAAAGACGCTTCATCCTGTTGTGCACGGTGGTCTTCTTGCAAAGCGTGACAATCCCGAGCATATGGCACAGGCAGCAGAACACGGTATCGAAATGATCGATATGGTTGTTGTTAACCTGTATGCTTTCGAAAAAACAGTTGAGTCTGGTGCAGATTTTGGCACCTGCATTGAAAACATCGATATTGGCGGTCCCTCCATGCTGCGTTCTGCTGCAAAGAATTTTGCCAGTGTAGCTGTGGTAACCGATCCTAATTCTTATGGCGCAATTTTGGCTGAAATGAAGGCCAATGATGGTGCTACTACGCTTGCAACGCGCACTAAGCTTGCTCTTCGCGTATTCCAGACAACCAATGCTTACGACGGTGCAATTGCTACGTGGTTAAGTGGTCAGCTCGGCGAAGATGGTACAGAAAATGCTGCGGCACTGCCTGAAACCTATGACCTACATCTCGTAAAGCAACAGGGTTTGCGTTATGGCGAAAATCCTCACCAGGATGCAATGTTCTATCGCTTAGACGAATTTGCAACGGCTCATTCTTTGGTAAATGCCGAACAGCTTAACGGTAAAGAGCTTTCTTACAACAACATTCTTGATACGGATGCTTGCTGGTCGCTGGTACGCGAATTCGACGAGCCTGCAGTTGTTATTTTGAAGCACCAGAATCCTTGTGGATCTGCTGTTGCTGCGGATGTAGCTACCGCATACGATAAGGCGTTTGCTTGCGATCCTAAGAGCGCTTTTGGTGGCATTATTGCTGCTAACGTTACGGTCAGCCAAGAAATGGTTGAGCACATTAACGAAAACAAGCAGTTCATTGAAGTAGTTATTGCTCCTGATTATGAAGCAGGCGCTCTTGAACTTTTGCAGCAGAAGAAGAACGTTCGCGTATTGCGCACAGGTGGCGTAGATGCCCCTGCAGCACTTGAGTTCCGCAGTGTTGATGGCGGCATGCTTGCGCAAAGTGTTGACCGCGTAAATGAAGATCCTGCTGAATTTACGGTTCCTACCAAGGTTAAGCCAACCGATGATCAGCTGCATGAAATGCTGTTTGCTTGGAAGGTTTGCAAGGGCGTAAAGTCCAACGCTATTTTGGTTTCCAAGGATCATGCTGGAATTGGCATGGGTCCTGGTCAGCCTAATCGTGTTGACTCTGCAAAGCTTGCTTGCGAGCGTGCTCATGAAGCATGTGAGCGCATGGGGGTTGAAGCAACTGGTTTGGTTTGCGCATCGGATGCATTCTTCCCATTCCGAGACAACATTGATACTTTGGCAGAATTTGGCGTTAAGGCAATCATTCAGCCTGGTGGATCCATCCGCGATGAAGAAGTAATTCAGGCAGCGGATGAACATGGCATTGCAATGGTATTTACGGGCCATCGTCATTTCCGCCATTAAGATAGTTTTGGTCATTAGCCAAAGTCTGATTTTGTAAAGACTTTTCAAACGTCTTTGTTTACTAACTGGCTCTGGATATATTCCAGAGCCAGTTATTGCTTCGCTAGCTTCTTTTTGGCTTCTTCTAGGAATACTTTACAGGCATTTGATCGGAATTGGAAAGGTTTCCAAGCAAGGTATGCCTGTAAGGTGGGAGAATCTTTGAGAGGTCTATAGTCAAGATTATTTGCTCGGGAAGCATTTACCAAACCTTCGATGGTAATTGCTGCACCAAATCCTTTTTCTACAAGGCGTGCAGCGTTATTAAGAAGGTTGTATGTTGCCACAAACGTAAGAATCCCACCTTCATCTTTGCTTCGATACCTTCCCAATACTCCACTGTGTATATAGGTTGATGGCACAAGAAGAGGGATATCGATAAGGTCTTCTAAGGTAATAACATCCTTTTGCGCGAGTGGGGAATCGTTTCTGAATAAAACAACAGAGCGTTCCTTACATTTAAATGGCAGGTAATCGAGCCCTTCGTTTTTGGTGCGGCGCAACATCAATCCGAAATCGAGTAGTCCCTTGTTGATGTTTTCTGCTACGTTTTCTGCCGTGTCGCTCACAATGCTGTAGGAAATATTGGGATAGGTAGCGCGAACTGATTGCATAATATCTCCAAGCTCTTCCATAGCTTTTGTTTCTGCACAACCAATAGATATAGTTCCTGCAATAACGTCATGAGAAAGTTGTAATTCCGATTCGGTAGTATGAACCAGTTGAGATATTTCTCCTGCTCGGCGTCGCAAAAGCATACCATCGTCAGTCAAAATAATGCCTTGCTTGCTTCGTTCAAATAAGACGCATCCCAATTCTTTCTCTAAATCCATCAACTGCCTGGAAAGAGTAGGCTGAGAAACATTCAATGCTTTAGCCGCAGCAGAAATACTGCCTTCCTGGGTGAGTGCTAAAAAGTATTCCAAAACACGTAATTCCATGCGGGCTTCCTTCTTGGGTTGTAATCATGAAAGCAAATTATCAATAGCTATCGGGAAGCCAGTCGATTTTCATTGGGAAGTCGACTGACTTTCTCGATTGCGTTTTTGGTTTCTCTTATCTCTTCTCGAAAAATCGCTTAACGAGAACCTTACGTATGCAAAACCTGCATACAAAGTTTTCACTATAGCTATTTTACATGGATAAACGCAGTGTATACGATATTTGTAGAGAGTAAGAACAAATCAAACAAAAGCAGATCAAGCTGGATTTTCAGGGGGAATCATGGCAGTAAAACAAACCGCAGGGCGCGATCAATTAGGTGAATTTGCTCCTAAATTCGCACAGCTTAACGACGATGTATTATTTGGTGAAGTATGGAGTCGCGAAGAAGCTCTTTCTTTGCGCGATCGAAGTTTGGTAACCATTGTTTCTTTAATGAGTCAGGGTTTAATTGACTCTTCGTTTGAGTATCACCTGGCAACGGCGAAAAAGAACGGCATTACCAAGACAGAGATTGCAGAAATCGTAACGCATGCGGCATTTTATATGGGCTGGCCAAAGGCTTGGGCGGTATTTCGTATGGCTAAGGAAATCTGGACAGAGGAAGATCCCGAAAACAGCACCACCGCAAACGTGGCAGACACTAACGATAAAGGCCGTGAAGAGTATGAACGCACGTTGATGTTCCCAATAGGCAATCCTAATGACGGCTTTGCTCAGTATTTTATTGGTCAGAGTTATTTGGCTCCTGTTAGTATCGAGCAAGTACCAATGTTTAACGTAACGTTTGAACCAGGTTGCCGTAATAATTGGCATATCCATCATGCTGATAATGGCGGCGGGCAAATGCTCATTTGTGTTGGCGGTCGTGGCTGGTATCAGGAATGGGGCAAGCCTGCTCGCGAACTTCATCCTGGAGATGTAGTAAATATTCCTGCAGGCGTTAAGCATTGGCATGGAGCCGCTGCAGACAGTTGGTTTTCTCATTTAGCTATCGAAGTTGAAGGAGAAAACACTTCCAACGAATGGCTTGAACCGGTGGATGATGCACAATACAACGCGTTGTAACTTCTTTAGAATTGGATATATAAAGCAAAAAGTTCAGAAGGCATAATTACTTATTGATATAAGGACGTGCAGAACCGTACGTCCTTCTTCATTTTTGGAAGTTGGCCAATTAACTTTCTTTACATGCATGGGTATTTTTATAATAAGAGTGTCATCTGCATGAAGAGGTAACCTATGTCTCAATCTACTGTTTTAGTGTGTCCTGAATTAACAGGCGAAGTAGCAACTCGTGCTGCTCGGGCTATTCGGGAGTCTTTTTCGTTTGGGTTTGTGGGGGTTTCTTTGATCCCAAAGGGGCCTAACCCTGTTATGCAGTGGGGCTATGCAGATGGAAGCACGAATAAAAGCTATGAGCTTATTCGGCTTCCAGCAAGTGTGGGAGCGCTGGGGAAAGTTCATGCTCTGCGTAAAGGCATTATGGTAAACAGCGTAGAAGAAGATATTCCTGAAAACGAGCTGTTTCAATATCCTATCGTAATGGCTGAAGCGCTTAAGAGTTTTTTCGCGTTCCCTTTACTGAAGGGAAATGAAATAGCGGTAATTATAATTTGTGGGACTAGGTTTCTGCATGCATTAAACGACCATGAAATGAGTCTTATTCAGCGCTTTGCCGCCAAAGAATTTAATTTAAAACCAAGCAAGTTTGCCCCTGTTTATATTCATGGAGATCAAGAAGGTTTTGCCTATAGTAATCTTTCTAAAAACCTTTTGATTGCTCAAGAAGCAGAACGCAAGCGCATAGCGCGAGAACTGCATGATGGCATTTCTCAAGAAGTTCTTGTTGCGCAGATGGAATTAAGACGCTTGAAATATTTACCCTATGAGGAATGGCCTGATGTGGTAAGTAAAACAAGCAATATGCTCAAAGACGTTATGAGTCATATATCGGCGATTTCCCGCGCATTACGACCTTTAGCGCTTGATGAATTGGGGCTATCTGCTGCCGTATATGCTTTGTGCGAATCTTCTGCGGAGGCTTTTGGGATTACTGTAGTGAAAAACATAAGAGAAAATATCACTCTAAATAGCAGTATTGAAATTGCGGTTTATCGAATTTTTCAAGAAGCCCTTAATAATGCTTGTAAGTATTCAGGGGGGAACGAAATTCGAGTACTGCTAGATTGGGACAAAGATGAACCGAATGTACTTGTCTTAATGGTCAGTGACAATGGAAGAGGTTTCGATGTTGAGAACCCTGAAGTTCAGGGTTCTGGTCTTGGCTTAGAAGGAATGAGAGAACGGGCTGCTTTAGTTAACGGTGCTCTTGCATTGCAGTCCCAGAAAAACCAGGGAAGTATTGTTTCTCTGCGAGTTGAGGTAAGTGAGCGATCATGATTCGAATCGTTCTTGCTGATGACCATTCTATGGTACGAATGGGCTTTAAAATGCTGATAATGCAGCAAAAGGATTTCGAAGTAGTTGGTGAAGCATCTGATCCAAATGAAGCTTTTGAACTTGTGAAACAATTGTCTCCTGAGGTATTGCTTACCGACGTTTCTATGGGTACCGAGAAAAGTGGTCTTCTTTTGGTGAAGCGTCTTCATGATGTTGGTATTTCTACAAATTCCGTAGTTCTTACGATGCATAACGAGCAGGAATATCTTAGTCAGGCGCTAAAATCTGGAGCGGTAGGGTATTTACTAAAAAGCTCATCCGATGAAGAACTTTTTAAAGCAATCCGTCAAGCGGCAGCTGGAGAAATTTTTATTTGCGATGAAATGCTGCAAGGATTTGTTCATAATGCACTATCTCACGTTGATCCTGCGGCAGAGTCTCTTACTCCCCGAGAATCAGAAATTGTTTCTTTGGCTGTAAAGGGGTATTCCAATCAAGAAATTGCACAAATGCTGGCTATTTCTGTAAAAACAGTCGAAGGACAAAAGTCGAAAATAATGCATAAGCTTGCTATTGAAACTAAGCCGGAACTATTTGACTATGCGGTTCGTCACGGTTTAGTAAAAATCTAGCTCGTTATTATTCTCAATCAAGAATAATAAACGCTCTATTTTATCTAGTTTTTCATATTAGAAAACGTTTATTTATGCGCTATAGGGTAAACCCCTATAGCGCATAGGGTGTTCCCCTATATCTCTTTAGTTCTCTGGGCTCCACAATAGTTATGGGCAAGATTTCGCATGGCGTACAACAAGGAATGCTATGCGAGCAGGAGATGGAGGATTATATGGCTAGAGAGGTAACGCGCAGGGGGTTTGTTAAGCTGACGTCTGCAGCAGCACTTGGTGTTGCAGGCATGGGCACTGTTTCTATGAGCGTCCCCGCTGCTAAAGCGTTGGCAGAATCAGCGCCGCCTGAAGGCATGTGGGTGCGTACCACGTGTGCACCAAACTGTACGGGTTCTTGCGGTATGAAAGCTTTCGTGCAAGACGGACAGATAAAGATGATTTCGCAAGCTGCAGATTATCCCTATGAACGTTACAACCCACGCGGTTGTTTAAAGGGTTTATCAATTAATACGATGATTCATGGACCAGAGCGATTAACCGCTCCTCTTGTTCGTAATGAACAAGGTCAGATGGAAGAAACGGATTGGGACACTGCTCTTAATACTGCAGCAACAAAGCTGCGTGATATAGCTGAAAAGTATGGTCCTGATTCCATTGGTGTTATTTGGCAGGTTCAGGGTACCGGTCATGTTCAAAAAGGATCGCTTGTTCGTTTGACTAATATGATGGGCTGGTCCGCTATTGGCGGGTATGAACTCAATGGCGATTTGCCTATGTTTTGGCCCGAGACTTTTGGCTGTCAAAGCGAAGAGCTGGAATCCTATGAATGGGAAGACTCGCGCTATACCATGATTTTTGGATCCAATCCTATGGTTACGCGCTTGCCTGATTCTCATTTTCTGAATTACTCACGTGAAGCCGGCGGGAAAGTTGTTTGTTTTGATCCGAATTACTCTGCTACAGCAGAAAAATCCGACGAATGGGTACAGATAAAGCCTGATACCGATGCAGCTTTTGCTTTAGCGGTTGCTAAGTACCTTATTGATGAGAATCTCTACGACAGACAGTTCGTTTCTAACTTTTCTGATTTACCCATTCTCATTGATGTCGCTACAGGAAAGCGCGTATTAGCGCGTGATGTTTCTGGATTACGTGCATTTGATGCGCCTGAATATCGTGAGACCTATGTGGTGCTGCAAAACGGTAATGCAATAGCACTTGATCCCGAACATATTGGAAATACCCCCGACTTGGATTTGGAGGCCACAACCACTCTTGAACTTAAGAATGGATCCATAATTCAGGCAAAAACGGCCTTTACGCTGCTCCGTGAAAGTCTTGAGGAATACACCCCTGAAAAAGCAAGTGAAATAACAGCAGTACCAGAAGAAACAATTACTCGAATTGCGCGGGAATGTGCAACCATTAAACCTATGCACATCATTTTTGGTGGTTCTGCTATGCAATGGCATCATGGGGATTTAAAGGGGCGTGCTTGCGCACTTCTAGCGGTATTAACAGGAAACGTTGGGCAGCTGGGCGGCGGCATTTCAACCTATGTTGGACAGTACAAAACACGCTTTAGTACAGCTTCTTGGTTTATTCCTGAAAAAGCAAAACGCGCTTCAGCTCCCTTTCACTATGCCGTGAATGGTCGTACTGAGACCATGAGTGCTACGTTCCCTAAAAATGGACTTAAAGCGCTCGTAGTTGGCTGGGGTAATCCTTTTGAACAGCATAATGTTGCTAACTGGCTACAGCAGGCGCGTGAATCTGGCGAGCTGGAATGCGTGATATGTTTCGAATTTCAACATACTAAAACCGTTGACTGCAGCGATGTTACGTTTGCGTCTGCTAGTTGGTACGAAAAGACAGAACTAGTTATTACGCCGCTTCATCCATGGGTTCAAATCATGCAGCCTATGGTAGATCCTCCCGGAGAAGCTCGTCCTGAAATATGGACTTGCAAAGAGCTGGCATGTCGTATTGATCCTTCTTTGGCAGATCAGTGGCCTGAATTTGGCCCAGAGGAAGCAGAGCAAACTGCTGAAGAGGTGTTGCGCATGCTTCTTGAACAGGGTGGTTCGACTATTGATCATATTACGCTAGAAGATTTGAAAGCTGGTCCTTGCAAGCTTGCTCATACTAATCCGGGTGAAAAGAAAATACCTTTCTATGAGCAAATTCATGGTGGGCAACCTTTTCCGACGGTGTCGCGCCCTAACGATTTAGAGAAAACAGCACATTTTGTAAAGTCTGGTCGCATTGAGTTTTATAAGGATGAGGATATGTTTTTGCAAATGCATGAACAACTTCCTTGTTACAAACCTGCTTTCGAGGAAACTGAATATGCGCTAGATCCTGAAGCAAAGGAAAAGTATCCCTTCTCGTATATCACTCGTAATAGCTTGTTCCGCGTGCATGCAACCTATAGCAATAATCCTTTTATGTTGGAGTTGCAGAATAATACTCCGAAGGTGTTTATGAATCCAGACGATGCTTCTGCTAAAGGACTTACTCAAGGTGATGTTGTTGAGGTATTTAACTCCAGAGGAAAAATAAGTGGCGCATTAATTACTGATCCGGGAATGTACCCTGGACAGGTGGTTTTTGATCAAGGTTGGTGGAGTCGTTATACCAACAACGAAAGTTATAACTCTCTTATTTATCCCTGGATTAACCCCATTCATGAAATTTACTACGTTTCAAGCGTTTGGTCTCCCAATATGGCATGGAACGAATGCGTTTGTGATGTTCGCCTTCTTGAAAAGGGTGGTGCACTTGAGGAGGTAATCTCATGAGATACGGCATGGTAGTTGATTTAGATAGGTGTATTGGGTGCAGAACCTGTGCGGTTATTTGTAAAGACCACAATGCGCTACCTAAAGGCATGTGGTGGAACCGTGTGTTTGTTCCTGGTGCTCCTGAGTATGGAACATCGGTAATGGTTGATGGTAAACCTCGTATGGAGTTTACTCCCGTTAGTTGCCAGCATTGCGAAAATGCTCCTTGCGAAAGTGTATGCCCTACGGGTGCTACCTACACTGATCCTGAAACAGGTGCGGTGCTTATTGATTACGAAAAATGTATCGGTTGTCGATATTGTATGACGGCATGTCCTTACAATGTTCGTCAATTTAACCTTGGAGCGGAAGAGGGTGTAGAGGGCATAGAAGGAAGATATTACTATGGTTACCCTTCCGAATATCGCAAAGATGGACACTTGGTATATAGCCCTAAGCCTCCAGAGGGGATAACTGAAAAATGTACGTTTTGTGTTCAGTATACAAGTCAAGGTATAGAGCCGGCATGCTGTGCGGGATGTCCTGGTAATGCAAGAATTTTTGGTGATCTGGACGACCCTGATTCTGAAATCTCTCAATATCTCAAAGGAAAGGAATCCTTTGTTTTAGGAGAAGAATACGGTACCAATCCTAAGGTTTTGTACATTTCTTCAAAGCGCGGAATAGCAGAGGGTGATTAACGTGAAAGAGATTTTGTTTTCCAAGAACACTAAACTCATTCTCCTTGCCGCTGTAATGGTAGTGGTTGGAGGGGTTGCTTGGCTATCTATGCTGGTTTTCGGCCTGTATGATACTGCCAATGTGGGCAATGCTATGAGCTGGGGATTGCTGATCGCGGTTTTCGCTTTCTTGGTAGGATTTGGTGCCGGTAGTCAATTTCTTGCGTCTTTGATAGTGCTTCTTAAAAAAGATCACTTGCTTCCTTGGGCTACGTTAGCTCAGGCAATTGCTCTTGCAGGTGGTTGTGGTGCAGGGGTAGCAATTATCGCCGATCTGGGTTCACCTTGGAATATGCTTGCTATGATTTTGTCCCCTAATCCAGCATCGCCTTTAACGTGGGATATGATTGCCCTAAGTGCGTTTGTGGTGGTGTCGCTAATTTGTCTGGTTGCTCTTATAAGAAACTGGAAGAGTATTCGTGTATGGATGGTTATTGGTCTTGTAGCTGCCGTGGCGCTACAAATCGTGGAAGGCTTATTGTTTGCTCAGCAAAGCGCACGCTTATGGTGGCATAGTCCCATTGTGGTAATTGACTTTTTGGCAGTTGCGTTCGTTTGCGGTCTTGCTATCATGACACTTCTTGTTGCATTGTCTCGCAAAGAAGTAGCTCCTGAAGCACTGCGTTCATTTTCTAGTTTGTTATGCATAGCGATAGCGGCGCATTTAATTCTTGCTTTAGCGGAGTTAGGTATTCTCGTATCTGAGACCACCCCAGCATCCCTTGCGGTAAAGAGCATCATTCTTCAGTATTTACCGCTCTACTTGATCGAACTGGTTTTACCATTGGGCGCTGCGGTAGTTTTATGGGTAAAGCGCAAAAATCTTACCTCAAAGATTTCGATTGGGTGCTCTGTTGTAGTAATAGTAGGCATGTTTGCTCACCGAATGATGCTGCTCTATCCTGCATTGGCGGGATCAACCTTATTTGTCTCGCTTTCCAATGCAGAATCTCCTTTCTGGGCGTATCCCGTTTCCACTGGTTTGTTCGACAAGCAAACAACGGCATTTGCTATTGTGCAGTCGTATTTTCCAACACCCGTAGAATGGATTAGCGCTTTAATGCCAATAGGACTTGCGATTTTGATTGTTGCAATAGGTATGAATATTGCTCGTTCATTAAGGAAGTAACTTTAACTGGAAAGATTTTATGTGGCGCACAAAAGTGCGCCACATTTTGCGCCAAGGCAATTATTCCTATTCTTTGGTGTCTTAATAGCACTATGCGTTAGGATCGGTCGTTCCTGCTAAGGGCTTCTCACCAGGTCGAGCGATTGGTCCTACTAATTCATGGGCAACGTAGGGCTCTTCTAGATATGCGACTTCTTTGGCGGTTAACGTTACCTTGAGTGCCTGAATACCATCTTTTACGCGAGTTGGTTTTGAACAACCAATAATGGGCGCTTCGATGCCGCGTGCCCAATGCCAGGCAAGAGCAATTTGTGCCATCGGCACCCCATGCTTTTCTGCCAATTCAGCAACGCGGGAAACAATTGGCATATCGGTTTCTCTATCGCGATCGTATTTACTGTGCATAACCGTATCGGTAGTTGAGCGCTTGGACTTAGAATCCCAAGTAGGACGAGTGAGATGGCCAGAGGCAAGTGGACTATACGGGGTTATTGCCATATCGAATTGACGGCAGACGGGAATCATTTCGCGTTCGTTTTCTCGATAAAGTAAATTGTAATGACATTGCATACTGGTGAATTTAGTCCACCCATGCTGTTCAGCGCATATTTGCATGTTATGCAGTTGGTAAGCATACATTTCACTTGCACCAAGTGCGCGTACTTTACCTGCTTTTACGAGCGAATCGAGTGTCTCAAGTGTTTCTTCGATAGGTGTGTCGTAGTCGAAACGATGAATGATATAGAGATCCAAATAGTCTGTTCCTAGGCGATGAAGCGTTCCTTCAATTTCTCTCGTGATAGCTTTACGACTTAAGTGTCCTTCGTTGAAGTAAACCTTGCTTGCTAGAACAAGCTGTTCACGGGGGATGTGCAAATTCTTAATTGCTTTGCCGATGTATTCTTCACTGGTGCCAAATGCGTATCCGTTTGCGCTATCGATAAAGTTGATGCCATTGTCAAAGGCGTATCCAATAACTTCTTCTGTTTCCTTGGGGCCGATGGTCCATTGGTGAAACTTAGGTGAAGGCTCACCGAAGCTCATACCGCCCAGACAAAGAGAAGAAGCCTCGATGCCAGAATGACCTAAACGTACGGGATGAAGGATTTCTGTCATAGCCTACTCCTTAGTTCATGAATCTTGATCAGGAATGTCAAAATTATTTATTCGAGATTTTTCTAACGTTCTTTTCGAGATTAATCATAGGTTGGATGTGAAGCTCGTTAAAATGCTTATATCGAAAAACTGGTATGCATATTCTGAATAGCACGAAGCTTCTAGGTGTTGAGATAAAGCTGTGACAAGGAGGGTCTTTATGGGCAGCAGAAAAGGATCGGCAAAGGCTAAGCGTATTGCTGAATTCAAGGCTGGTCTCGGCGGCATGGATGACGTGTTTGCTCGTGAAGATGCTCGAAAATCGAAGAAGGCAGCAGAAAAAGATGCTGCGCTGCGAAGAAAAGCTTGTGAGTCTAAGAATCGCTATTCCTGTAAAAGCGATGCTGAAGCAGCTATTATCGCCTGCGCTGAACATGGCACCACGGGACTTCACTGCTATAAGTGCCAGTATTGTAATGGTTGGCATTTAACTTCAAAACCATTGCGATAGGGAAGCGCTTGCAATGCTTCAGTAATTAGCAATTCTGCTTAAACTCCGCTTACAAATATGAATAGTCTGTGTAGCTTTCAAGCATTGAATTAACTAATCGTCTATTTACGAATTACATAATGAACGTCAGGGCTCCTTTTTTTTCAGACCGTTTCAGAAAAAGAATCAATTTATTTATTTTGCAAAACATTTCAAAACAAAATAAGTATTATTAGTGCTGTGGAATTTGCGGCAGGGCCCTTTATGAGCAGTGCTGCAACATGAGAGAGGGAAACGCTACCTATTTTCAGGTGTAGCGGAATAAAAGGAGCAGCAATGGGAATTCCGATTTCTGGATACACTGGTTTGTATTGCGTTTTTGGCGATCCGGTACAGCATAGTTTTTCGCCTAGACTCCACAACAAAGCCTTCGATAAAGCAAATATTGATGGGGTATATGTAGCTTTTACGGCAAACGAAAAAACAATCGAGGCAGCAATGAATGCCGTACGTGTGCTAGGTATTCGTGGTTGTAGCGTTACTATGCCAAATAAGCTTGCTTGCATTCCTTATCTTGACGAAATCGATCCCACTGCAGAAATGATTGGCTCAGTTAATACCTTTGTTGTCAATGATGGCAAAATTAAGGGTTACAACACCGATGGCTACGGATTCCTTCATACCTTTGAAGAAATGGGTGTTCAGATTGCGGGCAATAAACTTGTACTTCTTGGACTAGGTGGCGCTGGTTCTTCTGTGGCTCTTACTGCTGCTATGGAATACGATTTGGGCGAAATTTCGGTATTCAATCGTGCCAACGGTAAGTCTTGGCCGCATGCGCAAGAAGTAGTGAAGATGATCAATGAAAAGACTTCCTGTAAGGCTAAGTTGTGTGACTTGAACGACAAGGATTTACTCAAAGCAGAAATGGCCGATGCGCAGATGTTGGGCAATACCACCAATGTTGGAATGGGTGAACTTGAAGGTCAGTCGGTTGTTCCTGATGTGTCGTTCTTCCATAAGGGACTTGCGGTACAGGACGCAATTTATAGCCCTGCGAAGTCTAGGCTTCTCGAACTGGCAGATGAAGCAGGCTGCCAGTACACTAATGGTCTTTCGATGCTGTTCTATCAGGGTGCAAAGCAGTTTAAGCTTTGGACGGGAGTGGATATGCCTTTGACTGTTGATGATTTAGAGATTGACAAAAAACCTAGGAACAAAGAAGACGAGCAGATTCTAAAAGCGCGTATTGCTAAATAAACGCAGGTTTATAGAAAGATATTTGTTCACTATAAAGGCTTCGAACTTAAGGATTTAGAAAGTTCGAAGCCTTCTTATTGCCTGGCATTACAGGGGTTATAGGGTTTATGGGGTTTATAGGGTTATAAAAATGTGTCGCTATAACTCTAGGTCCATTATGGTTATTTCTTCATTGCGTTTTTAATTTGACTGATTCGCTTTGCATGGCGATATACGTTTTGTATGTCAAACACTACTGCGCATCCAAACAGAACAAAGGGGATAATTCCAATATGCGCGGTGCCTGCGGGCGCAAAGATAAGCGCGAGCATCGCGAAAGGTACTAAGAATATAAGGGAAAGATAACGCAAGCGTTTCCAGACGCCCTGTCCAATAGAAATAATCGTATACAAGAACAGTCCCGTGGCAGGAATCGCCAGCAAAAATGCCAAGATTAAAAGAACAAGCTTTGCAGCGATAAGTTTTAGATCAAGCGCTAAATCGTTCTTTGCATCTTTTAGTTGTTCTTCCAAGGTTTTTTCTTGGGTAAAGAACATATTGAAAAAGCTGCTAAAGGGATCATTGGCTCCGCGCGGGGTATAGGAACTGCTAAACGGATTAACGTGAGGGTCAAATCCTGCAAAGGGATCAGTTTGTGAAGTGCCACCCGCATATGTTTTGTACGAACCTTGCGAGTCATAGGGCCTTTGCGATCCAGTGCTTGAAGTGTAGGTGTGCTGCTGACCTGAAGAATCCCAAGTGGTCCAAACGAACGTTTCGCTAAAGGGCCATCCCGCAAAAGGATTTCTGCTATAGGCACCGCCTTGGGAATTGGTACCTGAATTATGTCCGCTTGTCGTAGCACTTTGGCCGCGGCGTGCGGTATAAGTACCAAAGGGGTTTTGTCCATAAGCAGCAGCAAAGGGATCGTACGAGAAGGGGGCACCATAGGCAGTGCCCGCAGAAGCATATTCAGGATCCCAGGATCGATTGAGCAATACATCACGTGCTTCGTTTATGAGCTTAGTTTTCTCTTCGGCTTTTGCGCGTGCTTCAGCATCCTGTCCAAACTTATCTGGATGATTTTCGATGATAAGCTTGCGGTGAGCTTTCTTGATTTCTTCGTCTGAAGCCCCTTCAGAAAGACCAAGCGTTTTTAATGCGACGGATTTTTTCATAGGTAAACCCAACGTCTAAGATGAACACGTAGGTTTGAGCATAACAAAAGAGCCACCGAAGTGGCTCTTGTATAGTTGTTAAAACCAAATATCTTCAAGCCTACGTTTTGGAACGTAATGAACTTGATTTTCATCACGATAATACGTGGTATCGCCATTTTCCGCATCAATCAAACGAATGTCTTCAATAGGGCGACCGAGCGCTAATACCAGTACAGGTTCTAATCCTTCAGGCATGGCAAGTATCTTTTTTAATTCAGCTCGTTTAAATGACAAGATCATGCAGCCGCCAAATCCTTCTTCTGTGGATGCAAGCATAATAGTCTGAGCTGCAATACCAGCATCAAAGCGCCATAACTCGCCTTTAAAGGTTTCAGAGTCCACTGCCATAATGATGTAACCCGAAGGACGCTCTCCTTCTACAGGGCCATCCCAATCAGGTAGTTGCGCTGCCCAGGAGAGGGTAGTAAAAACTTCAGCACACTGGTCTTTGTCGGTAACGATGCGATAGCGAAGAGGCTGCTTATTGCCAGCGCTTGCAGTCAGGCGGGCATTGTCGACCCATTTTGTCATTAGTTCTTTAGTAACGGGATAAATCCCACGAAAACGGCGGCAGCTTCGCGTGGTATGGGATAAGTGTTCAATAAAGCTAGGCATAGTTGTCCTTTCTTCCTCGGGGAAGAATTATATCTGTTCTGTATTCTTGGTTTACTGCGTGAAAAGAATGCTTATACGTTTTCTATTTCTTTGGCAGGGGAGGTATTGGAATCGGATTTAGTAGAGGAGCCAGCGGATCCGTCTTTGACGGGGGAGCCATTGGATCCAGATTTGGAAGTGTCGGAATCAGATGCGGAATTGGATGGAGAATTGGATGCGGAGTTATCTGATGCGGAATTGTCTGGCGCAGAAGATTCGTCTGTTGCAGAGGTATCTGATTTCGAAGAGGAAAGATGAGGGCGAATAGCATTCATCTTCTCGCGCTGAGCCTGAGCTTTTTTGGTAATTTCAGCCTGTTCACGTTCGTAGTTGAAATTGCCCTTTGGGGCTTTCTCCACCTTCTTCTTTTTGGAATTGGGACGGAATGTTTTGGTTGTTTGAATCAGAATAGCGCCGATGATAAATGGCATCCAAAATACAATGCCGCGATACACCAGACCAATTGCCATACCCGCAGTGGCAGAAGCACCAAAAGCGGTAAAGGCAACGGTGACCGCTGCTTCTACAACACCAACGCCTTGTGGGGTAATAGAAATCATGGCGAATAAGGTAGCTACAACATAGCCACAAACAAGCGATTCTGGAACGCTTACACCAAAAGAAAAGCCCACTAAGCAAAATGCAGAAAGCTCGCAACAACTTGCAACGATGGAACAACCGAATGCTTTAGCAGTGGATTTCGGGTTCTTCGCAATAAGTTTCGCGGCTCCTGAAAAGCTCATGATGGTTTTGTCTACCCAAGGCTCAAGGGGCTTTTTGTTGAAGCGCACGAGCACTTTATTAATAAAGTTAGCTATTGGGGTAAGAATGCGAATGATAAGGGCAGGATTTTTGTTGCCCAGCACCATGATGCCAATCAGAACACTTACCAGCAAAATAACCAGTAATCCCAAAAGTAACCAAAGGGGAGATAAGCCAACCGTAAGAGCAAGAATGGTAAAGCTAATTACCATAATGGTGGCAAAAGCGGAATCAACGGTGATTTGCATCAAGATTGCGGCAGAGGTTGCTTTGCCAGGAGCAATGCCTCGCCTGCGTGCGTCGTCAACAACAAGTGTGGTGCCTGCAAGATTAAGACTTGGGAATACGGTATTCAAAAAGAAGGTGCCAAATACTAAAGGAAGGGTATGTTTTGGCTTCATGGTTTCGCCAACTGCTTGGAATGAAAACTTGTAGGCGAAGCTTTGTGCGAAGTATTTGCAGAGCTGGGTTAGGATTGCAATCACTAAAGGAATCATGGCACCTTGTGCCATGGTAGCTGCTAATTCATTGAGTTGATCGCCTCGTAAAAAGACGAACGCCAGCACAATGATAATGACCAAACCGACAAAAAGATTTCGGAAGTTGAATTTCACTGCGTTAGAAACCTATCTGCGTAATCCGTTATAACTTTTCAAGTATACCAAACCTGAGAACTCTACCTGTTCAGGGCAGTCTGTGGATATTTTAGACGGTTAATGGAAGCTGAAGCCGCATCTATATTTGCTGCTTATGGATATTCGCGCAAACATGGTTGCGGTTTTCGCTCAGAATCAATGTGCTTTCGCGTGTTTTCGCATGTGTTTTCACGCGCATGCTTATGCGCATATATCGTGGCGAATTGCGGGTGGTCGTCTGAGGCTGGCCGTTCGCGGGTGAAACAAAGTTGTAACACGGAAACCTGACTTCAAGTTGAATGGAACAAATAGTGCGGTGATATACTTAAATGGTTTTATCACAAGACAAAAATAGAAGGAGAGAACATGGCACGCCCGATGACTATGGCCGAGAAAATTCTTGCCGCTCATGCAGGACTCGAAGAAGTAGTTCCTGGCCAGCTAATCGAGTGCGATCTTGATCTTGTCTTATCTAACGATGTTACCGCCCCTATTGCAATTAAGGAATTCAAGAAGGTTGGCGTAGATAAGGTATTTGATCCTACTAAGATTGCGCTTGTTCCTGATCATTATGTTCCTAATAAGGACATTCAAAGTGCTGAACAGGCAAAAATGACCCGTGAATTTGCACGTGAACAGGGTATTACGCATTTTTACGAGGTAGGTTGCATGGGTGTTGAGCATGCGCTTCTACCTGAACAGGGTGTTGTCGGTGCTGGCGACCTTATTATTGGCGCTGATAGCCACACCTGCACTTATGGTGCTTTGGGTGCTTTTGCTACGGGCGTTGGTTCAACGGATGCTGCAATTGGTTACGCAACGGGCAAGGCTTGGTTTAAGGTTCCTGAATCAATTCTTTTTAACATTGAAGGAGAACTTCAGCCAGGCGTTACGGGCAAAGACATCATTTTGCACATCATTGGCATGATCGGTGTTGACGGTGCATTGTATCAGGCAATGGAATTCCGCGGCAGCGCCATTGAATCGCTCACTATGGACGAGCGTCTTTCTATTTCTAATATGGCAATCGAAGCTGGCGGCAAAGCTGGCCTTATTGCAGTTGACGATGTAACGCGTGCTTATATGGATGGTCGTACCGAGCGTCCTTATAAGGAATATCATTCTGATCCTGATGCGGTATATGCAAAGGTATACAACATCAATGCAACAGATATTGTTCCAACGGTTGCATTCCCTCATCTCCCTTCTAATACTCGTCCTGCAGCTGAAGCTCGTGACATTACCATCGATCAGTCTGTTATTGGTTCATGCACCAATGGCCGTATCGAGGATATGCGTCAAGCAGCAGCAGTATTGAAGGGTCATAAAGTTAACCCTAATGTTCGTTGCATTATTATTCCCGCAACTCAGCAGGTATATCGCCAGTGCATTGAAGAGGGGTTGATGGAAATCTTCCTGGATGCAAACTGTGCTGTTTCAACGCCAACCTGTGGTCCTTGCTTGGGTGGTTATATGGGCATTCTGGCAGCAGGCGAACGTTCTATCGCTACGACTAACCGTAATTTTGTAGGCCGTATGGGCGATCCAACGAGTGAAGTTTATCTGTCTTCACCTGCAGTTGCAGCAGCTAGTGCTGTGCTTGGTCATATTGGTCTTCCTGAAGATTTAGATTAGGAGAAGCACATGCAATTTAAGGGAACTGTTCATCGCTATGGTCGCGATGTTGATACTGACGTAATTATTCCTGCACGTTACTTGACCACTTCTGAGCCTTCCGAGCTGGCTAAGCACTGCATGGAAGATATTGATGCCGATTTCGTAAACAAGGTAGCGCAGGGCGACATTATTGTTGCTGATGAAAACTTTGGTTGTGGCTCTTCTCGCGAACATGCTCCAATTGCTATTAAGGCATCGGGTGTTGATGTAGTTATCGCAAAGAGCTTCGCACGTATTTTCTATCGCAACTCTATTAATACCGGTCTTGCGATTTTGGAATGCCCTGAAGCAGTGGATGCTATTTCTGATGGCGATGTTGTTTCAGTTGATACCGATACCGGAACTATTACCAATGAAACCACAGGTGCGGTCTTTACTGCACAGCCTTTCCCACCCTTTATCGCAGATATTATCGAGCAGGGCGGTTTGCTGAATCGCACCCGCAAGGTATTGGGTTTGGCTTAAAGGAGAAAACATGGCTCAAACATATAAAATTTGTACTTTGCCTGGCGATGGCATTGGTCCAGAGATTATCGCTGAAGGTGTAAAGGTACTTAACGCGGTAGGCGAAAAGTACGGTGCTGAGTTTGAATGCACTGACGCGCTTATTGGTGGTTGTGCAATTGATGAGTGTGGCACGGCACTGCCAGAAGCAACACTTGAAGTTGCTAATGCATCTGATGCGGTACTGTTAGCAGCAGTAGGTGGCCCTAAATGGGATACCACTGATCCTGAAAAGCCTCGCCCTGAACAGGGATTGTTGGGAATTCGTAAGGCACTTGGTTTGTATACCAACTTGCGTCCTGTACAGATTTTTGCTGCACTTTCTGGTGCTTCTACGCTTAAGCCTGAAGTAATTGATGGCGTTGACATGATGCTTGTTCGTGAATTAACGGGTGGTTTGTACTTTGGTAAGCGCGAGCGCTTCTATGATGAAGAGGGCGCAGGTACCAATGGCGCAAAGGGCCAGCGTGCTTATGACACTCTTGAGTATCGTGAATATGAAATTGAGCGTATTGCACGCCAGGCATTTGAAGCTGCTCGTAAGCGTCGCAATAAGGTAACAAGCGTTGATAAGGCTAACGTTTTAGAAACCAGTCGTATGTGGCGTGAAATCGTTCATCGCATTCACGAACAAGAATACTCAGATGTTGAACTTGAAGATATGCTGGTAGACAACACCGCTATGCAGCTTATCAATCGTCCAGCAGACTTTGACGTTGTTGTTACGGAAAATATGTTCGGCGATATTCTTTCTGACGAAGCTGCTCAGATTACCGGTTCGCTTGGTATGTTGGCAAGTGCATCATTAGGCGATGGCGTTGCTCTGTATGAGCCAAGCCATGGTAGTGCTCCTGATATTGCAGGCAAGGGTATTGCGAACCCACTGGCTCAGATTCTTTCTGTTGGCATGATGCTTCGCTATAGTTTCGACATGGGTGATGCGGCTGACGATATCGAACGCGCTATTACCGAAGTTCTTGATGAAGGTTGGCGCACGGGCGATATTGCCGATGAATCCACACCAGCAGATAAGATTGTTGGCACCACCAAGATGGGCGATTTAGTAGTAGAACATCTGTAATTGATGAATTATTACGAGCCACCCGCACTTTTCCTTGCATTGGGGAGTGCGGGTGGTTTAGTTTGTAGAGGTTAGTTAAACAGATTAAGGTACACAGATTAAGCGAAAGGCTGCATGTTTATGGCTATTCGGTCTCCTGAAGGAACGTTCGACTTGCTTTCTCGCGATGCGATGTTTTGGGACTATTTCCGCAACACTGCTTTTTCTATTTTTGGACGCTATGGCTATCAGCCCATTGAGACTCCTATGTTTGAACAGACGGAGTTGTTTGTCCGTGGCATTGGTGAGGCAACCGATGTAGTTTCCAAAGAAATGTTTACCGTTATTTCGGGTGGTAACATGACAAAGCTGCTTGAGGGAGGCTCCCTTAAATCTAAGAGCAAGCTTTCGCTGCGACCTGAAGGTACTGCAGGCGTGGTACGCGCGGTTGTTCAGCACGATTTGGTGCCACAAGGTGGCGCTCCTGCGAAGTTAATGTATGCAGGTCCTATGTTTCGTGCCGAGCGTCCTCAGAAGGGGCGTTTGCGTCAGTTCCGTCAGGTGGGCGTTGAGTGCTTAGGCGCAGACGATCCAAGTGTAGATGCCGAAGCAATCATCATGCTTATGCGCTTTTATGAAGCAATTGGTATTCCTGCAGGCGATATGCGCTTGCTTATCAATTCGATGGGTTGTGAAAAGTGCCGTCCAGCGTATCGCGAATTGGTACGTCAGTATATCCACGAACACGAAGCGGATATGTGTGATGAATGTAATCATCGTGCAGAAATTAATCCTTTACGTGCTTTTGACTGCAAGATTGCAACCTGCGCTGAAATCATGGAAGGTGCACCTCGTATCACTGATCACTTGTGTGACGATTGTCGCGAACACTACGAAACCGTGAAGCGTCACTTAACAGCAGCAGGTCTTTCGTTTGTTGAAGATACCCGCCTTGTTCGCGGCTTGGACTACTACACGCGTACGGTATTTGAAGTACAAGTGGACAATGGCATGGGTGCGCAAAATGCTATCGGCGGTGGCGGTCGTTATGACAAGCTGGCTAAAGAAGTTGGCGGTCGCGATGTGCCTGGTCTTGGTTTCGCACTTGGTTATGAGCGTTGCGTGTTGGCATTAGAGGCTGCAGGAGTGGAATTTCCTGAAGCATCAACACTCGATTTATTCGTTGCTTGCGTTGACGATTCGGTTCGTGATCGTGCCTTTTCTCTAGTTCAAGAATGCCGTGATGCAGGAATTGCAACCGAAATGGATCATCAGCAGCGCAGCTTAAAGAGTCAGTTCAAGTTGGCTGATAAGCTTGGTTCTAAATGGGTCGCTATTTTGGGTCCTGATGAACTTGCACAGAACAGCGTAAAAGTTCGCAATATGGAAAACCATGAAGAACAGCTTGTTGCGCTTGATGGTTTAGTAAAGCTACTTGGTTAACGTAAAGCCTGTTTTCGAACGTAGTACATTACATTTGAAGAGTGGTAAAACTGTTCTTTTTTATAAAAACCGCTTGTTAGTTATTCCTGATGCAAGCGGTTTTCGCTATAGTATTACGGTTGACAAAAAATGTAGAAGAACTTGTAGCGGTGGCGATATTTTTCAAAGGAATGTTTTATTCCTAAACAAAGTACCATTGCTGGTGTTATGAGTGCTTTTACTGGGAAGAATCATAAGTTGGACGAGGAGAAAGTGAAATCATGACAGATTTCCTTAACGAGTACTGCATGCATTCTCATACATGTGGTCAGTTGCGTCGCGAAGACGTGGACACTGAAGTAACCTTGACGGGTTGGGTATGGCACAACCGTGACCATGGTGGCCTTATCTTTATCGACCTTCGTGACCGCGATGGCTACACTCAGTGCGTAGTAGACCCTGATTGTGTAAGCGCTGAAGAATTTTCTGTTGCTGAGCATCTCGGACGCGAATATGTAATCGAAGTAGCGGGCAAGGTTCGCGCTCGTATGGACGAAGCAGTGAACCCCAATATGGCTACGGGTGAAATCGAAGTTCTTGCGAGCTCAGTAAAGGTTCTGAATTCTTCGGTAACTCCTCCGTTCTCTATTGAAGATGGTATTGAAACTGACGAAACCACTCGTATGAAGTGGCGCTACCTTGACCTTCGTCGTCCAGAAATGTATGCAAATCTTAAGTTGCGTCATCAGGTTGCTCAAGCAATGCGTGGCGCTTTGAACGAACGTGGCTTCTTGGAAGTTGAAACTCCAATTTTGGCAAACTCAACTCCTGAAGGTGCTCGCGACTATATCGTTCCTTCTCGTCCAAATCCTGGTAAGTTCTATGCGTTGCCTCAGAGTCCTCAGCAGTTTAAGCAGATGCTTATGGTTGGTGGCATCGAGCGCTACTACCAGATTGCACGTTGTTTCCGTGACGAAGATCTTCGCGCTGATCGTCAGCCTGAATTCACTCAGGTTGATATCGAGATGAGCTTCGTTAAGGGCGAAGATGTTATGGTCATGATGGAAGACGTTATGGCTGAAACCCTGAAGGCCGTTGGTGTTGAGCATCAGTTCCCTCTGCAGCGTATGCAGTACTCCGAAGCAATGGATCGTTTTGGTTGCGATCGTCCTGATGTTCGCTTCGGCATGGAGCTGGTAGATCTTACCGACATCGTTAAGGATTGCGGCTTTAAGGTATTCTCTGGCGCTGTTCAGTCTGGCGGCATCGTAAAGTGCATTAATGCTCGTGGTGCAGGTGACTGGAGCCGTGGCGAAATTGAGAAGCTCGCCGACGTGGCTGCTGCTAATGGCGCTAAGGGCATGGCTTGGATTGCCTTTACTACCGATGGCAAGGAAAAGAGCCCAATCATTAAGTTCTTTGATGATGAAACCTATGCAAAAATCAAGGAAGCTGCTGATGTTCAGCCAGGCGACTTGCTTTTGTTTGCTGCCGATACCTATGAGATTGCTAACGCTGTTTTGGCAGCGCTTCGTTTGCATATGGCAGACGCTCTTGGTATTGAGCGCAAGGGTCATGCGTTGCTTTGGGTTGTTAACTTCCCAATGTTCCGCTACGACGAAGACGAAAAGAAATACGCTGCAGAACATCATCCTTTCACGCATGTTCTGGAAGAGGATTTGGACAAGATCGAATCTGCTCCTCTTGAATGCGGAAGCTATTCTTACGACTTGGTTATGGACGGCTTTGAAGTTGGTGGCGGTACCATCCGTATCCATAAAGCTGAAGAACAGAAGCGTATCTTGCGCGTTTGCGGCTTGACCGATGAAGAAATTGAAGAGAAGTTCGGTCACCTTATTCATGCACTCGAGTTAGGTGCTCCTCCTCATGGTGGCATTGCTTTGGGCTTGGATCGTTTGGTTATGCTGCTTGCAGGCAAGCAGTCTATTCGTGACGTTATTGCGTTCCCGAAGACCTCAAGCGCATCTGATCCTATGACGGGTGCTCCTAGCCAGGTAACCACGCGTCAGCTTAAAGAAGTTGCTCTGCGCATTCTGTAAACTTTTTTAAACATTGAGCCCACGCTTTGCTTAAAACCACCAAAGAGCGCTAAGGTATGAAGCGCTAAGGTGGGGCAGAGCGTGGGCTTTGCTTTTAGGGCTTGTTCTAGTCGCTTTAGTAGTGATGATGGTGTTTCGCCTGGTATTGCTGATGTTTCTTCTAGTTTTACTTCTGGTTTCTTCTGGTATTACTTTTGGTTACGCTAGGCGGGCTGCTTGTGGGTTTCTTTGAAAGGATGGGATATTCGTGCAGCGAAAATATTTCTTTTTCGACTACGACGGTACTTTGGCGGTTCCGCGTACGCGAGAAATTCCTGCCTCCACACAAGAAACAATCAAACGTCTGCGCGAAAACGGCCACTTTATTGCACTTGCGACGGGCAGACTTCAGGTAAATGCGGTTGATTTTATTTCTTCTATCGGCATTGATAATTTGGTTGCCGATGGCGGGTATTCGGTTACTCTGGCGGGAGATTTGAAGTGGATGGATCCGCTGCCGCTTGAGCCTGTAAAGCAGTGTTTGCATATTCTTGACGATTACCGCATTCCTTGGGCAGTAACAACTGCTAATGAATTAGTACGTTATTCGCCACGCGAAGATTTTGCAGAAATTGCGGGCGACTATTATGTTCCAACGCACTACGATCCAAACCTTACAATTGAAAGTCTTCAGACGGTGTATAAAGCCTATATTCCTTGTAAGGCCGAAGATGAGCATAAGGTGCTTGAAACGGGCGCGCTAGATGGGGTACCGCACGTTCGTTATAATTCCGATACTATTTTCATTGAGCCAATGGATAAACAACGTGGCATTAAATACCTCATGAATCTGCTTGATGCTCCTATTGAAGATGTAGTAGTGTTTGGCGATGGCTTTAATGATGTGTCTATGTTTCTTCCTGAATGGACCTCAATTGCCATGGGAAACGCACGCGAGGTTCTTAAAGAGCGGGCAGATTACATTACGACCGACTGTGATGCTGATGGCATTATGAATGCCTGCAAGCATTTTGGTTGGATTTAGGCACAAGAATTTGCGTGATCGCGAGCAAATTGCAAGTAAGAACGCGAAAAGACGGCAGTGTAGGTTAGGGTAACGATGGGTTCAGTATCTAGAGGATGGCATCACTTTTGCACCATTACTCACCATAAGGGTTTGGTGCTTCGTAATTGCTTTCGTGTAGGACTTTACTGGCAAGGTATCGTGCATGATCTGTCGAAGTATTCCTTGACTGAATTCCGCGTCGGTGTTCACTACTATCAGGGTGATAGAAGCCCTAACACGGCCGAGCGCGCCGATATTGGTTATTCTACGGCTTGGATGCACCATAAGGGGCGTAACAAGCATCACTACGAATACTGGACTGATATGAGGGCTAATCGCGATGCAACGTTTGAAGGGAAGCCTATTCCTACGCGCTATGTGGTAGAGATGCTGTGCGATCGCGTAGCGGCGAGCAAGGTGTACCAGGGGAGTGCCTACCAAGACGATAGTGCACTCAATTATTTCAAGTTAGAACAAAGTGCTCAGGGCGATTTAATGTTCCATCCTGAATCGCAGCAGCTTCTTGAGACTATGCTTACCTGGCTTGCAGAAGAGGGCGAAAAGACTGCCTTTAAGCGCATTCGCACCGAAATAGTAAAGGCGCGGTATACCACGCCTTCAACAAAGAAATTTTAGTCTCTCACTATCTTCAATTCGTTATACGCCACTAACGTAATGCACTCCGTAAGTTTTTGTATTAGTGCAGCGTTTACGTTTCTTCGTAAACGCTTCCGCGCAGGAGTTTACGCAGAGCGTTTACTCCCAGCTAGGACCGTTCTTAGGCTTTGGCTGGCGGACGTTAATGCGCTGGCCTTCCAAAGTTACACGAGAATTTGGAGGAACAGATTCGGTAACAAAGGCACTACCAGCAATTACTGTACCTTCGCCAACTACTGTTTCGCCACCCAAAACACTTGCATTGGAATAGATGGTTACGTTGTCTTCAATAGTAGGATGACGCTTTACGCCTGCAAGCTTCTGGCCTGCACGGGTGGAAAGTGCACCAAGCGTTACGCCCTGATAGATTTTTACGTGGTTTCCGATGGTGGTGGTTTCGCCAATTACAACGCCTGTTGCGTGGTCGATGAAGAAGTATTCACCAATAGTTGCGCCTGCATTGATATCAACGCCAGTGCCGCTGTGAGCATATTCAGTCATGATGCGAGGGATCAAAGGCACCTGCTGCAAGTACAGCTCATGGGCAATGCGGTAAACAAAAATGGCGAAGAATCCTGGGTAAGAGAAGATAATTTCTTCTTTGCTTTGCGCTGCAGGGTCGCCATCGAATGCTGCCTGTACGTCGGTAAGAAGAATGCGCTGAATTTCAGGAAGTTTGTCAAAGAAGTTTTTGCAGATTTCATCTACGCGCGCATCCACTTCTTCTTCGCATGCCATGCATTTTGAAGGATCTTCGTTATCGCGTGCGCAACGGAAAGCGAGTGCTTCATAGAGCTGCTTGCGCAGTGCATCTTCGATGCGAATAAGGGTTTCGCCAATGAAGTATTCAGGATTGGTACCCGTAGGGGTTTCATCGCCAAAATAACGAGGGAACATTACACGACGAATGTCTTTGATAATGCCGATGATTACTTTTTTGTTAGGAAAGTGCTTATCGGGATCAGTGAAGAATATTTCGGGAGTGCTGTAGTTTTTAGCTATGGCACCAACAATAGAGTCAAGGTTTTCCATGGTCATCTCTTTCGGTCGGTCTATACGATTTCGGTTTATACGATTCCAGTTCGAGTTCGTTTTATTGCCGTTTTGCGACGTGGCACTACGAGGTGGTTTGTAATGGCGCGATCGCAGGGCGGAACAGATAAACTGAACTGGCTCGCATCAAGTCAATTTGATAGACCTCTATATCTTAGCGTTTAGAAGCTGGCTTTGCTCCTAGAACCTGCAACGATTACCGCCCTAATACAATTCTTTTGTGTCAATCTACAAAAACCGTCTGTCCGTATACGAATTTATAGGCGCACTTTTATCTTGGTAAGGCTAGACTTATTAAACTGCTATTTGAAACTTAGCGGCAGGTTCCTTAATGCAGCAAAGGGTAGTGCCGTTTGAGATGGATGATAGCTTACGAGAAATATCATTGCAGATTTCGCAATGATAAAAACTACGGGATGTATGGTAAGCGCTGTGCTGCTAGTGATTACTGTAGCGTAGCTTTCAATACTTGGAGTATTGGAGCTATGTTTCTGTGATTGAAGGGGGATCGTTTTCATGATTCGAATTTTGATCGATTCGGGTTCTGAGTATTTGCCTAAAGAAGCACAGGCTAAAGGTATTGAAGTTCTGCCTATTGTTACCAATGTTGGTGGCAATGATTATCGTGATGGTTTCGATTTGGGACGAGACGAATTTTTTGAGCTCTTAGAAGAAACGGGGCAGTTTCCCACCACTTCACAAATAACTCCTCATGTGTTTGTGGCAAAGTTTAAAGAGGCGCTCGATGCAGGGGACGAGGTAATTGCAATCATTTTATCTTCTGCGCTGAGTGGTACGTATCAAAATGCCTGTATGGCACAAGCCATGGTTGGCAACGAAGGCGTTTATGTAATCGATTCTCTTACAGCAACGTATCCTATAAGTATCTTGGCTGATTATGCTGCAACACTTCGCGATGAAGGTATGCCTGCTGTGCAGATTGTTGAGGCTATTGAGGAGCTGAAAGGAACCGCCAAGGTTATCGCTATGGTGGATACGCTTGAGTATTTGCAACGAGGTGGTCGCATTCCTAAGGCAGCTGCAAAGATTGGAGAAGCAGCTAAGTTAAAGCCTGTTATTTCAGTTACGGAAAAGGGCGACCTTGCTATGATTTCGGCATGCTTGGGACGTAAGCGCGCTTTCGACACCATCATGAAGCAGCTTGAGTCTATAGAGATTGATGATCGGTTTCCTGTGTATGCCATTTATTCCTACGGCACTAAAAACTGCGAACGCCTAGAGGTTCGCTTGCAAGAGGCGGGTATTTCTGTGACTGAGCGTCGCCAAATTGGGTATGTCATCGGATCTCATATTGGACCTAATGCATGCGGTGTGGTGTATGTAGAAAAAGCACCCAAAAAAGGTGGTATCAAGGCTTTTTTCAAGAAATAAGCCTACACCCTGCAGAAAAACCCCGAAAGTGAGAGGGTCGCGCTGCTGAGAAGGCTTATTCGCTTAGCATCAAGACCAATTAATTGTAATTATCCAAAAGAAAAATGCACCGACCGATGAATTGTTGGTCGGTGCATTTTGTAGCCACGATGGAAAGTCTCTCACTTTCCGCGTTTTTCTGCAGGGTGGTGCCGAATTTCGCAAAAAACGTAGTCAAAACCCCGCAATTATATAAGCACTTAGACAATTATAAGCATTGAGAGTTGCTGATTTAGATGCCTGCTAATTCTTGCAGGCATCAAACCCCTATAAACCCTGTAATTCCTTGTGAGCCTCAAAACTCCGCAAACACTACTTGGAAGCGACAGTTGGGATAGGTGTTTCGTCTACTTCCTCCAAGTTGTCGTCGTAAATGTAGTATTTCGTTTCTTTGGCAATCATGCCAGACAAGAGCAAAACCATAATGATATTAGGAATTGCCATCAGAGCGTTGCCAATGTCGGAAATCGTCCAAACAATGTCGCCTACACCAATTGCGCCCAAGAAGGCTACTACAACATAGATTACCTGGTAGGGCTTAATGGCACGTTTGCCAAAGAGGTAGGTGATACAACGGCTTCCGTAGTAAGACCAGCCTAGAATGGTGGAGTAAGAGAAGCTGATCATACCGAGAACCAAAAGGGGAGTTCCGATATACGGAATTTGTGCGAATGCCACACTTGCCAGTTGCGCACCAGAGAACACCGAAGGGTTAGCTAAGATTTGTTCCTGAATGGTGGGGAATGCAAGCATGGTGGAAACCAAAACAATGCCGGTAAGTGCGCAGATTACCACGGTTGACCAGAAGGTACCTGTCATACCAATGAGTGCTTGTTCAGCAGGATTTGGGGTTTTAGCTGCTGCAGCAACGATTGGCGCAGAACCAAGACCAGATTCGTTGGAGAACAAACCACGAGCGCAGCCAAACTGTAATGCAACCATAATACCTGATCCAACTGCACCGCCAAAGGCTGCTTTAGCAGTAAAGGCGCATTCGAAAATAAGCACTACCGCATCCCAAAGATATGCCCAGTTAAAGATCAAAATAACAAGACATCCCGCGGCATAGCCTATAGCCATAATAGGAACAAGCTTTTCGCATACATTGGAAATAATCTGAACGCCGCCAAAAATTACGATGGCAACACAGAAAACAATGATAAGACCAATGATCCAAGGCTCAACATTAATACCAGAAGAGGTAAGAATGCCTGTCATTGCAGATGCCTGAACAGCAGAACCAGTGCCAATTGCGGCAATAGCGGCGAACAAGGCAAAGGCTACAGCACCTAATTTTGCATACCAAGGCACCTTGCCGTTTTTGGTGAAACCGCGCTGCCATGCATACATGGCACCACCAAGCATGTTGCCGTTGTGGTCTTTAACGCGGTATTTGATAGCTACAAAAATCTCGGAATACTTGGTAGCAATACCGAAAATACCAGTGAGCCACATCCAGAAAACTGCACCAGGGCCGCCTGCCAAAATAGCGGTTGCAACACCGACGATAGAACCGGTACCGATGGTTGCGGCTAGAGCGGTGGCAAGAGCACCAAATGCGGTAATGTCTCCCTCGTTGCCTTCTTTTTTAGTAAGAGACATTTTGATTGCTTGTGGAAGGCGCTTTTGAATAAAGCCCGTGCGGAAGGTAAGGAAAATGTGGGAACCAAGCAATAAGACGATCATTGCGGGACCCCAAACAAAGGCATCAATTTGATTTAAGATTTCAACCATGAATTGTCTTTCGATTAGCAAAAGACGTAAAAGATCAGGCGTTATTGCTAACACCTTAAAACTAGGACATATAAACTACGACATACTGATTCAGGGGAATACCAGATTAAAAAGAGGCAGGGCGCCACTAAAAAGTGGCACAGCACCACTTAAGTGAATAATTCCCGATGACGGTTTTAGTTCAAGCTTATCTAGGGCGTCTTTTGGGCGGATAAATACAGGGCAGAGTAAACAAAAAGAAAATCGGATAAGGGGCAAACTCATCCGATTTTCTCGTTGCGTTATTTACTTAAGGCCTTCGATGTACTCTACAAGGTCGCCGACAGTTTCGAGACCTTCAGGTTCGCCGAACTCAACTTCACATTCATCTTCAAGATCGCAAATGAGCTCAACCATGTCGAGAGAATCGATGCCAAGAGAATCAAAGGTAGCATCTTCGGTAACCTGTTCAGGATCGATATCCAAATTGTCATGCAACAGGTTAGTGATAATTTCCATGGTATCCATGTTAACTATCCTTTCTATGGACTGTATGCGGATATCCCCAATCCGCATTATTCAACAAATGAAAATTTACTTTGCCTATCTTAGCGGATACCAAAATAAAGGCAAATTGATACATTATTAATTGTGAATATGGTTGCTGTTTAGAAGCAGCTGGTTTTGGTTGGCAGAGTTTAGCAGTTTCGAGAAATTGGTTTGCAACTGGTAAGCTTCGGAGAGCTGGTTTGATGCTAAAGGAGGAGCGCATGGAAAGTATGGCGCAACAGTGGCGAAATTTAGATAAGGTTCGTCGAACTCCAGATTCAGCCAAACATTGGGATAATCGGTCCCTTACCTACGGTAAGGAAGACAGCAATAAAGAAGCCAGCGATGCGTATGTTGCTCGTTTTATCGAAAAAATGCGTCTAGAAAAGCCCAGTATTATTTTGGATATGGGTTGTGGAACGGGGCTTCTAGCTATTCCGCTTGCTAAACAGGGGCATGGTGTTATAGCGGCGGATTTCAGCGAAGGCATGTTGGCACGCTTGCGCGAAGATGCAGAAAAGGCGGGAGTGTCGGTGCTATTACCGTGCAAAGATGAACATACGGGAATGCTGCAGATACCCGATGCGCAAGGAGGATTTATCATCCCGCTTCAAATGAGTTGGGATGACGATTGGACTTCTTTTGGTCTGTGCGACAACATGGTTGATATTGCGCTTGCGTCTCGTTCCATCATTACGCACGACTTGGAAGATTCACTTCGTAAACTTTCAAATAGTGCGCGAATTCGTGTGTGTATAACAGCAAATTTAGGAGTATCCCCAAAAGTTAATCCTGCAATTGCGAAAGTTATGGGGGTAACGCTCGAAAAGCATAATGATGCCGTTTTTGTTTTTGGTGTTGCTCACGAATTGGGCTTTGAGCCTGAGGTTTCTTATATTCATTCGCCCCGATTGCGCGTGTATGCTTCTCGCGATGAAGCCTATCGCTCGCTTCTTAAAACGCTCGACTACATTGATTCGAATACAGAACAAGTTGATCTTGAAACCGCGAAACAAAGGCTTCGTGATTGGCTTTTGGTTCATTTAGTTCCAGGCGAAGTTGAGGGAACATGGCGTCTCGATAAGCCACAAATAGTTCCGTGGGCTTTTCTTTGTTGGGATGTGCGAAAGTAAAATGGCGGAGACGTATGCGAATCGAACACACCCGAGACGTTCTGCGCGCCTCACAACGGCTTTGAAGGCCGCGGAGCCCACCAGGACTCACCCGTCTCCACAAGGTCTTTTGCATTGTAGCGCCGTTTATCTTACCTGATAGCAGACAAAATAAAAGACAAAATAGTTTTTTGCGCTCTATTTTTCGGGCAGAACACGCACGTCTCCTTTTCTGATAGTTAGTTTTTGATCATCAAAATATTCCAGAAGAGGAATCGCGTATTTTCTGCTGGTTCCCATGGCTTCTTTTAATTGTGTAGCGCTGCCTTGTTCGTTTTCTAAAAGATAAGCTTTTGTTTTTTCGTAAAAGGCATCAAGAACGGGTTTGGCAAAGCACAAGGTTTTAGAAATACGGCATGTTTTTTGTTGCTGTTCAAGAAGGGTGAGAGCCTTAGCGCCTCGACTTTGATCTATTCCTGCTTCAACAAAAAGATCCGCCACAACAGGGGGAGTGGCTCCATAGGAAACAAGAAGGCTTTCAAGGGTTTGTGCAGTTTGTTCTTCAAGATTTCGAGCGCCCGCGCTTGCTTTCGGATGGCTTATTTCGCCTTCGTGTATCACAATTTTTTCTTGACGAATACTCTCTTCAAGGACTGCTTCAAAACAACCTTCTTCCAGATGGTAGGGCAGCTTTTGTTGTAGCGCACCTTTAGAAATACCTGTTTTTGCAGGATTTTCAGCGTGAAAGTTAAGCAGGATGTTTTCTAGCGTCATTACTTGCTTCTGAATTACAGGCTTTTGAGCAAAGTATTGTTCTGTGTCATGTGAGAGCTGCACATAACGGGGCTTGCCTTTTCCTGTGGTTTGCTCGGAAAGAAGCTGGCCTATCCTTTTCGAGCTTAGTCCCGTTATTTGTTTTATCTCAGTAAGACTTACAGGGGTGGTGCTGGAATCTATGATTGCGGTGCATATTTCAGCTTCATCGTTACGTGCAAGTGCTGTAAGCAAATTCGAATCGTTTTCGTTGAGCGTTGTGCGACGTTTCGGGCGAGCATTAAGAATAGTGCCGCCACCTATTACGCGCGAAGGCGATAGAAGACGAACGATAAAATGATCGCCACGCGAAACGGGCAGGGGCTCGTTTAGGCGAATTTGGGCAAATGCGGTTTCGTTTGGTTCTAGTGTACTTTGGCCGTTCATGAACAATACACGACCAACAACTTCGCGGGTGCCATGAGCAATATGGACGCGTAGACCGCTTTCTAAAGGTTTTTTAGCGCTTAGAACAGGAATGTAGGTGAACTGAGCATCAAAGCGATCACTTACTTGAAGTGTTTTTGGCGTAGTTAGAAAATCACCTGGTTTCACGTCGCTTTTGTTCACGCCAACCAGGTTTAGGGCAGTGCGCGTTCCTGGGGTACTAAGGGATACTTCTTGATCGTGAACCTGAACAGTGCGTACGCGAACTTTTTTATTGCTAGGCAGTAATTCAAGTTCATCGCCAGCATGGATAGATCCACACCATAACGTGCCCGTGACTACGGTTCCTGCTCCTTTGATGGTAAATACGCGATCAATAGGCATGCGAATCGATTCAGATGATGAGGCGCTTAATGCCTCGTGCGAACAGTTAACAAGGGCTTCTTTGAGATCGTCGAGCCCTTCGCCATTTTTAGCCGAGACAGGAATAATGGGTGCTTTGCTGAAAGGGGTAAAAGAAAGTTCTTCTCGAATTTCTTCTTGAACCAGGCTTACCCATTCTTCATCAACGGTGTCGCATTTGGTGAGCGCGATAACGCACTTAGTTACGTCGAGTAGTTGCAGGACGGTTAGGTGCTCTCGTGTTTGGGGCATCATGCCATCGTCGGCAGCAATACATACCAGTGCTAGAGAAATTCCCGATGCACCAGAAATCATTTGGCGAATAAATCGCTCATGACCAGGCACATCTACAATACCTGCTATTGTCCCGTCGGGGAGCTCTAACTGCGCAAAGCCTAACTCGATGGTTATGCCACGGCGTTTTTCTTCTAAAAGGCGATCAGGATCGGTTCCTGTAAGAGTTTCAATTAAGGTAGATTTTCCATGGTCGATGTGTCCTGCGGTGCCAATGATGATGCGTTTGTTTTTAGCAGTATCCATAGTGCTCCTATCAGGACTAAACCCAGGCTGCGTGTTCACTTGTGTTTTGGCGCGCATTTTCATTCGTGTTGTGGAGCATATTTTCGCTCGTGCCCTGAAGCGCATATTCACTCATGCCAGAGACGATTTCGTTCAAATCGTTTTCATCGATAAGGGTTCGCGCATCAAAAAGAAGTTTTTGGTGTGTTATGCGCCCAATAACGGGTATGCGCCGTTTTTGCACCAAGTATTCCATGCATTCCTGCGCGTTACCTTTGTCTTTGAAAATTGCTTCAACGCAGTACGTGGGAATATCAAGCATTGGCAACGATCCGCCACCTGATCGGGATATATCTTGGGTGACTTTGAAATCTGCTATCTTTGAAGCGTCGCTTTGATCGAGCGCTGTCTTTAGCTTGTTTGCGGTTTCTTGAATTTCTTCAGGCATTGCGCAAAGCATCTTTAAGGTAGGAATGGCCTTCATTGCTTTGTTTGGATCCAGATACAGACGAAGGGTTGCTTCAAGGGCTGCGATAGTCATTTTGTCCAGGCGAAGTGCGCGAGCAAGAGGATTCTTTTTAAGGCGATCTATCAATTCCTTTTTGCCAACAATAATGCCAGCTTGTGGGCCTCCGAGTAATTTATCTCCAGAAAAGGAAAGCAAGTCGCAGCCTTGGCAAAGTGATTCTGAAACCGTAGGTTCTTGATCTGCGGTAAGCCATTTTGGACGAATAAACAAACCCGATCCTAAATCTTCATAAACCAAAAGCGGCTCTGGTGCGGGTTGTGATGGCTGACCATGCGTCGTATAGGGCGCTTGGGTAGAAAGCGGCTCCTGGGCTAAAAACGGTGCCTGGGCAGAAAACGGCGTTTGATCCAAATAGGACGCTTGAGCGGCATGGGGCATTTGAGCGGTGGTGCTGTTTCGTTGTTTGTTTACGGCATTGGCAAGTTTTCGCAGATCCTTTATGTCGACCGATTCGGTAAAGCCAACCAAACGATAGTTCGAAGTATGTACCTTCAGCAGCATAGCGGTATCGTTGGTGATTGCGTTTTCGTAGTCGGATAAGTGGGTTTTGTTGGTGGTGCCCACTTCGACCATGTGAGCGTGCGAAAAGTCCATAATGTCGGGGATTCTAAACGATCCACCTATTTCAATAAGTTCACCGCGAGAAATAATAGCTTGTTTATCTTGAGCGAATTCATGGAGCACCATCATCACTGCAGCAGCATTGTTGTTTACCGCGATAGCCGCTTCCGCGCCTGTAAGTGCACAAATAAGTTCTTCGTAGTGAATATGTCTACTGCCACGTTCCATGGCTTGAGTGTCGTATTCAAGCGTTGAATATCCCTTAGCTACCTCAATGACGCTTTCGAGGGCCTCATCAGCTAAAACACTACGACCAAGATTAGTGTGAACAATGATGCCCGTTGCATTTACTACGCGGCGAAGGGAAGGGTTTGCCTGTAATTCGAGCTGATCTATAACTGCTTCAGTAATAGAAGAGGCATCGGTATCGGCATGCTGATTGGCAAGAATTGCACTACGGCGTGCATCGATTTCTTTTCGAATAATGTCTGCTTTAAGTGCATGAGGCAGATCGGTAAGTAAGGCGTTCTTTTTGCTAAGAGAAAGGTTTTGAAGAATTTCTTCAACCGAAGGAAGCGATCGCAGAGCTTCTTGGATAGACTGATCTGCCATGGGGGATCCTTTCTCGTCTGACAGTTCCTCGCAGTGCAACAAATGTTTCATAAAAGGTATAATGCCAGTTCAAGCTGACACTTGTTCGATGCAAGTTTGATTAGTTGGCATTATAGTTGGCAGAGATGAATTCACCTTCAACTCACCGCTAAGCGGGCGATTTAGTACCTCGGTATGATGAAAACTCCTCATTGGAGAATAATCGTGGTTATAATGCAGCCGACAGTTCGGCCAACTTTTTCTGCGTTAGTTTGGCTGAACCGTTAATAGTTTTTGTTTCGAATGGGAAACAAAGAACAAGCATTTCTGCATACCTTGTTCTGTTCTGCACCGCCTGTAATGGAGGCATGCCTGGTGTGGGGGCATGTGTGTCTCTGTGACGAAGTATTGTTCACAGTTGGGCGTCGTAGCTTACATACGTTTTCATAGGTGCTACACGCTCCATCAAAGGAGTGCGTATGAATTCTTTGACTAAAGAACGAGTAGTTCTCGTGGTGAGTGGCATAGTTGCTGCTGCAGTTGCAATTATGCTTGCTTCAAATGGTAATCCTGGCAACATGGCAATCTGCATTGCCTGTTTTATTCGCGATTCTGCAGGTGCAATGAAGCTGCAGACGAATGAAACTGTGCAGTATTTAAGGCCAGAAATTATTGGCATTATTGTGGGCGCTTGTGTGATGGCTTTTATTGGTAAGGAATTCAAAGCCACCGCAGGATCGTCTCCCTTTACTCGTTTCGCCCTAGGCTTCATCGTAATGATTGGATGTCTCATTTTCTTGGGCTGTCCTTTGCGAATGGTACTTCGTATGGCGGCGGGTGATCTTAATGCTTGGGTTGCTTTGATTGGTTTTGCGGCAGGCATTTTAACGGGTGTATTTTTCCTCAAGAAAGGCTTTTCACTGGGTCGTGCTGAAACGGTAAAGAAGGGTGAGGGCTTAATTCTTCCTATTGTGGTTGTTGCGTTGTTTATATTGAGTGTGACTTCTACGGTGTTTGCGGTATCGCAATCAGGTCCTGGAAGCATGCATGCACCTGTTGTTCTTTCCCTTATTGGAGGTATTGCTTTTGGCATGTTGGCGCAACGTTCCCGTCTTTGTTTTGCGGGTGGTTTGCGCGATTTAGCGCTTGTTCGCGATGGTTGGGGATTGGTCGTTATTGGTATTTTGTTCGCAGGCGTTTTGATCTTCAATGTAGTTAATGGCTCTTTCCATGTAAGTTTTACCGACCAGCCAATTGCTCATACCGAAGCGCTTTGGAATATTTTGGGTATGTATGTTGTTGGCTTTGGCGTTACGCTGCTGGGAGGTTGCCCTCTGCGTCAGCTAGTTTTAGCAGGCTCTGGTTCGGGTGACTCTGCGGTTACCTTTGTTGGTTTATTGGTAGGCGCCGCCTTTGCTCATAATTTCGGTTTGGCTTCTAGTGCAAATGGCACTACTGAAGCAGGACAGATTGCAACAATTGTGTGCATCGTTCTATTGTTTATCATCGCTGCTGTTAATTTACGTCGCAGTCGTGCTTAAAGGAGAGGAGCATCATGGTACAAGTAGACGCAAAAGGTTTGTTTTGTCCTGAACCTCTTATGATGACTCAGGCTGCAATTAAGAATAACCCTGGAGAAACCATAGTGGTAGAAGTCGATACTGCTGCACCGCGAGACAATATTTTACGTTTGGTTCGCCGAAAGAAGCTACAGGCTAGTGTCGAAGAAAACAACGGCGTGTATATCATTACTATCACTCAGTAAGATACATTCGCATTTTGACAAGGAATTCCCGTCAGCTTTTGATAGCTAGGTTCTAGCATGGCGGGAATTCTTTGCATAAGGAAATAACGCTCGGCAGGAAAATAATGTTGGTAGTTACGTTTCATACGACCGCTGATGCTTTTTCTTTTGAAAAGGCATGTAAAAATAGGGGAATACCAGGGCGCCTGACTACCATTCCAAGAAGTATTTCTGCGGGGTGTGGCTTGTCTTGGAGTGCGCCTTTTGAAGCGCAAGAAGCAATCGAAAAGCTAATTCAAGATGTCTGCTTGCAGATAGAAGACATCCATGTTCTCTAACGTGGATTCTCTTATGTATGCTCGGCATTAAACCGAAACGTTGAGTGGTCTTAAGGAAGTTCGTGTTGATTTATTTCGATAACGCAGCAACAACGATGAAAAAACCCGAGGAGGTAGCTCAAGCAGTTTGCTTGGCTCTTTCTTCCTTTGGTGGAGTGGGCAGAGGAGTGCATCCTGCCTCGTTGGCTGCAGGACGAGCGGTATTTGAAGCGCGCGAACGAATTGCGGCATTGCTAGACGTTTCGTCTCCTAATGGAGTAGCTTTTGCTCTGAATGCCACCATGGCTTTAAACATTGCACTTCAGGGGTTGGCGAAACCTGGAAGCAAAATAGTCAGTACTGCAGCATCTCATAATTCGGTATTGCGCCCACTATTTCGCTTGCGGGATGAATTGCACTGTGAAATAGAAATCATTCCTATTCAACAAGATGGATCTCTAGATTATGCTCTCTATGAACAGGCACTTTCTTCTGGGGATGTGTCGCTTGTTGCAGTTACTCATGCTTCCAATGTCACGGGCGATATTTATGATGCGAAAAGGATGGCGCAAGCTGCTCATGCTGCAGGTGCCCTTTTTGTATTAGACGCGGCGCAAACAGCAGGATCATATCCTGTTTCTATGCGGGATATTGGGGCAGATGTGTTGTGCTTTACTGGGCATAAAAGCTTATTTGGCCCTCAGGGTATCGGGGGTTTGTGCGTACGTCCTTCGCTTGAGATCCATCCTTTGCTCGAAGGTGGTTCGGGAGTTCATTCCTTCGATGAACGTCACCCCCGATTTATGCCTGAATCCCTTGAGGCGGGGACTATAAACGCTCATGGATTAGCGGGTTTAGCGGCAGGGGTTTCTTTCTTACAGAAACAAGGCATCAATACTGTTCACAAGCATCTTGCTGCGTTAACGGATCGTTTTGAGCAGGGTGTTTCTGCTATCGAAGGCGTTCGTGTTGTGGGTGGTCACAATTCATTTGGTCGTTGTGGTATTGTTTCTATCCAGGCAGAGAATATAGATTCATCTTATTTGGCAGATATGCTTGCCTCCGAGTTTGACATCTGTACTCGCGCAGGTGCTCATTGTGCTCCGCTTATGCACAAATGCCTCGGCACCGAAGAGAGCGGTGTGGTCCGTTTTAGTTTTTCTTACTTTACTACCGAAGAAGAAATAGAGCAGGGAATTAAAGCACTTCAAAGTTGTATAACAATGGCAAGATCTTAGCGCACATTTTAGCGTGTATTTTAGCGCGCATCGGCAAACGAAATAGTTCCCGCGCTTCCTTCAGTGATAGTTCCTATGCGGCTTGGCATACGCCCTGTTTTGTTGAGGAACGTTTCTTCAAATAAATGAGCAAAGTCAGGATCGATCGCTACCAAGAGCCCGCCTGAGGTTTGAGGGTCGCAAATAATGCCCAGACGATTGTCGAACGTATCGTCATCAAGATTGCCTTGTGTAATTACGCCTTCTAAGTCATCTATGATTGCAAACGTTTTGCCGGGGCGACAATAAGCGCAGGCCAAATCCCAAACGCCATCGAATAGGGGAAGTGCATCAAAGTCTAGTGTCGCAGAGCAGTTGCTTGCTTTAAGCATTTCGTGCAAATGGCCTGCAAGGCCAAATCCTGTTATGTCAGTGGCGGCATGAGCGTGTGCTGCTATCATGGCGGCGCTTCCTGCGGCGTTGAGTTCTTTCATCGAATCAATAACAGGTTGCATGTCCGTGTCTGAGATATGGCTGATATGTAATGCAGCGCTCATAATTCCCGTACCCAAAGGCTTTGTTAAGTACAAAACATCTCCTGGTCGAGCGCCCTCGTTGCGAATTATGTGATCGGGATCTACTGTGCCGAAAACACAAAGGCCGTATTTTGGCTCAGGATCATCAATGGTATGACCACCAGAAATAAATGCACCTGCTTCCCGAACCTTATCTGCGCCACCTTCCAAGATGGCAGCTGCAACATTTGGGCCGAGCGTCGCGTCAAGTGCCAGTAGATTGAGTGCTATATGAGGTGTTGCTCCCATAGCGAAAACATCAGATAAAGCATTAGCGGCAGCAACGCAGCCAAAATTATAGGGATCATCAACAATGGGGGTAAAGAAATCAACGGTGAGTACTGCTGCTAACGAATCGGAAATTTTCCATACTGCAGCATCGTCGTTTGTTTCGTATCCAAGCAATAATCTACTATCAACAGGCAAAGAGCCTGCTTTGTTAAAAGAAGAAAGTATGTCCTTGAGGTCTCCCGGACTCCATTTGGCTGCTCAACCGCCTTTTGAGGTTAGCTGCGTGAGACGTATGCGTTCAATTTCGGAAGCGCCCACTGGTTCACATGAGCTAGATCCTGAGCAAGCGTCTATGTTTGGGCTAGAACCGCATTCAAATAAGGGCATACCTATCCTCCTTTCTTCTGAAGGTGAGTATATCAGCTGATTGGTGCGCGCCGTCTTCGATATCGTTTGGTGCTGCACTCGATACTGTAATCGGCAAAATGTCTTATAGATAGGGAAACATACCCCTCCGCAATAACCATTCTCTACTCAGAATAATTAAACGATTCATACCGCTTATCGAAAGCGTTGCCAAAGGAGGGTGATCGTCGCGAAGTTGGCAAGACAGAGCACGATACACTCACCCTAGCGGAAATGTGCTTTCGCCTAAAAGCGCAGACAAGGCAAGAAGAAAGGAGAGTGGGAAATGGAACTATCGCGTCGTAGTTTTTTAAAAGCTGCTGGTGCAGTTTTTGCAACTAGTATGGCCTATGAGTTCATGTCTCCCTCGCCGGTTTTGGCGGTTGAATCCTCTTCTGAATGGAAGCTTGTCAACACGGAGGAATACACGAACATCTGCTGCTACTGTGCTGGTGGTTGCGGTTCTTTGTGTTCTGTTCGTGATGGCGAGCTTATCAATGTAGAAGGCGATCCCGACCATCCCATCAACCAAGGTGGCTTGTGCCCGAAGGGTGCAACAATGTTCCAGCTTCGCAACATTGTTGATCCCGCCACGAACGAGATCGTAAAAAACCCGAAGCGTCAATCCACCCCGCTTGTTCGTCGTCCTGGTTCAAGCGAATGGGAGCCTATCAGCTGGCAAGATGCTATTGCTGAAATTGCTCGCAAGGTAAAGGAAACGCGAGATGCTACGTTTGTAGAAAAGAACGAAGCAGGTCTCACGGTGAACTACACTCCAGCTATTGCAAGCTTGGGTGGTTCTCAGGAAAACTCTGAAGAAGAATATTTAATTCTTAAGGCTATGCGCTCGCTTGGTGTCGTTGCAATCGATAACCAAGCCCGAGTTTGACACGGCCCTACCGTCGCCGGTCTGGCGGCTTCATTTGGTCGCGGCTCAATGACGAGCCATTGGTGCGACTTCCAAAATTCCGATGTCATTATGAACATCGGTTCTAACAGCGCCGAAAACCATCCGGTTAGCTCGCGCTGGATTCATAAAGCACACGATAATGGTGCAAAGTGGATCGTAGTTGATCCTCGTTATACTCGTACGGCTGAACAGGCAGACATTTACTGCCCAATTCGAAGTGGTACGGATATTGCATTCTTCGGTGGTCTTTATAACTACATTATCGAAAACGATTTGTGGCAGCACGATTATGTGTTGAATTACACTAACGCAAGTTATCTGCTTGATCCTGATTATGAATTCGATCCTGAAACTGGCTTCTTTAGTGGTTGGGACGAAGAAACAGGTAAGTATTCCAATGCAACCTGGCATTATCAGGTAGAAAGCGAATCTATGTGGGATACTTCAGCCAACGGTGATTACGCTTGGGCAGTTGCTCCTGGTGTTCCAGAATTTACTCCACCTGTTGTCGAACATCCAAAGAAGGATATGACACTTCAGGATCCTATGTGTGTATTCCAGCAGTTCAAGAAGCACTATTCTCGCTATGACATGGATACGGTTTGCAGTATCTGTGGTATGGACAAAGAAACGCTTGAGCTGGTTTACTCCACGTATGCTTCTACTGGTCAGCCTGGCAAAGCGGGCTCGATTCTGTATGCATTAGGTCAAACGCAACATACCTATGGCGCTCAGAACACGCGTGCAATGTCGGTATTGCAGCTGCTTCTTGGCAATATTGGTATTCCTGGTGGCGGCGTAAACGCACTGCGTGGTGAACCTAACGTACAGGGCGCTACTGATATGGGCATGTTGGTTAACGAACATCCTGCCTATCTGAAGTGGCCAAACGATACTGCCCGTGCTTCTTTGCGCAAATGGCTTGAAGGCGAAACTTATTCAGATGGTTACTACACCAATAAGCCTAAGTTCCTTATTTCTAGTTTGAAGGAATGGTTTGGCGATGCTGCAACGGTAGACAATGATTACGGATACGACTGGTGGCCAAAGGTTCCTTCCAGCCCTGATTTCACCATTATGTCTACCTTCGAATTGATGGACCAAGAAATTATCAAGGGCTACTTTAACTGGGGTATGAATCCATGCCACAGTGCTCCTAATGCAGGTTTTGTACGTCGAAGCATGGCAAAACTTGATTGGTTGGTAGTAGCAGACCAGGTTATCACCGAATCGGCAAGCTTCTGGAAAGCTCCCGATATGAATCCTGCTGATATTAATACCTCAGTGTATTTCTTGCCTTGTGCTTTGATTTACGAAAAGCCTGGTACGATTGCTAATTCTGGTCGTTGGTTGCAGTGGCGCTATCAAGCAGTTGAGCCTTGGGAAGATTCAAAGCCTGACTACGAAATGGTTGATTTGTTGTGGCAAGAAATTTGTCGCTTGTATCGCGAAGAAGGCGGCGCAAATCCTGATCCTATCTTGAATACTAAGTGGGACTACTACGTAGATGGCAAGATTGATCCTCGTCCTGTTGCATGGGCTTTGAATGGTTACACCATCGAAGGTACCAACTGCAATACGACTTCCGACAATCCAGAAACCGCTTTGCTTGCAGGTTATGCGGATTTGAAGGCTGATGGTACTACCGCATGCGCAATGTGGATTTATGGCGGCTTCTACAACAACAATGATGCTCCATTAGATCCCGCACAGCAGCCAATTGGTCAGCGCGACAATTCAGACAAGACAGGACTTGGTCTTAATACCACCTGGGCTTATGCATGGCCAAACAACCGTCGTATTTTGTACAACCGCGCTTCTGCTGACATTAATGGCAAGCCTTGGAATCCTGATAAGGTTTTGTGCGAATGGACGGGCGATAGCTGGATCTTGAATGACGCAGCAGACTTCGTTGCTAAGAAGGGTGACGATCCTGTTCCACCTAACAACAAAGCATTCTTTATGCTGTGGGAACAAAATGGTCGTCTTGAAAGCTACGGTATGGAAGATGGTCCTTTGCCAGAGCACTTCGAACCTTTCGAAACGCCTGTTGAAACGAACTTGCTTAACGGATCGCTCAACAGTCCTTGCATGAAGTTTGCAAACAACGAATCCACCAAGCATGGTTCTGCAAGCGATTATCCTATCGTTGCAACTACCTATTCGGTTACCGAACATTGGCAAACTGGTGGTCAGAGCCGTGCATGCCCCGCTTTGGTTGAAGCTATGCCTTCGCAGTTTATTGAGATTAGTGAAGAGCTGGCAAGCGAAAAGGGCATTGCAAGTGGAGACATGGTTCGTGTATGGAACAATCGTGGTTCGGTAGAGGTAAATGCGGTTGTTACCAAGCGCATTAAGCCGTTTACGGTTCATGGCAACACTCAGCACCTGGTTGGTCTTACGCATCACTTTGGCTGGTCTGATTTGTTCGGCACGGGTGATGTGGTAAATGACCTTACCCCTAATGTTGGCGATCCTAATTCGCAAACACCCGAGTACAAAGCATTCCTCGTCAATATCGAGAAAGCATAAGGAGGGATAAATCATGTCAGAAAAAGCAATTTATTTCGATTCCTCCAAGTGCACTGCTTGTAAGGGTTGTCAGGTAGCCTGCAAGTGCTGGAATGATTTACCTTCACCAACGGGAACCAATGAAAACACCTTTACGGGTAGTTACCAAAACCCAGCAGATATTGGTGGCGATACTCGTCTTATTGTGACCTTTGCTGAACACGATGGTGGTTCCAAGGGTGTTAAATGGGCATTTGGTCGTCGTGCTTGTCAGCATTGTAGTGATGCGGGCTGTGTGGCGGTATGCCCTGCAGGAGCCTTGTATAAGGATGAAGAAACTGGCTTTGTAACCGTTGATGAATCCAAGTGTATGGGCTGTCGTCGTTGCTCTTCGGCATGTCCTTACGATGTTCCTCGCTATCATGGCGAGATGGGAACCATTAATAAGTGCACCGGTTGTATTGACCGTATTGAAAATGGCATGATGCCAGCTTGTGTTTCCACTTGTCAGCCTGGTGCTTTGCAGTTTGGCGATCGTGAAGAAATGCTTGCCATGGCGCAAGAGCGCGTTGAGTGGCTTCACGAACATGGATATGAAGACGCTGTGGTCTATGGCGATTCCCAGATGGATGGCTTACATGTAATTCAGGTCCTGAAATATGGCGTTGAAGCTCATGGTCAGGTAGCTAACCCAGAGATCAACCCTGTTGCTCAGCTCTCTGAAATTATGAAGCCTGTTACGGGCGTGGTTACTAGTGTTACGGTCGCAGGTCTTGCTGCTATGTTCGCTCTTGGTATTGGTTACAAGCGCGACAAGCTGGTTTACAACGAAGACACTGAAGATACTGTGGTATTAGAAACTGGTGAAGTCGTTAAACATGGCGACCCAGCTGATGAAATGACCGTCAAAGAGCACATTTTTGAAAATCTCGGGAAGGGAGGTCGTGATGAGTAAAAAAGTGGTAACGGTTTCTCCAGAAGCTGCTGAAAAAGACGCTCAGTTTGTAGCGGAGCGTAAGCGCAAGGGAACCGAGCGCTACATTAAGCGACATTCCCTTCAGGCGCGTTTAACTCATGGTATCACGGTAATTAGTTGCATTTGGCTTTGCATTAGTGGTTTGTTTGTTTTCGTGCCTCCTTTGACTCAAATGGCAGGTCAGGATGTGGTGTTCGTTATGCGTATGTCACATCGTGTTTTAGGTGTTGTCTTTGTTGCGGTACCTATCATCAGTGCCATTAAGTCTCCTAAAGGAGCAAAACACATCTTCCAGGAATTATTTGCAAAGTGGAATTCGGATGACAAGAAATGGATGATTCTGTTCTTGCCTTATCTGTTCCTTGCAAAATGGATTCACATGCCCGATCAAGATGAAACCAAGAGTGGTCAGCGTTTTGCAGATGGCATGCTCTGGTTCTCGGGTGCGGTAATGGCTATTACTGGTGTTGTGATGCTTCTGGGTACTACTTTGTTTACCCTTCCAGGAGATGCTTATGCAGTAGTCCTCTTCATTCATGACATCGGATTCCTGCTGATTGCAGTATTTGGCCTGGCTCACATTTTCTTGGGCTCTGGTTTATTCCAGCCATATCGTCGTACATGGAAGCTCATGTGGGGCGATGGATATGTATCAGAATCCGATGCTTTGTACCACTGGGGACATTGGGCCCGCAAGGAAATCAAGAAAGGCGATAACATCATAGAAAAGTAGATGTTTGCCTAACATCATCGAGGCTGCCCTGGCAGTACTAGGGCAGCCTCGTTTTAGTCTCATGCAAAGGTAAGGAGCCTAAAACAATGAATTTGAAATTAATCCATCGTGTTATTGATTCATATAACGAAACACTTGATGAATCTGATAAGGCTCGTCTTGCTTTCTTTGAGGGACTTTGGGAAGAAATGGATCGCTGGTCAAGTGGCCCCACTGCCGCAGCAAAGGGTTATGACCTACCCAGTCAAGAGGCTATTCTTGATGCATGGAATTCTGATCAAGCAATTCTTCGTATTGCTCCTGCGCAATTGAACAAAGATCGCTTCGTAGCAATTTTTAAAGCGTTGTGCACGTATGTGGCTTCGGCAAATGTTATGGATGAACAAGCTGTACAAGAGCTGCTTGCCTTTGATATAGCTTCTTCGATTTCTGAAGATTTGCTTACTGAAGCAGGAAAAGATCCTGAAGCATTTTTGAATGATCTTTCTCAAGAAATCGATCAATCTCATCTTTCTGCAGGTGCCCAGCGTTTGGTTGTTCTTATTGCTATGCTTGCGCTGCGCGTAGATTTTGAAGGAATAGCCAGTGCGTTGAGCGAAAAATTCCCTAAAGGCGATGACAATCACCACAGTCCGCTGTGTTGTCCTGTGTGTGGAAGTAAGCCAGCGCTTGCGCGAGTTGGTGGTGCTGATAGTCCCACTGATGGTCGTGGTCGATCTTTGTATTGCCAACAATGTGGTTGTGTTTGGGATTTTGAGCGCATTCGTTGTGCGCGTTGCGGCACTCGCAATCAGGGCCATCTGCATTATTTCAACGTGGAAGGTGACGATGGTCATCGCATTGCTACCTGTGATGAATGTGGAGGCTATATTCGCAGTGTCTTTATTGAAGAGGCGCTAAGACCATTCTCATTCGAAGTAGAAGAAGTGGTTACTGCTCGCCTTGATGCCATTGCTCATGATCCGCGCTTTCAGGCATCGAACCCACAAAAGTAGTTGATCTAGGCATAGAACGAGAAAATAGCGAACGTGAAAAAACAGCACGTGTGTAAAACCCAGCGAACGTGAAAAATTAGCGACCGAGAAAATCCGTAAGGGGATTTAGGAGGAAAGCGCCATGCAGCGTAGCGATATTTCCGCAAGCGTAAAACTTTTTTTGAGAACCAACGATTCGGGTCAGGCTACTGGTCTTGGTTTGGGTGTAGTTGAGCTGTGCCAACGGGTGGAACGCTTGGGATCTCTTAATCGTGCTGCACAGGATATGGGTATGGCGTATAGCAAAGCGTGGCGTATCGTGAAAAATGCCGAAGATGCGCTTGGCATAAAGCTTTTTATTCGCAAAGGCGCAAGTGGATCATCGCTCACTCCAGAAGCTCGCGCGTTGGTTGATATCTTTCGTCAGGTGGAAGAAGAACTAGCCCAAAAGGCAGATGAAGCTTTGGATACAGCCTTTGAAAAATGCGCGCAAGCTGGGTTGTTTGTGTCTGGTGATGCTGTTCCAATTGAGACTCAAGCTACGCCTGAACTTATTGCGCAGGTGCGCTCTATTGAGCGCAAGGTAGTTGCTAAACATTAAAGCTCTATAGCGAAGATGTGAATCATGGAACATGAAGCATATTTAGATAACGCTTCTACGACGAAGCCTCGTCCCGAAGTAATACGCATAATGCAGAAGGTGCTCGAAGAAGATTTCGGCAATGCTTCTGCGCTACATTCACTTGGAAGACGTGCTCATGCTATTTTGGAAGAGAGCCGTGAAGTGATTGCGCAGGCTCTTAGTGTAAAACCTGATGAAATCTATTTCACTTCTGGTGGGACTGAATCCAATAACTTGGCGGTTCGTGGTGCCTGTCGTGCTCGTGGTAAACAGGCAGGCCAAATTATTACTTCAGCGCTAGAGCATCCTTCGGTTACCCGATCAGTTCGTGGCTTGAAGCGCGAAGGTTGGCCTGTATCGTACGTAGAAGCGGTAGGGGGAAATTTCGACCTTGCTGCATGCGAGCGGTTTTTCCAAGAAGACACAATTTTAGCTACGGTGATGACCGTTCAAAATGAGCTGGGCTACATCATGCCTATCAAAGAAGTCTGCGACCTTCGAGATAAATATGCACCTCAGGCACTTGTTCATACTGATGCGGTGCAGGCCTTAGGTAAGGTTCCTCTTCCTTTGCGTGAATGGGGAGTGGATATGGCTTCATTTTCTGCTCATAAAATTGGAGGACCTAAAGGCATTGGTGCCTTATACGTAAAACGAGGAACGCATCTGTTTACGACGGCATTTGGTGGTGGGCAAGAACGAGGACTTCGCTCTGGTACTGAAGCGGTGTTTTTGATTGCAGGGTTTGCGGAAGCGATGAAGCAAACATATGCAACGTTTGACGTGGACAGGAGGGCTACATGCTCTCTTTGGAACTATCTGGTGAAACGTCTTAGATCAGAAATTCCTTCGGTAATAATTAATTCACGCGAAGATGGATCGCCTTATATTTGCAATATTACGGTTCCAGGTATGAATAACCAGAAAGCTTTGGATTATCTGAGCGACAACGGCATTTATATTTCTAAGGCAGCTGCGTGTGAATCGAATCATACAACGGTGGCGCCTGGAACATGGAGGCCAAAACATCCTTTGTCGTTGCAGGCAGCAGGAATTCCACTTTCTTTAGGACGCAATACGTTGCGTATCAGTTTTGGATATGACACTACTCAAGATGCGGTAGACCGATTCGTCGATGTGTTGGTTGCATATTTAGCTCAGTAGTATTTCCGAAAGATCGCGTTTATTGTTTGTAAGGGTAGTAGGTGCTTACCGTTGGGTTAGCTTCTATACGAGCGCGTAATTTTTCCAGATAGCGTTTTGCAAGAGTGGAAAGTGGGCGCGAATCATGGCAAACATATCCTACTGTCATGGTTTCATCTACTTCTAGGGGGATAGCAACGATATTGCTTTGTCCCATTTCGCCGCTTCGAACACCTGTTGTAATGGTGTATCCGTTGTGATTAGTAAGCAGATTAGTTAGTGTTCCGCGATCGGAATAGGTAATGTTTTGGCGGTGGGGTAGGTGACTTAGAGGTTCTTCGGAAAAGAAGAATGAATTGTTTGTACCCTGTTCAAAAGAATAGCGGGGATAATCCTGTAAATCATCAGGCGTTACACTTTTGCGCTGCGCCAAAGGATGTTGCTTGCCAACAAAAATATGAGGATGCGCCTGGAACAGAGGGACGAAAGTAAGGCCCGCATCACTAAATGCTTTGGTAAGAACCTTAGAATTAAAGTCGCTTAAATAGATAATACCCAGTTCACTGCGGTAATCTTTTACGTCATCAATAATGTCTGCTGTTCTGGTTTCACGCAGCGAAAAATCATATTCTTTTTCATTGTATTCTTCGGCTAAATCAACAAAAGCTTCTACGCAAAATGCGTAATGCTGAGAAGAAATTGCCAAACGACCCGATGATGAATTGTGGGTATTGGAATAACGGGCTTCAAATAAGTCGAACTGTTCTAGGATTTGGCGTGCGTAGCCAATGAATTCAGTTCCTTCACTGGTAAGAGTGATACCGCGGTTAGTGCGGTTGAAAATAGAGATTCCCAGTTCCTGCTCGGTATCTTTGATAGTGGCAGAAAGGGTAGGCTGAGAAACGTAGAGTTGCTGGCTTGCTGCATTGATAGATCCACATTCGGCAACTTCAATGATATAGCGAAGTTGTTGGAGCGAAATATTAGTATGCATAAATCGAAGCCCTATCTAACGTTGTCTTTGTTTGTAGTTGCTTGTTTATAAATCGGTATAGTAAGCAACTATATCTCTCATTTTGATCAACTTATTTTACCTGTTGTTTAGAGAACGGGGGAGTTGGTTTTTCTGAGCTCTAGACCATGAGAATTGAGTTCAATGCTGCTTGATTTTGAGCAAACAAGGTGCGACTCACAGCAAAAGCGTTTCTTGTTTGTAAAATGTTACCAAATTAGTATCATTATTTTGAGAATCTGGACCATTTTGTCTCGATAATGGTCTATAGTTAAGCACAGAGGCAAAAGCTTAGGCTATCAACCGAAGAGCAGAGGTCGGAACCTGAATTTGCTTTGCCTGGTTATTCAACTTTTTTAAAGGAGAAGACAATGAAATTTGTATGCCCTGTATGCGGTTATGTAGAAGAATTTGACGGCGACGAATTGCCAGCTGATTTCAAGTGCCCACAGTGTGGCGTTTCTGGCGATCGTTTTATTAAGCAGGCAGACACCGAGATGTCTTGGGCTGCTGAACATGTGGTAGGCGTTGGCAAGCTTCCAGAGGTCCCCGAAGATATCGTTAACGATCTTCGCGCTAACTTTGAAGGCGAGTGCTCTGAGGTAGGTATGTATTTGGCAATGGCTCGCGTTGCTCATCGCGAAGGATATCCAGAGATTGGCCTTTACTGGGAAAAAGCTGCTTATGAAGAGGCAGAGCATGCTGCTAAGTTTGCAGAGCTTCTGGGCGAGGTTGTAACCGACTCCACCAAGAAGAACCTTGAGATGCGCGTTGAAGCTGAAAATGGCGCAACTGCTGGCAAGACCGATCTTGCTAAGCGTGCTAAGGCTGCTAACTTGGATGCTATTCATGATACCGTTCATGAAATGGCTCGCGACGAAGCTCGTCACGGCAAGGCATTCGCTGGTTTGTTGAAGCGCTACTTCGGCTAAAGTGCCAAGGGTCAATCGCTAAAGATCCGGCCTGATTAAATACTGAATTTAACAGAGGCGTGTTCTGTCGGACGCGCCTCTTTCTTTAGGTGATCTGCTCAGGATTTGCTGCTCCTGGCTTATTTGATGCTCGTGTCGAGTTTCTTCCAATTTTTATTTCTTTTGAAATAAAAAAGTTGTATAGTGTCCAAGGTTCATACGAGTAACCCGACTTTCCAACGGGAAAGCGGATATACGAAAGGAGAATATATGAACACTATTAAGGGTCAGCTGACGCTGCGTGGCCTTGTTATTGGCGGCATCGGCTGTATCATTCTTACGGCGGCTTCGGCTTACACGGCACTCAAGATGGGTGCACTTCCTTGGCCAATCATTTTCGCCGCAATCATTTCTTTATTCTTCTTAAAAGCGTTAGGTAATACATCGCTTAATGAAGCGAACGTAACGCACACTATTATGTCTGCTGGTTCAATGGTGGCAGGCGGTCTTGCATTCACTATTCCTGGTATTTGGATTTTGACAGGAGACAATCCTGTTGAATGGTGGCAGATGCTTATCGTGGCACTTGCAGGTACCATTTTAGGATTGGTGGTAACCGCTTTTATTCGCCGTCATTTTATTGAAGAAGCTCACCTGGAATTTCCTATTGGCGAATCTGCTGCACAAACCCTTATTGCAGGAGATTCGGGTGGAAAAACGGGCGCAAAGTTGTTTGGATCGCTTGGTATCGCAGGTCTGTATACGGCTCTTCGCGACTGGTTTGCAGTATTGCCAGCAATGTTCTTTTCTAACGTAACCATTCCTGGTATTACGTTTGGTATCTATAATTCGCCCATGATGCTTGCTGTTGGTTTCTTGGTTGGAACAGGTGCAGTAATTGCCTGGTTTGCGGGTGCGGTTTTTGCAAACTTTGGTCTTATCGTAGGTGGCAGCTCTCTTGGTATTTGGGATATTGCTACAGCGCAAGGTATTGTTTCTAGCCTTGGTATGGGTGTCATGATGGGTTGCGGTATTGGCGTTATCGTTAAAAACATTTTGCCTAAGCTACCCAGTATCGCTAAAGGCATGATTGGCTCTGGAAATAACAAAGGAATTTCTGGAAAGGCTATGGGTGGCGCTGTTGCGTTCATTCTGGCAGCGGTTGCACTGGTTATTTGCTTTACGCTGCAACTTGGCCCACTGCCAAGCATTATCGTAGTGCTTATGGTATGGATCGCCACAGCAATGAGCGCTCAGTCTGTTGGTCAAACAGGCATCGATCCGATGGAAATCTTTGGCTTGATCGTATTGCTGTTCTGCGCAGCCATTGCTGATTTGCCAGCTATGCAGCTGTTCTTTATTGCAGGTATCGTGGCGGTTGCTTGTGGTCTTGCAGGCGATGTTATGAATGACTTCCATGCAGGATATGTGCTCCATACGAATCCTACTGCACAGTGGCTTGGTCAGGCATTTGGCGGCATTATTGGCGCAGTAGTTGCAACGATAGTTATGGTGCTGCTGGTTCAGGCTTATGGTCCAACGGCGTTTGGTACTCAAGGTAGTTTTGTTGCTGCCCAGGCATCAGTTGTGGCAACTATGATTTCTGGCATTCCGTCCATTCCTGCTTTCGTGATAGGCCTGGTAGCGGGTTTGATTCTTCACTGCGTGAAAGCACCTGCCATGATGATTGGCCTTGGAATTTATTTGCCGTTCTATATGTCTTTCACGGCATTCTTGGGCGCTATGGCAAAGGTTGTATATGACGCAATTACGAAAGCTCGTCGTCGCAAAAAGCAAGAAGAAGGTCTTGATGATGAAGGTGCGCAAGTCTTGAAAAAGAAGCAAGATGAATCGGGTCTTGTGGTGGCTTCAGGTCTTCTTGGTGGCGAAAGTATCGTTGGTGTTTTAGTGGCACTTTCGGCGGTTGTGATGGGTATGGGGGCATGACGTTAGTTTGCGTTCGAGCTTAGTTCGCGCATGAGATTAGCTGTGTATGTTCGACCACAATTGTGCGTACCCAGATGTAACTATGTATATTCGGCGGTAATCAAAAAGCCCCAGATTCTTCAATGAATCTGGGGCTTTTGTTTTGAATTGAATGTGTAGGCGAAAATCAAAAAATCGAAAACTTTTTAATCCGATTTCACTTTCATCGATTTTTTACAGTTCTACACGACCAAACTTTGCAAGGATTTCTGTTGCTGCAGTGCAGGATGGGCAATTGCACCATTTTGCACCAGCTTCCTTACGCTTGTGCTGATCGGCAAGACGCTTTGCGGCATCTTCTTCGCCAAATATTTCTTTAGCGGGTCCTTCAAGGAAAGCGATTACACCATCAATGGTTGTAGGGCGTCCTTCTAAGATATCAAGAAGGGTGGTGGTTGCTTTCTCAACCGCAGCATCGCTATTGTCGGTAGCAACTGCTTCTTTCCACGCGAGTGCAGCATCTTTCGTAACTTGAGTGCTGGTGTCTGCAGTGGACAGAATATCAACGCGTTCGGCAATGTAGTCCATAAGTTCTTTTTCCATGAGAGACCTTCGTTTTTAAATAGGGGCGTTTGGAATAGTAAGTATTCGAAATGTTAGGCATTTGGAATACTAATTTCTTACTATCGAAATTGTACTGTCAAAAAGTGTTATTGTTGACAAACTTTTGATTGATTTAAGGTACTTGACCTTTCCGTAGCGTCAACCTTCACAATGCCACCAGGAGGTGTTTATGGAACAAGAAATGCGTTTCTATAGCATTGGCGATATGGCAAAACTATCTGGAGTGAGTACGCGAACATTACGTTATTACGAAAGCGAAGAGCTTATTAAACCAAAGCGTAATGAGGCAAATTATCGAGTGTATAACGAAAACGATGCAAAGCAATTAGCGCAAATACTTGCAATGCGTGCTTGTGGTCTTTCTATAGCTGACATCAAAGGTATATTCGATAATTCTGGTAGTAGCTTATCCATTGCTCTCGAAAAACATCTTCAACATTTATTTGAGCAGAAAACACAGATAGAAGCTTTAATTGTCCGTTCTGAAGAGGCAATTAAGGCAATTGAGAGGATTTCGAATATGGAGTCAAAAAAAGCATTTGAAGAATTAAAAAAACAAGCGATTTTCGAAAATGAAAAAGAGTACGGACATGAAGCGCGTGCGCTCTATGGTGACGAAGTAATCGATGCGGCAAATGAACATCTTGAGGGTTTGTCTGAGGATGAGTGGGATGAAAAGCAAGCACTAGAAGAGCAAATAAAATCTCAACTTCAAAACGCTATGAAGATAGGGGATCCAAAAAGCACTGAGGCTAGGGAGCTTGCGCAAATGCATGCACGATGGATTTGCTTGCATTGGGGAGAAAACGCTTACAGTCGTGAAGCTCATTTGGGGTTAGCAAAAATGTATGCAGCGGATAAGCGTTTTATCGATTATTACGACCGTGCTGCGGGAAAGGGTGCAACAGAGTTTTTGGTAAAAGCACTCGAGGAGAATATCTAGTCATCATTTAATGCTTTATTCATTTCAGCAAATGCGCTTTCTTTTTCCTTTTCGGTTATTTCGTTGTCGTCTGCTAATTCGTCTAAAGTTTCGCGGTAATAATCATATGGCGTAAGTCCTGTTTCATCTTGGATCGAAGGGTCTGCGCCATATGTGATAAGCACATTCACCATTTCAGGTGAAGAATAATGCGTTGAGGTTGCCATAATAAGCGCATATTCGGAGTCGGTTACATTTCCGTCTATGTCGTAGTCGATAAGTGGTTCGTTTAGATCAATCGCTAAATCCTTTTCTTGCGCATCAGCAAGGATGGTTTCAGCGCATTCAGCATCTCCGTAAATGATTGCCAATCTCAGTAGGTTTCGATAAGACTGTTGGCCTTCCAGTTCTAGATTCAAATCGTTTGAGTCTAGCGCTTGTGCTAAACGATCTGCGTCGTGCGATACGACTGCATTTGAGCAGTCGTTATAGTTGGTGGTCGTGCTTGATTGGTAGGTAGGAATAATTACTGATGCGGTTATAGGGATTATCACTAGCAGACTTAGAACGAACAAAACAATAGGGACCGCAATTAGACCACCAAGCTTTTTGCCTTGTCGATGCCGTGATGGTGTGCGCAGTGCAAAAACAATAGTGACAATAATGGCGGCTATAAACATTGCCGCTGCAACAAGGAAGGCGAGAGCGAAAAAGCCCATTGTGGCTAAAAGTACGAGCACGCTAATTCCGCCCATAGAGTCTCCTTACATCACTTTTTACTGATTATAAAAGAGTGTGAACGTTTAAGAGCAGTTCCAGTGCATTTCGTATTCAATTGCGCCTGTGGCTTCATCAAGATTTTCCGAATATACGGCAAAACCTTCGCGAAGGTAAAAGGATACGGCGCGTTCGTTTTGCTTGTAAACATGCAGGCTAAGATGCTGTTTTTGTTGTTTTACGAAATCGAGCAATTGCTTACCAATACCTTTGGAACGAGCGTCTTCTCTAATGAAAAGTCCCGCAATATAGTTATCTTGTAGTCCAATAAATCCAGCGATACTGTTACTCTCTGTGACGTTTTCATAAACGTACACTTCAGCTTCAGAAATAAGCGAGCGTACTAAGTCGTAGTTATGTGTCCAGTAGCGTTCTGGGATGAATTCATGGGCTTGGATATTACCTTCAAGCCAAATATCCATAATGGAATCTATATCTTCAGCGGAGAATATGCGGATCACAATCAACCCTTTCTGAATTCAAATACATTTGGAATATAGGTGAGTTCAGGGTGATAGTCTACCGAAAGTTTATTCAGGCTTCCAAATACCCACCTTGCTTATGGATGGGAGTCTATATGATAAGATTCGAGAAGAAATACCAGCCTATTAGGCTGTTTTCTATCTCCCTTGTTTAATATTGATAGCATTCCTGGCGACTAATTTGCGCACTGGATAACGCTTTCGTTTAAGTAGCGAATAGGTAAAGAGTTCTCATGACTGATAAAGAAAAACCCAATTTTCAATCTCATGACCGATGTGCGGTTGAGCTTTGGCGCAGTAATTGGATATACATGGCAGCAGAACATGAGCTCAGCGGTGTTTCTTACGGTATATCTGATAATGCTTTATATGAGACGCTTGTTGAATTGATATCGGGTGGATCAGTAACGTATGACGATATTGCTGCAGATCCCGATAAGTATTTCAAGTATTCATTGGACTATACGTTTGTCGAGGACACCATTGCTCCTACGGTAGTGGTTAAGGATGTTCCACCTGCAGGATAACTGCATAGAGTGATTGGCGGTTAAAGTTTAGAATCGTACGCGCGCTTTGATAGATGAACTGTATACGTTGGTTTAAGCGGCTTGTGGGTTTATTCAAGCGGCGTGTGCGGCGTGTAGATTCGAAAAAGCGATGCCTGTATGAGCTTGTCTACACAATAGGGCGAGTCCACTCGGACAATCCTTTTTTCCGACGATTTGCACGACGACCGCACATATTGGCAACGCAACCTTGCATGCCGTAGGGAACATGATCCAAATCTTCTATGTTTTCAGGTAGGTAGCTTACTAGGCTCAAGGGGGCTGTTTGCTCAATAACTTCTGGCAGAAGTCCTGGTACTGCTTCAAACCCGTATACCTTAATACCGTCGCTTATGAGTTTCGATTCGTAGGCGCTTACAGGTTCATTAGGGTACATCGTGCGAACATCATCGGAGTTCCATTTCAGTTCATATCCTGCCAATTCTAGTTGCGTAAGAGAAAAATCGCGCAAAGGGAAGCTGTCGGTGCGGAGGCGAATCGAAGCATTTGGAGCCAGAATTTCACGATAGGTTAGCAATCTATCGAGATATGTCAGACGCAGATGTGCTCTTTTCTTTTTCGGGAATGGCGTAGGGAAGTTCAAAAGAATGCCGTCTAATTCCTGATGCGCAAACAACGTAGTAAGGTCGGGATCGTCTGCGCACATAAATACTGCGTTGGTTACGTTGTGCTCAAGGGCATGTTCGGCACCACGTATCATGCATATCTCTTCGATATCAAGTCCAACAAAAAGCGTTTCAGGATGAAGCTTCGCAAGAGCAACTGTGTATTCACCTTTTCCGCAACCAAGATCAAGGATTACCTTTTTGTAGAGAGTATTTGTGCGAGCTGTTTCGGTTTTGTGAGTGTTGAGGCAATCTGTTTCGGGGTTGTTTTCGGTGCGAGTTTCGATGCAGCTTTCGGTGGAATTCTTGGCGGTATTTTGTGCCGTATAGATGGCGTCATTTTCGCTATAGTTTCGTGGCGCATCGTTCGCGCTATTGTTAGTGGCGTTTTTGCCGCCATTTTCACGGGGATGTTGAGGACCGTTTGCTTTAGTCTGGTATGACTCTATAGCTGCATCGATTATTTCTTCTAAGTTTTCGGGCTTTTCAGGTGCCCATGAATGCCATGAACCACGCCAATGTTCTGGATTGAATTCAATAGCTTGCGCGCACGTGGTGAGACGTTCTTTTAAAGAAAAGCTTTTTGAAAGACGTGATCGCGGGGTGCGCACAAGTTTCTCCTTACATTGTTGGACATAAAAAAGATCGGGTTTGATAATAGCTAATTTTGACGACGGTAGACAGAAAAAGGCTGCTCTTAGAATTACGGTTACTGGAGGTCCTGGCAATATGCCGATAGGACCCAATAGAAAAGGCTGCTAGCAAATACGATTACTAGCAGCCTTGTACTATTGCTGATTTACGAGTGATTGTTGTTTAGTTTTGCTGATCAAGCCAGTTGATGAGTGTTTCTTCTACGTCGAACTTGATGTCGTCGTAGTTGTGAATTTCGTGGCGATAACCCGAATACAGCTTCGTAATAACATCTTCGTGACCAGTATCGATCAGCCAATTGGCAACCTGATACACGCCTTCACCAAAGTTACCAACAGGATCTTGATCGCCAGCAATTAACAGGATTGGCAGTTCTTGCGGAACCTTATTGGCCCAATCTTCACCTTCGATACAAAGCATCATGTCGATAAAGTCGCGAAGGCTGATGTTGTGAGTGGGATGCGTGAAAGCATCAAAGGGATCCTCGGCATGATCCTTCTGAACATAAGGATCATGGCAGATCCATTCGTTGCCAAGCGTCGCGCCTTCGGAGCAGCGAGCAAACATCCAACCCATCAATTCATTTACGAAAGCAGGATCGGAATCATGGGCGCCACCTGCTTCAACAACTTGATCGAGCTTAGCGCGAACTTCATGGGTGTTTTTGAAGATGCCAGGTGTGCCGCAATAAATTGCGCCAGCCAATTCTTCGCCGTATTTAGCGGAGAAATCACGAGCGATCATGGAACCCATGGAATGACCAAACATAAAATAGGGAAGATCAGGATACTTTTCGCATACTAAGTCTTTGAAGAGTTTTTCGTCTTCCATCATGGTGTGAGGGCCAGCATCGCCCCAATCACCCCAGGTGTCGTTTGCGATAGCAGTTGCGCCGTGACCAACATGGTCATCTGCGGCAACGATGTAGCCTGCGTCCATCAAGGCAACAATCATGTGGAAATAGCGGCGAGAATGTTCGCCAAAGCCATGTATCAGCTGCACAATGCCTTCTGGTTCGGTGGCAGGCACGTAAATCCAGCCTGTTACCTGGTCGCGTCCATTAGATGAGGAGAATGTAAGTTCGTGAAGCATAGCCGTCCCTTCCCTTGGGTGTGTATGTTTAAGTACACACTCGCTTACCTTATGATTTATATTAGCAGCTAGATTAGAAGATGAAAGTGCGAAACAGGGTAGATGCGGTGCCGCGTATGGCAAAGCAGTGCGGACACGGAGCCTATAAATCTTGAATGATAGGAGTCAGTATGTCTTTTCTTGATGAGAACGACAACGGCATTATTGATGCTGACAAAGCGGGTAAGGCGCTTTGGGCAGCCGATGAATATGACTCTATTCCTACTGAAGGCGGTTGTACGTGTCGGTCTATTGTGATTGCTGTTGTTGTGTTGCTAATTGGTGTCGTACTTTTTGTCGAGATTGTTAGTTTTCTGAGCTAACTAAATTGCGCGATAAATTGTCGGAATCAGTGTAAGGAACTGCGTGATAAATTGGCTAAGTCTGAATAGCTTTAGAGCTCTATCTCGTCATAGGTGATGCCGTATCAAGAAAGAGCTTCATATTCGCGCCTCAATTCGTCCTCAAGAATATCGTCGTATGAGCGATTTTCGAAATAATTATCAATTCATGTGTCTTGTCAGTTGAATATACGGTAGTATGTTTGCTTGATTTCTTCTCAAGGAAAAGGCGAAGCATGGATTGGAGAAGCAAGAAATAATGAATATCGCACAAAGGCTCGAACGTCTTCCTATGACACCTACCATGAATAAGGTCCTTTTAATTGTTGGTATTGGCTGGCTATTTGATGCCATGGATCAAGGCATGGTTTCAGGTGTTTTGGCGGCAGTGGGTAGCGATTGGGTTTTATCTCCCTTGCAGCAGAGCATGCTGGCAAGTGCGGGCACCTTTGGCATGATTATTGGTGCGGCATTTTCGGGCATCGCTTCAGATAAATGGGGTCGTCGTAAGGTAATCCTGTTCACCTTGCTCATGTATAGTGTAGGAAGCTTTCTTTGCGGCGTTTCTGCTAATTTCACCATGCTTGTTGTGTGCCGCTTTATTACTGGTCTTGGTCTAGGCGGCGAATTGCCAGCTGCATCAACCTTGGTAAGCGAGTTTTCCCCCATTAAATATCGTGGTAGAAATGTAGTTCTTTTGGAAAGCTTCTGGGCATGGGGCTGGATTATTGCAGCGCTCGTTGCCTACTTGCTTATTCCTGTGTATGGCTGGCGTATTGCTTTTTTGGTGGGAGCTCTTCCTGCCTTGTTCGCTGCCGTGCTTCGTATTATGGTTCCCGAATCGCCACGATACCTTGATCTTGTAGGTAAGCACCAAGAGGCAGACGAAATAGTTTCCAAAATGGAAGCTTCTGCTGGTGTTGTTGTCCCCGATGAAGAAAAGACTCATTTGAGTGCCATTAAAACTTCCGCGTGGAAATCCTTTTCTCAGTTGTGGTCAAAAAACAATCTTCGTGCCACGTTAGTTTTGTGGGTTATTTGGTTTGGAATCAATTTTGGTTACTACGGTTTTGTTTTATGGACGCCAAGCTTGCTGGTAGCTCAGGGATTTTCCTTGGTGCAAAGCTTTGGTTTTACGGTAATCATGTGTTTGGCTCAGCTTCCCGGCTACTTTAGTGCGGCATGGCTTATTGAGCGAATTGGTAGAAAGAAAGTTCTTATTGCTTACTTTGCAGGTACGGCATTTGCTGCATGGCTGTTTGGTCATGCGGGATCGGAAATGGCAGTATTAGCAACGGGTTGCTTGCTTTATTTCTTTGCTCTTGGTGCTTGGGGTTGCGTGTATTCCTATACGCCCGAGGTATATCCAACTGATGTGCGCGGATCAGGCACGGGTTGGGCAGCATGCTTTGGTCGTATCGGTGCTTTTGTTGCTCCGTTTATTGTGCCTTTAGTCTATGCTTCATTTGGTGAGGGCGTAGGCTTTACCGTAGTTTTCATTATGCTCGCTTCTGCGTTTGCGGTGGTAGCGGTAGTAATTGCGCTTTTCGGAATGGAAACGAAGGGGAAGCCCTTAAGCGATACAAGTGATGAAAAAGTAGGAACGAGAGCGATGGAGATGGATGAAGCTGCCATCTAAGAATTCAGCGAATCAAGTAGTGTAGTAGCTCTTAAAGTGCCGTTCCATTCTCGATGCAAGGCTATTTTCTTGAGAGTTGCGGCTTGAGCTTTAAAGTAATCTGTTTATTTGCTTACGAGCCTTTCGTAAAATGGAGTAGTGCTTTTGTTTCAGAAAGACGAAAAGTAAAGTTTTAGAGAGGCTTTCTCATGGTGGATTCTCCCCGTCGCAAAGAAATAATTAGGACTCTGCAGACCAGCAAAACTCCTTTATCGGGGACAGCCTTGGGAGAAAAGCTTGGAGTTAGCAGGCAGATTATTGTGCAGGATATCGCACTACTCCGTACTGCGGGATACGACATTATTTCAACCAATCGTGGTTACCTTTTGAATGATTCCAATACCCAGCCTTGCAAATTAGTAAAAGTACGCCATGGGTTTGATCAAATTGAAGAAGAGCTCAATCTTGTTGTTGATTTGGGCGGTTGCGTTGAAGATGTTTTGGTAAACCATAGAACGTATGCAAAGTTGGAAGCGCCTTTGCATATCAAAAATCGCAGAGATGTTCAAAGGTTTGTGGCTGATCTCAAAAACGGCGTCTCGAGTCCTTTGTCTGCCATTACGAGTGGCTATCACTTTCACCATATAAGCGCAGAATCGCAAGAAGTGCTGGATGAAATTGTGGAAGCCCTTGATCAAAAGGGCTTCCTTGCCGAATTTACTCCTTATGAACGGGGAGAAGAGGGCGAAGAGTAGGGCGTAATTTCGTAATAGCGAGACTCTTTTTCCAAGAATTATGACTTAATTAGAGGGTGCGGAGCGCATGGTTTAAATCGTTGGCTTGAAAATGTTCCATGTGCTCTTGATTTTATGAAGAGGGTAAGTCTCTAGTGTTAGTTTCGGTGACGTAGGCAAATACCTATTATCACTGCCGCACAGCCACCTATGATGAGTAGCGCAATCGGTATGAGTCCGTTAGAGTCGCTGGTTGTTGGAGTGGTCTGCTGAGACGAATTGTCGCCTGATTCGAGTTTTGAGGATTCGTTCTGTCCAGAGGAATTAGGCTGGGAAGAATCTTCTCCTTCAATCCCTGTAGCTGAAACAATGCTATAGCTTACGTTTGTAGGTGTGTCAGCTGAAAAGACATAGTTACCTGCATCGGAGCCTGCGATTGTTGCCGATGCGGTATGGGTTCCAGCCGCTGTTGCATCTCCGCCATTTACTATGGCGTAAACATCATCGCCAGCTACGGTGTTTGTGAGTTCGGCAGTTACACTCAGGCCATCGCCAGAGACGCGGTTTTCGGTGTTGTTCCAGATAAGACCAACCTCGCGTGGTGCAATGGTTGCTGTTGCATCGGTTTGAGCCGTGCCAGAGAACGTGTAGTTGGAACTACTGAGTTTTGCCCCTTCGAGAGTCAGCTGTACAGGCTTGTTCTCACCTGCGGTTGCATCGCTAAATTGTCCTACGGCGGTATCGTAAGTAAGTTTGACAGAGTCGTTGTCTTGCGGCAAAACGCCTGAAAGTGAGAGGTTGATGCCCGAGGTGTTAACCTTGACATCTGTTGTGCCGTCGTAGGTTTTATTTGCGGCAGACAAGCCGCTGACAGAAACCTCTACTGGCTTGGGAGAGATTGTGATATCGCAGTTTGCACTCTCGTGAATATAGGCAGTGCCTCCTGAGATTGTTGTTGGAAGAGATGCCGTGATACGGTAGGTGCCTGCTTCGGAGGGCAATCCGTCCATCTTCTCATCGAATGAGCCGTCGGAGAGGATAGGGGTATACGAGAAAGCGATTTCGTTTAAGGCATCTGTTTCTCCGCGCTTCGCATTGAGTCCAAGATCGCTAGCGGTTATTTCTGCGCCATCATAGGTTAAGTCAACGTTACCGAATTCGATGTCCACGTTGCCAAGGACGAGATTATCGCCTTCGGTGCGGGTATCGTCGCATGCTGTACACGTGTAGACTACCTGCCCCTTTTCAAATTCACCTTCATTCCAAATGTGTTGCTTTTCTACCGTAACGCTGTTTCCGTAGTTTCCGGCATCAGTGCAGGCAGTTTTGATGGTGCCGCCGCCTGAAAACCATGCCCTGTTTGGAAAGGTTACGTTGTTGCCGACAACGAGCGTCGCGGTAGGATACACGTACCAATGATCCAAGTCAATGCATGTAAGGTTTTCAAGAGTGAGTTCTCCGTTGATTGAGATATCGGAGAAAGCACCGCCATAAATCGTGCCGTTTTGAATTCTTGAGGTGCCACGAGGGGTAATATAATGTTCGAATTCTACCGTTTCACCAGCGAGGTCAAGTGTGACCGATTCGAAAGGGTAGATCTCCAATGCTGGTAGGTCGTTTCCATCTTGAGGAACAATTTCAATCAAGTCTCCCGGATTTGTGTTAATTGGTATTGAGTACTCACCTGAATCAACAATATAACGTTGCTCACCGTTGGTATTCGTTACTTTGGCAATGATAGGAGCATATACTGGGCGCAAGACCACGCACCCTTCTGGCATCGCGAAGCTGGTATTAGAGCTCGTTGCATCTTTGAGTTTGACATTGCCATGAACGACCTCCCACTTAACGAAAGCCATCCCGTCAGCTGGTTCGTCGGCAGAAACCTCAACACTTGCACCTTGATCATAGGTTCCGGAGCCTGAACCACCATCAACCTCTACGTAGTTCGTACGAATCTCGCCAGATCCAGTAACGTTGGCCTGATTGAGTCCTCCTTCGTCATAAATTACACCGTCATTTGAGATTGACCCGTCTACGGAGCCAGTTGCATATATGGTCCCGTTGTTGATGAGGGACCCGTTTTCTCCTATGGTAAGCGAAGAGCTTTCAGGAATGTCGAGTGATGAGTCTTTGGGAACTTTGAACGGGAATTCGAGGGTCGTGTCTCCATGTGCTGAATACGTGATGCCGCCATCTTCACTTACGATTCCTGTTTGGATTGCGCCTTCAAAATTACAGTCTTGACTCATCTGAAGAATTCCGCCCGTCATGGTGCAATTTGACGAGTTAGAATATCCGAAAATTGATTGCATACTATCTACTATCAGATGGCCGCCAGAAATGGTAGAGTTGCTGCTGCTTCCCCAATCTGCGCCGCCGATAGGAACTGAAAAGAAATAGTCGCGAGGAGGGCTCAGGTAGTAGGTTCCGCCGGCGATTTCTAGATTGGACATATGAACACGAGTACCAGCCGCTCCAATACATGCTGCATGACCACCACATGTGATAGTGATTTCACCATCGTTTGATCCGTCTCCGGCAGCACTCGTAATCTTGAGTGTGCCTTCTCCGCCTCCTTTATAGATACCGCTAGTCTTCCAGTCCGAAGCTGCTATGGTATTTGAGTTCGCTAGTCGGATGGTTACCTGTGTGCTTGCAGTATCATCAACTTGGACGGGGTGTCCTCCGTTGTCGATTAGGTTTAGCCCTGCGAAAGTGACATCTGAAGATCCCGTGATGTGAATTCGATTTGTTGTTGGCGTGGATGGGTCAGTATTGACCACCGTTAGGGTTCCGCTCGTGATTGAGAGTGTGCCTGTGGCATCGTCAAAAGAGTAATCGGCGCTGGCTCCGTCAGCTACCGCTACCGTGAAATCACCCACCTGCTCCACTGTATCGGCATGGGCGATGCTAGGTATGGAGCAGAGGAGACCTGTCAGCATTAAAACGGCTGCACTAACCATATAGAGAAATGATTTCTTTCGGACTTCACTGCGATTTAGCATATAGTAACCTTTCATGCAAAGCGTGTGGTTAGTAAATCTGTTTATTTCGTACCCGCCCTCATTTTATAAATACTGCGCATGCTCCATCAATATGTTTAGTAAGAAACATAATTCTCGTGACTGCTTTCTGGCGATTGCTTTCATCGTCACGAATGGTGGTAGCGGCGGGTGGTATGCCGAGTAGGTTTCGTGTGAGGATGCCCTCGAGATTGGCGCCATAAATGTTATGACTGGTGGCTATTGTCGTTCTTGTTTAATAAAACGCGTGTGGGGATACCATAAGAAATCATGCAAAGTATGCAGCCAGGCAGCAGAAGAAATGCTTGAGAGTACAGTGTTAGGGCGAAGAGTGCTAAGGCTTCACCTTCAGCAAGAGGGGTGATTTTGTTGTGGTTAGTGCTCATAGCGTTCTTTTCTGCGGGATGTATGGGGTAATGGGATAGGTCTTTCGTTGCAAGGTGTAATTGTAACAAGCGGATAATGCTTCAAATGGATAGTAGTGAAAAGTGGGCAGGGTATTTATCACGGCTGCTATTCGCCATGGCGTCAACTGTCTTGCTGATGGTTTAACGTGTGTATTCTATTTATTCTTGCGAGGAGATTGCTGCAGAGGATACCGTTGTATCTTTTGATAATTGTGCTTTGCCTGTTTCGACAATTGAAGCAGCTAATTCTGCTGGCGCAGCAAAAGCAAAACCAATATTGTCGCGCAGGTAGGCGTTGTTGCCTGCCATATGGTAAAGGACCGACTGTTCTTCACCGTTTCCCACAAGTACGAACGTTTCTCCATCTATAACAGCGGTGCTATAGCAAGCGGCATAGGGGATATGCATGGTGTCCGCTTTAGAGGATAGCGTTATGCCCGATGCGTCGGTTTGTACGGATAGAGTTCCTACTCCATTAGGAACGAGTTCTTCCGCCAACTGACGCGCCGCACGCTTGAGCCCAAAGAAGCTGCCTTTGTCGGGACCGAACGCGAGTATACCGAAGAAAATCGTTAGGCCTGGAAACAGGATATAAGCCCCGATTATTCCAGCAAAACCATTGAGCGCATCGAAAATGTTCAGGCCTTCAACCAGGCATTTTATTGTTCCGGCTACTACAAGTAGGTCAAGCAAAAGACAAAAGACGAAGTAACCTTTGCCAGTTTTGCGACGGTATGCTTTGTTGTGGGCGCGAATCATACGCTGGGCATATGTTTCGTCTACCTGGATATTCCATGATGCATTAAGGAGAGAATGTGGTATAGAGACCTCTGAATCGCTTGCGTCCATAGGAACTCCTTGCTTGATGGTGCTGAAACGAGAGCATGTAGAATTATTTACTGTGGACTAGTTTATGATTCCGCAGTGTCCCAAAAGTCAACTTTATGTAAATTCGCAAGCACTGCGTTGTTTCCTTGGGCTCTTCTTGCTGTTGCTTGAATCGCAGTCCGCAACAAGCTGTTTCTTGTTTTGGTCTAATGTCATCAGAGAGAATGAATGCAGGCTGAACGGTATCGGTGGTACACAGGCTGAGTTTGATGAGCCTGAAAGCAAAGGACTGTTAGTTACGGCTAGTGAATTTAAAAGTTGCGAAGAAGAACCTCATGCCAATTAAAGATACTATCACTGCCATCCGAAAGGAAGCAGGCATTACCCAAGAAGAAATGGCACGCAGACTTTACGTTACCAGACAGGCGGTTTCGCGCTGGGAAACGGGTGAGACAATGCCTGGCATTGATATGGTGAAACTTATTTGCGTTACGTTTGGCGTGCCGCTGGAGCGCTTTTTCGATATGCCTATAAGTTATTACTGTCAGTGTTGCAGCATGCCTATTCCGGATGAAGAAATGCATGGTACCGAGGCGGATGGATCGAAAAGTGCTGATTTTTGCAAGTACTGCTATGACCAGGGCGATTTTACGGCAAAAGGTATGACCATGGATGAGTTTATTGAGGCTACTGCTCCTATGGAAGCAAAAGCACTGGGGGTTTCGCTTGATGAAGCGGTGTCGTTGATGGCTACACTGTTGCCACACTTGAAGCGCTGGCGCGAGGTGGAAGAAAACGAGCAGCAGTTTGGCGATGAGCTTCGCGCGGCCTATGGCGATGCAGTTATGGATAAGGCTAACGAGAAGTACGTAGCTATGGGCGAGGCTGCTCACTTACAGGCTGACGAATTGGAGCTTGCTATTAAAGAGCAGCTGCGTCGTGCAGTGGAGAGCGGGGACACCGAAGGGCCTGAAGCGCGAAAGTTAGTTGCTATGCACAGACATTGGCTTTGTATGTATTGGCCCGATGATATGTATACTCCAGAAGCTCATAAGGCTTTGGCGGATGGATATATTACCGATGAAAGATTTCACGCTTATTATGAAGAAGTAGCACCTGGCGCAACTCAATTTTTGCACGATGTCATTCATGCGTGTGCATAATAGATTTGCTAATGTCTATATACTAAATGGCATTGTGTCAGAGCATGGTTTGCACCAGACGTTTTTAGAGTTGATGTTTCCGAAGTTATCTCGGCATGTGTTTAGTGCCCCAAACGCATAGTTGATCGAGAACTTCCATCAATGATTCTCCTAATTCAGTTAGTGTGTATTCCACTTTAGGGGGTACTTGTGGGTACTCTTTACGTTTGATTAAACCGTCGACTTCTAATTCTTTCAAGTTAGCTGAAAGCGTTTTATCAGCTATACCACCTAAGTAACGGCGCATCTGGTTAAAGCGAACTGGTTGGTATTCCATCAAACAATACAGGATGACCATTTTATGCTTGCCCTGGATGAGGGATAGCGTATAGCTGTAGCCGGTTTGACTAAAATCAGCATTCTCAATAGGGTCAATCATAATTATTTCCGTTCTTGCATTGCGGTAGTTCCCCTAAAAACGTGAACCACTTTAGATAATCGAGAAACTCCTAAAGCCTACGAAGAAAACTTCTTATATCTTGAAGTACTACACTTTCTTTCAAGTAAGTACCTGGTGTTAAAACCAGTACTTGTCTTTCTTACGTTATCAAACAATACTGCGAATTGAAGAAAAATTCAATGCAAGCGAAAGGATTCGATGTGGCTAAGAAGAATTTAGGTAGCGAAGGGGAATTGTTCCCTCAATCAGTTTTCATTATTGCAACGTATGATGAAAATGGCGTACCTAACGCCATGAACGCTGCATGGGCAGGTGAATGCACGCGTAAAGAAATTTGCTTTAATATTGGCGATCATAAGACCACTGAGAACATAGTAAAGAAAGGTGCATTTACCGTTGCGCCTGCCAATAAGGGCAATGTTGTTTCTGCTGATTACTTTGGCATCGAGAGTGGTAGTAAGGTTAACAAGGCGGAAAAGAGCGGCCTTACGTTTGTGAAGTCTGAATTTGTGGATGCTCCTGTTATTGAAGAATATCCATTAACTATGGAATGTGAGGTTACTGAAATTCAGGGCGACGAACACGGTGCTCGTATTGTTGGTAAAGTGATAAACGTAGTTGTAGACGAGGAAATTTTGGACGAAGATGGAAAGGTTGATTTTGGAAAGTTTCAGCCTTTGGTATATGACGCATCTCATATGACATATCGCATGGTTGGCGAAGAAGTGGGTCGTGCCTGGAATACGGGTAAGGTTTTAATGTAGTGTGTCGAAGTCGCATGTCGTATCTAATATTTAATCAATGACATATAAAGCCGCTCCGTTGGAAAAATAATGGAGTGGCTTTGTTGTAAATAGTAAGTAAAGGTAAGCTCAATGTGCTTTGCAAGTGGAGTTTTATGTTCTCCTTTTGCATTGCATCCTCTTAAGAAAATTGAAAGCGATCCTGATGAGCTTACAGCATCATCATAACGCAACGCTACTATAGCCGTATTTGGTTACAAGATACTGATGCATTTATATTGCTTACAATCGTCTTATGAAGGTGACAGAATTCATTTATGAAAAGCTTCTACGAGTTAAGAGTATTGAAGCTTTTGTTCGTATAACGAGTTTTAAACAAAAACCATCTTGTTTATGAGAGTGGCTTGCGAACTTTGCTTCATGCATGGCAGTTTGCCTGCTCGACTTAGTTTCCAAAGCGTTGTGTCTATTTCTTCAATGGCGGCGAATATGGCACTTTCGTCAATATCCGTGGAGATTTAGATGATGAAATTATCTTTGGGATTGATGGAAAAGAGTGTATGGATAATCCCGAAGCAGTGAAGTTCACAAAGACGTATAGACTGATTCAAAGAGGTGGAGCAGATACAGAAAATATAATTAACACTGCAAACAGTTTCAATTTGCAAAATGCAATTGATGTGATCAAATTTTATGGGCATTCTTTGGGGCGTGCCGACTACTCCTATTTCCAGTCTATTTTGATGGTGTTGATTTGTATGAGAGCAATACTGTTCTTGTGTTCTATTGTCCATTCAGCGATCGTGTCGACTTGCGAGAGCGCAATGAACGCTTTAAAACTGATTTAGTTAATGCAGTAAATAAACTGCTGGTTGAGTATGGAGCAACAATGAGTAACCGCGATCACGGAAAAAACCTTATGCACAAGTTGTTAATCGAAGGCAGGTTGTTTTTACGACCGATTCTGATAGATGACTTAGAAGTGTAAAAACACGCAACCTTGTTCTGTAACATATCATTAGCCTGCACCTGAAATAAATCTGATGCAGGCTTTTCTTTTGTCCTACATGCCGAAACTTAAACGAAACTTGGTTAGACTGAGTTTCGTTTTTTCTCGGTAGGAAACGGAGTGGGGTGGAGAGATCCGAAATCCTATGCCTGTTGCCGTCAGATCGCGAATTGATGTGGAAGGGATTAATTTCGGGTTAATTACAATTGTGATTATAGGGTCGCATCGTGTCGTGATAAGCACAAAAAAGCTGGAGTTGCTCATTGAAAAGAGGCTTTCTAGTCTTAGCTCTACTTTCTTTATTCACTTCGCAGGAGTCCATCAAGCGACGGGGTTCGCGGGCGAACAACTTCCTTCACTCGGTAGATAAAAGTATCTTCGGCTTTCCTCTACTTCTGTTCACTCATTGCCGTCAACTCCGAGTTGGTATGTGATCACTTTGCCATTTTTCAGCTAATCGTAAATATTGTTTTCTTGGAGAAAATCGCGCAGCAACGATCGTTTCCTTGTTTATGGGTGGCAATCGTCATCGATCTCTAGGTAATTATTTTTTAAGCTGATGCATCGATGCTCTAGCTCTTCTATTTGACGAGCAAGTTCTTCGCGCATACTTTCAATGCTTTGAATCCAGCTTTCTCTTAATGTTCCCCCCTCGAATTCCTCGCTTTCTTGCTCGGCGATGATCGTATCTACTTCAGCTTGACATGCCAAGAGTCGATGTTCAGTGAGTATCAATGAATTGAGCAGAAGGTCGGCTTTTTCTTGACACGAAATATCATCCTCGTCAAATAGGAGCTCCGAAGTCGATAAAGCGTTCATTCTTTCCGTATTATTCGATGAATTAAAGAATGAGCCGAAACTAATCTTTTGTTTTGAAATTTTGCGTCCTTCGTTTAAGTAGGTGACTTCCACTCCGTTGAAGAATGCTTCTTTGAGCATTATGGGCTCAAATAGATATTCTTTTGATTGAAGATCAGGGTAGAGATTCTCCAGGGTGGATTTCATTACTTCGACGAAAGGTGTATCGGCATTTATGCGGTATTCGATTTCGATTATATGTGGTCTATCTGGGGAGGAAAGCGCTTCGATAACGCCTTTAGAATCTTTGAGATTGCGAATCGGTAGTTTGGGAAATTCCTGCAATTTTCTCATCCGAGAAGCTTGCTGTTGTAGAGAGTTTATTATCTCATTCGGCCTATGGGTATACAGATGGTTCCAGTAAAAATAACTGCTATGTCGAAGTGTGACATTTGGAAGCCATGGGCAGAGGAAGCTTATCCCGTAATCGGAAAAGAACGACACCTTAGAATTCGGGAAGTAAATACGACATTACATACAACACTCTAGCATTTAAGAGAAACGCTTTCCATCGGGGTTGAGCGATCTGAGCCATTCGATATGCTGTAATATTCTATCGCGGGATTCATCTGAGTTATCCCAGCTTCCTCTGCCAACGGACAGTGGCGAAAAGCGACTGAATGGCCATGAACGGTAGGGATATGCCAATGCTGCAAGGATTTCGTTGTTTCGTACTTTTTCGATTCCGAACTCTTCCAGCTTTCGCACATCCATTACAACACGGGTGAGCTTATTTGAGTAACGTGGGATACCGATTACCCCCACTCGTTCATCCCAATTGACAGGATGCAGCCAGACCTTGGTTCCTGGCGCAAAGTGTCTGGTGCCATGGACGACTCTATGATTCTCTCCAATTCTGTTCTCGTCTCGAACTTGGGCGGTAAGACACCAGCTCCATTCGGGTAGGTGTGGAGATTCCTTAACTACCTTGGCGAAAGCTTCCGTAAATTCCTCTTTGTTCCCTCCTAGAGGTAATTGTGAAAACTGTCCATCCATGAAACGGGAACACTTCCAGGATCCGCCTTCCTCCAGTACAAGGTCAGCAGCGCCGAATAAACTGGGCATGACCTCGGCAAAGGCTTCCATTACCTCCTGCGGTGGCTCGGGCATTTTCTTGTAGTCTCGGGAGTCTGCCGTGATTCTGCCCTTGAAAAAAGGCATGCCGTCAAAGTAGAACACTCTCCAGGCAATTGGTTCACCATGAAAGACTGAGCAAGGTACGTACTTCTCGAAAAAGACTTCACCTACGAGGCGTTTGCCCCGATATTTGGCAAAGCTCTGTGCCATCGACCTTGATTGGTTGCCTGTGATCCAACCGAATACAAAGAAGTCGCGGAACCGATTGATGTCAGCTGGACCTTCCTCGTCACGTGCCATATAAATTGTGGGCTGAATGGATCCATAACCTCCTGAACCGAACGACGCTCCCGCGTTGACAGAAGCGATCATATATCTGTCGGTTGGAAGACCGCAGGCTCGCCTTACCCAGTTATAACTATAGGCTTGCCAGGAATCGGTTATTAGTCGATAGCCAAAGTGTAAAAGGTCGTGCTGTAGTTTTTTGTAGTGCGCTTTATCCATGTAGGGACATCTCAGAATTGAGGGGTTATCTCGTCTCTTGGGCTTCACCTTTGAGGCTAGATGTCCTGGATGGGCAATTCCAAGCTTTTCTAAGCGCTCTGGAACCTTAAGGGGTGCGACTTTGAGTTCGGCTCCCTTCATGAAGTCACGGTAGTTGAAAAAGGCAACGTGAAAATGTCCTGAGTCCAGTATCTTGAAGAATTCGCCAAGGAAATTCATCGTTGGAGTTCTCATTTCCACTTCATCCCAAAGCCATGTTCCATACAGCAGAGTGAGCTTTTCCATGACACCTTCTTAAGACGCAAAATATATCAATGGCGCCCCGTCCGAGCGGGCGGGGCGCTTTAAGATGATTGGTCCACTTGGACCCGAACCATCAGGTTCGTAATGTACGATTAAGACCAATTATATCATCGGTAAACCTCTTTCGAAGCATTGGGTGATGGTGTCCCAAAGCAGCTTGCTCATGGATGCATTGGTCAGGCAGATTATGAGAAGACTGCCAGCGGTATTTATTCGCTGCTGCTCTTACGCTTTCGTATGAGGTGGTTTATAAGCTTGCGGATATGTTCCGTAGTGACAGGCATATTACGCAAAGCGCTTGCAAGAGGTAATTAAAGGTCAGGAAAAAGCGTGTGTTTTGGTAGAGGTTGGCCTTTATTAGATTCTTATGTGTTGGTTTTCTTCCACTTCTGATTGTTTTCAATGAGCTCATCGAAGGTTACTGGTGTGAAATTGTTGATATCTACTCCAGCGTTAAGGGTGCGATCCATGGTGGTGAGTAGTGGCCAGTACTCGTCTTGTACATTGTTATGAATATGTCCATGGATAAGCCAGCTAAAGTTTCGCTTGCTATTACGCCATGCCATCATGGGGTAGTGGCATAAGGTGACTAGGCGTTCTTCATCCTTGATTTCAAACAGGGGTGCAACTTCATAAAATTCGACAACTGCCCCCTTGTCCTTCATCCATGAGACATCATGATTTCCAACGACAAGGTGCTTCTTTCCATTGAGTTGGCGTGCAATATTTCGAACTGAAGTGGCACAACGATATGCGAAATCACCCAGCACATATACATCGTCATCGGGTGTTACTTTTGCATTCCAGTTCTTGATGAGTGTTCGATTCATTTCATTCACGTCAGCAAAGGGACGGTTGCAAAAGCGAATGCTGTTTTCGTGACCAAAATGAGTATCTGCAATATAGAAGATTGACACTTGCTTTCACCTCCTAGTTTGTTTAAATTCGGCACTTATAAATGTCGAATTTAAACAAATGTACTTCAAATAAATGACTACGAATTTTAAGGAATGTAAAAGTGTCCCAGAAATAATCTGAGGCACCAATGATAATCAATATGGTTTTAGGCTATTTTATTCCCACTCAATTAATCGAATATCTGGGCATTTCCATGTCGTCTTGTACTTTATACGGAAAACGGATGTGGCGATACATGGCGACACATGACGGTACGCAAGCGAGACAAAACTGCTCTGATAATCGAAACTCAAATGAAACTCAGGGGCGTTGAGTTTCATTTTTGTCCCAGTAGAGAAATGGGGCAGGGTAGAGCAGCCAAATCCTCCCCTTTTGTGTGGCTTGGTGCGACATCACATGCAAGCCGCCAGCGACAATTGCGAGATAGTAAACACGGGTGGTTGTTCCGCGGCGATGAGACTGCAGGTCAGACGTTTGGCATTTGCGGGAAGGTATCGGGAATAGTCGCAGGTGGCTGCGTGAAGTCGGCTTGTGAGTTGAAAAGGCCTTACTGTGACAAACTGACACAGCACCATCGAAGAGCCTGGGTTGCTCAACGTTAACGGCGTCTCGCGTTCCTTGGCATCCTTGATTCTCAGTCATAGGCGGTGCTACCATTTCCATGGCGCAGATGACCTTCTTTGTTTGGCTGACGAACGTCAGTTTGAAATCCCGATCAAAGGAGGATCAAATGACAATTCAGATCAGTGACGAGGTCATTATCGCCGCAATCAACTCCGCGCTGAACTTCGTACTCGTTCTCTTGAAGAAGGAGCCGATTCAGCTGCCGGATGTGCGGTAGATGCGTCAAGGGCGTGTTTGCTTATGCAGGCACGCCTGATTTTTATATTTCGACCAATGCGCCGTCAGCTCGTTCAAACCAGGTTTTTCGAGGGAAGGACTGGCGTGTAAAGCGCAGGACGTTCTCCGGGTTATCGGGTTCTGTCACCCCGATACGAGGGTAGCCCTCGAATGACTCTACGGTTTCAAAGCGCATTTCGGAGACGATTTCACCAGAGGATCCGATGCGGATAATATCGTTTTCTTCGATATAGACAGCTCGCTGCCTTTCGCCGTTGTCGGATTCAAACACGAATCGATTCGTACGCTTCGCATGCCCCCTGATCTTCGAATAGAGTTCATCGTAGGTGAGCGACGTGTCGAACAACGCGAGGAACTCGTCGTCGGAGTTGCATGGGTTGTAGCCTCCAAGGAGGTAGTAGATTGCAAGCTTGGTGTTGCTGCGGATTGCGTCCAATTCCCGCTTTGTATTGATGTTGTCCTTGTGGAAGTGGTCGTTTCTGCATGAGGAGACGTATCGCGTCAGCGCATAGCGAATCTTTCCTACTGCGTGTTGCGAACGCCATGCTTCATCATTATGTGTCAGGCAGTTGATCAAGGGCGTCAACGCGATATCGAAGTACTCTTCGTTTGACTTGCGGAGCACGACATGTGGCCAAGGGAATCCCTCTGTGGTGAAACCTCCGTCGACAAGCCGATTCTTCAGCTTCTCCTTGCCGTATTTCGATTTTATCCAGAGTTCCTTTGCCGGCAGGTTGTCCAATGTGGCCTTCAGCAGCTTGTAGGCTAATTGCTCGACGGACTTCAGGTAGCCGCAGGCTATAGGCGTGTAGTCAAAGGCGTTGAGCCCGTCCAGGGTTCTGTACAGGTACTCCGCCGTCCAGAAGCTCTTTGCAAAATCATCCCCTCCGACAAGCGCACGGTAGAGCCTGCTTCCGAAGAACGCCTCGTCAAGAACCTCGATTGAACCGGCGTCGAGATCGTAGGGAAGGTCGCTCTCCCCGTTCTTGACGGGTACGTAGCTCTTTCTTTCGTTCGCATACGCCTCGAGCTCAAGGAGCGTTTTCTGCCTCAGTTTGGGGAGGTACGAAAGGGACATACGTGGAATCGCCTTGAAGCCGAGGAAGTCGTTAGCTTTTGCGACGGCTGCCTTTATGGCTTCCACGTACAAGAGATACAAATCATCGCTCAGGTAGTCCTCGAAAAAGTCAGAGAGATGGATCTCATCCAAGGGTCCATCGATAGGATCAGTGTCGGGTCTCCTTTTCTTGTCTATCTCCCACTTGAGCACGTATGCTTCTTTAGCGCCATGATGCTCCAGCGCTTTTGCGACAGAATCCTCGATGCTGACTTCGCGGTCAATGTAATCCCACTCCGTATAGCGGAAAGCCGCTTTGATTCCGTCTCGCTCTATCGTGAGGTTGAAGGGCAGGTACTTTCCTAGTGTCCTATTGGCTGGGAAGGCAGGCATGGGCACGGGATGGAAGAACTCAACTTCGTAACCGTGCGTTTCGAGCATTGCGGCGAGGATGGGTTCGGCGAGACGCTCCCTGATTTCGACTTCAAGTCGCTCCTGCGCGCGCTTTAACGCGAAACACTCGTCATTTGCCGCCTCGAAGATAGGAAATCCAGAATCGTTCCAGCTCAGACTGGTGGGGTTGCCCAACAGCGCATATTCCTGTTGCTTTTTGAGGAAGGCGTATATGCATTCCTCGATGGTCTCGATTAGGGCGTCGTTCACGGCCTGCGAGCTCATAGTGTTCCTCCTAGCCATATGCGCCGATACTGCTCTATCACCATTATCCTTCGTTCCTGGGCGTGCAGTCCGACAAAACGCCCGGCAGGCCCGTTTCCCAGCCTCACTGTGCCATTCTGTCACAGTGCCTCTAGCACTCGTCCAACTTCGCGAGCTGCTTCATCCACTCGAGCATCTTCCCGCTCTCCAGGTAGCTGAGCAGGAGCTCTTCGCAGAACCTGTCCTGGCGTACGATCGCCAGGAACATCGCCAGAGTGCACCTCGCATCGCAGGCGGAGGCGTCAACGGCCTGGATGTCGTCCTCGCCGTGCAGCCCGTAGCTCTCCAGAACGCCCATGTAATCATGCACATCCATCTCTTTGCTCAGGTCCTCCACGCACTCGTGGACCGCCTCGATGAGCATCTCGCCAGCCCTTCCGTACCCGACGAAGGGCATCTGGACCGGATCGTCCGGCGTTCCCCTGTGCTCGGTGTCCACGATCCACTCGCCATGCCCCTCCTCGCCCTCGAGGACGGGGATGACGCCCGTGATCTTCTCGAATCTCCTCAACTCAGGCTCCTTGCCGTCTACTGTGACAGAATGTCGCAGTGGCCCCACTCGTGCCCGCAGGCGTTGCAATGCCACTCGGGGTCGTCGCCGGTGATGCAGCAGCCGTCGAGGACCACGCGGCCCTCCTCTAGGTCGCTTTCCAGCTGCTCGCTGTAGGCGGGCATACCCCAGAGGATGGCAGCCACGCTGCCGCTCCCGCACTTCGGGCATGCGGGGCGTCTTCCGTTCTCGTCGGCCATAGGATCCCTCCCATTCCCCGGGGCGGAGCCCCGTCGTCAAAGGTTTCGTGCGGTTTCCATTCTAAAAGCGAGGACGTGCGAGCGGTGTCCGTTAAGACGGACATGCTCCCAACGCCTCGGGAAATACCATTTCCTAAGCTCGCCAGAGGTGTGCGAGCCTGTCGGTCAAGCCTGCCTGCACGAAAGAGCAGCATAAACACAGCACGGGTGGTGATGCGATGCGCGTCGGGAACAAGTAGGCCAGACGGATAATCGCGTTTCCGGCGTCGATCCAGGCATCCGAATCGCGGCTCTAGCGGCACCGGCCCCATGCCCGTGCCGATGCGCTGCGGCAGCCGATCCAGATCGTCAATCTGTGGATTTCTTGAAAACGGGAATCAGGAAAGCCAGGGCGTGCCGGCAGGCGGAGGGCGCATGGAAGATGTGCGGGCGGAGTCGTCACCCGGGAGGCCGTGGTCGCTGGGGCGTGCGGGGCGACACTATGGGACACCCTGCTGTTCGGAGCAGGCATCCTGGGGTAGAATGGAGGGCATGTTTGTCGGACAAGCCCCAAGGCCAGAGGCGGTGAGCCTTCCTTGACATACAACAACAAGGCCAAGCTGAAGACCCTCTATGTCAAGCAGATCCTCGAGGAGGAGACCGACGCGGAGCACGGCCTGTCGATGAGGCAGATCATCGAGAGGTTGGGGCAGTTCGGCATCAAGGCCGAGCGCAAGAGCGTCTACCGCGACATCGAGGTGCTTCTGGAGTTCGGGTGCGACATCCGGACCTACCAGAGGAACCCGGTGGAGTACGCCATAGTCCGGCGGGACTTCGAGCTCGACGAGCTCATGCTCATGGTTGACGCGGTGCAATCGAGCAAGGCGCTGACGAAGCGGCAGTGCAACGCGCTGGTGACCAACATCAAGCTGCTCGCCAGCGACCACCAGAGGGCGCTCCTGGAGCGCAGTATCCACGTCCCCGGCAGGATCAAGACGAAGAGCCAGAGCGTGTTCGCGAACGTGGACGCCATCCACGAGGCCCTGAGGCTCCGCAGGAAGGTTGAGTTCGCCTACTACCGCCGAAACGTCGACGGGGAGCGCTACGCGACCCGAGACGGCAGGCCGCACGTCGTGACGCCCGTGGAGGTCGCCTATGCGGACGGGTTCTACTACTTGACCGCCTGGGACGACGAGCACGGCAACATGGCCGAGTACCGCCTCGACCGAATGGGCAAGGTGAGGGTGTCCGATAGTAAGGCCTCCCGAAACGACGAGATAGCCCATCATGTCTACGAAGAGGGGAAGTACGAGTACTTCGGCAGGTTCGGTGGCGAGGAGGTTACGGCGACCCTCAACGTGAGGGCCGACAAGGTCGAGATCGTCATGGACCGCTTCGGTGACGCGGCGGAGATTTCCAGGGTCGACGACGCGTCCGCCAAGGCCCATGTCCGGATCAGGAAGAGCGAGCAGTTCTTCGGCTGGATCGCCGGCATGGGAAAGACGGTAACGATCGCCGGGCCGAAGAGCCTGGTTGGGGATTACAGGGATTATCTGAAGGAGTTGTTAGAGGACTAGCATGGAATACCTTGACAACACGGGAAGGCAGCGTCTGGGAGACGCTCTCAAGGAGGCCATCGACGACGGCGCGAAGCTGTCAATCATCGCCTCCTACTTCACTGTCTTCGCATACGGCGAGCTTAAGGAGGAGCTCTCGAGGGTCGACGAGCTCAGGTTCGTCTTCAGCGAACCCACCTTCGCCAAGCGCATGGAGTCCGAGCGCGAGCCTAAGGAGTTCGAGCTGCGCCGCAGGGACCGCGAGCGCGGCGTGGGCGGCACGGGATTGGAGCTCAACCTGCGCAACAACCTGAACCAGCGCGCCCTGGCGCGCGAGTGCGCGGAGTGGGCCCGGGGGAACGCCAGGTTCGCCACAGCCCGCCAGGCCGGGATGATCGGGACGAGCGGCAGCTACCACATCCAGAACCCCCAGTCCGAGTCCCACGCGTTCATGGGCTCGGCCTCCAACTCCTTCACCCTCGAGGGCCTGGGCTACGAGCGGCGCCCGGGCGTGGTCACGGGCGTGAGCCACTTCCAGACCACCTCGGAGGCAGCGGGCCTCAAGTCCATGTTCGACGGAATCTGGGACAACTCCGCCCTGGTCCAGGACGTCACCGACCAGGTGGTGGCCCAGATGGAGACCCTCTATCGGGAGAACTCACCGGAGTTCGTGTACTTCCTCACCCTCTATCACATCTTCAGGGACTTCCTGGAGGACGACCGGGACGACCCGATGCTGCCCGGCCTCAGGTTCGAGGAGTCCGTGGTTTGGAGCAAGCTCTACGACTTCCAGCGCGATGCGGTGGTGGGCGCCATCCGCAAGCTCGAGAAGTACAAGGGCTGCATCATCGCCGACAGCGTCGGCCTTGGAAAGACCTACGAGGCTCTGGCCGTCATCAAGTACTACGAGGAGCGCAACGGCCGCGTGCTCGTGTTGTGTCCCAAGCGCCTGCGCGAGAACTGGACCCTGTGGCGGCGCTCCAACGACGACCGCAATCCGCTTGCGGACGACCGCTTCGCCTACGACGTGCTCAACCACACCGACCTGTCCCGCTATCACGGCATGAGCGGCGACATCGACCTGGAGCACATCCGCTGGGAGAACTACGACCTGCTGGTCATCGACGAGTCCCACAACTTCAGGAACAAGTCCACAGACGCAGAGAAGAAGGACCGCTACACCCGCCTGATCGAGGACGTCATCAAGAAGGGCGTCCGCACCAAGGTGCTCATGCTCTCGGCCACGCCGGTGAACAACCGCCTGCTGGACCTGCGCAACCAGATCGAGCTCATCACCGAGGGCGACGACGCGTACCTGGCCGAGACCGACGGCATAGCCTCGATCACCCAGGTGACGAAGGTGGCCCAGGCGCGCTTCAACGAGTGGAGCAAGCTCTCCGACGCCGACCGCACGACGGAAAGCTTCGTCAACGCCGTCAACGCCGACTACTTCAAGCTGCTGGACGTGCTCACAATCGCTCGAAGTCGCAAGCACATCACCAAGTACTACGGTGCCGCCAGCGGGACCTTCCCGCAGCGCAGGCCGCCGCTGTCCTTCCGCACGCCCATCGACGCAAAGGGCGAGCTGCCGCCCATCGCGGAGCTCAACGACATGATCGCCCAGCTCACCTTCGCCCAGTACCAGCTCCTCTCCTACGTCCGCCACGACAGGCGCGGAAGGTACGTGGAGCGCTACGGGGACACCTGGGGCAAGGACTTCGACAGCCAGATGCACCGCACCGCCGCGGTGGCAAACCTCATGCGCGTGAACGTGCTCAAGCGCATGGAGTCCTCCGTCGAGAGCTTCCGCCTCACGCTGAGGAAAATCCTCAGCGGATGCCTGGACCTGAGGGCCAGGCTCGAGACCGCGGGCCAGGCGTCCTACGACGCCGGGGGCTGGGAGGACGACTTCGACGACGACGACGCGGCGGAGGAGTTTGCCGCCGGAGGCAAGGTGCAGGTGGACCTGCGCGACGTCGACGCCCTGCGCCTCGGCCAGGACCTGGACTACGACATTGAGCACCTGAGGGCGCTGCTGGCCTACGCCGACGCCGTTACGCCGCAGCGCGACGCGAAGCTCATCAGGCTCAAGGAGTTCATCTCGGGGAAGGCGTCAGATCCCTACAACCCCGGCAACCGCAAGGTGCTGGTCTTCTCCGCCTTCTCCGACACGGTGGACTACCTGTTCGACCAGCTGGCCGGCCCGCTCAAGGACGAGCTGGGCCTCGAGTGCGCCAAGATCACCGGCGATGGCTGCAGGACCCACTCCCTCAGGATCCCCAGGCTCACTTTCGAGAACGTGCTGTGCCGCTTCTCCCCGAGGTCCAAGGACCTCTCCGACGAGCAGCGGGCCAAGGGTGAGATCGACGTGGTGTTCGCCACGGACTGCATCTCGGAGGGCCAGAACCTGCAGGACTGCGACTGCCTGGTCAACTACGACATCCACTGGAACCCGGTGCGCATCATCCAGCGCTTCGGCCGGATCGACCGCCTGGGCTCCGCCAACGCCCAGATCCAGCTGGTGGACTTCTGGCCCGACATCGAACTGGACGAGTACATCCAGCTGGAGGGCCGCGTCAAGGGGCGCATGGCCCTGATGGACGCCAGCGCCACCGGCGAGGAGAACGTCTTCGAGAGCAAGCCCAACGCCGAGATGAACGACCTCAAGTACCGCCGCCAGCAGCTCGAGCAGCTGCAGAGGGAGGTGCTCGATTTAGAGGACATCTCGGGCGGCATCTCCATCACCGATTTCGCCTTCGACGACTTCCGCGTGGAGCTTCAGCGCTACGCGAAGGAGCACCCGGGACTGCTCGAGACCACTCCCATGGGCATGCACGCGGTGGCGCCGATCCCCGACGAGCTGCGCGGTGAGGTCGCTCCGGGCGTCGTGTTCTGCCTGAGGCAGAACGACCCGGCCAGGGACCCGAAGGACTCCAACCCCACGTTCCCGTACTGCGTCGTCTACGTCTCCTCGGACGGGTCCAAGGTGACCAGGCACACCCAGCCCAAGGCGGCCCTGGACGTGATGAGGGCCACGTGCTCGGGGCGCTCCGAGCCCATCGGCGAGCTTTGCCGCAAGTTCAACCGGGAGACCAGGGACGGCACCAGGATGGGCCGCTACACCGAGCTTCTGGACGCTGCGGTCTCGCAGATCACCGGCGTGCAGGAGGAGAAGGGCATAGAGTCCCTCTTCTCCCTGGGCGAGGTGGGAAGCGGCGTGTCCCTGGGATTCGACGACTACGCCTTGGTGAGCTTCCTGGTGTTGGTGGAGGAATAGGTATGGACTGGAACGAGATACTCAGGCTGCCCGAGGCGGCGCTGGCGGGCTACAGGAGGGTCCCCAAGACCGTCCTCGCCAAGCAAGCGCAGCTCACCGGGCACGAGCAGAAGGTTCTTGATAAGGTTTCGAGCATAAGGCACTTCGCCACGGTGCAGAAATCGACCACTAGGATCCTTCCTCATGTGGACGGGGAGAGGGACATCCAGAGCGTCATCTTCCTGCACTGCGAGACGACAGACGCCACCAGGGCCTACGGGGAGATCGCGGCGCTGCTACACAAGAGCTTCCCGAATCCCACGGTCGTCCTCTTCGACGGCGTGAACGTTAGCGGGGTTTCCGTAGCTCTGACCAGGAACAGCCGATCCGAGAAGGGTGCCGTCGTCGTCGAGAGGGTCGAGGGAACGGGGCGGTTCTACACGGGAGACGAGGCCTACAGGCTGTTCCTTGACTCCTTGGGATTCGAGACGCTTCCCCAGGACGACCTTTATTCCTTTATCTCGGAGATAGCCTGGAGAATCACGCTCTCCAGGTCTATTCCGGCTCTCGGGTTCTTCCCGAGCTGCGGGGAGGAGAACAGGGAGAGGTTCTCACGGCTCATGGGAGAGCTGGATGCGCTGAACAGGGAGGCTGTGGAACTCCTCCATACACGGAGGTCCGCCGAACTCTCAATGAACGAGAAAGCGCGGATAAAGATGAGGCAGAAGGAGATTGACAGGCAGCTTGAAGCTGCGGTCGCAAGCATTAAGGAGATATGCAATGGATAGCCAGATTAAGCAGATGGACCTCGAGTCCAAGGACCTGGTGGCCGAGCGCATCGAGCAGATGAAGGCACTATTTCCGGAAATCGCCACCGAGGGCGACGGCTCCATCGACTTCGAGAAGCTGCGCCTGATCCTGGGCGACGAGGTGGATGAGGGCGACGAGCGCTACGCGTTCACCTGGCCGGGCAAGGCCGACGCCATCCGCCAGAGCCAGACCGTGTCGACGGCGACCCTGCGCCCCTGTCCGGAGGAGAGCGTGGACTGGGACACGACTCAGAACCTCTACATCGAGGGAGATAACCTTGAGGTGCTTAAACTCCTTCAACGTAGCTACCACGGCAAGGTAAAAATGATCTACATCGATCCGCCCTATAACACAGGTTCTGATTTCATTTATAAAGATAATTTTGGCGATTCTGTTTCAAACTATCTTAAACAAACCAACATGACATTTCAGTCAAACGCTGATTCGTCTGGTAGATACCATGCGAATTGGTGTTCCTTGATGTATCCACGTCTAAAACTAGCTCGAGAACTGTTGAGAATTGATGGAGTTATTTTCATTAGTATCGACAATAATGAATATGTAAATCTTAAAAAAATCTGCGACGAAATATTTGGCGAAAACTCTTTCGTTACAACATTACACGTAGAAATGTCAACGGTTCAAGGACAGAAAGTGCGTGCAGCGAAGGCTGGCAATATTGTTAAAAATGCTGAATATATTCTTGTTTATTGCAAAAGCGGAGACAAATGTATAGGCAAAACCGTATTGACAAATCCAGTCAAATACGACACCCATTATAGTAAATTGCTAAGAGCAATAGATGAGCAATCTTATGAAGAGTTCAATTTGGTCGATGCTATAGCTGAGGAAGACGAACTTATTTCGGAACTTCGCATCATGGGTCTTTTAGCCAACAATAAGCGAACCATTGCGACTAGCGATATACGTCAGTGTTATGATGTTTCCCCGTCGTTCAAAGCTTTTATCCATTCTCATGCCGATGCCATTGTGCGTGTCCATGATTCCGTTGATGTCCCCGCTGATTTCGAAAAATCAATGCTGCCTGGTATCGTGTATGCATATAACTCAGACAACAGACAATACTTAGTATCAAAAAAAGCAGGAAGTGGTGTAACTCAAAGGATTCGCTTGGCAGATAAACTCGCACGTGCCGATGATTTTTATGGTACTTACGGTCCAACAACTATTCGAGGCGACTGGTGGGAAGGCTTTTATCTCGATATGGGGAACGTCACCAAAGAAGGTGATACCCCCTACCCGAATGCAAAAAAGCCTATCAGATTGATATATCAATTGGCAAAGTTTTGCACGGAATCTGGCGATATTGTGATGGACTTTTTTTCGGGATCTGCAACAACAGCGCATGCCATCATGAAGTTGAATTATGACACAAACGTTCACCGTAGTTGTATCTCGATACAGTTGCCTGAAAACTTAGACGAACAGTACGAGAAGTATAGCGGGGAAGCGAAAAAAGCCGTTAAAGCAGCGCTCGATTTTCTTGATTCTGTTAATCGGCCACATTCTCTTTCGGAATTAGGCAAGGAACGACTCATAAGAGCTGGAAGGACCTTTTCAAATGACGTAGAAGCGAGGTCTTTGCAATTGTTTGCGGAAACGGAAGAGCAGATAATTGACACAGGTTTTCGCGTCCTTAAACTTGATGATTCGGGAATTATACAGCCGAAACAAGGACAATTACTAATTGAGCGAATTAAAACTAATCGCACTGATGAGGACATCATCTTTGAAATGATGCTCAAGTGGGGCTACGAGCTCACCTACCCCATCGAAAAGAGCGAGATAAACGGATATCCCTGCTACTCCGTCGCAGCGGACTCCCTCATCTGCTGCATGCAGGAGGGACTCACTGTGCAGGCTCTGCAGGCCATAGCCGATCTGGATCCGGATCGCGTGCTTATCCTTGACTCCATTCTTGACGACACGCTCAAGCTCAACGCCCTGCAGATATTCAAGCGCGCCGAGGAACGAACCCAGAAGAAGATAGACCTGAGGACGGTGTAGCATGGCCGCCCTTGAATTCAAATACTCCTCCGACCAGGAGCACCAGGTCGCTGCGGTCGACGCAGCCTGCGACCTGTTCCGCGGCCAGGAATTCATGGCATCGGAGTTCACCGCAGGCGTGGTCGGCGGCCTGTTCGGCGACGAGACCGTGGTCGGGCACGCCAACAATCTTCGTGTCTCCATGCGCCAGCTCGAGGAGAACCTCCACCAGATCCAGGAGGACAACGCGCTTCCTAGGACCGAGGTGCTCACCGACGGGCGACTGCGCGACTTCACCATAGAGATGGAGACCGGCACCGGAAAGACCTACGCCTACATCCGCACCATCTACGAGCTGAACAAGCGCTACGGACTCACCAAGTTCGTCATCGTGGTGCCCTCCATCGCCATCCGCGAGGGCGTGAGGAAGTCCTTCGAGAGCACCAGGAAGCACTTCCAGGGTCTCTTCGACAACAAGCCCCTGGAGTTCTTCGTCTACGACTCCAAGGACATGGGTCCGGTGGGAAACTTCGCCACGTCCTCGGCCATCCAGGTGATGATCATCAACATCGGCGCCTTCAACAAGGAGCTGGACTCCGATGAGAGGAAGGGTGTCACCAACATCTTCCACCGCCCCAGCGAGAGGCTCATCGGCGGCAGGAGCCCCCAGGAGCTGGTGAGCAGCTGCAACCCCATCGTCATCATCGACGAGCCCCAGAGCGTGGACAACACCGCCAAAGCAAAGAAGGCCATCAGGACCCTGAACCCCCTCTTCGTCCTGCGCTACTCGGCCACCCACAAGGAGCCCTACAACAAGCTCTACCAGCTGGGCCCGGTCGAGGCCTTCCAGCGGAACCTGGTCAAGGGCATCGTGGTGGACTCTGTGATGTCCCAGGAGGACATGAACGGGGCCTACGTGCGCCTTGACTCCACAGACTCCAAGAACGGCTACAAGGCCAAGCTGACCATCGACGTGCGCCAGGGCGACGGCAGCCAGAAGCGCAAGGCGGTCACCGTGAGGACCGGAGACGACCTGTTCATCAAGTCCAAGGAGAACATCGACTACGAGAGCGGCTGGATCGTGAGCAACATCGGCACCGCCGAGGGCGACCAGTTCGTCGAGTTCCAGAACGGTGAGTACCTGCAGCCTGGCGACGTGCTGGGCGACGTTGCCTCCGACGCCATCAAGCGGGCCCAGATTGCCCGCACCATCGAAGACCACCTGGAATGCCAGCTGAGGCTCTACAAGCAGGGAATCAAGGTTCTCTCCCTGTTCTTCATCGACAAGGTGGAGAAGTACCGCGTTTACGAACCAGAGGTCCACAACGGCGAGTACGCCGACATCTTCGAGGAGGAGTACGCCCGCATCGCCGGCAGCAAAAAGTGGCAGACAAAGTATCAGAAGGCCGGCGTACCCCTGATCAATGACGGCAGGGGCCTGCACCAGGGCTACTTCGCCAAGGACGGCAAGGGGAAGTTCAAGGACTCCAAGGAGGGCGCGAGCACCGCAGCAGACTCGTCCGCCTTCGAGCTCATCATGCAGAAGAAGGAGACGCTCATCTCCTTCCCCGACGGCAAGGACCCCGACAAGGACGTGGCCTTCATCTTCAGCCACTCCGCGCTAAAGGAAGGCTGGGACAACCCCAACGTCTTTCAGATCTGCACGCTAGTGGAGACCACCGACAACCTGACCAAGCGCCAGAAGATCGGCCGCGGCCTGCGCCTGTCCGTGAACCAGGACGGAGAGCGCTGCTACGACCCCGAGGTGAACGTCCTCACCGTCATCGCCAACGAGTCCTACAAGTCCTTCGCCGACGGCCTCCAGACCGAGTTCGAGCGCGAGGGCTTCAAGTTCGGCGTGCTCACGCCAGAATCCTTCACCAGGATCGTGTTCACGAACGAGGCCGGCGACGATGAGAAGCTGGGCTTCGAGCGTTCCGAGCGGATTTACAAGGCCCTCAAGGCGGAGGGCCTCATCGACGGCAAGGGCGCAATCACCCCCGAGCTCAAGCAGAAGGCTGAGGCTGGTGAGGTAGAGGTGCCCGAGGGCCTCGAGCAGGTAAAGGGCCAAGTGGAGGGCATCATCCTGCACAAGGCGCAGAAGCTGCAGATCAAGAACAAGGACAACCAGGTGGAGGTGGAGCTCCAGAAGGACGTCACCATGGACCCCGCCTTTCAGCAGCTCTGGGAGCGGATCCGCCAGACCACCCGCTTCGAGATGGACATCGACACCGACAAGCTGGTGGAGAAGGCTGTGGAGGGCATCTCCCACATGCCCAAGATCAAGCCCCTGGAGGTCATGAGCGTCCGTGCCGGCCTGAAGATTGGCGACGAGGGGGTCGACGTAAGGAAGAAGCAGGATCCATTCGGCAACGACACGGAGGAGGACGACGTCGTCCGCTCCGTGGTGACCACGGATGCGGCGCGCGTGTACGACCTGCCCGACCCAATCGCCGAGCTCCAGGACGCGGTGGGCCTCACGCGCAGGACCATCAAGCGCATCCTCGAGGGGTGCGGCCGCTTCGGCGAGTTCTCCATAGATCCGATGACCTTCCTGACCCAGGTGGCCGCCAAGATCGAGGCGGCCAAGAACGAGGTCGTCTCCCAGGGCATCAAGTACACCAAGCTGCCCGAGAGCGAGTGGTACACCATGGACATCCTAGCCGTGGAGGATCTGACCGCGTACCTGGACCAGAACGCATGGGAGCCGCTGAATGGAAAGAGCCTCTACAACTACGTGGTGTACGACTCAACCACCGTGGAGAAGCCCTACGCGGTGGCGCTTGACCAGTCGGAGCAGGTGAAGGTGTTCGCAAAGCTGCCGAGTAAGTTCAAGATCGACACGCCGCTGGGCAGCTACAATCCCGACTGGGCGTACGTCGAGGAGGTGGACGGCAAGGAACGGGTCTACTTCGTCATGGAGACCAAGGGTGGCGGGAACGGCACTCCGAACCTCCGTCCGTCTGAAAAGGCCAAGATTGACTGCGCCAGGAAGCACTTCGAAGCGCTGGCAATCGACGACGTCACCTACGACGTGGAGACGACGTACCATTACGCGGTTGTGTAGGAGTGCGTCCATGGGATCTCGATGGGATATTAAAATAAAAGGATTCGGGCCTTTTGGAGCTCCTTCGGGTGGAACAATTGAGGTCGGAGAAAATCAACGCGCAAGCAAGGTTGCGCTCTATTCGGGAAATGGCCAGGGCAAGACTTGTCTTAGCAGGATGTTCCGCGCTGCAGAATGCAACGACCCTCTTGTCGATAGCGATATCTCTAAAGGCGAAAAAAGCGGTAGCTTCGAATTCAAATGTAGGGATTCGAATATAGGCAAGGATGCCTCGAAAACCCTGCGCATAGAAATGAAAAGGGGTGCTGCAGCTGTAGTCGAGAATGATACGGGTCTAATCTTTCACGTCTTTAATAGTGACTATGTCAAGGCCAACCTTGAAAAGGCCTCTTACTCGCCATCTGGAGATATAGATGGCTACATTGTCGGAAAGGCTAATATCGACACCACGGAGAAAAAGAAACGGCTATCCGAGCTGCAGGACAAAGGAGAGCGTTTACGAGCAGAAATACAAGGTAAGATCGACTCCGCATTACATGAGCTAACGGACCAAAGAGTGTCTAAGTCAACTAAGGAGTATAGGGCGATAACCTATCAGAATCTATGTAGCTCCGCGGTAGAGAGCAACTGCTATGACGAGAAAAGCTTGGAATATGCCGCGCTGACGAGCCTGCCGGACGACTTGCAAGATATCCAAAGCCTTCAATTCACTCAGCCGGACATTCAATACGATGCCCTAAGCAGTACGCTTGCTGCAAAACACGACCGTGCCGCGTTTGCCGATGATTTCCTTACCTCAATCTCATTCAAGATCGATTTCGTAAGTGAAGGTATGCGGCTTGGGGGCAAGGGTGATTCCTGCCCCTTCTGCGGGCAGCGATACAACGAGGAGGCGAGGCTGCTTCTTTGTCAGTACGGCGAATACTTGGATGGCAGAGAAGCCTCAATCGTAAATGGTCTCAAGGCCGACAGAGCTGCGCTTGAAAAGCTGCGTAAGGACTACGTCGATCTTGTGAGCGACCATGTGCGTATTATAAAGGAATTCAATTACCGTAGACAGGGTTTCTCCGATTACAAGGGTATGGAGTTGCCCGAGCTACCTTCCATCGACTCTGTTGACATGACGATTTCGCAGGTATTGGCTCTTATTGACGAGAAATGCAAGAACATCTCTATGCCAAAAGACCCCTCGGCACTGCTTACATTGGAACAACTACTTGGCGAAATATCCCATACCGTCGTTGCACTGAACGAGACAATTGTCAGTTTCAATGCAGCGACGAGGCGCGCTAGCAATAGGAAGACTATCTTGCGCAAAGAGCTTTGCACCGAAATGGCAAAGAAGATACGAAGAGAACTCGATGAGCAAATTCAGGAACGCAATTCAACGTTTGATCAATACAAAAACCTGAACGATGAGATTCAGAAAGAGGAATCGCTCGGCAAGAAGGATAAACGAGGAGCGGTTGCTGAGCTGTTCGCGAAACTGTTGCGAATCATGTTTGGAGAAAAGTATGTCTTCGATAAGGAACTTTTCTCCATCCAGTTTAAACAGAGCAGCCTCGATACCGATGCCGAACGAGTGATGAGCGATGGCGAGAAAACCATCGTGGCCCTCTGCTTCTTCATTGCATCTACTTACGAGTTGCTTTCCTATGACGATGATGCCCAAAGGTTGTTCTTCGTCATCGATGACCCTATCTCTAGTCTCGACTATCATTTTGTCTATAGTGTTGCGCAATCCATTAAAAGCTTAGGTGGCTATTTCGGAATAGAGAGCAGCAACCTTCGTTTGCTGGTCATGACCCACAACAGCGCATTCTTCAACATGCTATGCCGCAACAATATCGTCAACGGCCGCTTCTTGATGCGCAACGGTACGATTGAAAAGGCTGATAAATCAGGAGTGGTTCATTACTTCGACCATCTGAAAGACATCAATGATGCACTCCATGATGGAGACATCTCTCATACCATAGGAAACTCTATTCGCCAGGTGCTAGAAGCGATTTGGCATTTCGACGCACCGAAAAAAAGCAATCTGTTCGAGTACCTGAACAGTTCCGACTGCTCCGAGCTTGATGGTTGCGAATTCATTTTTCTTCTTTGCAATGACCAGTCACATGGGGCTTCCGCTCTGGAATATGACCTTCCGGTAGATGAGGACGGGATCAAGAGGGCGTGCTCGGCAGTTCTTCAGTTAATCAATCGAAGATTTCCCGGCCAGCTGATTGCCGCTGGGATTGAAGTTGATAACATCCAGGGGATTGAATGACGGACAAAGCAGAAAAGAGAGATTATGAGGCCATGCCCTAGGCGGTCTCGCGAATCTTGAATTCGTACAGGAAGCACGTCTTCTCGGAGATGTACTTCCTCCGAGATAACGGGGGACGCAGGTACAAGGTGAGCAACGGTCGCCACATCGGAAAGTCGGGCTCCGCATTCTCGTACAGCTTCGAGATGGAGTCCGAGCTCTATCTCTCGGAGGACTCTCCCATCACCCTAATCTCAGGGGAGAAGAGCAGCAAGGGAACCGTCCTCGCATGCGAGGACTTCCAGATCCTGGTGAACCTGGACCAGGATCTGGGGGAGAAGCTGCCTTCCGGACACATCAGCGTCGAGCCTTGGAAGCTGCTGGAGTCTTTGGGTGGCAAAATCTCGAAGATGAGCGACGCAGACAAAGTGGCTCTAGCGCTCATGGCTGACGGGCCTCGCCTGCGGACGGACCTGCCGATTGAGGATGTTCCCACCGGTCAAGGGGCCGCAATGGCCCATGCGCTGAGCAACGACCCTGTGACGGTCATTTGGGGCCCGCCGGGAACGGGCAAGACTCATACCATGGCGGAGATCGCCATCTCGTTTCTGAAGCAGGGCAAGACTGTGCTCGCAGTCTCCCACAGCAACATCTCTGTCGACGGGGTGGCGTCGAAGGTCGCCGAGCTCATGCGCGCGAAGGGGATGCAGCGCGATTTGGAGAAGGGCAGTGTGCTGCGCTTCGGCTACGTTAGGGACGAGGCCCTAACCAACGATGAGGACGTTGTCTCCTACAACTTCGCCCTGAAGAGCGATCCCGCCCTGGCAAGGCGAATGAGGGGCCTCACCGCCGAGCGAGACAAGCTCAGGCGAGAGGGACTCATGTCCGACCGCCGTCGCGTCCAGGTCGAGGAGGAGATCAAGAAGCTCAAGAAGAAGGTCGTTGAGAAGGAGCGGGAAGCCGTGGCCAAAGCCCGGATGGTTGCTACTACCGTCTCACGGATATACGCCAACAAGCTCTTCGAGGGGCTGAAGTACGACGTGGTCATGTTCAATGAGGTCAGCATGGCCTACGTTCCGCAGGTCATCTGCGCCGCGATGTTTGCCAAGAAGAAGCTTGTCTGCGTGGGTGACTTCAGGCAGCTCCCTCCTATAGCCCAGGGGAGCAGCTCCAAGAAGGCTCTCTCAGCAGACATCTTCTGGTACCTGGGAATATGCGACAACGCGCAGGTTGCGCATTATCATACGTGGCTCGTCATGCTGGACGAGCAGAGGCGCATGCACCCCGATATCTCCGCATTCTCCAGCATGACGTTCTACAAGGGCCTGCTCAAGGACCATCCCAGCGTACTTGGGGCGCGGGATGCCATCGCTGCAAGGCCTCCACGCGCGGGAGAGGCCCTGAGCCTGGTGGATATCGGCGGCATGTTCAGCACCGCCGGGAGGAACAGCGACAACTCCAGGTTCAATATCCTAAGCGCCGCTGTCTCTTTCGCCATCGGAAGGGTGGTAGAGGGGAGCTCGGCCTGCAAGGTGGGGATCATCGCTCCCTATGCCGCCCAGGTCCGTCTCATCAGGGCGATGGTCCAGGACGTGCGCGCCCGGAAGACTGAGACGGGCATCTCCTGTGCAACAGTGCACCAGTTCCAAGGCTCTGAGAGGGACGTCATCGTGATGGACCTCGTGGAGAGCCGCCCGTCCGAAAAGCCCGGCATCCTCATGTCCAGCAACGAGAACGGCTCGGTCGACAGGCTGGTTAACGTCGGCGTCACGCGCGCCAGGGGGAAGCTTATCGCCGTTGCTGACAGATCCTTCTGGGCGCGATGCGCTGACGATAGAACTCCTTCTCCAAATTGGTCGATTATCTTGATGATTGGGACTACTCGGTAGGCGTGAAGGGAAATGAGCTGAGGAAGCTTCTCGAAGGGCTGGACTTCGGCGCCAACATGATGCTGGAGTTCAACCCGTTGAAGATCTCCGAGAGGCTGTTCATGGATATCGGACGGGCCTCGCAGAAGATCATCGTCTCCATTCCCGATGGGGAGCTCCTGAACCCCTATGCGGGCGACGTCTGTAAGGCGCTCAAGAGCGCCAAGGCGCGTGGCGTCGAGGTGCTGATGAAGTGCCTGAATTGGAAGGAGCTTCCTGAGGAATGGAAGGCCCTGGGGTGGCAGTCCGATGACGCGACATGTCCGCTCGTGATCGTTGACGGGAAGACGGCCTGGTACGGTGCTCCTCTTTCCAGGGGGAAGTTCGTCGGCAAGGGTGGCTTCGGAAAGGCAACCGTTTTCCAGTGCGCGTTCAGGATCACAGGCCCCCACACGGTTGAGATGATATCCTCCCTCGCTGACCTTGAGTCTCGAGTCATCGACGGCAGGAAGCAGTCCCTCAAGGATCGCCGCGGTCCCGCGCAGCAGGACTCGAAGGGAAAGGGAGTCGACGGACTCGCCTTGTACGTGAAGCAGCATGAGGAGTGTCCGAAATGCAAGAAGCCCATGACGTTGTCAAGGGGATGGAAGAGCGGCAAGTTCTTCCTGAAATGCAGCTCCTGCGGCGAGAGCACCCTCCTCACGAAGGAACTGGTGAACCACTACATCTGTGTAAGCCAGATCAAGTGCCCGCAGTGTGCGCGTTCGCTCAGGTCGGGGCTCACGGCGAGGGTCAGCAGATACGGACTGTGCATCACCTGCGACAGAGGGCATACGGTAAAGCCGGATCAGATTTAGATTCAAAACCTCAATGCGTGTTTGCCGCTGTATGAGATGCTGGGATCTCAATAGAGCCATGGCGGAATTGAAGCGAGATGGAATTGCCATCTGTGTTGGCGCTAGCCAAAAGCACGGGATCGCCTGAATATCGTCTTGCACTATCGACCTTGCATCTATACGTGCATGCTTGACCGTTGCCGCCCTCGTAGATGAGTCTTTCGAGCGCGTCCCCCAGGCAGATGGATGCAGTCATCCCTCTGCCTGGCCCGACTTCTTGGATCAGGATGTCGAAGTTCTCCAGACGGATGACGGCCGGAAGGCAATCGAGGGGGAACTCCTCGTAGGCGTCACGGGTAACGTACGCCTCGACGAAGTATTGACCCGTCAGAACCTTGTTTATGTCGAGAGCTTGCCCGTCCATGCCGAGTATCACGTTGTTTATGCGCGATTCTCCCATTTTCCCTCCGTCTCGTCCAAGGGGTCGTTGGCAGGATTCTAGGGGACTCGGACCTCAGTTGATGTCCCCACGAACGGACACCCTACCAACGCTCCATGTTTCAGATGTCTTCGTTCTCCGCATCGACCTCCGCAACCGCGTCTTCTGTCGGGGCAAGCCCGGCAAAGAATTTCGAAAGCAGCTCGATGGACTGTTCCGCGGAGGCGCTCAATTCGCCTCCTGCGCGGATTCTGAGCAGTTGCTGGTAGATTTCCGCCATCGTGTCTTTCAGAGCCTTGTAGACCCTCGTAGAGGGCCTCACGACTATCTCGTGGTCCATCAACTTGGCTAAGATGAAATCCTGCTTGTCCATCCCGCTCAACTTGGCCAAATTGGTGATCCGCTCGTATTCCTCCGGACTCACCCTGAAGGCCATGGTCTTCGATCTCTTGCCCGCTGAGGATGGCTCTGGCCTTTCAATCGATGCGTCTGCCGAGAAGGCATCCAAGACAACCCAGATGCTCAAGGCCTGGGCTGCGAAGCGAAACGAGCTGGAATCCGGAGAGATCACACCGGAGGAATACGCCGACTGGAAGGCCAAATTCTAGGAGTAAATATTTACTGAAACGCGAGCAGGTGGCTTAACCCCCACAATTGGGAGTAAAACACCTGCTTTTCTTATGTCCGAACCCCACCATTCGAAGCGTGCTGAAGCCGTTGGAATCGTTTGGGGGAGTAAATTTTTACTCCCCATTGTTGACCTGCGGCTTTGCTGAAAAGCCACCATGTTTCATCCCGTTGAGTTTCAGTTGAGTTTTGGGGCGCATTTTGATCGGCTGGGACAGGCAACTGGGACAATTTACTCCCCCAACAAACCTTTTACTCCCCGTCCGTGGGGTACCGCCGCGTCCGCCCTGTACGTCAATTGGGAGTAAATCTGCATAAAACAGCAGGTCAAAAGGGAAAAAACACCCCCGATTTCAGGTGAAAATCGGGGGTATCTCGCTCAATTTATTCCCCAAAGTTGCTGGGGGCTTTGCATTTCTCCCGTACGCTGCGACACTCTGCGATACTCAGCGGACGGAAAAATGACGCTTCAAAATAACCCTTCGGCTATTCCCACTCAATCGTTGCAGGGGGCTTACTCGTAATGTCGTAGCACACACGGTTAGCGCCGGGAACCTCAGCAACAATGCGGCTGGAAATCTTAGCCAGAACATCGTAGGGGAGCTTTGCCCAGTCAGCAGTCATTGCGTCGCTCGACTCTACCGCACGTAAAATGATGGGGCGTTGATAGGTGCGTTCATCACCCATAACACCAACACTCTTAATGTCAGGCAATACAGCAAAGTACTGCCAACAAGAATGCTCAGAATTGCGCTCACCCGTTTCTTCGTACAGGCGCTGATTGTACGCATCCAGCTCTTCGCGAACGATAGCATCAGCGTTCTTTAAAATCTCAAGCTTCTCAGGGCTTACTGCACCAATAATGCGAATTGCTAAGCCAGGTCCTGGGAAAGGCTGACGGTGAACAATGTGATCAGGCAAGCCAAGCGCAGTACCTAATGCGCGAACCTCATCCTTAAAGAAGTGATCCAAAGGCTCAATCAAATCAAAGTGAACGCCTTCTGGGAAGGGGATCAAATTATGATGGCTCTTAATGGTAGAAGCCTTGCCGCCTGTCTTGCGCGCACCGCTCTCGATGATGTCGGGATAAATAGTGCCCTGAGCCAAGAATTTCACGCCATCCAAATCCTGCGCAACGCTAAAGAACTCTTCCCAGAACTGGGTACCAATAATCTTGCGCTTCTGTTCAGGATCAGTAACGCCATCAAGCAGCTTTGCATAGCGCTCTTCAGCGTGTACGTGAATAAAGTCAACGTCAAACTGCTTGGTGAATACCTCTTCAACCTCTTCAGGCTCGTTCTTGCGAAGCAAGCCGTGGTTTACGAACACGCAAACCAACTGTTTGCCAATTGCCTTGGAGCACAGGGCTGCAACAACCGAAGAATCAACGCCACCAGAAAGACCAAGGATTACGCGGTTATCACCAACCTGTTCGCGAATTGCAGCAATGGAGTCTTCAATAATGGAATCCATGGTCCAGCTTGGCTCTAAACCACAGATGTTGAACAGGAAGTTGGAAAGCATCTGATTGCCGTATTCGGTGTGCTTAACTTCAGGATGGAACTGAGTTGCGTAGAGTTTGCGCTCGGCACATTCCATGGAAGCTACAGGGCATACATCGGTAGTAGAAGTTACTACGAAACCTTCAGGAACTTCGCTTACGGCATCGCGATGGCTCATCCACACCGTTTGCTCTGCTGGAGTATCGCCAAGCAGAGCGGAAGCGCCCGCGCCGTTTGCTGTATCGCAACGTGTTAGTGGGGCAGGGCCGTATTCGCCTTTTTCGGTGTGACCAACCGTGCCGCCAAGCGTGGTTGCCATAATCTGCTGGCCATAGCAAAAGCCCAGCACGGGAACGCCTAGTTCAAACACGCCAGGATCAACAGAAGGAGCATCTTCGGCGTACACGCTTGCAGGCCCACCGCTCAAAATAAGAGCTGCAGGTTTTTTAGCAGCAATTTCATCAGCAGGAGTATCGCAAGAAACAATTTCCGAATACACCTTCAAATCGCGAACACGACGAGCAATAAGCTGGCCATACTGTGCGCCAAAATCCAAAACCAAAACAGTTTCGGTGGCGTTGTTTGTGGCGCTGGTAGCTGAAGTAGTCAAATGAAGCTCCTTCGATAGCGGTTAATACATGATCAACATGGAAGGCTAACTTTATATAAAAGAGTGCAAATCACTCTTACTTGCTGTGTCAGCCCTGCATGCATATAACAAAGTTCACATGGCTATCTTACACGAAACTCACGTCCTGTTACGCTTCTTGTGTGTTTGTTCTAATAAATATGCGTCTCGTGTTGGCGTGGCGTTGGATTGCGTTGGGTCAATGAGCCTTTTAGTGCTCGTCGATTTATTCAGTGTTAGATTAAGTGGTTTTATTCTTGTCTGGCGTTAGATTCGTATGCCATTCTAGTTTGCTATGTGCTGGATTGCGTTGGATGGATATAACTTTCGCATGCACTATAGATGAGTTTCGTATTTAGAAAATATGCCACTGACGTGCAATAATTGCCGCTGGGCACTGCTGAGGTTGTTGTTTGGTACAGAAAAGTTGTTACTTATGCCAAATCGTCTATCAAAACACCAGGTCAAATTATAGTTAAGCCACACCCCATTCACTTTCCGTATGTCTTTGCCGCCCTCGCGGAAGGACGAAAAATGAATACCTATCTCGTTCGTAATCCTCAGCCGAAAGAGATTATTCCTGCGGGATTGCAAAGTAGCATCATCGAGCGCAAAAGATTGCTGACGCAGATGATGTCTTCTAGAAATTCAGTACGGATTCTTTGCGCGCCAGCGTTGTTTGGTAAAAGTGTTTTGGCGCTTCAGTACGCAAAGATTGTGTTTGCTGCGCAAAGTACTATCTGGGTAGATGCACATGATCCACGTTTTCTTCGTGATCTTGATTCGGGAGTAATGCTCCAATCGTTGTTTTCGGTTGTGGAGGATGGTCCTGCATGTGAGCTTGTTATATTTGATGATGTTCCTCATCTTTCAATAGAGCGCCAAGATCTATTTGGACGCTTATTGGTTTCACTGCGTTCTCTAGGATATGAAACGGTTATCACAACAAGGTGTTCTTCGCTTTTCGAGGAATCCTGCAAAGCTGATTTGGGCAGTACCGAACTAACATTTACTACAATTTCGGCTCAAGATTTAATGCTTAGTGCTAAAGAACTCGCACGCGTTTTTCCTCATGATAATTATTCTATGATGGGGTGGGTACAGCCAGTAATTGTGTGTGATAAGACAAATGGGCACGCTCGCATGTTTGAATATCTTCAATGTATGGATATTCATTGTGTCGAAGATGCGCTTTTGGTAACGGCACTTATATTTTCCGAAGGAAAGCAGCTGCTTTTCAGTCATTTTATTGAAGGATTTGCAGCAATTAACTTGATGGAATTTGTAAAACAATATCCTCTTGCAGGACTTCGAAGTAGAGGATTTGCTGCGTTTGAATTATCTGCCAAAGAACGGTTTTCTCTTTTGTGGGCACATGAAAAAGAATTGACCGAATATAGCTTATATCCAACGGAAGCAGAATACATCAATGCGCTGCTCGACATCCTTTTGAAAGCGCATGATTACGAGGTTATTCGGCTTGTTCTTAAGTTCTGCTTGGAAGAAACCGAGCGCAAGGCATTTTACGAACGCAGTGGCATAGAGGAAGAAGCTATAGCTCAGGCGGTTGAAGTAAAAAATTCAAGCAGACCAAGGTATAACGATCGCCGTAAGAAAAACCATGCTGAGCACAATAGAGACGATCATCTTTATAGAGATGAAATGGTCGGCAATCTTAGTAACAATTTCGGTGGACGAGAATCAACTAGCAATTTGAGCTGGGGTGATAGGCGTGGTTATCTAAAAAGGGTCGATCTTTTGGATGTGAATATACGTACAAGTTCAAGGGAACCCAAAACTGATATAGCGAGTCTACAACTTAGCGAAACAAAATCTCTTGAGGTTACTACCGTAGAAATCAAACCTACGGAACCAGGTCATGGAGAATATCTTGTTCGACGAGATAAGCCCCTTGCTGCGCTTAACCAGTCTCTAAATGCTCCTGAAGATTCAGTTGAATCGCTCGATCTTTTATCGCCTTCTTGTGGTGTGTTTTTGGAAAGTGAAGAAGGCAAAACATCAAATAAAACAACGAATCACAACAGCGAAAGACGGAGGTGTTATAAGAAAGAAAACAACAAACAAGATGCCCATGAGCTTAATCATGGCGAGCTGAATCACGGGAATGTAAACGAAACGAACAATGGCGTGCTGAACGGCAACGAGTCGGACAACAATAACAATGGCGTGAATGCTGATAGACAACTGAATGAACAACAAATAGTTGGTAAAGATAGGGAAAGTGCAGTTGTCAGTGGTGCAGCAATCAGTGATGCGGTAATTAGCAGTACGGATGTTGGCGGGGTAGAAGTTGGCAGTATGGTTGGTGGCAGGGCAGAGGTTAACAGCACGGTTGTTGATCGAGCAGACGTTAGTAGGGCAGAGGTTGGTAGTGCGAATGTCACTTCTCAAACGTCCGACAATTTACCAACATTCCAAACGCAGCAAACCACACAAAGCACGCACACTGTTCCATCTACTAAGCGCGATTTGTCGTATTTGGGTTTGCAAAACCTCAACCAATTTAATACTGTGGTCGACTCCGACCGACTCGTAATCAACTTATTTGGAAAGTTCGAAGTTCGCCGTGGTGGAAAAGTTGTTCCAGAAAAAGGAGAAATTCGAAAACTTGCCAAGGTAATGATTGGTCTTTTGGTGGTGAACTACCAAAAGGATCTACCGCGCGCTTGGATGGAACAGCGGGTGTGGCCTGGTTCAATATCGTCAAGTGTTAGTTCAAATTTCTACAATCTGTGGTCTTATGTTAAGAAAGCTCTAAGCAAAAACGAAGAAGAACAGATTCGCCTGGGTAGAACGCGCGATTCGGTTTCTCTTCGGGAACTCAATTTTGAAAGTGACGTTATAAAAGTAGACCTGCTCTGCAATGAATTCAGCGTGGCACACGATCCTGAAGATTGTGCGCGCATATTAAGTCAGCTTGAATTGATCTATCAAGGACCACTTCTGCCCGGCTTAGATAATGCGCAGGTGGAGGCGTACCGTAATCGATTCCAAAACAAAGTATTGGACGTGCTGGTTGAAGGAACACGCATCATTTTCAACAAGGGTAATAAGTATGTCGCCCTTCACTTTGCGGCGTATTCGTTTAGTTTGGATATCACGCGTGAAGACGTGTGCTACACCTACATGTTTATTCAGCGACAACTGGGTCATTATTCGGGTGCTATCGATACCTATCTGGAATGCCGTAGTGCCCTTGTGGAAGAATACGGAATCGATGCGCCTCGCAGATTAGATGATCTCTACGATGAAATCATCGAAGAAATTTCGCGCTAGTTTTGCGCTCGTTGCGCTACTCGTTAATGCACTGATTTTGCGTCGGTTGCTTTTAAACGCTTCACTTGTTGACACGCTCAATTTCGCGCTAGTTTTAAACGTTAAGAGAATTTAACGTGAAAAAGCCTTGTGAGTCTGTTTGTTGAAGTCCTATTGCAGGTATGCCTGTGCTAGAGTGAAACAGTTACACGAGAAAGTGAGATCATGGGACTTTTTTCTAAGCTTTTAAGTGTGGGCGAAGATAGACCACTCAAAAAATACTTGAAGGTTGTTGAATCAATCAACGATTTAGAACCTCGCATGCAGGCTTACTCAGACGAAGAGCTTGCTCATCTAACCGTAGAATTCCGTGAACGCCTTGATGCGGGCGAAGACTTGGACGATTTGCTTCCTGAAGCTTTCGCGGCTGTTCGTGAAGCAAGCGTTCGAACCATTGGGCTTCGTCACTTCGATGTTCAGCTTGTTGGCGGTATGGCGTTGCATGACGGCAAAATTGCCGAAATGAAAACTGGTGAAGGTAAAACGCTGGTATCTACCTTGGCGGGTTATCTGAATGCACTTCCTGGAAATAACGTACATATTGTTACCGTTAATGACTATTTGGCTGCACGTGACTCCGAATGGATGGGGCAGATTTACCGTTTCTTAGGCATGAAGGTAGGCCTTATTCAAAATGGTATGGATCCTGCAAAGAAGATTCCTGCCTACCAGGCTGATGTTACTTATGGTACTAACTCAGAATTCGGCTTCGACTATTTGCGCGACAACATGGTTTCGCGTGCAAGCAAACGCGTACAGCGCGGCCATTCCTTTGCGGTTGTAGACGAGGTCGACTCCATCCTTATCGATGAAGCGCGAACCCCTCTTATTATTTCTGGTGCGGGTTCTCAGGCGGCGGATATTTATAAGAAGTTTGCTGCTATCATGCCTTCCCTTAAGCGCGATGTCGATTTTGAGATGGATGAAGCGAAAAAGACCATCTATGCAACTGAAATTGGTCTTGAAAAGGTTGAATTCCAGCTGGGAATTGAAGATTTGTATGCTGATCCAACTGGTCAGTTACCAAATCATTTGCAGCAGGCTCTTCGCGCTCAATTCCTGTTCCATCGTGATGTTGACTACGTGGTAACCAATGGCGAAGTTAAAATCGTCGATGAATTTACGGGCCGTATCATGGAAGGCCGTCGTTATTCTGAAGGTCTGCATCAGGCACTGGAAGCCAAAGAACATGTGTTGGTTCGTCAAGAAAACCAAACGTTGGCAACCATTACTTTGCAGAACTACTTCCGTCTCTACGACAAGCTTTCAGGTATGACGGGTACCGCAATGACGGAAGATGCGGAATTCCGCCAGATTTACAATCTTCCTGTTATGGCTATTCCGCCTAATAAGCCTGTTGTTCGTGAAGATTTAAACGACCTTATTTATCGCACAATTGATGCGAAGTTTAATGCGGTAGCAGACGATATTGCAGAACGCCACCATGCAGGACAGCCTTGCTTGGTAGGTACCGTATCCATTGAAAGCTCCGAGCGCCTTAGCCGTTTGCTTTCCAAGCGTGGCATTAAGCATGAGGTATTAAACGCTAAGAATCACGAACGAGAAGCGGCAATTGTTGCTCAGGCTGGCCGTACGGGCGCAGTTACCATTGCAACGAACATGGCTGGTCGTGGTACGGACATTTTGCTTGGCGGTAATGCCGATATCATGGCGCAAACCTTCTTGGCAGAACAACTTGGCGATGAAGTAGACGAAGCAACACCTGAACAGATTCAGGAAGCTAAAGATAGGGCGGAGTCCATTACCAAACGCGAAAGTGTTGAAGTGCGCAACGCGGGTGGTTTGTGCGTAATTGGCACCGAGCGCCATGAGTCACGCCGTATCGATAACCAGCTTCGTGGTCGTTCTGGTCGTCAGGGAGACCCTGGTATCACGCAGTTCTATCTTTCACTCGAAGACGATCTTATGCGTCTCTTTGGTGGATCACGTATGGACTCCATTGGTCGCATGATGGAAAAGACCGATCTTCCTGAAGATATGCCTATTCAGGCTTCCATGGTTTCAAAGGCTATCGAAACAGCACAGCGCCAAGTAGAAGCAGTTAACTTCTCAGCTCGTAAGCATGTTCTTGAATACGACGACGTAATGAATTTGCAGCGCAAGGCAATCTACGAAGAGCGTAATGCAATTCTTGATGGCAAGGACTTAACCGAGCGCATGCCTACCATTATTGAAGATGTGGTAGAAAATGCCGTTCTGGAATACTGTGCTCCAAAGCAGGCAAGTGACGACTGGGATACCGAATCGCTTGATCAATGGTTGCTTCAGATGACTGATCGTCCTGAAATTACCGTTGATTCCATTGATCATGACGATGACGTGAATGCCCTTATCGATGGTCTTGTTGAATCCATTACGGATATGTATCAATCACGTGCTGAAATGATTGGCGAGCCATTTTCCGATATTGCATCACAGGTAATGCTTCGCTTTATCGACACGCGTTGGATGGCGCACTTGCAGGAAATGGACTACTTAAAGGCATCCATCGGTCTGCGTGCTTATGGCCAGCGTGATCCTCTGACGGAATATCGCGAAGAGGCGCATCGTGCGTTCGCTGCCTTGACTGATTCAATTTACGAGGATTTCTTGCGCTTCTTACTGCGTGCTCCTATTGCGGTTCAGGTAACACCAGCAGAAGAGGAAAAGAATCCTCTCGATGGAAAGGTTACGTATTCAAACCCTGAAGAAACTCTTAATGAATCAACTACGAGCGCGCAGCGCATAAAGACGGCTCAAGCACAGGCGCAAGGTGTTCCGCAAACCTCTAAGCCTGCACCAGAACAGCCAAAACCTCACACTGTTCAGAAGGATAAAGACGATCCTTACGCCAATGTAGGTCGCAACGATCCTTGTCCCTGTGGTTCTGGCAAGAAGTTCAAGAAATGCCACGGAGCTAATCGCTGACCACAATAGACGCTTAAGGCATGTGGGTTAAACCGTTCGTAGAGATGCAAATACTTCACTTCAAGAAATACTTTGCATAACTCAAAATAGACTGCGAACAACGACGCAATCCTTACAATGCCTTAAGCGTTTTTCTTTGGGTTGGTATTGGTTTTGAGAGGATTTATTCGGCAATGATGACACTTGAAGAAGCACGAAAGCGCGTAGAAGATGCTCGTGCCTACCTTCACATCGATGATCATATTCAGGAATTGGCAGAACTCGATAAGCAAATTGCTTCTCCTGATTTTTGGAATAATACAGAAACGGCACAGCATGTTTCAAAACAAGCTTCCGATTTGCGCGATTTAATTGATCGCTACCATGCTGCTTGTCAGCTGTTGGAAGATATTCAAACTGCGCAAGAACTTGCAGAAGAAGATCCCGAATTTGCTCAGGAACTTGAGCAGGATTTAGCAAGTCTTGAAACAACCTTGGATAACTTTGAAGTCGAATCCTGGTTTAGTGGACGCTATGATTCTGCGGACGCTATTGTTTCCATTCATCCGGGTAGTGGTGGTTTGGAGGCTCAGGACTGGACCGAAATGCTCTACCGCATGTATACCCGCTATGCCGATCGCAAAGACTGGAAAGTGCGTGTGTTAGACCTTACTCCTGGTGAAGGTATTGGTCTTGATCATGTTAGCTTCCAGGTGGAAGGGCGCAATGCATATGGCATGTTGCGCAGCGAAGCGGGAGTTCATCGTCTTGTTCGCATTTCACCAACTGACGAAAAGAAGCGCCGTCATACCACCTTTGCCGCGGTTGAAGTGGTGCCTGTTCTTCCCGAAGACGACATTACGATCGAAATTGATCCTAATGATGTTCGCGTGGATGTATATCGCTCGAGTGGTCCTGGTGGACAAAGCGTAAACACTACCGACTCTGCGGTACGTCTTACTCATATCCCCACAGGCATTGTGGTTACCTGTCAAAACGAAAAATCCCAGTTGCAAAACAAGGAAGCAGCATTCCGTGTTTTGCGCGGCAAGTTGTATGAGTTAGAAGAACAGAAGCGCGAAGCAGAATTATCTGAACTTAAAGGCGAAAAGATGGATAATTCTTTTGGCAGCCAAATTCGCAACTACGTTTTATATCCGTATCGACTGATTAAGGACACCCGTAGTAATATCGAAAGCGGCAATGTTGATGCTGCACTAGACGGTGATATTGATGAATTTGTTATTGGATATCATCGTTGGAAAGCGTCATTATAGAAAAAACAAGTAAGCTTACCAAGGTGCTCATTTTGGTGGGCATCTTGTTAAGGATAAAAGCCTAGCCCTCGATCGAAAGGAAGCCATGAATTCCCTTATAGCTAAGGAAAAGGCTTGCGCAATTCGCACCGACATTATTGAGATGCTTCATGAGGCGGGAAGCGGTCATCCTGGTGGATCTCTTTCATGCACAGATATTATGTCTGCGCTCTATTTTGGTGGTGTTTTGAACCACGATCCTAAAGATCCTAAAAATGACGCACGCGATCGTTTTATTTTGGGAAAAGGTCACGCTGCTCCTGCGCTGTATGCCACCCTTGCTGAAGCTGGATATTTCCCTGTAGAGGAATTAAAGACGCTTCGTAAGTTGGGAACTCGTTTGCAGGGTCACCCTGATTCAAATCTTTTGCCCTGTGTTGAGGTTTCCACGGGCTCTCTTGGTCAAGGTCTTTCTATTGGTGCGGGCCTTGCTGCTGGTTTGAAGCTTGATGAAAATCAAAGCCGTGTCTTTGTTTTGATGGGCGATGGCGAATGCCAAGAAGGTCAAGTTTGGGAAGCTGCTACCTTTGCTGCTTTTAAGAATCTTGGCAACTTGATTGCTATTGTTGATATTAATGGCTTGCAGATCGATGGCCGTGTTGAAACGGTTTGCGCTTCAGGTAATTTGAAAGATAAATTCGCTGCTTTTGGTTGGGAAACCTATGAGGTAGACGGTCATGACATGAATGCCTTGATTGAACTTTTCTCTACCCTTAAGGCATCTGAAACCGACCAACCTAAATTGGTTATTGCCTATACCATAAAGGGTAAGGGTGTTTCCTTCATGGAAGACCAAGCTGGTTGGCATGGTAAGGCACCTAACGATGAAGAAACCAAGATCGCTTTGGCTGAATTAGAAGAACAACGCGCTCGTTTGAATGGAGTGAAGTAACGTGGTTAAGCTTGCTAGTCCTGAACAGGCACAAGAAAAGAAGGCAACACGCGCTGCTTATGGCGTTACGTTAGCTCAACTTGCTGAAGAAGGCATGAAGGTTGTCGCTGTTGATGCCGACTTAACAGGGTCAACTACGACGAAAAAGTTTGCTCAGGCTCGTCCTGAGAACGAAGAGCGCCTGTTTAATGTTGGTATCGCTGAACAGAACATGGTTGGTGTTGCAGCTGGTCTTTCTTTGGCTGGAAATGTTGCGTTTACTGGTTCGTTTGCGGTATTTGGTACGGGTCGTGCCTATGATCAAATTCGCAATACTGTTTGCTATTCGAACTTAAACGTAAAGATTGCACCAACGCATGCAGGTATTTCTGTTGGTCCCGATGGCGGTTCTCATCAGATGCTTGAAGATATTTCTCTTATGCGTGGACTTCCCAATATGCGTGTTTTGGTTCCTGCAGACTATTCAGCATGCTGCGCTGCTATTCGTCTTGCAGCTCATACGCCAGGTCCCGTATACATTCGAATGGGTCGCGCAAGCGTTCCTGCGGTATATGCGCCTGATGTTGAATTGGAAATGGGTAAAGCCTATGTTCTGCGTGAAGGCAGCGATGTAACCATCATTGCATGTGGCGTAGAAATTGACCAGGCAATGAAAGCAGCAGATATGCTTGCTCAGCAGGGAATTTCGGCAGAAGTAATTGATGCTTTCTGCGTAAAGCCACTCGATGCGCAGACTATTCTTGCTTCGCTTGAGAAAACAGGATGCGGCGTTGTTGCTGAAGAGCATTCTGTGTATGGCGGGTTATGCTCTGCAGTAAGTGAAGTGGTAGCGGAAAACCATCCTTATCCTTTGCAATTTGTTGGTATGCGCGATCGTTTTGGCAAGTCAGGAGAGTTTGAAGAATTGCTTCGCTACTTTGAGCTTGACGCTGAAGCGATTGTACAAGCTGTGGAGAAGGTACGTAGTCGCGCCTAGTACTGATATACTTTCTACGTCTCACAGAATTGGTAACACATGAACGGAGCACACTGTGACGAATGATTTTAACGGGGGTGGCATGGGTAAACATGCTCAACAACCTCCCATTAACCAGGTTGCTTCTCAGCTTTCTGAGTCGCTGCCTGTGGTAAATGTGGAGGATACCGTACCCCAATACACGGGTAATCCCGTAATTACGTTTGAACATGTATCCAAGGTATATGAAGCTCAGCCAAATAAACCGGCACTCGATGATGTTTCGCTTCATATTTATCCTGGTGAATTCGTGTTCTTGGTTGGTCATTCCGGTTCGGGTAAATCAACCTTCATCAATCTTATTATTCGCCAAATCAAACCTTCTTCAGGCAAGATTTATATCGCGGATGAAGATTTGACCACTATGCGTAACTGGCGCGTACCTTACTTAAGGCGCAACATTGGCTGCGTATTCCAGGACTTTAAGCTCTTGCCTAATAAGACGGTCTTTGAAAACGTAGCATTTGCTCTTGAAGTAATTGGTAAGTCTCGCCATGTTATCCGCACTCAGGTTCCTGAGGTATTACGTCTTGTTGGTTTGCAGGACAAGTTAAACAAGCGTCCTGATCAGCTCTCTGGTGGCGAACAGCAGCGCGTATCTATTGCTCGCGCTATTGTAAATCGTCCTCCTTTGCTGGTATGCGACGAACCAACTGGTAACCTTGACCCTCAGAATTCTCGCGGCATTATGGACCTGCTCGAGCGCATTAATCGTACGGGTACTACGGTTCTTGTTGCAACGCATGACCGCGAAATGGTTGATAACATGCGTCGTCGAGTTATCGCGCTTGATCGCGGTGTGCTGACACGCGACCAGGATAGGGGGGTGTACGGCTTCGATGTCTAGTCTGTTTTACTTTTTCCGTGAATCCCTTACTGGTTTCACGCGTAATTTATCTACGACGCTTGGTTCTATCATTACGATCTTCTTGTCGTTGCTCATTATTGGCGTCTTCTGCATTGGTGGCATGGTTGTCAATAATGTTGTTGCGTCAGTAGAAAACCAGGTATCTATTACTGCATTCGTTTCTGACGATGCATCTCAAGAAGATGTACAAAAGGTAATGGATCAAATTCAGGGTTATGAGGGAGTGCAGAGCGTTTCCTTTACTGACAAGGATCAGGCACTTGAAAACTTCCGTCATTCCACTTCAAACCCTGAAATCGTTGATCAGTTAGATGGACAGAATCCTCTTCCTGCTTCCATCGATGTTGAGCTTGCCGAAGCACAAAGCGTTACTGATATTGCTAACCAGATTGTTGCAAATCAGGATTTCGTAGCAGTTTGCGACAACCCTGATGATCCTTCTGATTCGCTGAACTATGGTCAGAAGACAGTAGATAAGCTCTTCTCGCTCACCAACGCAATTCGTGTTGCAGGTGTTGCTCTGATCGCTTTGCTTATCGTTATTGCCTTCATCTTTATTAACAACACCATTCGTTTGGCAATTCTTGCACGTCGTCGTGAAATTGCCATCATGCGTTTGGTAGGCGCGTCTAACGGCTTTATCCGCGGCCCATTCTTGGCTGAAGGTGCGCTTCACGCAATTATTGGTTCGCTTTTAGCTATCTTGATCTTGGAAATTGCGCGTAACTTTGTTCTGCCGCAAATTTCAACCGCGTTGCCATGGTTGCCACTGTCGGTTGATTTCTCAATGTTCTTGGTAATCTATGTGGCATTGATTATTGCGGGCTTGGTAATTGGTCTTCTTGGTTCTGCATTCGCAATGCGTCGCTACTTGAAGGTATAATTACTACAGTCTGGTAAGGAAGTAGAATCGAAGGAATCGTTGGATACGTTTAAACAAACGGCTAAAGCGGCTTCTAAGAATAAGCACAATGCAAGCATCGTGAAAATTCTCGGTGCTTGCATTTTCGTATGCCTTGTTTTCTGTGCTGGCTTTTTAGTTCGTGGCAATACAGAACTTCTTTCTGCGATGGGGCTTGCTTCATTCGATGTTGACTCGGAAGTAAATCCTGGCATGACCGTATCTGGTGATACGTATAATTCCCTGTCTGCTCGTGTGGCAGAAATTGATGGCGTATTAACGCAGTACGGCATGGAAGAATACGATTTGAATCAAACTACCGATAAGGTAATTGAGGCGTTTCTTGGATCCATCACCAACGATCCTTATCTGCGCTATTACGACGAACAGAGCTATCAGGCCTATCTTTCTACGACGAAAAACCCTGAAGCGGGTATTGGCGTGCTCTTCGGAGAATCCGACGGGGAATGCTTCGTAGCTGATGTTTTTGAATCTTCTCCCGCTGCTGCAGCAGGAGTTCAGGTGGGGGATCATGTAGTATCCATCGATGGTGTGTCGAAAGATAAGTGGAGCGCGCCTGATGTTTTGAATGCGCTTTCTCGTGATGAAGGCGAATCGGTTTTCATCATTTGGAAACATCCTTCAAATAATCCAGGCGAAGAAGATTCCACCTACAGTACTTCATTGACGTTTACCAGCGATACTGAAGATAACGTCACCTATACAGTACGAGATTCTGTGGCGATCATAAAACTGTCTCAAATCACTTCAGATTCTGCCTCGTTAGTTCGTAATGCTATTACCGAGGCTACGGACAATGGTGCACATGCCTTTGTTCTTGATTTGCGTGATGTTCCTGGTGGTTATTTGACTCAGGCAGTAGATATTTCCTCTCTGTTTATTCAAAGTGGCGAAGTAGTACAAATCGAAACCGTTGAAGGTGTTACTACGCGCAGTGCTGATGGTGCCAATATAACGAATGCTCCCTTAGTGGTGTTAGTTAACGGAAGAACTTCGGGTTGTGCTGAAGTTTTAGCAGCGGCTCTTCAGGAAACGGGAAGAGCCAGCGTTGTAGGCACTACGACGCTGGGCAAGGGTAGTGTTCAAATAATGGAGCCGTTATCCTTCGGTGGTGCGGTTCGCTATACCGCTGCATATTATTTAACTCCTAACGGTAGGCAAATTGATGGCAATGGCGTTTCTCCCGACGTGGAGGCGAATAATGCAGATACGCAAGTTGATGTTGCTGTCGATGTGGCTCGCTCTCTGGTGAATTAAGGATGGTTAGGCAATGGCACGACGTAGTTCAAAAGCTCGTCGCCGACCAAAGGCTCGCCCCCAAGGTGTCCTTGAATTAAACGCGCAAGGCTTTGGTTTTGTGAAAACCGCTGAAGGGGAGTTTTTCATTCCTGCTTCAAAGGTTAATGGAGCCTTTCCTGGCGATTTGGTGGAAGTTTCAAGGCTTTCGTCTTCGGATTCACGTACTTCTCATAACACGCCTGCGCGTCGTCCTACTGCTCGCGTTACGAAGGTACTCATGCGTAGTCGTGATACCTTTATTGGTCGTTACGAAATAGCGGAACCGTTTGGTATTGTAGTCCCAGAAGATCCTGCTATTCCGTATGATATCTTTACTTTGCGGCGTGACGCTCCTCAGGTTCAGGAGGGCGATGTTGTTGAGGTGCAAATTCTAGAATTCCCTACGCGCTCATCCGCTGCTACGGGCAGGATTGTGCGGGTGTTAGGTTCAGAAGATGATGTAGATATCGCAATTGATCTGATCATTGCAGAACATCAATTTGAAACAGAGTTTTCTGAAGCAGCACTAGCAGAAGCACAGCAAGCAAAGCTTGATACCGATGAGGCTCTTGTTCAGGGTTATCGTGATATAACGCAAGAATTTATTTTTACCATCGATCCTGTGGATGCACGCGATTTTGACGATGCGGTTTCGCTTGAACGCGAAGGAGAAAACTATCGTCTTGGCGTGCATATTGCTGATGTTTCCCGATTCGTTTCGTTTGGCACGTCGCTTGATTTAGATGCGCGCCGTCGCGCAACTTCAGTGTATCTGGTAGATCGGGTTATTCCTATGTTGCCCGAGCAGCTAAGCAATAACTTGTGCTCTTTGGTCCCTGCCCAAAATCGCTGTACGGTTAGTGTGGAAGCGCTTATTTCCCCTCAAGGAAAAGTTCTCTCCTATGAAGTATTTCCTTCGGTTATTAAGTCTTCTGCGCGCCTTTCTTATGATCAGGCTCAAGCTTTATTGGATGGCCATAAAAAGAATGCTTCTCTTGAAGATATTCATCAGGCAATGAAGGTTTGCGAGGTTCCTCACGGCTCCATTCCTTTGTCTCTCCAAACAATAGAAAAGCTTGAATCGCGCATCGTTTCACTTGATGTACTTGCAAAAGTGTTGTTTGAAAGAAGGAAAAAAGACGGCTGCATGGATTTTGATAGGGTTGAAGCGAAAGTTCGCCTTGATGATAATCATCGTCCTGTTGAAATTTGTTATCGTCGAAAAACCGATGCAACTGAATTGATCGAAGAAGCGATGATTCTTGCTAATCATTTGGTGGCAGAATGGCTTTTGGGTAAAAACTTACCCTGCGTATTTCGTGTACATGATGTGCCCGATGCAGAAGCATTGCGCTCATTATATGGGGTCTTAAGGGAATTTCCTTTGTTTAAGGATATTGATAAACGTTTGTTCTGCGATGGAAACCCACAAACGCTGCAAGAGATATTGCACAGGGTAGAGGGCCATCCGTTACAGGAACTGGTTAATACGCTGCTTTTGCGTGCCATGAAACGTGCAGTGTATCGTGCAGATCAAGACCCCCATTATGGACTAGCGCTTGATACCTATTGTCATTTCACATCTCCCATTAGGCGTTATCCCGACCTTTTGGTTCATCGTATGATCAAAGAAGGGTATTTTGGCAGAAGCGAGTCGTTTGAAGCGCAAAAGAACGCACTTCCTTGGATGGCAGAGCATTCTTCTGAAATGGAGCGAAAAGCTGAAAAGGCAGCACGACAATCTCAGCTGGTAAAGATTGTTGAGTATATGGAAGCGTATATTGGCTCTACGTTTGATGGCGTTATTTCTCAGGTTTCCACTTTCGGTGTTACCGTTCGTCTGGAAAATACGGCATTGGGCACCGTTCCGATAGAGGAATTAGGTGATGAGTATTTCTCCTTCGATCCTGCGCGCCATTTATTAAGTGGGGTATCTACGGGTAGGGTGTATCGTTTAGGGCAGCGCTTGCGCGTTGTTTTGGTGGCGGCGTATCCACGTGGTCGTCGTTTGGCGTTTAAGCTTGCTCCCGAAGAGCGTCACGATTCAAGACTTTCGTACGCAACTGATCGCTGGATATAATAAAGAAGAAAATGAAGATAAGAGGTACACATGACAAAAGTAGATAAAGAGTATTTAAAACAACTGGTCGAAACCCCTTCGGTAACGGGTAGCGAAACGAAAGTGGCTACGTTGGTTCGTGAGCGTTTGGCGGATACTGCCGATGTCATAGAAACCAACGTTATGGGTTCGGTCCATGCGCGTCTGTGTGGAAAGTCAGAAGCTCCTTCGGTCATGATTGCAGCGCATATGGATGAAGTTGGCCTCATGGTTACTCATATTAGCGATCAAGGTTTTCTGAATGTAGCTGCAGTAGGAGGAGTTGATGCAGCAATTCTTCCTGGTACTCGTGTGGATGTGCATACGCAAAAAGGTGTTCTGCGTGGTGTGGTAGGGCGAAAACCTATTCATCTTATTGAGCCAGATGAACGTAAAAAGGTTACGCCTTTAACGGGTCTGGTAATCGATTTAGGTTTATCTGCTCGTCGCGTCAAGTCGCTGGTACGTGTGGGTGATGTTATTACCTACGGTGTAGGGTTTGAAAAACTTGGCAAGGGTATGGCGGTATCGCGTGGCTTTGATGATAAGGCAGGCGTTTATGTAATTACCCGTGTCATGGAAGAACTCAAAAAGCAAGGTGGCGCTAAGGGCGATTATATTTGTGCGGCTACCGTTCAGGAAGAAATTGGTTTGCGCGGTGGTACTACGTCTGCCTTCGGGGTAAATCCAGACGTGGCTATTGCGGTAGATGTAACCCATGCAACAGATTATCCTGGTATCGATCAGAGCCGCTATGGCAAGATTGTATGTGGTGAGGGACCTGTTATTGCTCGTGGTCCGAACATCAATCCTGTGGTATTTGAACGTTTGTGTGCTGCTGCGAAAAAGGAAGGAATCTCTGTTCAGTTCGAAGCAGAGCCTGGAGTAACGGGAACCGATGCGGGAACGATGCAAATCCAGCAAGGCGGTTGTGCGGCTGGTTTGGTATCTATTCCTTTGCGTTATATGCACACTCCTAATGAAGTATTGAAATTGTCCGACCTTGAAGATGTGGTGGCATTGCTGAAGCGTTTCATTCTTGACCTTGATGAAGACGTTTCGTTTGTGCCTGGAATGTAGAAATATGGCAGCAAAAGAAGAAAAGACTATTGCAAAAAATCGTCGCGCATTTCACGACTACGAGATTATTGATACCTACGAGGCTGGCATTGTGCTTACGGGTACCGAGGTGTGTTCTCTGCGCGAAAACAATTGCCAATTAACGGACTGCTTTGCGCTTATTCGTAAAGGGGAGGTATGGCTCAATAACCTTCATATCTCTCCCTATAGTCATGGGAATTTGAACAATCCCGATCCTGATCGCAAGCGAAAGCTTCTCCTTCATCGAAAAGAGATTCGCGATCTTGAGCGCAAAACGCAAGAAAAGGGAATGGCTTTAGTGCCAATTAAGATTTATTTTGATCGCAATTCCCGTGTGAAGTTAGAACTCGCGGTTGCTCGTGGTAAAAAGTTGTATGACAAACGCGCAGCAATGGCAGAACGCGATTCCAAGCGCGAAATTGAACGCGCAATAAAGCAGCGTTATCGATAGGCAGGAAAGGTTATGAACGAAGACGTTTATAAGATGATTGATACCCTCCATGCGCGTCTTGATGACGTTCGTGGTGCTGTTGAGTCTTTGAATTGCGAAGCTGTTGGCTATGCCGAAAAGCTCGACAAAATTGACGATAAGCTGTATTTGCTTCAGTGTGAAATCGAAAAACTTGCTGCATCTTCTGAACAAGAGGAGCAAACACCAGCTGAGCAAGCGCCTGAAGCAAGTAACACTCAAACAGAGGGCGACCAGGCTGAAGAAGCTAGCCAGGCAAAAAAGGAAAGTACTGATACTGAAGAGCAATCAGAAGGGGATTCTAAGAAGAAAGAAATCTTTTCTGATGACATGAAAGAAAACCTGGCTGATGCTGGTCGTGCTATTGGCAATATTTATCGTGATGGCAAAGAGGTTATCACCGAGCTGTCAGGCACCATGGGAGATTTGAAGGACATCTTCTCGTTTGGTAAGAAGCGATAACGCAAAGAAGAGAGCACGTTTTGCTGCGTACTACGCCTTATATAAAAGTTCGAAGCGAACTCAGAACACTAACTTTTTATTGCGCCCGTAAGGGCGCTTTTTATTTATGTATGATGCAGCGAGCGGATGAAAAAACCCTCGGAACGAGGGTATTTGAACAGCGAAAGCGGTGAGCTGAGACCTTTATATAAGACGTAATAAACAACAATGAGGCATTCGTATCCTAATTCAAAGCTTATACTACAACCACAAAAAGCCACCCGATGGGTGGCTTAACTTTGCGATATGAATAGAGCAGGAGAGGTTTTCTCTGCTTGAATAGGCGCACTAGTTATGCGCGCTCTACCTTTCCAGCCTTCATGCACTTGGTGCAAACGTTAGCACGCTTTACCTTGCCGTTTACCTTGATGGTAACCTTCTGGATGTTGGGACGGAAAGTGCGGTTGCTTACACGATGAGAGTGGCTGATGCTACGACCAGCGCTTGGTGCCTTACCGCAGATCTCGCAAACTTTGGACATTCTTAATCAACTCCATTTACTCTGATATTGGGCACGGTTAGTTACCGTTGATTTCAAAAGCCTGACTACTATATCACACACCGAATGATCGTCCAAGCTATTTCTTTGTGAGTTTTTCTTGAAAGTTGTGTAATAAACGAAGAAATACAGAAAAATAGTTAGCCAATCGAAGCAATTTTGTATCTTCGGTGCGTAGTATTCACTCTGGCAAACCGATGTGTGCTGCAATCCGTTATACTAAGAACTTGGTCATTAGTCATTTGATGCTTTTGCGGCATCTATGAAAGGACAGTTATATGAGCAATGAAATTGCGGGCGATCTTGTCGTTTCTGAAGAAGTAATAGCTGATGTGGCAGGGCACGCTGCTACGCAGTGTTACGGCGTAGTCGGTATGGCTGCTCCTAATGCAGTTGATGGACTGGTAAAAATCCTTCCCAAGTCCCGTTTGCGTCGTGGCATTGTCGTATCAACTGATGAAGAAGGTACTCTTGTAAGCCTGTATGTCATTTTGGAACATGGCGTTAACATCAGTACGGTTTCTGAGAACTTAGTTGATCAGGTTACCTTTGCTTTGAGGGAATTTGTTCGCACTCCATTAAAGGGTGTTGAAGTTCACGTTCAGGGGATTAAGGTTCGCTAGTTTTTATAAAAGCGAATGAAACTTTTTGCCAAACACGAAAGCGCGTTTCTATGTTCGTGTTTATGAATACGCGCGTGGCAATCAGGTCTATAGAGGAGCTAGTAAAAACAAATGAGCAACTACACGTCTAACGATATCGTTAATGCTATCGCTTCAGCAGCGAAAGCGTTAGCTGCTCGCAAGGAAGAGATTAACCGACTAAACGTATTCCCCGTGCCTGATGGCGATACGGGTACCAATATGTCTCTTACTCTTGCTATGGTCGTAGAAAACCTGGCAAAGCTACCTATTGGCGCATCTGACGAAGAACGTCGTCGCGCTATTACCTCTGGTGCTTTGATGGGCGCTCGTGGTAATTCTGGTGTAATTACCTCTCAGATTATGCGTGGTCTTTGCGAAGGTATTGCTGATCATGAAACGTTTGATCTTGTAGCGGTTGATGATGCGTTTGATCGCGCAGTAGAAGTTGCCTTTAATGCGGTTCGTAAGCCTGTTGAAGGCACTATTTTGACCGTTTTGCGCGACACGGCGGCAGCAGCACGCAAAGCTCGCAAAAAGAAGATGGACTTAGAAGAGGGCCTTCGTTTTATCGTAGGTGAGTCCTATGCTTCTGTTCAGCGCACTCCCGATTTGCTTCCTGTTTTGAAGGAAAACGGCGTAGTTGACGCAGGCGGTTTTGGTCTGGCTATTTTCTTTGATTCTTTTGTATCTGCACTTACCGGTCGTACCGATTCTATGGGAGATGAACTTGCCTTTGCTCGTACGGCAGCTCCTAAGGTTGAAATCGAACAGATTAACGACTGGGAAGGCTCTGCTTATATGTACTGCAATGAATTCCTGGTTGATTCTGACACGCTTGATCCAGAAGAGGCGCTTGACTTCTTGCAGACCATGGGTGACTGCGAGTTGTGCGTAGGTACCAATCCTAAGTTCAAGGTACATGTTCACTCCAATACTCCCGATAAGGTATTGGCTTACTTCTTGGAGCGTGGGCAAATCTCTGAGGTATTCATCCACAACATGAAGCTCCAAAGTGAAGAGCGTACCGCTAAGTTAGAGCAAGAACAGGTAGAAGAGGCTAAACCAATTGGTTTTGTTGCGGTAGCAGCAGGTACGGGTAATGCTGCTATTTTGAAGAGCCTCGGTGTTGACTATGTGGTATCTGGTGGTCAGACCATGAATCCTTCCACCAAGGAATTGCTTGATGCAGTAAATTCCGTTAACGCAGATGCCGTTATCATTTTACCTAACAACAGCAACATTATTATGGCTTCTCAGTCTTGCGTTGAGGTTTCCGAAAAGCCTTGCGCTGTCGTTCCTACTAAGAGCGTTCCTGAGGCTTTCTCTGCCATGTTTGCATTCGATGAGGGTGCTTCTTTGGAAGAAAACGTTGAGGCAATGACGGAAGCTCGTGAGGAAGTTAAAACGGGCGAAATTACTCACGCTATTAAGGACTCCAAGGATGTTCATGGCAATCCTATCCATGACGGTGATGTTATCGGCATTGCAGCAGGCGAGCTTGAAGTAGTTTCCGACTCTATCGAAGATGCTACGTTGCGCGTTTTGGAGGTTTTGGAAGCTGAAGATGCTGACACCCTAACTATTCTTGCTGGTGAAGATTATTCCGATGAAGCCTTTGAGGCTTTGATTTCCCAGATCGAGGATGCTTATGAGGATCTTGAAATCGATTCTCATCGTGGTGAACAGCCTCTGTATCCTATTATCCTTTCGGTGGAATAAGAAACGTACCTGTCGATAGGTATGGTTACTTGCTTGAATAAGGGGCGTTAATCCCTGTGGTGCTATCTAAGCAACAGCAAAATAAGCATGATTTTTCGAAGGCGGATCAAGGAGTGTACCTTGACCGCCTTCATGCTACGTTGGCCCTCGAAAATCCCGTGACAAGCGTAAAGCAGGTTAGCGATACGCGTGCTCGTATTTTGTATCAGTCATTTGGCGTAAAAACGCTGCGAGATTTATTGGGGTTGTATCCGCATCGCTATATTGATATGTCTGCTTTATCTTCTATTCAGCAGGCAGAAATTGGAAAACAATACACCATTGCAGCAACGGTGTATGACATTAAACAAAAACGCCCTCGTCCACGTTTGTCTTTGGTAGAAATTTCATTGGTAGATGAAAGTGGGCTTATGTTGGTTACCTGCTTTAATCAGCCTTGGTTGATGGAATCTCTTGGAAAAGGGCAACGTATTTCCGTGTCAGGTAAGGTGGAGTTTTCTTACGGTTTTAAACGTATGACCAATCCCCTTATCGTTGTGCACGAAGAAGGAGAGGCAATTGAAGGGGTAGTGTTACCCGTACACCCTTCAGTAGCAAAAATTCCTCGTACTACCATGCGAAGGTTGATTACCAATGCGCTTGATTCCGTGCGAGGTCTCTACGATCCACTTCCTTTATATTTGCGGAGTCGTTACAAACTTTATTCACGTGCTCAGGCGCTGCGTGGTGTGCATAACCCTCATTCTCTTGCTGACGCCAACCAGGCTCGTCGTCGTTTGCGCTACGAAGAGCTCTTCTTTTTGGAATTAGAACTCATCGAACAGGAGCAAAAACGAATTGAGGGAGTTGTTCCTTTTGAACATATAATTCAGGGTCCTTGTCAGGATGCGTTGCGTGCGGTGATGCCCTTTGCTTTGACCGAAGATCAAAAAGCGGCCATAGCTACTATTTCAAATACTATGGCGCAAGCATATCCGATGAACCACCTTCTTTTAGGAGATGTTGGTACGGGTAAAACTATGGTTGCCGCATTTGCTTTGGCGGCGTGTGCCGATACGGGAACCCAGGCATTGATGATGGGACCGACCGAAGTTTTGGTTCGTCAGTATGGCGCTTCCCTAGGTCCGTTATTTGATCAGATTGGAATAACGTGGGCAACGCTTACGGGTTCAACTTCAACAAAAGAGCGACAAGACATTCTTGATCAGTTACAGGCAGGTACCTTGCAGGTGCTTTTTGGTACTCATGCGCTTTTGGAAAACGAAGTAAAACCGAAACGGTGTTCGCTTATCTGCATAGACGAACAGCAACGCTTTGGTGTCGAACAGCGTCAAACCTTGGTTGAAAAAGCGCCTGGGGCAGATATTTTATCCATGACTGCTACACCTATTCCGCGCTCTCTTGCTCTCGCACTTTATGGGGGTCTGTCTTTGTCGTATTTGCGCAAAGCGCCCGCCAAACAAGGGGGAAGGCAAACAAAAGTATGCCATTTTTCCGAAGAGGGTATTGCCTATGATGCCTTGCGCGCTGCACTTGATAGGGGAGAGCAAGCCTATGTAATCTGCCCTCTTATTGGTCTTGATTTACCCGAAAAAGAAAAAGGCGCATCATCTGCGGAATATTTAGAAGAAGATAGCCATTCCACTATTGAATATGCTGCAATTGAATGGGGTATCGAACATGATGAAGTGGATGCTGCGCTGTCGGGGGACAGTATATCTGCTGCTACCATGCATGCCAAAGTTCTCCAAGAACAAGTTGTTCCGCAGGCTCGTGTAGGGCTTTTACATGGCAAGATGGGTTCTGCTGAAAAAGATGCCATGATGGAACAATTCAGGGCAGGAGAAATAGATGTTTTGGTGTCTACTACTGTAGTTGAGGTTGGTGTTGATGTATCCAACGCCACGGTAATGATTATTGAAGATGCCGATAGATTCGGCTTAGCCCAGCTTCACCAGCTTCGAGGTCGTGTTGGCAGAGGCACTCTGCCTGGTTCGGTATTTCTGGTATCACGCTCTAAAGCTCCACAAGCACTTGAACGCTTGCGTGTAATGGAGCAGGTAGATGATGGATTCACCCTTTCCGAATACGACCTTTCTCTTCGCAGAGAGGGCGACATTTTCGGGAGTCGTCAACATGGTCGCTCTCGTCTGGCTTTGGTAAATGTTATGCGTGATAAAGCTATTATTGAGGCGGCCTACCATGATGCACGATCATGCTATTTTGGGGGCGATCTATCAACGGATGAAAGAAATCTCCTAAAACGTGAGCTGCAGGTACTGCAGAAAGCGAGGGAAAAGTGAGAATAATTGCAGGCGAATTTCGCGGAAGGCCTTTAAAAACGCTCAAGGGTTCTCTTACGCGTCCTACAACTGATAGAGTACGGGAAGCACTCATGAGCTCGCTTTTTAGCGCGCGAGGATCGTTTGCGGGCGCAAAGGTGCTTGATGCGTTTGCTGGATCGGGCGCGTTAGGGCTTGAGTGTTTAAGCCGTGGAGCAGATTTTTGTTTGTTTTGCGAACAAGATCGCCAAGCGCGGCAGATAGTTGAGCAGAATTGTCGTGCGCTTAAGCTTCCTAAAGAGCGGTATCGATTGCGCAAAGGCGATACCTTTTCGCTGCCTCAAAGCAATCATATTGCCTTTGATCTGCTATTCTTCGATCCACCCTATGCTTACGATGCTGCTGATATTTCTGGGTTGATAGATGCGCTTGATAAAGCGGGATGTATAGCCGATGGCGCCTTGATCTGTTATGAGTATGCCAAAAATGATGCAACTTCGGTAAATCAGGCTTTTGATGCGTTAAAATACGACAAGGTTTCTGTAAAACACTACGGAGACACATCTCTTATTACCCTTAGGAAGGAATAACAATGAAGAGAGCGGTTGTTCCGGGAACATTTGATCCCATCACCGCAGGCCATGTAGACGTTATCAAGCGTGCTTCACAAATTTTTGATGACGTGGTCGTAGCAGTAGCTCAGTCAGTAAAGAAAAACCCTATGTTCGATCTTGAAACAAGGGTGAGCCTTGCAACTCAGGCAGTAGCAGATCTTCCCAATGTAAGCGTTATTAGCTTCGATGGTTTGCTTGTTGATTGCGTTCGTGAACTTGATGCACACGTAGTCGTTAAAGGTCTTCGTGCTATTACTGACTTTGAATACGAATTCCAAATGACTGCACTCAATTACGAACTGAGCCAGGATTTGGAGACGTTCTTTATCATGTCGCCTCCTAAGTTTATGTATCTTTCTTCATCCATTATTCGCGAAATGGCATCTATGGGTGGCAACATCAAAGGATTTGTTCCTCCCTGCGTTGAAGATGCATTGCGAAATTATTTTGCGGATGCGTATAAAAATTCCGGAAATTAAGAAAACTTTTCTTCAACATATTTTCAAATTTATTTAAAGATAAGGGTCTATTTCTGCGTACACGTGCGGTTTCTGATAGACTCTAGGGTTGAATACAAAGAATTTTGCGATAACATGGCTTATCGTGCTTATTTCCCGAAAAGCTCGGAAAGGTAGTTTATGGACGAAACAGGAGTATTGAATCTGATTGATGAGCTTACTATGCTCATTGAAGATTCTAAACCGGCTTTTGGTAAAAATAATCTAAGGCAGGTTGACGCACAGGCTGCTTTTGAAATTCTTGATGAAATTCGTGACACATTCCCAAGCGAATTTGCTCAAGCACGCCAGGTTATTCGTGAGCGTCAGGCATTGCTTGATGAAGCAGAAGCACAGGCAAGCCGCTTGATAGAAGATGCACGCAGTCAGGCCATCACCATTGCAAGCGAACAGGAAATTGTTCGTATTTCTCAGCAGCAGGCTGATGCAATTTTGGCAGAGGCTCGTGAACTTGAGCGTGAAACCCGTGCTGGTGCTGAAGATTATGCTGATGAAGTATTCAGCCATGTAGAGCAAAGTCTTGATACGGCACTTAATAGCGTACGCCGTTGTCGCGATCGTCTTAACGCTAACTCTCTTAATTCGGGTCGCTAATGGAAGTACCAATAATTACTATTCCTGATGAACTCTTCGCGCCAGCGGAGAGCTCATCATTTTCTGGCACGTTTTCTCTTCCTGAATTAACGTTGGGAGCAGACACCTACACGTTTGAGCATCCGCTTTCCTGGAATGTAATCGTAAGCAACACTGGTGGTTCGTTGTTGGTTACGGGAATGGTAGTAGGGGATGCTACCACAACCTGTGTTCGTTGCTTGGATCCAGCTGAATATCGTCTTGAAGGTGAAATCGAAGGGTATTTCACTATTCCTGGAACGGATGTTGAGCTTACCGAGGAAGAACAAGAAGAGTGCGAACCGCTCGGCGAAGATCACACCATCGATCTCAGCGCTCTGTTAATTGCGGCTCTTTCGCTTGAATTACCGCAAACACCTTTGTGTGATGACGATTGTAAGGGTCTTTGTGCTGGTTGCGGCGCTAACTTAAATTACGAAGAGTGTACGTGCGAAAAGACCGAAGAAGAAGATTATTTCCACAAAAATCCCTTCGCAGTTCTAAAGAACATTAAATTTGATGAGGAATAAAAATTTCTCTTGCTATTTGCTTTTGATCTAGCTACAATGTTTTTTCGCGTGATTGCAACTATCAGGTGTAAGCCTGCATCATAGAAGGAGATTAATCATGGCAGTGCCAAAGCGTAAAACTGGTCGTGCTCGTACTCATGCACGTCGAAGCGAAAATGATAAGATCGCTTCACCTTCTCGTTCCGTATGCCCTCAGTGCGGCGAAGTGAAGCTTCCTCATCGTGTATGCCCTAATTGTGGCTTCTATCGCGATCGTGAGGTTATCCAGACCGCTTAGTGCATGCCAGTATTGGTGAATTGCATCCCCCGGCGATGACCGGGGGATTTTTATATGTACGCTTTTTGCCCGTTTTCCCTTGAAGGAGAAACCATGTCCGAAAACGTAGTAATTGCAGTTGATGTCCTTGGGGGCGATCATGGTCCTCGTGTGGTACTTCCTGGAATTGAACAGGCTCTTGAAGAAGATCCTAATCTTGAAGTAATCGCCTGTGGTCCCGAGGATGTTGTAGTGCCTTTTGCTGAGGCGCATGAGCGCGTTCGTGCTCAGGTCACAACTGAAGAAATTACTATGGATGAACATCCTGCAAATGCGGTGCGCAAGAAAAAGGATTCAAGCCTTGTAGTAGGTAATCGCCTTGTAAAAGAGGGCGAAGCAGGGGGCTTTTTCTCGGCAGGTTCAACCGGAGCGTGTCTTGCTGCGGCAACTTTGGTTGTTGGCCGCATTAAAGGAGTGGCTCGTCCAGCACTGTGCACTATTTTGCCTTCTCCTGCAAAGCCTGTTGTTATGTGCGATGTGGGAGCGAATGCAGATTGCAAGGCATCTTATTTGGTGCAATTTGCTCAGATGGCTATTCCTTATGCAGAAAAAGTTGTTGGCATTACCGAACCAAAAGTCGCTCTTCTCAACATCGGCGAAGAAGAAACCAAGGGATCGAAGTTTGCTCAAGAGGCTCATGAGTTGTTGCGCGAATCAGTTCCTCAATTTGTAGGCAATGCTGAAGGTCGCGACCTTTTGACGGGCGAATTTGATGTTATCGTTACCGATGGATTTACAGGCAATGTATGCCTTAAGACCATCGAGGGTGCTGCGTCGGTTCTCTTTAAGAGCATTAAAGAGGTAATGATGAAAAGCACCATGACTAAACTTGGTGCGCTTACCCTTAAGGGCGGTCTTGGTGAATTGAAGAACAGCCTTTCTGCCGACGAATATGGCGGTGCTCCTATTCTTGGCGTAAAGGGCGCTTGCTTGGTTGGGCATGGTTCATCTAACGAAACAGCCATTAAAAATGGCATTTTGGTAGCAGCACGTACGGTTCGTTTGGATGTTTCGGGAATAATTGCCCAGACTGTGTCACCAGCTGAATAGGTTGGGTACAATCTAGACAAGCTATTGTGATTAGTAATGGAGTGCGTTGAAAGAACAGCTAGAACATACCGAAAAGCTTAATCGAGCGGAAGAGATTTTGGACTATAAATTCTCTGATCGCTCGTTGCTTCTTGCTGCGCTCACGCACCCTTCTGCTGCAGAAGGTCATTCTATTTCTGATTCGTATGAGCGTTTAGAGTTTCTAGGCGATAGTATTTTAGGTGCTATCGTTTCCTATGAAGCCTTTCATGCATATCCAGATCTTAATGAAGGTGGTCTTACCCGTATTAAGGTTTCCCTGGTATCAGGAGCATCTCTTTCTAAAGTAGCAAGCGATTTAGGTATTGCAGACGTTATCTTTTTCGGATCTTCTGAGCGAGGCACGGGAAGGCGCGGTCTGCATTCTGCGCTTGAAAACGTATATGAATCTTTGGTTGCAGCCCTCTATCTTGATGGGGGTTTGGCGCCTGCAATTGCTTTTGTAAAGCGTACGCTCATTGTTCGTATGAGCGCCGATATGGCCAAAGAACCAGAAAATCCTAAAAGCGTCCTACAGGAACGCTTGCAAGAAGATGGTATAACACCAACATATCGTCTTGTTGAAACGCAGGGGCCTCCTCACGACAGAACGTTTGTTACGCAAGTTTTTGTAGGAGTGCAATCTATCGCACGTGGTGTTGGCAGGACGAAAAAAGAATCTGAAAGCCAAGCAGCTAAATCTGCTCTTGAAGTACTAAGCTCGTTTTTTGAGGCAAAAGATTCCAAAGATAAGAAACGTAAGGCTGATGCTCGTGCAGCGGTAAAGGCAGCAAAGGCTGAAGAAAAGGCTCGCCGTCAAGCTGCGCAACGCGCAAAGAAGCAAAAGAAACAGCAACAGCAATAAAAGGGGTACTCTGTGTATCTGAAGTCGCTCACGTTAAAGGGTTTTAAATCCTTTGCAGATCGTACTGTTATGAAGTTCGAACCTGGTGTGGCAGCTATTGTTGGTCCTAATGGTTCTGGTAAATCTAATATCTCTGATGCCGTTTTATGGGTTTTAGGCGAACGCAACGCAAAAAACTTGCGTGGTCAGTCTATGGAAGACGTTATTTTTGCTGGTTCTTCTGCGCGTAAACCCGTATCTGTTGCTGAAGTTGAATTGCTGCTTGATAACTCCGATGGCACGCTTCCTGTTGATTTTGCTGAAGTTTCCATTGGCAGACGTATGTATCGCAGTGGTGAAAGCGAATACCTGGTAAATGGTAATGTCGTTCGTCGTATGGACGTTCTTGATATTCTGCACGATTCTGGTTTAGGCACGGGCACTAACTCCATTATTTCTCAGGGTAATTTGGATTCAGTTTTATCTTCGCGTCCCGAAGATCGTCGCGCTTTGATTGAAGAAGCTGCTGGTATCTTAAAACACAAGGAACGCAAGGCTAAGTCTGAACGCAAATTAGCGCAAATGGATGCCCATTTAGATCGCGTGCATGACATTACGGCAGAAGTAGAGCGCCAGCTAAAGCCTCTCGAACGTAAGGCTCGCAAAGCGCGTACCTATGAAACTCTTTCTGCCGAATTAAAAGAAGTAAAACTTCAGCTTGCAGTAGACGATTTGCGTGTTTTGCAAAAACGCTGGGATGAAACACTAGCTCAAGAAGGCGAATTAAGTGCCGAACAACAGCGTGTAAAAGATGAATTGGCACAAGCTGAAAAAACTCTCGATGAACTTCAGCAAACCCTTCACGATCGTGGAAGCCAAGAATCAACGCTCAATGATCGGTATCGTCGTGCTCAGGCTTGCTTTGAACGCTTAAATTCGACTGCGTTAGTAGTGCGTGAAAAACGAAGCGGATTTATTTCTGAGGCTGAGCGTTTAACTCGTTATGTTGAAGAGGGGCGTGTTCGTCGCGCAGTGGCGCAAAAGGAGCTTGAATCTGCCCGTAGTGCTTCAGAGGAAGCACAGAGTGCCTACACTAAAGCGCAGGCTACTTTAGATTCTCTTGAATCGGATCACAAGAATCAAACGCAACAGCGAAATGCTCTGCGTAAACAAATTGATACGTTGATGTCTGAACAGCGTGGTTTAATTCATCGTCAGGAAACTATTCAGGCAACCCAGGCAGCACTTCACGAAAACCTTTCAGAAAAGCGTGCACGAGCACAAGTTATTGATGCTCATGTTGCCGATGCACAAAAACGCCTTGAAGCAGCACAGGCACAAGCCGAAGAACTTGAACAAAGCGCAAAAGAACTTTCCGATCAATACGAGCAGGTTCGTGCTGAAGAAGTTTCTGCGCGTGAGCAACTTAATAGTCTTGTAGTGGCGCGCGATCAAGGCAGAAAAGCGCTTGATGAAGCTCGTCAGGCCTACACGCAGGCTTCAGCAGAGCGAACAGCGCTCGAGGAATTAGAACGCGCAAGCGAATCGTCTAATCCCTTGCTTGCGGAATTATTGGAGAAACGCGATGAAGTTGCTCCTGCTTCCATTTTGCTTACGCATGCTATTCAGGCATCCTCTGAGCTTGATATGGTAGTTGAGCTTTTGCTGGGCGATGATATCCATGGATTGCTTACCCAGAACAATGAAAACGCTCAGGCGCTTGCAAACCGTGCCCTTTCTTCTTCGGCGTATGGTGACGCAATTGTATTTGGCGCTGGTTTTAACTATGGCAAAGATGCGTTAGCCAATGAAGCTGCTCAGTCTGCATCTGATAGCTTGGAATTACCAAACGAAGCACTTCCGTATCGTCGCTTAATTGATGAACTTGCAATTAAACCTGAATACGCCAATCGAATGAGGGCGTTACTGGGCGATGTCTATGTGATTGATACCTTATCTTCAGCACTCGAGGCGCAGGCAAACATCAAGGTTCCTGTTCGCTTTGTTTCGCTGGATGGGGCAGTGGTCTATCCGAATGGAAAGATTCTGGTAGCTCATCGCTCAGAAGAAGAAAAGAGTAATAGCGCCCTTGCGCGCAGACGTGCTCTTGCTCAGGCTCGTACCCAAGAAAAAGCTGCTAGTGCAACGTATGAGGAAAAACAGCAGGAAAATGAAGCTCTTGAAGCCCAGTTGCGTACTGCGCAAACTGAATCTTTAAAACTTTCAGAAGTGGTTGCGAACTTGAAGGGTAGGAATGAATCTGCGCAAAGAGATGCTGCCCAATCAAGACAAACGGTTGCTGAGCTATCTGGGGAATTAGAAAAGCTTTTGCAGGAGCAGAAAGAAAATGAAGCGTTTTTGGCAAAAGCACAACCCGATTCCGATGAATTAGAAAAGGAATTAACGCAAGTTCTGGCAAAACTTTCTATCAATAAAGACAAGGTTGCGGAATTAGAACAAACACTCTCACCACTTCGTCGTAGCATTGTGGCTCTTTCTGAAAAAGTAAGTGATGCGCGTCTTGAAACTGCCCGTTTGTCGGAGCGTTTGGCTTATGCTCAGCGCATGGAGCAAACTCGCCAGCAAGAGATCACTTCTTCTGCTCGTGAAGATGAAGCATCCAGTAGGCGAATTGGCATTGCGCGTGGCGCAGCATATCGTGCTGATGCGCTCCTAGCTACTCTTGCTTCGCTTTCCGATGCGGCATCACTTCTTTCTGTTCGTTTAGAGCAGGAATCTCAATCAGAGCAGCAGGCATCGCGTGAATTGCATGACAAAATTGCGGAAGCTACACGAGCTTCTCGTGAAGTTCATCAGCGTTTTGAAGGCTGCAGTGCCAAGTTGGCAGATGTGCGTATTGAAAAGGGTCGTTTAGAGATCCAAGTAGATGCGGGCATTAAAGCGATCGTTGAAGATTGCGCAACTCCGCTTGAGCAGGCACTTACGCTCGAGCAATTAGAAGATCGCGCTTTAGCGGAAGATACCCGTGCTTCTCTCGAGCGTCGCATAAAGAATATGGGCACTATTAATCCTGATGCTGCTCAGGAATTCGAAGAAGTTCAAGAGCGTTACACGTATCTTTCTTCTCAGTTGGAAGATATGAGACTTGCTCGTAAATCGCTTGCGCGCATTGTGAATGTAATTGATGAACGCATGCGTACTGATTTTGTTCGTACCTTTGAACAGGTAAATGATAATTTCTCAGAAATATTCTCGACGCTTTTCCCTGGTGGACATGCTCATCTGTCTTTGGTTGATCCTGATGATTTGGAGCATACTGGTGTTGATGTGAATGCACAGCCAATTGGTAAACGCGTTAAGAAAATGTCTCTGCTTTCAGGTGGCGAAAAATCCATGACCGCTATGGCGCTGTTGTTTGCGGTGTATCGTATTCGTCAGACGCCATTTTATATCTTAGACGAGGTTGAAGCTGCGCTTGACGATACCAATCTGCGCCGTTTGATCGCCTATCTTAATGTTATTCGTGACCAGACTCAGTTCATAATGATTACCCACCAGCGTCGCACTATGGAATCGGCAGATATACTGTATGGTGTTTCCATGCAAGCCGATGGCATTACTAAGGTGGTTAGTCAGAAACTGGATAATGCTCAGCGCAAGGAGGGCTAAATGGGCTTCTTTGAAAAAATAAATGCTGGTCTTTCTCGTTCTCGCGAACGTCTGAAAGAGCAGATGAATATTCTTCTTGATCGTGGTCCCGATGTTGATGAAGAATTCTGGGAAACGCTTGAAGAAACGCTTATTTTGGCAGACTTGGGCGCCAGTGCTGCTGATGAAATTGTTGAGGAACTGCGTGATCAAGCACGTCGCAAGGCAGCCCCTGATGCCTATGCGGTTTTCGATATGCTTACCGAACAGATTGCGGCAACCTTTACTCCTGCGGAAGTGGACTATTTTGAAGAGAATCCACAGCTCATCTTGTTTGTTGGGGTAAATGGCTCTGGCAAGACTACCACGGTAGGAAAAGTTGCTGCGGCAGCACACGACCAAGGTCGCAAGGTTTTGCTTGGTAGTGCCGATACGTTCCGTGCGGCGGCAATAGAACAGCTTGAGGTATGGGCGAATCGCGCGGAGGTAGAAATTGTAAGTCGTGATCGCGGTAGCGATCCTGCGAGTGTGTGCTATGAAACCATAGAACGTGCCGAGGCTGCAGGTTCAGATTTGGTGCTTATAGACACAGCTGGCCGTCTGCATACTTCCAATGACTTGATGCGTGAGCTTCAAAAGGTTGTATCTGTCGTTCGTAAGCGCTCTTCCATACCTGTTGCTACGTTGTTGGTAATTGATGCTACTACAGGCCAAAATGGTCTTCAGCAAGCACGAGAATTTGACAAGGCTCTTGATCTTGATGGTGTGGTTTTAACCAAGCTTGACGGTACTGCAAAAGGCGGTATTGCTTTGGCTATTTCTCATGAGCTTGAACTTCCCATCTGTAAAATTGGAGTTGGTGAGGGAATAGATGATCTGCAGGATTTCGACGCGCATGATTTTGCTCGTGCGCTGATAGGGGATATGACCGATGTTCGATAGTCTTTCCGATAAACTTCAATCAGTCTTTAGTGGTCTGCGCAGCAAGGGCCGTCTTACTGAAGAAGACATTGATTCGGCGATGCGCGAAATTCGCATGGCACTTCTTGAAGCTGACGTTAATTTTAAAGTTGTTAAGTCGTTTATCAAACGAACAAAAGAGCGTTGTTTAACGGCAGAAATCATGGATTCCTTAACACCTGCGCAAAATGTTGTGAAAGTTGTTTTGGATGAGTTAACCGAATTGCTCGGCCGTGAAGAAGCACCTTTGCAGCTTTCGAGCCGCATTCCAAATGTCATTATGTTGGTTGGTCTGCAGGGTTCTGGTAAAACCACTGCTGCCGCGAAGCTTGCTTATCTTCTTAAGGGCAAAAATCACAATCCTTTATTGGTTGCCTGCGACGTGTATCGTCCTGCTGCTGCGGATCAGCTTCAAACGCTTGGCGATGAAATGGGAGTTCGTGTATATCGCGGGGAAGGCAAGGACCCTGTCGCTATTGCCAAAGAAGGCGTAAGGGATGCAATCGATTCTTTGCGCGATGTGGTTATTGTAGACACCGCTGGTCGTCTTCATGTAGATGACGAAATGATGCAAGAAGCTCAAGCTATCAAAGATGCGGTAGAGCCAGATCAAATTTTCATGGTAGTTGATGCCATGACTGGTCAGGACGCGGTTAATGTGGCTAAAGCTTTTGCGGACCGCGTTGATTTTGATGGCGTCATTATGTCCAAGATGGACGGCGATGCTCGTGGCGGTGGTGCACTTTCCATTAAACAGGTTACGGGCAAGCCTATCTCCTTTATTTCGTCGGGTGAAAAACCAGATTCATTAGAAGAATTTCATCCTGATCGTATGGCTAAGCGCATCCTCGGTATGGGTGATGTGGTTAGCATTATCGAAACTGCTTCGAAGCTAAAAGCGGAAGAAATTGAGGAAGAAGAAGCTGAGCGCATGGCGCGCGGTAACTTAACTTTGAACGATTTCTTGCTTATGAAGCAGCAGGTTAATAAAATGGGCGGCATTCAAAAGTTGGTCAGCGCATTGCCTGGTGGAGATAAAGCCATGCGAGAAGGCCAAGTAAACGAACATGCCCTAGATGATATGACCGTTATCATTAGTTCGATGACTAAACGGGAACGTGAACATCCCGAGATTCTGAATGGATCTCGTAAGGCTCGTATTGCGGCTGGTGCTGGTGTTAAGGTATACCAGGTAAATCAGCTGTTAAAGCAGTTTAGTGAAACTAAAAAAATGGTTCGTCGTATGATGGACCAGCAAGAAGCTGCTTATGCCCGCAAGAACAAAAAGGGCAGAAAAGGTAAGAAGGGAAAGAACAGCAAACGTAGAATGGGAATTCCCGCAATGGGAGGACTTTCCATAAAGGATATGAAGAAGATGCAAGACATGATGAGTGGTCTTGATGATTCTCAGTCTAAGAGGTAATATCAATAATTGCTGTTTTGCGACCCGAATGAGTAAAGATTTTCGGATAAGTCGCGTGTAAAGTTTTAGAAGGAGTACAACTCGATGGCAGTCAAGATCCGTCTCGCCCGTCACGGCGCTAAAAAGGCACCTTATTATCGTATCGTTGTAGCAGACTCTCGTGCTCGTCGCGATGGTCGCTATATTGAGCAGGTTGGTACGTACAATCCTTGCACCACCCCTGCAGCTGTAACTATCGATCTTGAAAAGGTTGATAAGTGGGTAGCTAATGGTGCAAAGCCTACTGACACGGTAGCTCGCCTTATTGAGGCTGAGCGCAAGAACGCTTAAATCATGGCGGATTTCCGCGAAGATATTGCAAACTTGGTAGAGGCCTTGGTTGTTCCTTTAGTGGATGACCCTGAAGCTGTTGAAATTACTTCGACAGACACAGAAGATGGCGCTGTTTTGGTTGAAATTACCGTTGCTGACGAAGATGCAGGTAAGGTAATTGGTCGCCAGGGCCGTGTTATCAAGGCAATTCGTACCTTGTGTCGCGCAGCAGGTTCGCGCAACGGCACCGCCGTTGAGGTAGAAATTATCGACTAGGAGCCCATAGCGTTATGGGTTCTTGGACGAACATTGCTGCGCTGCTAAGCGCTAAAACTAAAGAAGGAGGGCTTTCTGTCAAACCGACAGAAGGTCTTCCTTTTTTGCTTGTCGAAGGTATGGAAGTTACCTTTGTTCCACCAATTCTGCGTTTTCCTCGTTCATCGAGCGTTGCACGGGTAGAACATCCATCTCCAGGCAAATATCTGGTTTATTTTAATTGTGTTACCAATCGCAGTGATGCCGAATTGCTTGAAGGCCATTATTGCCTAGTACGCAATGAAGATCTTCCTGAAGGCTTTGATGAATCAGATGAACTTCAACTTGAAGGTTATTCGGTGCTCGATACCTCATTTGGCAAATTAGGTAGGGTAGTTCGCATTGAAGAGAATCCTGCCCACCCTTTAATGGTGGTAGATCGTGGTGCTAATGAAGGCTCTTCTGACGAAGACGATGGTTCGTCAGAGTTGCTTATTCCTGTTGTGGATGCCTTTATTGATGAAATAAACGAAGAGGAACGCATTATCTATACGTCAATTCCAGATGGCTTATTGGATCTTTAGGAGTGCATTGTGAAGATAGAAACTCTTTCAGTGTTTCCTCATTGCTACGATTCAATCATGAATGAATCCATGATGCGTATTGCGCAGGAAAAAGGATATCTGGATTTTACTGCTCATGATTTAAGAGATTGGACTCACGACAAGCATCGTACTACCGATGATGAGCCTTACGGGGGTGGGCAAGGGCTTGTGATGAAATGCGAGCCTATTTTTGAAGCAACGGATGAATTATTTGCTGCTGCCGATGAAAAGCCCTATGTTATTTTTCTTTCTCCTACAGGCGAAGTATTTAACGATGCGCTTACCTTAGAGCTTGCACGCAAGCATCATCTCTTTTTTATTTGTGGTCACTACGAGGGCATCGATGAGCGTGTGTATTCGTTGGCTGATAAGGTAATTTCTATTGGCGATTATGTTCTTACCAGCGGCGAGTTAGCTTCTATGGTCGTTATTGATGCGGTAGTACGTCGCATTGATGGAGTTCTGGGAGACGAAGGTAGCGCAGTAGATGAAAGCTTCTACGACGGCTTATTGGAATACCCGCAGTATACAAGGCCTGCTGAATATCGTGGAATGAAGGTTCCTGAAGTACTTTTATCGGGCCATCATGCGCGTATTGCTCAGTGGAGGCGTGAGCAGAGTTTAATTCGTACCAAACGTTGGCGTCCAGATTTACTGGATAAGGCCAATATCAGTGACAAAGAGCGAAAATTTCTTGATTCTCAAGACATCACTTGGTTATAACAGGCTACTTTGTCCTAATATGAAACGCATTGTACTGTTCTATTGAAGAAAGGGATGAGGCTTCGTGGATTCCGGGCAGCATGCTACTAGGCACCAACCGGGCATAATTAGAAGGTTTCTTAGCTTTGTAATTTGCATTGCTGTTGTTTTGGTAGCAGCATGGGGAATCAGAACGTATGTCGTTGAACCTTTTGAAGTTCCTTCCGCTTCAATGGAAACTACCATCATGACAGGTGATCGTCTTTTTGCTGAAAAGGTAAGCTATCACTTTAGTGATCCCCAACCAGGGGATATTGTTGTTTTTTCTGACCCACAGGTACCTTCTCGTGTATTGGTGAAGCGTGTAATTGCCACCGAAGGACAAACAGTTTCTATGGCGGGTGGTGTTCTCTATATTGACGGAGTAGCGCAAAGTGAGCCCTATACAGAAGGAGAAACCTATCCGCTGTCTCAAACGGCAGGTAACGTTTCGCTCAGTTATCCCTATGTTGTTCCAGAAGGTGAAGTTTGGGTAATGGGCGATAATCGTGAAAATTCTTCCGATTCGCGCTATTTTGGATCAATTGATGTTGATACGGTATTCGGAAAGGCAATAGTTACCTACTGGCCACTCGATCGTATTGGCTTTTTGAATTAGTCTCATCGTATATGTATTCGATAAAGGAGCTTTGATGACCAATCTTTCATCAGATGCACAAACCGCAGGTTCAGCTGAGGTACTTACATTTCAGGATATGATCTTAAGCCTTCAGCGCTATTGGGCTAATTTGGGTTGTGTCATTATGCAGCCCTATGACAACGAAGTAGGTGCTGGCACTTTTCACACTGCAACTACTTTGCGCAGTTTAGGACCAGACACCTGGAAAACGGCTTATGTACAGCCTTGCCGTCGTCCTGCTGACGGTCGTTATGGCGAAAATCCTAATCGTATGCAGCATTACTATCAGTTCCAGGTTCTTATGAAGCCTTCTCCTGATAATGTTCAAGATTTGTATTTGAATTCGTTGCGCACTATTGGTATTGAGCCTGAAAAACACGACATTCGTTTTGTTGAGGACGACTGGGAAAGCCCAACGCTTGGTGCATGGGGTCTTGGTTGGGAAGTATGGCTCAATGGTATGGAGGTAACTCAGTTCACCTATTTCCAGCAAGTAGGTGGTTTTGAATGCAGGCCAGTTCCTTCAGAAATTACTTATGGCTTGGAACGTTTGGCTATGTATATCCAGGGAGTAGATTCGGTATACGATCTGGTATGGGCTCGCAGTGCTGATGGTACAGAATTTACTTATGGCGATGTGTTCTTGGAAAATGAACGTGAATTTTCTGCCTATAACTTTGAAGTAGCCGATACCGATTTGCTCTTTGGTGAATTTGATCGCTATGAAGCTGAGTGTAAGCGCGTTCTTGATGCGGGTCTGCCTCTTCCGGCGTATGACTATGTTCTTAAATGTTCCCATGCATTTAACTTACTTGATGCTCGTGGTGTAATTAGTGCCACTGAGCGTATGGCGTATATTTTGCGTGTTCGAACGATTGCAAAAGCGTGCTGTGCATCGTATTTGGAGCATGTAGTTGGTATTAAGCCTGCAGCAGATGAAAAAGGAGAATAGGAATGGCACAGCAAAGTCTTGCATTTGAAATTGGTACCGAAGAAATTCCTGCCTTTGATTTATCTAACGCGGTTAAACAACTCAAAACTCTTGCTCCGAAGCTTTTAGATGATGCTGCAATTCCTCACGGTGAGACGCAAATTTATTCGTCTCCTCGTCGTTTGATTGTGGTAGTAGAAGATATTCCTGAGGCTACTGAAGAAAAAAATGAAGTATTCAAGGGTCCTTCGGCAAAGATTGCGTTTGACGATGAAGGAAACCCTACAAAAGCGGCTCAGGGTTTTGCGCGTGGTAAAGGCATAGATCCAAGCGAATTGGTTGTCGAAGATGGCTATGTGTACGCTCGTACGCATACTCCTTCAGTAAAGGTTGCAACGCTGCTTTCTTCGGTACTTGATGGTATTGTTCGCGGTATTTCGTGGCCTAAGTCTCAGCGTTGGGGTGCTGAATCTGAATATTTTTCTCGTCCTATTCGCTGGTTTGTTGCGCTGTTTGGCAGCGAGGTAATCCCTTTTACCTTTGCAGGACTCACCGCCGATCGCTTTACGCGCGGCCATCGCTTCTTGGCTCCTGGTCCTTTCTCTGTTGATAATGCAGATGAATTGGTAGAGGTAGTACGTAATGCGTATGTAGTTCCTTCTGAAGCAGAGCGTGAAGAAGTTATTCGCGCTGGCGTTGCTGAAGTGGAGGCAAAAACAGGCTTCAAAGCAGAATTACCTGCTAAAACCTTGGTTGAGGTAGTTAATTTGGCTGAGTATCCTACTGTTTTGGTAGGTACGTTTGACAAGGAATTCTTGCAGGTACCAGAAGAAATTATTGTTGATGCCATGCTGATGCATCAGCGTTATTTTCCCTTGTATGATGAAGCTGGCAAGCTGACGAATCGTTTTATCGTGGTTGGCAATGGCGATCCTGCTTGTTCAGATACCATCATTGATGGTAATGAACGCGTGGTTCGTGCCCGTTTATATGACGCCAAATTCTTCTATGATGAAGACTTGAAGCGTCCTCTTGAGTCGTATGTAGATCAGTTGGCAGAGGTGGTTTTCCAGGAAAAACTGGGCACCATGCTTGATAAAACTAATCGTATTAAAGGCTTAGCTCAGCATTTGGTTGAAGATGCAGGTTTGTCACAAACCGATTCACAGGATGCACTTCGTGCAGCTCAGCTTTGCAAAGCAGACTTAGTAACGAGTGCTGTTATTGAATTTACGTCGGTTCAAGGTGTTATGGGTTCGTATTACGCTTCTGCTTGCGGTGAAACCGATCAGGTAGCACAAGCTATCGAGCAACATTACCGTCCTCGTTTTGCAGGTGATGAAGTTCCCGAAACAGCGGTTGGTAAAGTTGTGGCGTTGGCAGACAAGCTTGATACGATTTGCGGTTTGTTCTCGGTAGGACAAGGCCCAAGCGGATCTTCCGACCCGTTTGCATTGCGTCGAAGCGCTATTGGTATTGTTGCTATGCTGACTTGTGAAAATCCGCTTACCATCAGTCTTGTTTCTGCAATTGATGCATCTCTCGCTCTGTATGCTCAAGAAGGCATTGAATTTGATCATGATGCGGTTCGCAAAGAGGTTATTGAGTTCTTCATTACCCGTACCCGTGTTATGTTGCGTGATGCGGGCAAGGGCATTGATGCAATCGACGCCGTTTTGGCTGTCGATGTTCAAGAACCTGTTGAGCTTATTCATCGTGTCGAAGCTCTTGAAGCAGCGCGCAAGCACGAACCAGAAACCTTCGAAAATTTGGCAACTGCCTATGCTCGTGCTAATAATTTGCGCGAGCCAAAACTGGGTAGTGATGTTGATGAAAACCTACTCAGCGAAGTTGAACATGCACTCTCTTGCGCAGTTGTTCAGGCTGAAAATAGGGTAGCGCTCGCACTGGATGCGGATAATTACGCAGAGGCTCTTCAAGAGCTAGCTGCCTTGCGTGGCCCAATAGATCTTTTCTTTGAGCGCGTTATGATTATGGACGAGGATCAGGCTCTTCGAGAAAATCGTCTTAAGTTACTCAATCGCTTTGTCGGCGTTTTCGTACACGTAGCCGATTTTTCATTACTTTCAAAATAGTGTTTAACCAAGCGGCCCTTGCAAAAAGGGCCGCTTTTTGTTTCAGTTGGTTTTTGTAATAGAAAGGAGAATCATGCAAAAGTGGATTTTGCAGGGTAAAAGTTCAAAAACTCTTCCAACGATCCATATCGTTTCTGATTCGGTAGGTACCACCGCTCAGGCTGTTGCTCGTGCAGCAGCTGCTTGCTTTGAAGTTTTTGATCCCGCGATGGAAATTCTTCCCCATGTTAATTCTCCTAAAGAATTAATTTCTGAAATTGATAGCCATGTTTCTCTTCATCGTCGTTTAGGAGAAACACCCTTTGTTTTGTTCTACACGCTGGTTGCTCCTGATACGCGAGAAGCGTTGATGGACTACGTCGAAAAAAATGATGATGTAGTTATAGCGGTAGACGCAATGAGTAATGCATTAGGCGCTTTAAGTAGCGCCTCTGGTGTGGAGCCCATTACTAAACCTGGGCGTATACATTCGGTTAATGAGTATTATTTCCGTCGTATTGATGCAATGGAATTCACCATTTCACATGACGACGGTCGCAATCCTCAAGATTTAACTGAAGCAGACATTGTGCTTATTGGTGTGTCGCGTTCTTCGAAAACACCACTGTCTATTTATCTTTCTCAGATGGGCTATCGCGTTGCCAATGTGCCGCTCGACCCTCAATCTGATCCGCCTAAAGAGATCTTTGATGTTGATCCTACTCGTTTATTTGGACTCATAATTTCTGCGGAAATTTTGGCTGATATTCGCAAGAAACGCCTAGGTAAAGCCACTAATGTGGCTGCTTCTTACGCTGATTTGGAGTGTGTATACCAAGACTTGGAAAGCGCTCGAGCGTTAATGCGTAAACTTGGTTGCATTGTGATTCGTACCGACAACAGGGCAATCGAGGAAACAGCGCAAGAGATTTTGCGGTATTATGAGAATGCTCACCCACAAATTGATGATTAGTGTGTGAGGAAGAAAAGTTTAATCTAAGGAGAACATGGTGACTGACCAAGTAAAGCGCGTCTATGCTTTCGGTAAGGACGCAAATGGTAAGAACGTTACTGAAGGCAACACCAACATGAAGGCCATTCTTGGTGGTAAGGGCGCAAACCTTGCTGAGATGGCAAACATCGGCCTTCCTGTCCCTCCCGGATTCACTATTTCTTGCCAGACCTGTATGGAATATGCAAATTCCGATAACACCTGGCCTGAGGGAGTTTTGGACACTATTGAAGAATATCGTGAAGATCTTGAAGCGCGTATTGGCAAGAAGATCGGCGATCCTGAAGATCCACTGTTAGTATCTGTTCGTTCTGGCGCACCAATGTCTATGCCAGGCATGATGGATACGGTTTTGAACTTGGGTCTTAACGACAAATCTATTCATGGTTTGATCAAGCAAACCGAAAATCCTCGTTTTGCTTGGGACTCTTATCGTCGTTTCATTCAGATGTTCTCCAACGTTGTAATGGGTCTTGATGGCGATTTGTTCGAAAATGCTATCAATATCATGAAGCGTGAGCGCGGCGTAGAATCCGACACCGATTTGACCGCTGAAGATCTTGAGCAGCTCGTTGAAGTATTTAAGGGTATCTTTACCGACAATGTAGATGCTGAAGAATATCCTTCTTTGGTAGTAGACGGCAAGGTTCAGTTCCCGCAGAATCCTGATGTTCAGCTCCGTCTGGCTATTGAGGCAGTATTTGGTTCTTGGAACAATCCTCGTGCAATTCTTTATCGTAAGCAGAACAAGATTTCTGACGATCTTGGTACCGCTGTTAATGTTCAGTCGATGATCTTTGGTAACAAGGGTAATACCTCTGCTACCGGCGTTGCCTTTACTCGTAACCCTGCAACGGGTGAAAAAGAATTCTATGGCGACTACTTGGTAAACGCTCAGGGCGAAGACGTAGTTGCTGGTATTCGTAACACCAGCCCAATTTCTGATCTTAAGCACGTTGAAGGTCTTGAAGAAGCTGGCCGTGAACTTGAAGAGGTATTCACCATTCTTGAAAACCACTTCCGTGATATGTGCGATATCGAGTTCACCATTGAACAGGGCAAGCTTTGGATGCTTCAGACTCGTGTTGGTAAGCGTACTGCACAGGCTGCGCTTCATATCGCTATCGAAATGGAGAAGGAAGGCCTTATCACTAAGGAAGAAGCAGTTCAGCGTGTTGATCCTGAACAGCTTGATCAGCTTCTCCATCCGCAGTTTGATGCAAAGGCAGACTACGACGTAGTTGCTAAGGGCTTGAATGCTTCTCCAGGTGCTGCAGTAGGCGAGGCAGTATTCTCTTCCGAGGCTGCTGTTGAAGCTGCTAAGGAAGGCCGCAAGACTGTTTTGGTACGTTGGGAAACCACTCCAGACGACTTGGCAGGCATGATTGCTGCTGAAGGTATTTTGACTTCTCATGGCGGCAAGACTTCTCATGCTGCTGTTATTGCTCGTGGCATGGGTGCCCCTTGCGTATGCGGTGTTGATACCTTGAAGATCGATGCTGAAGCTAAGCAGGCAGCAATTTCTGGTACCGATATTGTTATTAAGGAAGGCGACATGATTTCCTTGGACGGTACTACAGGTATTGTTGTTCTTGGTGCTGTAGAGCTCGTTGAGCCTGAAATGGCTGGCGATCTTGATACTATCCTTGAATGGGCTGACGAATTCCGCACTATGGGTGTTCGCGCAAATGCAGACAACCCAGAAGATGCCGCAACTGCTCGTAAGTTCGGCGCTCAGGGTATTGGTCTTTGCCGTACCGAGCATATGTTCTTGGGCGATCGTAAGCAGATCATTCAAACCTTCATTCTTAATGAAGATGAAGCAGTTCGCGAAAAGGCAGTGGACGATTTGTTCAAGGCTCAGACGGGTGACTTCTTGGGTATGTTCAAGGCAATGGACGGCTATCCTGTTATCGTTCGTTTGCTTGACCCACCACTGCACGAGTTCTTGGAAAGCGCTCGTACTCTTGATGTCGAAATCGCTCGTATGGAAGCATCTGGCGGCGATCCTGATGTTATCGAAAAGAAACGTCAGCTTATGGAACAGATCGACGGCTTCTCTGAGGCTAACCCAATGCTCGGTCTTCGTGGCTGCCGTTTGGCTATCAAGTTCCCAATCCTTCCTGAAATGCAGGTTCGTGCAATCGCAACTGCAGCAGCTCAGTTGAAGAAGGAAGGTCTTGATCCTAAGCCTGAGATTATGATTCCTTTGGTTTCTGTTGTTCCAGAGCTTGCTAAGCTTCGTGAACTTGCAGAAAAGATTATTACTGAGGTAGCAGAAGATCAGGGTGTTGAACTCGAGATTCCAGTAGGCACCATGATCGAGCTTCCTCGTGCTGCGGTAACTGCTGATGAAATTGCAACTCAGGCAGACTTCTTCAGCTTCGGTACTAACGACCTTACCCAGACCACGTTTGGCTTCTCTCGTGATGACGTTGAGGCTGAGTTCATTCCTCAGTACTTGGCAGAGCGTATCTTGCCTTACAACCCCTTCGCAACCGTTGATCCTGGTGTTGCTAAGTTGGTTAAGATGGGCGTTGAGCTTGGTCACCAGGGTAACCCAGACATCGTTTGCGGTGTTTGCGGCGAACATGGTGGCGATCCTGATTCCGTTAAGACTTTCTACGGCATCGGTCTGGACTATGTAAGCTGCTCTCCTTATCGTGTACCTTTGGCACGTTTGGCTGCTGCTCAGGCTGCATTGGCTGATAAGTAGTTCTCGTCAGGTTTTCAACGTTTTGTTGCGTTTCGCAATGTCTCGTTACGTTTCGTAACGTCTGATTTGTTGAATGGAAGTGCTGGTCATTATTTGGCCAGCACTTTTTCTGTTTTGTCGATTTTTTGGTATGTTTTTGGATGAAAATACACGATTGTTACAGGCTAGAAATAGCGAAGGTAATTAAACAGAAATTTTTGGTAATAAATCAGACTTAAATCAATTAACTTCTCAAATCTGGAAGAAATATGCTGTAATCATCTCGATATTTGGTAACAAACGCGCTATTTCATCCAAAAACGATCGCAATAATAAGCAAACTTCATTTGGAGTAATCTTGCATCAGTCTATGAAAGCTTAATTGACTGCGCCAAAAGACTTGCTATATGAATAGGCTCAAATCTTTTGGTGGCGGTAACGCTGGTTTTATCCGAAGAAAAGAGAGCATTCACTCTTTTAATTCCTTCAATACAGCCAGTGCAGTAGCATCCAATGACAGAAGTTGTGTATTGCTGTGCATGATTGCCGAGTAGTCGGATTTGTTCTTCGGGACTATGTGCCTTGAATATCGGATCTTGAAAGAGCTTGGGCGCAAGCCATTCATAACGCGGAGAAGGCTCTTTTAGAAGACTTAGTCCACAGTAATCCGCTTTATCGAAATTGTTATCTAATTCTCTAATGGTTGCGTTCATTTTGGATAGAACTTTGCGAATAGCTAGCTGAAGAGCAGGGTCTTTCCCTGATCGCCAGCAGTCTTGTATCGTAATTTCCTTCTTTTGTATATTCACCCACTGAATACAGGTTTTGTTTTGAGTGTTATATAGCTTGTCACTAGAACAGAGTGTGTCATCGTATTCAAGAATAGCTTCATAAATACTTTTCAACGCGACACCTGGGTTGGATTCTTTCATAATTAACGCGCAGGTGGGGCAGACATACAAAACAGTATCGCCCGTCTTTGGTGTGTCGAAATCTTTGCTGCAGCATCCCAATATTTGAGCATCTAAGCAAGACTTACAAAAGTAAGCGAGTTTATTACTTGCGGCAGGGTCGTATTTTGTGAACTTGCAACCTGGGAGATAAAAGAGAGGCATTTTTCACCTATTCAGTTTGTTCCATGGGGGGTATCAGTTTGTTCCGTTGAGGGTAGTGCATAACGGTAATTCTTAAACCAAGTATTGATCCACTTGTTGCGATAAATCATTACAAAAGAACATGTGATTCTGTTGGTAAATACGTTAAATTCTTCTAATAAGTTTGCTAATGCTGCGAGGGGGAAAGGACATTCAATGATTAAAGCTAAGCTTATACAGCCACTGCTTGTTCTTTTTGTTGCGTTGTTTCTAATGGTAGGTCTTACTGGCTGTACGGGAGCATTGACTTCAGGTGCTTCTTCTGGTTCAAGCAGCTCGTCTTCTAGCTCTGATTCTTCTTATGTAGATGAGGAAGAAGATTATGAAGATGACCCTATCTTTGATGATGATATGTTCCGTGACGATAAAGAGGATTCTTCAGCAAGCTCTAGCTCTACCTCTAGCTCTGACTCAAGCTCTGCATCAAGCTCCTCTTCAGAATATGGAACGCTTGATCCTGATTGGCGCTCTTCCGTGGAAAACGGCTATCGCGTTTTTGATGCTGCTGCAATTGATGATTGGCAGGTGCCTACGCCTGAAATTGAGGACTTAGTTGATCGTATTGAGGCTAAGTACGGACTTGGTCTTGAGTTTATCGAAACGCAGGAAGATGAAGGTGGATGGCGTTACATTTTCCAGGATGCCGATGCACAGGATGATCGCTATGGCGGTGATTCACTGTCGATCAAAGTAATGCCTGCAACTGGCATGTATGCTGCAATGGGTTTGTATTGCGTTGATGCTGACGATGCCGTAGGTGTATCGGAAATGGTTGCAGAAGTATTTGGTTATGACACGTATCCTATCGAAGAAGTGGAAGAAATTTTCAACGATCCCGATGTAGAAGAAGGTTCTGGCTTAACGTATGAAGGCGGCCCTGTTTATGAATGGACCTATGCGAAAGATGCTGGCGGTAATTCGCTTGAAAAGGGACTTTCTTACATCGCTTTTGCTTTTGCATAAATCGTTTTACAATTTAGGATGGAAAAAGAGCAAGAGAATAGGGACGCCATATAGGCGTCCCTATTAGTATATACAAGCCCGAACTCATACTTGGAAAAGAATACTCATTCATGAAGAAGAGTACTTGTTTTCAAGGAAAAGTTCGATGCTTCCTACTCTGGTGGAGGCGCGGAGAATCGAACTCCGGTCCATACTAAATCATCAGCAAGGCACTACAAGCTTAGTCGATGTTTTGGTTTCGAATGATTTAAGCCCACCGACAGGCCATAAACCATCCTAGCTGGTTCAGTCTTAGCTTTGGCCATACCAACTACGTGCCAAAGAGCGTTCCCCTAAGATAATGCCTTCCCAGTGGCGGGGAAATTCACCAGGTCGACAGCCAGGCATTAATTAAGCAGCCATGGCGAGCGCAGGAGCGCTCTGAGTATTAGTTTTGCCAATTAACTTGACTTTACCCCTGTTTAACGTGGCGAGGAGACCACGACCTGCTCCTCGAATCCGACTTACCATGTCGAAACCAGTCGCCCCCATTGAAAATCAATGGGAAATTGCTGTTAGAAAACAACTATTCCCTTGTAAAAGTGCAGAATGAGTAGACTTATTCTACTCGCTAGGTTCATGCTGTCAAATAAAGTGTTTAAGTAGTGTGAACTACCACCTGAAATTACTAGTAATTCGTTCTCTCTGACAGTCTTTTTGCGTTTGCATAGAATGAGCTACTCTATGACAATACCGTCAAATTGCGAGGCTGGCAATAAATCTAACGTTCACCCTCACGGTATCTTGGTGTATGGTGATTCCTGCTGTTATTTTGAAAGGACACATATGCTTCGCATTAATCACGCTATTTTGCATGTTTTTGACTTTACTTCCTGCGTAAATGTGTTTTCTCAGGGAGAACTCGATCTGGAGAGTCGCCTCATTAAAGGATATGTTTCAAAGCATGTAAAAAAGGCGTTTGGCAATATTGATAACAAACGTGGTGAATTTGTACCCGATAGCATGTTTGCTTCTGAGCTTCAGGCGTATTTTGCTGGGCAGCACAACTTTGTTGACTTGTCTGTGCAGATTGCGGAATTTATTAGCACTGAATTGGGTCGTATGTCTAAATCAGAATCTACCGACCTTTTGGTGGTAGATTTCGAAGAAGAAGAGCAGCTTCAAGGAGGAAGCGCTGACGAAGAGGCGGTTACCGCTTCGTTTGAGGGCCGTGTAAACCGTTACTTCGGAATATTTTTGCTGGAGAGTCGCCAAGCATTTATGCATTCCATTGCTTATGGCGAAGATGGTCAGCCTTGTAATGAAATCGAACGCCACCATGCTATTTTGCCTAATCCTTCACAAAAGATTAGTTCGTTTGCGGTTATTAATATGCGTTCGATGGAAGTTGCTTTTCAGGATAAGAAACGCGTGATTGCAGGAGAGGAGCGCTACCTTATTCCTGATGGTCTGCTGCAGTGCTCTATGCAGGCATCTAGTAAAGAAGTGATTGACGAACTAACGCGTATTGTGGAAGAGGTTGCTACTGAATACGGTGCAGATCCCGTGGTGTCACTTTCTAAAGCAAAGGCTTATGTATGTGATGCCGCCGAAGAGGGCGAAGAAGCCGATATCGCTCCGTTTGATTTAGCGCAAGAGGTTTTTGAAGATGAACCTTTACGAGAGCGTTTTGTAGCATGTGCAACGGAAGAACAACTTCCTGAGCGTGTTCGCGTAGAAAAGAAGGCGGCAGAACGTATTACGCGTAATCATAAAATTCGTACTGATACGGGAATCGAAATAACGTTTCCTTCCGAATACGCCAACAACTCTGATTTTATTGAGTTTGCCAGTACGCCTAATGGCTTGATTTCTATTGAACTGAAAAATATTGGGCATATTGAAAATCGCAGGTAATAAACTACATAGACGACAATGCGAAACGTCGATGACAAAACGCCTGCAACAAAACGTTGGCAGTAAGACGACGGCAGTAAGACGTTAGCAGTAAGACGACGGCAACAAAAATCCCCACGAATAATTCGTGGGGATTGTCTTTTAATCAGTGCTGTAACGGCTATTTGCTAAACAACAGGATGTTTAGAATACTGCTACTACAGAGCCCTGATAGTTGTCGGTGATGTAGTCGCGTACTTCGTCAGAATTGCAAGCCTCAGCAAGAGCCTTGATCTTTTCTGAATCCTGGTTGCCGTCCTTTACTACGATAACGTTGGTGTAGGTATCTGCAGCCAAGGAGTCATTTGCTTCTACTGCCAAAGCGTCATCCATGGTGAAGTCAGCTGCGAGAGCGTAGTTACCATTGATTACTGCGATAGAAACATCTTCTAGTAAATTAGGAAGATTTGCTGCTTCAAGCTCTTCGAATTCAAGATTCTTTGGATTAGAGGTGATGTCGTTAATGGTTGCGTTAATGCCTGCTTCGTCATCTACTTCAATGAGGCCTTCCTGTTCAAGAAGGAGAAGCGCACGAGCTTCGTTGGTAGCATCGTTTGGAACTGCTACAACAGCGCCTTCAGCTACATCGTCTAAGGATTCAACGCTAGAAGAGAAAATTCCCATAGGCTCGAAGTGTACGCCTGCAACCTCTACCAAATGGGTGCCCTGTTCTTCATTGAAGTTTTCAAGGTAAGGGCGATGCTGGAAGTAGTTTGCGTCAACTTCGCCAGCTTCGGTTACGGTATTAGGCTGAACGTAGTCGGTGAATTCTTTAACCTCAAGTGTGTAGCCTTCTTCTTCAAGGATAGGTGCTACTGCATTGTTGAGGATTTCTGCGTGAGGGGTAGGACTTGCAGCAACCGTGATGGTTTTGTCTTCGGATTCTTCGGAAGTACCAGAATCAGAAGAGCATCCGGTGAATGCCAGTGTTGCAAGAAGTGCAGCAAGAAGGCAGGTAGCAAACACTGCTAGTGACTTCTTTGACAGTGCTTTAGTCATTTTGGGAGTTTCCTTTCTATATTTGCTTTATGAGTTTCTGTGTAAGATTGCCGAAGGAATAGCTTGTTTTCCTTGGCAACCTGCGAAAAAGCGATGGATTTATCTTACGATTTTAAGATTTTTTTACAATGTAGTTGGTTATCGATAAAACTGAGAACTGGTTATAAATACGAATGGGCGTTTAAAGAATCGGTAAAGATGAAGTGTTCATATATTTGCAAAAATACGGATGGACGCTTGCGGGGTTGTTGAATGTAAACATTCAGAGATGTCCATGGAATCACTGCAGAATCGCTACGGAATTACTAAACTGAAACGCTCGTTTCAGTTCTTTCTTTATTTATTTAGTTTACTTACTATTTTTTATGACTCTTTATTGACAAGAGAAGTAAACTGATCAGGTTAATTGGTACACTATGAACGTTACATTTTTAACGGTAATTATTACCGAGTTACTAAGCGAGTTTGTGTAAGAACAGGTAAGCCTCTAGAAAAGAAAGCGACTATGAAGGATAAACAGAATTCTTCTGCAGAACATAAAGGAAAGCATTCTCAGCAAAATCAGGATAAAACTTCTGTTATGAAGCCTGTTTCTGTTGACAGTAACTATAAAGGTGCCCATCAAAGCGCTGGATATTCCACTGAAGGACCTAGCCAAGGCTCCGTTAAGACATCTTCTCATTCAACGCGAAAGCGCGTATTGATTGTTTTGGGTGTGATAATTGCGCTTTTAGCCGCAATCTATGGCGGGGGAGCATGGTTTTTCTCAACGCATTTCTTTCCGAATACTGTTTTAAATGATCAAGATTTGTCTTTGCAGCCAAGCGAGGTATTAGCAAATCAAATCCAAAATCAGGCGGATTCGTATTCTCTAACGATCGAGGGCGAAGGTTTTTCTTACACCTTCAAGCAGGGCGAAACTGCCATTGATATTGATCCTCAAAAGATCGCTGAAGACACTACCAAAGCTCAGGATATCGTTATGTGGCCTATCGAGGTGTTCCAGACTCACGATATTTCTGATGTGGTTGTGGCATCGTACGATGAAGAAGGCTTAAGTGATGTATTAAAGGAACAAGTCAAAGCCTTTAACAAAGAACAAACCGCATCTAAGAACGCCACTATCGTTTACGATGAAGACGCGGAAGACTTCACGCTCAAGCCTGAAGTGTATGGTACCCAGATTGATTTTGAAAAGTTGAATACCAAGGTGTCAGAATGCGTTAAGTCAATGAGAACCGATTGCGAAGTTTCTCAAGAGGATTTCATTATGCCTACGGTTCTTGCTGCGGATCCTAGGACTTTAGCCGCATTGCAGGAAGCGCAAGAAAAGTTTGCCAACAACGTTACGTTGACGCTTAACGAATCCGTTAAGGCGGCAACTATCGACAAGGCAGATATAGCCTCCTGGCTTTATATCGATGATGAAGACTTTTCTCCAAAACTCGACAAAGATAGTGTTTCAGCGTGGATAGACGAAACTACTGAAGGCATGAATACCGTCGGAACTAAACGTACGTGGACGCGTGAAGACGGCAAAAAGTGCACGGTTTCTGGTGGTACGTATGGCTGGAAGGTTGATACCTCTTCTTTAGCAGATACGGTATACGAAACTTTATCTAAGGGCGGAGCGAAGTCTATCGATATTCCTTGTTCGCAGTCTGGCGCTGCCTATAACGGTGCAGGTAAGCGCGATTGGGGCGCTTATGTTGATGTCGATTTAAGCCAGCAAAAGGCTCGTTATTACAGCGCTGATGGGGAACTGCTTCATTCTTGTGATATTGTTTCTGGCCGTCCGACGGCGGATCGTGCTACCCCTACAGGCGTGTATTATCTGAACTCCAAGCAAAGTCCTTCGACGCTTACAGGTTATAAGCCCAATGGAGAAATCGACTACGAAACCCCTGTTGAATACTGGATGCCCTTTGTTGGAAATTCAGTAGGCTTGCATGATGCTACTTGGCAATCTTCATTTGGTGGTTCGCGTTACAAGACAAATGGTAGCCATGGTTGCGTAAACCTGTCTTTGTCAGATGCTAAGTGGTTCTACAATAACCTTCCTACGGGAACCTGCATCATTACGCATAACTAAGCTCCAAGAACAAAGTATCTCAAGCCTAGCTTAAATATCTAAGCTTTTCGTGGGAGATAGAGTACTATTTCGAAACTGTTGTAGCCCTAATGTGCTATTAAAATAGTTCTCCTGAAATTGCGCTATAATACTTTTCCCAGGCGCCCATAGCTCAGCTGGATAGAGCAGTGGACTTCTAATCCAAAGGTCGTAGGTTCGAATCCTACTGGGCGCGCCAGTTGCGAATTATATAAACCCGCAGGATGTTTACTCTTGCGGGTTTATTTATAGACTAAGCTTGTTAAGCTAAGGTAAGTCATATTAACTATGTTTGCTCTCAACACTTCGTGGAGGGATTCAATATGCATTTTGATGATGCACCCATAGGCATCTTTGATTCTGGCTTTGGTGGTCTTACTGTTGCACGCGAAGTTATAAAAGCTCTTCCTGAAGAAAGTGTTATTTTCTATGGCGATCGTGCCTTTTGTCCCTATGGTCCTCGTGACCCCGAAGAGGTAAAAGGTTTCGTGCTCGAGATTTGTCGGTGGTTAATTGAGCGCAAGGTAAAGATGATTGTAATTGCTTGCAATACCGCTACCGCAGCTGGTCTTGAGGCAGCGCAGCAAGCATTTGATATTCCTATTATTGGTGTTGTGGAGCCTGGTGCTCGTGCAGCAGCCCGTGCAACGCATAATCGTCGTGTGGGTGTAATTGCCACTAAGGGCACCGTAGAATCAGGCGTGTATACCAAAGCTATTCGTAATATTGATGCTGGAATTACGGTATTTTCTACTGCCACCCCTCGTTTTGTAGAAATTGCTGAACTCGGTATTCGTATGGCGAAGGGGCCTATCGAAAGCTATACTTCACTTGCTTCAAAGGTCTACATCCGTCCAGAGTTCCAAGAAATTGCTCAAGATTACTTGGAGCCTTTGCGTAGAAGTGAAATTGATACGCTTGTTTTAGGGTGCACCCATTTTCCTTTATTAAAGGCTCTTATTGGCGGAGTTGTAGGATCGCATGTGAAGCTTATCTCGTCGGCAAAAGAAGTTTCTCTTGATTGCAAGGACTTGCTTACAAGAAGGGAAGCATTAGCGCAGCCAGGGCATATTCCTACCTATCAGTTCGCTTCTTCAGATCCTGATGTCGAAGAGTTTGCATCGTTTGGGGAACGTGTTTTGCGTATGCCGTTAGGGCAGGTGGAATTTGCGCCGCTGCGTTAGTGGTTTATTGGAATTGATGATGCTTCTTCTTAGGTGAAAGATTAGAAGGGATACTTATGGCGAAAACAGTAATTATTGCTACTAATAATGCTCATAAAGTTGAAGAAATAGAATCAGCACTTTCCTTTAAGGGTTGGGAATTTAAAACCTTAAAGGAAGCTGGCATTACTTCAAATCCTGAAGAAACTGGTACAACGTTTGTAGAAAACGCTCGTATCAAGGCGCAGGCAGCTCATGAGCTTAGTGGGAAGGCAACTTTAGCTGATGATTCGGGTTTAATTGTTGATGCACTTGATGGAGCACCTGGAGTGTATTCGTCACGTTATAGCGGCAAGGAAGGTGACGATGCCGCAAATAATGCAAAACTTCTCCGTGAATTAGCCAACGTCCCTCAAGAAGAGCGCTCTGCTCGCTTTTCCTGCTCTTTGGTATTTATAGACGAAGATGGTTCAGAAACTGTCGCAGAAGGCTTTATAGAAGGTTCTATTGGCTTTGAAGAGCGCGGTGATGGGGGCTTTGGTTATGATCCCTTGTTTTATCCAGAAGAGTTCAAAGGGGAGAAATCTTTAGCCGAGGTTTCTCAGGCTGAAAAGAATTCTATATCGCATCGAGGAAATGCTTTAAGAAATTTGAAAAAACTACTTCACAAAGACTAGATTCTTGCTATAATAACTAACCGTTGCAGTCGGGATGTGGCGCAGTTTGGTAGCGCGCCTGCTTTGGGAGCAGGATGTCGCAGGTTCGAATCCTGTCATCCCGACCATTTTTATATCTACATGCGGGTGTAGTTCAATGGTAGAACTCCAGCCTTCCAAGCTGGTCACGCGGGTTCGATTCCCGTCACCCGCTCCAGCTTATAGTTCGGCAATGGTATAAGTCCATTGCTTTTTTATTTTTCATGAGATATTAGGGAATCGAACCGATGAGGTGGAATTCCGTTAAGAAAACGTGCCAGTGGCACGTTTTTAGGAATTCGCCCGCAGGCGCTTGCGCCAAGGGATTGAGCGTTCTCGAAATAGTTGCGCCCGCAAAGCGGACGCGTTTTCTGCATGTTATTGTGAGCGTTTAGCGCGAGGGAACACTACTGTAAACTGAGATCCTTCACCAAGAGCGCTTTTTACAAACACTTTGCCGTTTGATCGCTCGACGGCATGTCGCACAAGCGATAAGCCTAAACCGGTACCGCCAACTTCTCGACTTCGCGCTTTGTCGACTCGATAAAAGCGCTCAAAAATACGGGACTGATCAGTCTGCGGAATACCAATTCCTGTGTCTTCTACAATTACAGCAATTTCGTGCCCGCGAGGTTCAAAGGTAACAAGAATGCTTCCTTCGTCGGTGTACATAATTGCGTTTTCGATGAGATTATCAAACACTAATGAAGCATCTGAAGGCTCCATATCGGCATAGCAATCGTCGCCAGTGACGGAGCGATCATCCAAGACAAGCTCTAGGTGCTTATCTTCTGCACCTCCTTTATGCGCCATAAAGCTCGTTACAATTGCGCTATGAAGATCAGTGCGAGGACACTTGTCAGGATCAGGGGTTTCTTCGAGGCGAGACAGATCAAGCAGGTCTACTACTAAGCGTTGAAGACGTTCTGCTTCGTTATCAAGTCGGTCTATGAATAGATTCAGACTCTTTTTGTCTTCTATTTCAGCAGCATCTCTGATTGCTTCAGAAAGAAGACGAATTCCCGCTACGGGAGTTTTTAATTCATGGCTTGCGTTGGCAACAAAATCTGATCGGACTTGATCGAATTTCTTAATAGGAGCATGGGATTTCTTGAAGGCGAAAAGTGCAACTAAAAGAACTACAACGCAACCAACCAAAACAAAGATGATCGAAGTCGTTTGCGCATTTTGCGTGATCATAGAAAATGCTGTTGAGGGTTCGCTAATGCGAACAACAACTTGTTCGCCTAAATACGAAGCGGGAACGGCAACATAGAGCCAATTGATGTTGTCTGTTGCACTTGTTCGTTGCGCTATACCTATGCCACCTTCTATCGCCTCGTTAACTTCTTCGCGATCAGAATGGTTTGCCATGGTGCTTGGATCAACTTCGGAATCAGCTAGCACATCACCATCAGAATCAATGATCGTCATGCGTAAATCGGTATTATGAGTCGCTGCGGATACAAACTCAGCAGCATTGTCGGCCTTAGATAGGGCATTTGCAGTTGCTTGGGCAGAAGTAACCAAATTGGTTGTTTGCCTATTGCCTATTTCGTTATTCAGTGGCGTGTATATAAAAGCAATAGAACACCCAATAAAAATGAGTGCTATTACGATATATCCGACTATATACATCCAGGCGAAACGCTTTGCTTCTTTGCCTGAATTACCAATATCTTTCAAAAACGAAAAAAATTGACCCATGAAGCGCCTACTTATTCTTCGTTCTTTTTCACAGGCTCAAAACGATAACCCATACCATGAACAGTGTGGATAAAGCGATAATCACTTACTTCGTCTAAGACAGAGCGTAAGCGGCGAACATGAACGTCAATAGTTCGGGAAGTACTTAAATAATCCTCTTTCCAGACTTTTTGTGTAAGCCAAGTACGACGACAAAGCATTCCCTGACGTTCGGCGAGTGCGAACAATAAGGCAAGTTCTTTACTACGAAGTTTGAGGGTTTGACCCTTTACGCTTGCAGTATTGTTTTCGGGATCAAGGGTAAGGTCACCATAGGTTTGAGGCTTTGAAGAGCTTACGCCATCCATTTCGCTACGACGAAGATTAGCACGAATACGCGCAAGCAATACTTCGGTGGAAAATGGCTTAGTTACATAATCGTCCGCACCAGCGTCGAGACCTTTGATTTTGTCTTCGTCAGCATCAAGTGCAGTAAGCATCAAAATAGGGGAGTTGAAGCCGTCTTTGCGAAGTTTGCTGGCAACTTCAAACCCATTCATTCCTGGAAGCATTACATCAAGAAGAATCAAATCAGGCTTAATGCTAAGCGCGGTTTCATAGCCAGAGGTTCCGTCTTCGCATGAACTTACCGCATAACCATGCTTGGTAAGAGAAAATTCAGTAGCAAGACGAATAGTAGGGTCGTCCTCAATAAGCAAAATAGTGGTCACGATTCGTTTCCTTTCCTTGTGCATGCATAATTTTGCAACAAATCGAATCGCAATAGGTGCTTTTAACAATGTTTTATCAAAACCTTCTTTACTTAACCATTCTCTAACTTCTTTTCAGACTTGTGTAACCATTTTTTTCTTTATTCAGTTGATTATGAATCCTACGAAAGAGCACGTAAGGTGCGTGCTTGAAACATGAGAGAAAAGGATTTGAAAGTGAGTACGGTTAAAAACAAAGCACTGTTTGGCCTTCTTGCAGTATGCGTTGCTTTTGCATGTACGCTTCTTGCAGGTTGCAGCAGCTCAAACAATGAATCAAGTGATAGCGCTTCATCTGATTCTGGCTCAGGCGAAAGCATCAATGTAGTTTCTCGCGAAGATGGTTCTGGCACCCGCGGTGCTTTCATCGAATTGTTCGGTATTGAGCAAGAAGACGAAAGCGGCGAAAAGGTAGACATGACCACCGAGGCTGCTTCTATCACTAATTCCACCGCTGTTATGATGACCACCGTTGCAGGTGATGCTAACGCAATTGGTTATATTTCTTTGGGCTCTCTTGACGACAGCGTTAAGGCTGTAAAGATCGACGGCGCTGAGGCAACGGTAGACAACGTAAAGTCTGGCGACTATAAGGTATCTCGTCCTTTCAATGTTGTAACCAACACCAACACTGAACTTTCTGATGTTGCTCAGGACTTCATGAATTACATTATGAGCTCTGATGGTCAGGCTGTAGTAGCTGAGGAAGGCTACATTCCTCTGGATGGCGGCGAAGCTTATAGCGCATCTGGCCTTTCTGGTACCGTAACCGTTGCAGGTTCTTCTTCTGTAACCCCTGTAATGGAGAAGCTCGCTGAAGCTTATCAGGAGCTCAACCCAGACGTAACCATCGAGGTTAACCAGTCCGACTCTACCACTGGTGTAACTTCCGCTATCGAAGGCGCATGTGATCTTGGCATGGCTTCTCGTGAACTCAAGGATTCTGAGACCAGCGAAGGTGCTCAGGCAACGGTAATTGCAACTGACGGTATTGCAGTAATTGTAAATCCTGAAAGTGCAGTAGAAGATTTAACCGCTGATCAGGTTAAGCAAATCTTCACTGGTGAAATTACTTCCTGGAGCGAGATCGGCTAAATAATATGGCACAAACCAAAGAATTGGTTGCCAAGATAATCTTTGCTATAGCTGCGGCCATTTCGGTGGCTGCAGTTATAGTGATTTGTGTATTTATCTTTGGTAACGGCATCCCCGCAATTGCAGAAATCGGCTTCTTTGATTTTATTTTTGGAACTACCTGGCGCCCTTCTAATGATGTTTATGGTATTGGCGTAATGATCATAGGTAGTTTATACGTAATGGCTGGCGCTCTTTGCATCGGAGTTCCGCTCGGTATATTATGTGCAATCTTTTTGGCTTTCTTTGGAAGCAATCGTGTTGCAAAAGTTGCCAAAGCGGGCGTTCAGCTTTTGGCTGGTATTCCTTCAGTTGTTTACGGCTTTTTTGGCTTGGTAGTTCTCGTTCCCTTTATTCGCGAAAATCTTGGTGGAACGGGTCAATCAATTTTGTGTGCTTCTATAGTGCTAGGCATCATGATTTTGCCAACTATTATTACGTTATCTGAGTCGGCCTTAAAGGCAGTGCCAGAAGCGTATTATGAAGGCGCTTTGGCGCTTGGAGCAGATCATGAACGTACCATTATGCGTGTTATGTTACCTGCTGCAGTCTCTGGCGTATTGGCTTCTATCATTTTGGCTATTGGTCGAGCTATTGGCGAAACCATGGCAGTAATCATGATTGCTGGTAACCAGGTTCAGATGCCCGATGCTATTACCGATGGCATCCGCACGATGACGGCAAACATTGTTCTGGAAATGGGATATGCTGCTGATCTTCATCGTGGGGCATTGATTGGCACGGCATGTGTGCTGTTCGTCTTCATTTTGATTATTAACTTTGCTACTTCCGCAGTAGCTAATAGGATCAGCAAAGGAAATATGTCTGATGAATAAAGCCAAAATGGACGTTTCGCATATGGACCTGTTTTACGGAGATTATCAAGCACTTCGCGATATTAATCTTTCGTTTCTAGAGCACAATGTTACTGCTTTAATTGGTCCTTCTGGTTGCGGTAAGTCCACCTTATTAAAATCCCTTAATCGCATGAATGACTTGGTTGATGGCTGCAAAATTACGGGGCGAATTACTTTGGACGGGGAAGATATTTACGATAAATATGATGTGAATGTTCTCCGCAAAAAGGTAGGTATGGTATTCCAGAAGCCTAATCCTTTCCCAATGTCGATTTACGACAATATTGCCTTTGGTCCTCGTACTCATGGAATCAAGAAAAAGGCAGAATTGGATGAAATCGTCGAAGATTCTCTGCGAAAAGCAGCTATTTTTGACGAGCTAAAAGATCGCTTAAAGAAGAATGCGCTTGGTCTTTCTGGTGGTCAGCAGCAGCGTTTATGTATTGCACGTGCTTTAGCGGTCAATCCTGAAGTTTTGTTAATGGACGAGCCCACAAGCGCTCTCGACCCCATATCCACTAACAAAATCGAAGAATTAGTGGGCGAGCTTAAAGGTAATTACACCATCATTATTGTTACTCATAATATGCAGCAAGCTGCTCGTATATCTGACACCACCGCGTTTTTCTTGCTCGGTGAAATGATTGAAGCTTCGCCGACCGATGTTTTGTTCTCTACCCCTAAAGACAAGCGTACTGAAGATTATATTTCGGGAAGGTTTGGTTAAGACATGGCTGCACGTCCTATTTTTGACGATGAACTCCATACTCTCAAAGCACAGATGGCTGGTATGGGTGAACTGGTTAAAGAAGCTATCGAGGGTTCCTTTGAGGCAGTTAAGCAAACAAATCCAACGAAGGCGATGCTTATTGCTCGAAATGATTCGCTTATCAATGAAAAAGAGCGCGAGATTGAACGCTTATGTTTGCGTTTGTTGCTAAAAGAACAGCCTGTTGCAACCGATCTTCGAACAGTTACTTCGGCGCTTAAGATGATTACGGATTTAGAGCGCATTGGAGATCAAGCTGCAGAAATTTGCGAAATTGCTACAGGTTTGCCGAGTGATCTGGATCTTTCAAAATTCCCTGCACTTTCTGCGATGGCTAAAACCGCCTACGATCAGGTAAATGACGTGATCGATGCGTATTTGTATCTTGATTTAGAAAAGACAGATGCCACCATTGCGCGCGATGAGGTTATCAATGATCTTTTCGATGAGCTAAAGCGCGACATTGCTACTCATATAACCGAGCACATGCCCGATGAAACTTCTGCACTGGATATTTTAATGATTGGTAAATATCTTGAGCGCATTGGTGATCATGTGGTTAACATTGCCGAATGGGTAAAATATTCCATCACTGGCAACCACAAAGGCATGACTATTGCAGATGCAGCTGAGTAAAAGTAAAAGCTGTGTCATAATATAAGCGCACCCATTACGAGGTGCGCTTTTTATTTACATTGTTTGTCATATCAGGAGGACCAATGACAACATCACTTTCTGGCCGTAATTTTTTAAAATTGCTCGACTTTACTTCCGAAGAAATACTTTCATTGGTTGATCTTGCTCAGGAATTAAAAGAAAAGAAACATGCAGGTGTTCTTCATAAGGAACTTGAAGGCAAGAATATCGTTTTACTTTTCGAAAAGACTTCCACACGTACTCGTTGTTCGTTTGAGGTTGCGGGACACGATTTGGGAATGGGCGTAACTTATCTTGATCCTGCGGGTTCTCAGATGGGGAACAAAGAATCCATCGAAGATACCGCTCGTGTTTTAGGCCGCATGTTTGATGGTATTGAATATCGCGGCTTCGGTCAGGAGATTGTCGATACTTTGGCGGAGTATGCAGGCGTTCCAGTATGGAATGGTCTTACTGATGAATGCCATCCTACTCAAACTATTGCCGACCTTCTTACTATCCGAGAAAACTTCGGATCTTTCAAAGGCTTGAAATTGGTATTTATGGGTGATGCCAAAAACAACGTTGCTAATTCTTTGATGGTTGGCTGCGCAAAAATGGGTATTAATTACGTTGCGTGCGCGCCTGAATCTTCCATGCCAGATCCTGAATTGGTTGAAACTTGCAAAAAAATTGCAAAAGAAAATGGCTGTGAAATTACCGTAACTTCCGATGTGGAGCAGGGTACAAAGGATGCCAATATTTTGTATACCGATATTTGGGTATCTATGGGCGAGCCTGCAAGTTTATGGGAACAGCGCATTAAAGAGCTTTCTCCTTATCAAATCAACGCTCAGGTAATGGAAAACGCTGCAGATAATGCAATCCTTATGCATTGCTTGCCGGCATTCCACGACACTCATACTACGGTTGCTCAGGAAATTGAGAAAAAGTTTGGCATTACCGAAATGGAAGTTACCAACGAAGTATTCGAATCAGAAGCTTCGAAAGTTTTTGACGAAGCTGAAAATCGTATGCATGCCATTAAGGCGATCGTTCTAGCAACGTTGCGCTAAAACTAGGAGCTTAAGGATAATTATGGAGCGTTTGGGATATTACAACGGCACCTTTGGTCCTCTTGAGGAAGTGACTGTACCGTTTTTGGATCGTGTTTCTTTTTATGGTGATGGCGTATATGACGCTACCATGGGTATCGATGGGGTAGTGCTGTTTGCTGAAGACCATCTGGATCGTTTTTTTAATAGTTGTGCCAATGTGGAAATTGATCCAGGTGTTACCAAAGAGGAGCTTCACGAAATCTTGAATGAAATGCTCGCTAAAGTAGATGCTCCCGTAAACTTTGTCTATTGGCAGGTTACGCGTGGTACGGATTATCGCCATCATTACTTCTGCGAAGGTCCTGCTAATCTTTGGATCATGATTGTGCCTGATGTTATGGAAGATCTTTACGATCGCCAGCAATTGATCAGTGTCGAAGATATACGTTTTCAAATGTGTAATACTAAAACACTCAATTTGCTTCCTAATGTTTTAGCGGCACAACGTACCAAAGAAGCTGGATGTTATGAAGCAGTGTTTGTTCGTGATGGCTATGTAACAGAATGCGCCCATAGCAATGTTCATATGCTTAAAGACGGTAAGTTCGTTACTCATCCGGCTGATAATCATATTTTGCCTGGTATTGCGAGAAAACACCTGATTCAGGCATGTCTTGCCTTAGAGGTTCCTGTTGAAGAGCGCTTGTATACCTTAGATGAACTCTATGATGCTGATGAAGTTATTGTTACTTCTTCTAGCACCCTTTGTTTACCAATCAACAAGCTCAATGATAAGCAGGTAGGGGGCAAGGACGAGGCGCTTTTGGATAAGCTGCGTACTTTTGTTATGGATGAATGCGACGCGTATGTTCAAAAGAGGCGAGCACAGTAGCAATAAGCATAGTGATGCTTTGTTCATAATATAGAGCCTTATATACCTAATTTGGTTTGTATAAGGTACAATCACAAGTTGTTTTACTAATCCTGTCTTCTTAGGTGGTGTCTTTTCTGCCTAAGAAGACTTCTTTAAGTTATAGGTAGGAAGGAATCTTTAATGACCATTCGTGAATCTCTTGAAGCGGTGTTGTATCAGGCTTTAAGTTCGGCTGTTCAAGCTGGAGCGCTACCGCTGGAGGAAGTTCCGCAACCTACCCTTGAACGTCCTCGTGAAGAAGGACACGGCGACTGGGCTTGTACGGTGGCAATGCGTCTTGCTAAAGCGGCGCGTATGAATCCACGTCGGATTGCTCAGATCTTAGTTGACAATCTTCCCGAAAATGAACTTATTGAAACGGTGGAAATCGCTGGTCCAGGCTTTATTAACCTTACTTTAGCTAATTCGGTATTCCAGAATGTTATTGCTGAAGTTCGTGCGCAGGGTTCCGATTACGGAAAATCAACTCTTCCAAAGCCATGCAAAGTTGACTTGGAATATGTTTCCGCTAATCCAACAGGACCTATGCATGTAGGACATGGCCGTTGGGCTGCACTGGGAGATTCAATTGCGCGTGTTATGCGCCATGCTGGTTACGACGTTGATGAGGAATTCTATATTAACGACCAGGGTAATCAGATGAATGTTTTTGCTGATTCTTTGGTAGTTCGATATCAGCAGGCTTTAGGCCAAGATGTTGAAATGCCTGAAGCTTCTTATGGTGGAGGTTATGTTAAGGAATTAGCTCAGCAGATCATTGAGCGCGATGGAGACAAGTGGTTGTCGGTCGATCCTGACGAACGTCGCCACGAATTTCGCGAAATGGGCTATAAAGCCATGATGGAAAACGTCAAAGAAACGTTGGAGATCTTTGGCAATCACTTTGATACCTGGTTCTCGGAGCGTTCTTTATTTGTTGCCGATGAGGAAGGCAAAACTAAAGTAGATCGCGCTTTCGAGGTAATGAAGGATAAAGGTTATATTTTCGAGCAGGATGGCGCTACGTATTTCCGTTCTACTGCTTTTGGCGATGAGAAAGATCGTGTGCTCATTAAAACCAATGGTGAGCTGACCTACTTTATGTCTGATGTTGCTTATCACTACGACAAGATGCAGCGGGGTTATGACCACCTCATTGATATTTGGGGTGCCGATCACCACGGATATATTCCTCGTTGTCAAGCAATGATGGCCGCTTGGGGGTATCCTGATGCTCTTGAAGTGGTGTTAGGCCAGCTTGTTACGCTGTTCCGCGATGGTCAGCAGGTTCGTATGTCAAAGCGTACGGGCGAGATGATTACTTTCCGCGAATTGATTGACGAAGTAGGGGTAGACGCAACTCGTTACATGATGTTGTCTAAATCTTCCGATCAGTCTATTGATTTTGATATTGAAGTAGCTAAGAAAAAGGATGCTTCTAATCCTGTTTATTATGTTCAGTATGCTCACGCACGCATTTGCTCTATCTTACGTAAGGCAGCACAGGCTCGTGGTATTGAGACAGAAGGAGTTTCAGTAGCTGAACTTGTTGAGGCGCTTTCGATTACTAATGCGGATCTTTCGGTACTTACCCATGAAAGCGAATTAGAGCTCATGCGTAAAATGGCAGATTTTACCGATCTTGTTGCAGGTGCTGCTCGTGACCGCGCTCCATTCCGTTTGACTCACTATGCTCAGGACCTAGCGGCCTTGTTCCATTCTTTCTATACGAATTGCCGCGTAATTGGCGAAGGTGAACAACTAGAACAGGCTCGATTGGCATTAGCTGATTCTGCTCGAATTGTACTTGCTCTTGCTTTGGGTCTGTTGGGCGTATCTGCGCCAGAGCATATGTAGACCGAAGGGTAAACAGTAGACCGAAGGGTAAACAGCAAGCATTTTTCTGCTTACCCTACGCAAAATACTTCAGGGCACTACGTTAATCTCGTAAAAAAAGCCATCCCCCGATTGTTTGTTTCGAACATGTTAATGAGGGATGGCTTTATCTATCTAAAGCGATTCTCTTTGATACCATAGTCAAAGTTGAGTGTTAATCGAGGAGGAATTTATGAGTTACGTCGACTCCGTTATTGAACAGGTTAAGGCAAAGAATGCTAACGAGCCTGAGTTTATTCAGGCCGTTACTGAAGTTCTTACTTCCTTGAAGCCTGTCATTGAAGCCCATCCAGAGTATGAAAAGGCTGGCTTGCTCGAGCGCATCGTTGAGCCTGAGCGCGTTATTATGTTCCGCGTTCCTTGGGTAGACGATGAGGGTAAGGTTCAGGTAAACCGCGGTTTCCGTGTTCAGTTCAACAGCTGCCTTGGCCCTTACAAGGGTGGTCTTCGCCTTCATCCTTCCGTAAATCTTAGCATTATCAAGTTCCTTGGTTTTGAACAGATTTTCAAGAACAGCTTAACTACGCTTCCTATGGGCGGCGGCAAGGGCGGTTCCGACTTTGATCCAAAGGGTAAGTCCGATGCTGAAGTTATGCGTTTCTGCCAGTCTTTCATGACTGAGCTTTGCAAGCATGTTGGTGCCGACACTGACGTACCTGCTGGTGACATCGGAACGGGCGCTCGCGAAATTGGCTACATGTTTGGTCAGTACAAGCGTATTCGCAACGTATGGGAAGGCGTTTTAACTGGTAAGGGCTTGGCTTACGGCGGTTCTCTTGCTCGTACTGAAGCTACCGGTTATGGCTTGATTTACTTTGTTCAGGAATACTTGAAGTGCAAGGGCGACTCTTTTGAGGGCAAGACCGTTGCAGTATCTGGCTCTGGTAACGTTGCAATTTATGCAACTGAAAAGGCTCAGCAGCTTGGTGCTAAGGTAGTTACCATGTCTGACTCCACTGGCTGGATTCATGATCCTAACGGAATTGATGTTGCTTTGGTTAAGCAGATCAAAGAAGTTGAGCGTGGTCGTATTTCTGAATATGCTAAGCGTCGTGAAGGTGTTGAATATCATGACGGCCGTGGCGTTTGGAACATCAAGGTTGACATTGCACTTCCTTGCGCAACTCAAAATGAACTCCTTATCGACGATGCTAAGGCTTTGGTTGCTAATGGCTGCCAGATTGTTGCTGAAGGCGCAAACATGCCTACCACCATGGATGCTACTGAATATCTTCAGGAGAACGGCATTGTATTTATGCCAGGTAAGGCAGCTAATGCAGGTGGCGTAGCAACTTCTGGTCTGGAAATGTCTCAGAACTCTGAACGTCTTTCCTGGACCTTTGAAGAGGTTGACGCAAAGCTCCAGGGCATCATGGTTAACATCTTCCATGCTGCTGATGACGCTGCTCGTGAATATGGCGTTGAAGGTGACTACGTTGCTGGCGCTAACATTGCTGGCTTCAAGAAGCTTGCTGACGCAATGATGGCTCAGGGCATCGTATAAATAATCAGTAATACTAATGAGAACAACGTCTGCTTGTTCTCTGTTGATCTGATATGAAAAACGGAGAGGTTTTTTGCCTCTCCGTTTTGTTTTCAGGTAGCTATTTGGGACTATAGGAAAATGTGGGGTTATAGACCAAAAAACGTTGCTATAACTCTGGTTTAAGGAAACAGCCTGGAATTGCCTGCCTTGTTAAGGCATAAGTACTTCAAGTGCTCCAGGTGTTAACTCGATAGTTGCTTCAGTATCTCCAAAACGTTCTCCGTCAATCTGAGAGGGGAGTACGTGGTCAAAAGCAACATGAACCTTTCTTGCTTGAGCAAAATGAACCTGAGGGTTGTTTGTGTGCTTTCCGTCTTTCGCCTTTAGGAATAGCTTGGTAGCTGCAGTAAACGATAGCGGTGGTTCGACATAACATATATCCAGTAAGCCATCATTTAAGAGTGCGTGCGGGCATACTTTAAATCCTCCGCCATAACTAATGCCGTTTTGTAGAGTCAAAAGATAACAGGCAATAGATTTGGGTTGCTGATCGTCAAGTTGAATCGTTGCATGCTGGATATCTCTATGGTTTTTTAACTGGTCTATTCCGCATTGAAGGTAAAGTGAAGTTCCTGTTCTTCGTGTTTTAGTGCGAAGTTCTTGAGTTCCCAGTGCGATTGCAGCATCGAGACCGAAAGATAACGTTTCAATAAACCAATGATTGTTCGCAGAAGCAACATCAACTCGTTTTGGCGTAAGCGCATTTGATTCTAATTGTTGCAATGATTTAGTGGGATTGCGATCCATTCCAATACTGCGAGCAAAATCATCCCCGTTGCCGCAGGGAATAAGTCCAAAACGAGGACGAATTGATTCAGGAATTGCCATAAGTCCGTTTACCACTTCGTTGACAATGCCATCTCCGCCTATGGCTAAAACGGTTTTATAGTGCGCACCTTCAGATTTTACGAACGATGTTGCATCTTTAGGTGCTACGGTGTAGTGAAAAGAATACTTTTCAATATCGGTTGGAGTGTGCGCTTTTATACGATCAAGCGTGCTTGCCATTTGTGCTGCAACTTGAGCAGCCTTACCACTGCGAGCTGCAGGATTTGCTATAACAAGAATGTTTCCAAACATGTTTTCTCCTGATTGTTGTTGGTGAGATAATACCAAACAGAAAATATACGTGCATCAAAGAACCTGCAGCAAGGTAGTGCTTACGGGTTGTTTTTATACTGCGTGGTAGCTTGTGTGATGCGAACAAGATGATGGTGGCTTGCATAGCGCGATTAAGATAATAGTGGCTTATTTGACACGAACAAGAAGCGATTAAGAATAGAGCGAAGAACTAGGCGTTGTATGTTATACGAAAATCTCTTTAACCCTGTTTCATATCAGATTCCAGTAATGCTTGAAAAGATGGATAAAGGTGGCCAAGGGCTATCTTGCCTTTATCATAGTGTGATATTGGTTGATAAGTTCAAGTTCTGCGATCGCATTGATTGGTATTGCATTCTTGATGATAAAAACGGCGAAGCGTTATTTTTCGATACGGGGCATCCTGCCTTGACGGGAACTCAACTGTTACAAGAGGCTTTGAACCAGCGTGGGATTTCTTGGGATGCTACCTCGGTGTTTCTTACTCATTTCCATGTAGATCATTCGGGAAATTTGACGTATTGCTTAAATAACGGTGCTCGCAGAGTGTTATTTATTCAACCTGTTCCTTATGATGCGAATTCGGCGAACAATTTTCTTTCGTGGACTCGAAGTTCATCTGTTATGAAAAACGACGAGCAAACTCTTGAGCATCTTGATTTGCTTAACGGAAAGAATTATTTCACTGGTGTTGATAAGGAAAAATGCCACACTCTTCGTAAAGGTGAAGTCATTGATATTGGAGGATATGTTTTTGAAGTGATGCCTACCCCTGGCCATGCACCAGAGCATGCCTGTTTGGTGGACAGAGATAAACGTTTGTTTGTCGCAGGGGACCATTTAATCTTTGCTAAACCAGGAATGATGCAACTGGCCCCTGACCAGCATCTGCTTTCTTGCTATATGGATAGTCTCTCAACAATACGATCGTTCAAGTTGGAAACTGTTTTGATGAGTCATCATGAACCTTTGGTAGGCAATGACACTATTGATGCGTTTTTGAAGTCAACACAAGAAGGGTATTGGTCTTTATTACAGAAGGCAAAGGCGCATGTTGCGTCTTTAGGAATCGTGAGCGCCTACGAAATGGCGAAAGATTCTGCAGCACATTACCCCGATGGCATCAATACCTTTCCGCCTGATGTTCAGATGCGCAGAGTGGCTCTTATGTTTGGTACTCTTGAAGGGCTCTACGATGAAGGCATGGTGAAGCGTCGCCAAGATGATGATGGCGCGTATGTTTACTTTGTATAGGGGTATGTCTGGTAAGGTACGCTGTCAACTTCTGCAAGGATATGTCTACTTCATATAGGGGAAAAGTTTTTCTGCTTTAGGTATTGCATGAAATCTAAAAGCATGTAAAATACTTTCTTGCGCTTATGGTGGCTATAGTTCAGTTGGCTAGAATGCCAGATTGTGGCTCTGGAGGTCGTCGGTTCGAGTCCGATTAGCCACCCCAGCGCAACTTTGAAAAATAAGCAAAATAGTTCTTGCAAATAGAATTTTCTTGCTTTAATATATTTGAGCGCTTTGACGCGAATCGTTTTTAACGAAACCATTTGGACCGTTAGCTTAGTTGGTAGAGCAGGGGACTCTTAATCCCAAGGTCCGGGGTTCGAGTCCCCGACGGTCCACCATTTGCAACTTACGCGAACCCGTGAGATGTTCAGTCTCGCGGGTTCGTTTTTTTGTAGGACTCACGCCCCATTTCGCGTTTCGCTAAGATCTCCAATGTTTGCATGCAATGTTGCTTTGTTTTAATTTTTTGGCCTATAACCCTAACCCTATTTTTGAGGCCAGTTTGCATCATGGGCTTGTCTTGATTTCAAAGATATGAAAATTGTTTTATAACTCTTCAAATGTATCTAATTTAGAAGCAATTTGTGTGTAAGATAGGTTATAAGAACAAGAGGTTTTTTAGCTTTTGATTACAGAGATGAGATTATCTCGGTTGTGAGGATTATCTTTTCGTTGTTAGTGCTGTGTTTTGGGTATTAGTGAGGAGCCTGATTAGTGGAAGCATTTGAACTCATCCTATTATTAATGGTTGCTGTTCTTCTCTCTTCTGTTTTAGATCAGGTTGTTCCTCGTATTTCATCTCCCCTTATTCAGATTGGTCTTGGCGTCATAATTGCTCTTTTGGCAATCTCGCCTATACATGTTTCGATTGATCCTGAATTATTCCTCATCCTTTTTATTGCGCCTCTGCTTTTCCATGACTCTATAGAAGCGAATAAGAGGAGCCTTTGGGACAACAAAGGAATCATTGTTTCCTATGCCATAGGACTTGTTTTGCTCATTGTTCTGTGCGTTGGCTTTGTCCTGCATTGGCTGGTGCCTTCAATTCCGCTTGCTGCAGCATTTGCGCTTGGCGCAGCTCTTGGTCCTACCGATGCGGTTGCGGTAGCGGCCCTTAAGCGCGAAGCTCAGGTAGGGAAGAGGGAAAACGCAATTTTGCAAGGTGAAGCACTCATTAACGATGCTTCTGGTGTAGTTTCGTTCCAGTTCGCTATTGCTGCTGCTGTGACAGGCTTCTTCTCTTTAACCGATGCTGCAACGTCTTTTGCTATGAACTTCTTCGGCGGAATCGTACTTGGTATTATTCTTGCGTTGATTTTTGCATTCTTCGCTCATCGAGTCCGCGACTTAGGACTTGAAAACATTACCTTCCATGTTTTTATGGAAGTATCCATGCCGTTTATCGTTTTCCTTATTGCTGAACATTTACATGTATCGGGTATTTTAGGTGTCGTTGCTTGTGGCATTGTGTGGTCGTTAATGCGTGATCAACGAATTTCTCCGTATCACTCACGCCTAAACATTGCACTTTCCAGTGTATGGAAAGTGGTGAGCTTTACCTTAAACGGTATCGTTTTTGTTTTGCTTGGTATTCAGCTTCCCAATGCAATGCAGTCAACGTGGGATGATGTGTATATCGATAATGTCGACCTTATTGGATATGTCCTTATCCTTACAATCTTGATTGTTGGATTGCGCTTTATTTGGGCTTTAGTTATGGCGCGTATATTCAAGAATCCTTTGACGGGCAAGCGCGATAAGTTCAACAAGAAAACTGTTAAAGATGCTCTTATTACTACTATCGGTGGGCCTAAGGGCGCCATTACGCTTTCCATCGCATTTTCGATTCCATTTTTGGTAAGTACAGGCGAACCGTTCCCGCAGCGTTCTTTGATTATTTTCTTGGCGTCAGGTGTTATCGTTTGCACCCTTTTGCTTGCCAATTTCTTGTTGCCAATCTTGGCTCCTAAAAACGAAAAAGAAGTTGATGAAGACGAAGTTGCCGATTACGAGCGTACTCGTATAGAAATATTGCGTACCGTTATCGAGCGCTTGATGGCGGATTCAACTGATGACGACGATCGCGAAACGAAGCAGGTTATAAAATCCTACAACCAGCGAATACGTGCTATTCGGTCAATGAGTAACACCCTTGAAGATGTACCGCCTTCTCCTAAGCTTACTTTTGAGGTGATTGATCATCAGGCTGAAGAGCTTTTTGAAGCAGCTAAACGTAAGGAATTAGAGCCCTATGCGGTATTTCGTGTGGTTGATACTTTGTCGCGTCATAAAAATCTTTTAGCGCACACTAAGCGCTCTTCTTTGGCAGCGCGTTACACCTTGGGTCGTTTGCGTACGTTCTTGTCTTTTGTAAAGCACAGTATTTTAAGTTCGCTTCCTTCGAGTCGAGCGGGTGACAAAGCTGCCATTGATAAGGCGCGAGTGTACAGCGAACAATATGCAGTTGATTTCTTGCGTGGTCTTGTTGACAACCCTGACTATCCCAGCGACGAAGTGGCCCGTTTATTGATCCGTCATGAACGAGCTTTGAATCTTTTAGCAGAATCAAGCGATGCTACGGTTACTTCAGAGGCGGTAGAAAATGTCATGGTCAGCACCAGCGCAATTCAGCGTCGCGGCTTACAGCTTGAGCTAGAGGTCATTCAAGACTTCTATGCTTCTGGTGATTTAACGCGTGCTCAGGCAAAAGAACTGCGTGATAACACCATGCTGATGCTGATGGATGTTGAAGATCAGGTTTAGGTAGCTTGTATGGACGCTGCTAAACTTCAAGAAATAAAAACGCAGCTGGCAAGTGTACCCACTGAGCCCGGAGTGTATTTATGGAAAAACGCTCAGGGTGAAGTAATCTACGTCGGTAAAGCAAAGCAGCTTCGCGCTCGCATGCGCCAGTATGTTAACTTCCAGGATACACGCGAAAAAATTCCTTTGCTGGTTTCGCAGATAGATTCGTTTGAATATGTGGTAACGGCAAACGAGCATGAAAGTTTAGTGCTCGAGCGCAATCTTATCAGGCAGTATTCTCCGTATTTCAATGCTGACTTTAAAGACGATAAAAGTTATCCCTTTATTGCACTCACGAAAGGCGATGTATTTCCTGCAATTAAATACACGCGCGAGGCTCATAAACCTCATACACGTTATTTTGGACCCTATACCGATAGCCGTGCTGCACGTAATTTGGTCGATATTGTGCGTCGGGTAGTGCCTATTTGTGCATCGTCTTGTGCAGAGTGGCGTCGTATGGCTCGTCGTCTTGAACAGACACCCTATGATGAATTAGAACTTTCCCATCGTCCCTGCTTTGATGCTCATGTGGGCCTTGGGCCAGGAATTTGCTGTGGCCAAATGGGGCCTGAAGAATATCAAGAACAAGTGCGTCGCGTTGAGAGATTTTTAGCGGGAGCTCACGATGAATTTATCGAAGAGCTTAGCGAAGAAATGCAGGAAGCTGCTGCATCGCTTGATTTTGAACGTGCAGGACGTATTAAGAGCCGTATTGATACCATTAAGTCACTTTCTGATACGCAGCATGCAGTTTCAGCACATCGTTTGAATGCGGATGTTATTGGCATCTGTCGAGAAGAAACGATTGCAGGTATTACGGTTCTTATTTTGCGAGAAGGCCGTATCGTTAATACCAACGAATTTATCTTCAATAAGGGCAAAGATATTCCTGGTGCAGAGCTTTTGCGCATGTTTGTGCTGCGCTATTACGACTCTACGGAATCTATTCCGCATGAGCTTATTGTGGAAGAAGTTCCTGAAGATGCGGATGTCATCGAAGCGTGGCTAACCGAAAAACTGGCAAGCGTTCATGGAGCTAAAGTTCGTTTTACTATTCCGCAGCGTGGCGAAAAAAATGCGCTTATGGCAATGGCTAATAAAAACGCTCGTCACGTACTTATGCGTTATAAAGCGCGAAGCAGCTATGATGACGATCGCATCAATGATGCGCTTTTGCAGCTTGAAAGCGCCTTAGCGCTCGATGCACCACCCATGCGAATTGAATGCTTTGATATTTCTACAATTCATGGACGACATTCGGTGGCTTCTATGGTGGTGTTTACTAATGGCAGACCTGATAAAAGCCAATATCGTCGTTTTAAAATTCGTATGGAAACCGAAGAGGCAAACGACTTTGCCATGATGAGTGAAGTATTTGCTCGAAGGTACTGTAAAGAACGTCTCGCAGATCAGCGGTTTGGTAAGCGACCCGATCTGATTATTGTTGATGGTGGTAAGCCGCAGCTTACTGCAGCAATTAAGCAGCTTGAGGAATTGGGCGCAGGCGATATTCCCGTTTGTGGTCTTGCAAAACGTGATGAAGAATTATTTGTTCCTTGGCAAGAAAGCGGTCCTGTGGTTTTGCCAGGTGGTAGTCCGAGCTTATATTTGGTCAAGCAGGTTCGTGATGAAGCACATCGTTTTGCAATTACCTTCCATCGAGAATTGCGTGGTAAAGCGATGACTACAAGCATTCTTGATGAAGTGGTAGGAATGGGGCCTAAACGTAAGAAAGCTTTACTAAAAGCATTTGGTTCCTTTACTGCTTTGCGTAATGCTTCTTTAGAAGAAATAAAACAATCTGGTGTTGTGCCTAATCAAGTTGCCGAAGATGTGTATGCTGTCCTTAAGCAATATAATGGTAAAAAGGATGCTAAAACTGGTGAAAACTAGTTAAGTAAGCTTCGAGCTACTGGATAATTGCACTATGATATAACGCTTTTGTAGTAAGCGAAATTAATAGGTTACTTATCGGGATCCCAGGGAGTACTTATGACAGATATTCAGCAGGTTGAAACAATAGATAACAACCAAGAAGTACCAACCAATCAAGGACCGGATGTTGTCATTATTACTGGTATGAGCGGTGCTGGTCGCACTGAAGCTATGCATACCTTTGAAGATTTGGGCTATTTCTGTATCGATAATCTTCCTCCTTCGCTCATCATGAATATGATTAGTCTTGCAAGTTTGCCAGGACAAAATGAAATTGGCAGAAAACTTGCTATTGTTTGTGACGCGCGTAATAGGGAATACTTCAAGCAGTTGGTAGGGGAATTGGCTAACGTTAAGGCTGCTGGTATCACATTTAAGATTATCTTTTTGGATGCTCGTGACGAAGTGCTTATAGCGCGCTACAAGGCATCACGCCGTCGCCATCCCTTATGCGTAAATAATTCTCGTTCGATTGCTCAGGCAATTGCTTATGAGCGTAAGTTAACGCAAGAATTACGAGAGGTTGCTCATTCGTATATCGACACAAGCGATATGAAACCTCGTCAACTTCGAGAGGTATTGCGTTCAATTTATTCGGAAGAAACCGATAAAGACGGAATGAATGTTGTGGTATATTCGTTCGGCTTTAAACACGGCGCGCCATCTGATGCAGATATCGTTATCGACGTTCGATTTTTGCCTAATCCCTTCTATATTCCAGAACTGCGTGGTCTTACTGGCTTAGATAAGCCAGTAAGTGACTATGTTTTGGGTCGTGATGAAACTCATAAGTTTTTAGATGCATGGGACAACTTGCTTCGCTGTGTAATGCCAGGCTATGTTGCGGAAGGTAAGCAGCATCTTGCTATTGGTGTTGGCTGTACAGGCGGTCAGCACAGAAGTGTGGTGCTTGCGGAAAAGACCGCAGCGCTTCTTTGCGATTTAGGGTATAACGTTCGTGTGTATCATCGCGATATTGCTCTTGCTGATACCAGCAAGGAGGCAACAAAATGAGTGCTTTATCACGTGGTGGCCATTCTGAAAATGGTTTTAGCATCGATCCTTCTTCAACACAGGCATTTAAAGCGATCGGTTCTATTAAGGATCATCTAGTTCATCGCAGAGATGCTGTGGATCCTACAAAATTAAAAGCGGTAGTTATTGGTGGCGGCACGGGCGCGCCGATGTCAATTCGAACCTTGCTTGCTCTTGGAGTTCAAACCTCTGCTGTTGTAGCCATGGCTGATGATGGTGGTTCTACGGGCATTTTGCGTGAAGAGGCACATGTAACTCCACCGGGCGATATTCGAAAGTGCCTGGCAGCATTTGCCGCAAATCCTGATGATCCACTAACAAAAGCATTTAAATATCGCTTCGATTTTGCAAGGAATCACACCTTAGGAAATTTGATGCTTTCCGCATTGGAAAATGCAACGGGGTCGTTTCCTGAAGCGATTAAGATTTGCGGGCAGCTCCTAGGGGCGCGAGGCCGCGTGTATCCTTCAACGCTGAACAATGTCACTCTTTGCGCTCGCACGCTTGATGGTCGTGTGTTGCATGGACAGGCACTTGCTTCTCATTCCTCTACAGCGCTTGAACAGGTCTGGCTGGAATCGCCCGAAGAATGCTTGCCTTATATGGAGGCAATTCGCGCTATCCGTCAGGCTGATATTATTGTTTTGGGTCCTGGCTCTCTCTTTACTTCCATCATTCCTAACTTGTTAGTGCCGGGGATTGTGGATGCTATCGCGCAATCCAAAGCTCATACCGTATTTGTATGCAGCTTGGCAGATCAGCAGGGTGAAACCTGGGGATTATCTGCGCGCGAACACGTTGAGGCATTACTTCGCCATGGAATGCAGGGAAAGCTTGACTATGTATTGATCCACAGTGTAGGCAAACCTAAAAAATCACGTTTTTCTACAGGGGCATTCGAAGCGGTTGCGGGATCAGCTTCTCAAGAAAAGGCAATGAGCGAAATGCGTGATGGAAAGAGTTTGCCCTCACGTGCCAAAATTCGCTCAGTCAAAATAACCCAGGAAGATATTGATGCTATTCAGGCGCAAGGACCTGTGGTGTTGTTGCGCGATATGAAAGATCCTGTTCGTCCGACATGGCATGATCCTAAGGCTCTTGCTGATGCCTTTATGGGGGTGTTTAAGCTTTGTCATTCACAACAGAGGTAAAAGAAGAGTTATCTCGCGTAGAGCCTACGTGCTCTCATTGTGATGCTGCAACGCTTGCTGCTCTTATTCGTATCGAAGGATCCATTTTCTTTAATGGTCCTGGTAAATTACGCCTAGAAATTTCTACCGACGTACCCCAGGTAGCACGTTTTATTATTCGTGCCCTTCATAGCATGTATGCTCTTAAGACAGATTTAACTATGCGCCGTAGCGTGCTTCATAAAACGCCAAACTGGTTAATTGAGGTACCAACACAGCCACGGTTAAACGAAGCCCTGCACGATCTGGGCATCATCGGAGAAGAGGGCCTCGAGCGTGGTATTGACCCTAAGCTTGTACGTAAATCATGCTGTGCTTCTGCTTATCTGCGCGGGGTGTTTTTAGGCAGTGGGTTTATTTCGAATCCACGTGGGGATTTCCATTTTGAATTGACCGTTGAATCTCAGACGATGGCTAACGATATTGTTGATCTGCTTGCAACAAAAGATATTCACGCCAAGATTGTTGAGAGGCGTAACTCATTTACCGTGTATCTCAAAAGCGGTGCAGCAATTTCTTCTTTTTTAGCCTTTGTAGGTGCTCATCAAAGCGCGCTCAAGATGGAAAACGAACGCGTAATTAAAAGTGTGCGAAACGATGTTAATAGGCGAGTAAATGCAGAAATTGCCAACCAGGCTAAGACAGCAGAAGCCTCGGTTGAACAGGTGCAAGCAATTCGAACTTTGCTTGATCATCGCGATATAAAATCGCTTCCTCGTGGTTTGCAGGAATATATTCAACTTCGTGTGCGTTACCCCGAAGCAACCCTTAAAGAACTTGGGGAACGTGCTAATCCGCCTCTTTCTAAATCGGCAATTTATCATCGCGTTCGTCGAATAGAACAAATGGCACGCGAGGTTTCTGGAAAACCGAAAAAGAAATAAACACCCTTCAAGAAGGGGCATAACGCCGCGCCTAGAAAGTAAATAATCATAGCGATTATTCACGAAAGTGCATAGTTTGGTGCATTTAATTTAGCCGATACCTACAAAGTTGCTTGAGAATGCTTGCCTTGTTCGTTTGCATGTTAGAATGGCTATGTCATGTTTTCGTTTGTGCGGCTAGCATGACGCACTGATATATAACGTTTCTGAAAGGGGAGCCCAATGGCAACCAAGGTTGGTATCAACGGCTTCGGCCGCATTGGCCGACTTGTTTTTCGAGCAATGGAGAAGGATCCAGCGTTCGACATTGTCGCAATTAACGATCCTGGCAGCATTACTGCTGCAGCTCATCTTCTCAAGTATGATTCTATTCACGGTCGTGCATATGATGAAGTTAGAGTAGATGGCGATTCTATTATTGTTGATGGCAGGCGTGTTCGTGTTCTTTCTGATCGTGATCCTCGCAATTTGCCATGGGGTGAACTTGGTGTAGAACTTGTTATTGAGTCAACCGGTTTCTTTACAGATGCAAATGCAGCTCATGCTCATATCGATTCAGGTGCAAAGAAAGTTTTGATTACCGCTCCTGCTAAGAATGAAGACATCACCATTGTTATGGGTGTAAATGACGATCAGTACGATCCAGAGAAGCACCACATTGTTTCTAATGCTTCTTGCACCACTAACTGCCTTGCGCCTTTTGCAAAGGTTTTGATGGATAGCTTTGGCATCAAGCGTGGCTTTATGAATACTATTCATTCTTACACGAACGACCAGAAGGTTCTTGACCAGTCTCATAAGGATCTTCGCCGTGCTCGTGCTGCAAATCTTTCTATGATTCCAACCACTACGGGTGCTGCTCGTGCTGTTTCTTTGGTTCTTCCTGAGCTGAAGGGCAAACTTGACGGTTTTGCTACTCGCGTTCCTACTCCTGATGGTTCTATGGTTGATTTGACGGTAGAACTCGAACGTGAAGTAACTGTCGAAGAAGTAAATGAAGCTATTAAGGCTGCTGCTGAAGGTCCAATGAAGGGCATTTTGGCTTACGTTGAAGATCCAATTGTTTCAATGGATATCGTAGGTGATTCTCATTCTTCATTGTTTGACAGCAAGCTCACCATGGTTCTTGGTGGAAAGGGTAACTTGGTCAAGTGCGTATCTTGGTACGACAACGAATGGGGTTATTCTAACCGCGTAAAAGACCTTGCTAAGATTATGCTGTAATAAGGCATTTGTTATTACAGGGTGTAATTCGAAGTAAACAGATAACAAGAGAACCTCTAAAGTGAGGTTCTCTTTCTGTTTGAAGGCTCGCATGTTTTCGTGTTTAACTTAATTACGAACTACCTTAGAGCTTAAAACAAGAGAAAGGCGCGTTATGAGCAAAGTAAAAACTCTTGCTGATGCTGAAGTATCGGGAAAACGTGTACTATGTCGCGTTGATTTCAATGTTCCGCTAGCTGATGGTGTTGTAACTGACGACACGCGTATTCAGGCAGCGCTTCCAACTATTACATATTTAATGGAACATGGTGCAAAAGTTATTTTGTGCAGCCATTTAGGCCGTCCTGAGGGTACGGGTTACCAGGCAGAATTTTCTTTGGCTCCTGTTGCAGAGCATCTCTCAAAGGTTTTGGGAAAGCCTGTTGCTTTTGCAAAAGACACCATTGGTGAATCTGCTAAAGAAACAGTAGCTTCGCTTTCTGATGGTGATGTTGCTCTGCTGGAAAACGTACGCTTTGATAAGCGTGAAAAGAAAAACGATCCAGAGTTCGCTGAAGCACTAGCATCGTTAGCTGATGTGTATGTCAATGATGCTTTTGGCGCAGCACATCGTGCTCATGCTTCAACCGCTGGTGTTGCAGCGTACTTGCCTGCTTATGCTGGCATGCTCATGGAAAAAGAAGTAACCACCTTAACTTCTATGTTGGATAACCCAAATCATCCTTTTGTAGCTATTCTTGGTGGCTCAAAGGTTTCCGATAAGGTTGCGGTTATTGATGCACTCATTGATAAGTGTGACACCCTTATTATTGGTGGTGGCATGTGCTTTACCTTCTTGGTTGCTCAGGGATATAGCGTAGGAACTTCTCTGATGGAGCAGGATTGGGTAGAGCGTGCTTCTGCGATGCTTGAAAAAGCAAAGAATAAAGGTGTTTCTATTTTGCTTCCAAGCGATGTTGTTTGTGCTGATGCTTTTGCAAATGATGCCAATACGGTTACCTGCGGAGTAGATGCTATCCCGCAAGATATGATGGGCTTAGACATTGGTCCTGAAACCACTAAGGCATATGCTGACGCAATTGCTAGTGCTAAAACGGTATTTTGGAATGGCCCTATGGGTGTATTTGAAATGTCATCGTTTGAAGCAGGTACCAAGGGTGTAGCGTTGGCAGTTGCTGCAAACAAAGATGCTGATACCATTATTGGTGGCGGCGATAGTGTTGCCGCAGTAAATAAATTTGATTTAGCTGATCAAATGACCTTTATTTCAACTGGTGGCGGTGCTTCCATGGAATTGGTACAAGGGGAAGCTTTGCCAGGTGTTGAAGCGCTTAAATAAAACGAAGTTTTGCTTTCGTAGCAAGCAGTACTGTGTGTATTGGTAGGGGGAATGTATGCGCAAGTATTTAATGGCAGGTAATTGGAAAATGAATAAAACGATATCTGAGGCTATCGTTTTAACTCAGCAACTCTGCAATCAATACAATCGTAAGTGGGATAACGTAGATATTGTAGTCTGTCCTCCTGCGATCGACATTAAGTCGGTGTACACCGTTATCGACTTTGATAAGACAAATATTGCAATTGGTGCTCAAAATGTTCATTGGGAAGAATCTGGTGCTTTTACGGGCGAAATTTCTATCCCTATGATTAAAGAAGCTGGTTGTGAATACTGCATCGTTGGTCATTCTGAGCGTCGTGAAATGTTCAATGAGACTGATACGACGGTTAACCAGAAAGTTAAGGCTTTAATTGAAGCAGGAATTGCACCTATTGTGTGTGTCGGTGAATCTCTTTCGATGCGTGATTCAGGCGACTATGGTGCCTTTATTGTTGCGCAGGTTCGCGCAGCTCTCGCGGGTCTTGATGAATCTGATATGAAGAATGTGGTTGTTGCATATGAGCCAATTTGGGCTATTGGCACGGGACGTACGGCAACGCCAGAACAGGCAGAAGAAGTTTGTGGTGCTATTCGCGCTACGCTTAAGGACATGTTTGGCGAAGGTGTAGCAGAGTCTTGTCGCGTACTTTATGGTGGCTCTATGAATGTAGGCAATGTTGAATCATTGCTCGCACAGCCTGACATCGATGGCGGTCTTATTGGTGGAGCGTCCTTGCAGGCAGACTCTTTCCGTCAGCTTATTGAGAGTGCACACGAGGTGAGCAATTAGTAGCGTTCAAGTTTGTTAGATGTTTTATGTCTAGCTATGCATTTGAGCCCCGCTTTATGCGGGGCTTATTTATGAAGAATGGGTAGGCTGTATCAATTTGAAGGCAGAAATACCTTGCGGTATTTTAGGGAAGTTTCTATAATCTATATTTTGTGTAAGCTTACTAATAAACGTCTATATAGATGGGAATTACATTGAGTATTATCGCGATTATTTTTACCGTGCTTTTGGTTATTTCTGGCATCGGTCTTGTTATTTTCGTTTTGCTCCATTCCGGTAAGGGTACTGGTTTGAGCGACATGATTGCTGCCCAGGTTTATAACAATCAGACTGGTTCTGGTACGGTAGAGAAGAATCTTGACCGTATTACCATCATTTTGGCTGCGGTATTTTTGATTTCTCTCGTTGTGTTGATGATTGTTTATCCTCAGGGAACGATTGGATAAATTGCTTAAAAAAAAGTTCTTGCAACTTTGTTTCGTTCTGGTAATATATTCCTCGCTGCAAGTGAGCAGCCCTTAAGCCAATAGCTTAAGTTTTATGTCAGAGTGGTGGAACGGCAGACACGCTAGCTTGAGGTGCTAGTGCCTAACTATACGGGCGTGCGGGTTCAAATCCCGCCTCTGACACCAGTTAAACGTCCAGGTAGCTATCGAAAGATGGCTACCTTTTTTATTGTCAAGGCAAAGGACTGCTGTCCTTTCCGATATAGAAAGGAGAAGTACAAAGCCATGGTAAGTGGTGAATGTGTTCTTGTGGGCTAGCCGGGAGGTTGGTCTGCATATTTATTTATTCCACCTCCCAAAAGAATGATTGTTTAATTCAGAGAAATACAGTGCTTTTAAGGATTTCTTGAAAGTCTATTTCGATATTTGGATGTCATTTTTGAGAGGTAGATTCAGATGAATCGAGAAAATAAAAGGAAAAAATTTAAAACAGGTTATTACAAAAATAACCCGTGTGAAGAGGTATTTGAGTGTAAAGTTTGTGGCAGATTAGTTGTACCAGAATTCGCTGGAACAGAACATCGCAATCATTGTCCAAATTGTTTATCGAGTTTACATGTGGATAATGAACCAGGGGATCGCGAAAGTGATTGCGGTGGTTATATGGACCCTATCGCTGTTTGGGTTCGTAAAAATGGTGAATGGGCAATTCTGCATCGCTGTAGACGTTGCGGGAAAATAGTTTCAAATAGATGTGCTGCCGATGATAATCCTATGAAGCTTATGTCTATAGCCATGAAACCTTTGTGTGAACCTCCTTTCCCTATAGAAAGGCTTCAGGAAATGTCAGATGCGATGGGCTACGTAGGAAGTTTTAAATAATATTAGTACGTCAGCTTTCCTTAATGTGGTAATGGTAAAGGAGTAGGTATGAAGTTTTGTACACGGTGCGGAGCGCAGTTGGAGGATTCCAGCAAGTTTTGTACTTCCTGTGGTGCGCCTTGTGAAGAACCTACTCCGTCTCAAGACTCCAAAAAGAAGCTCATTATTGGTATTGCAGCAGGTGTAATTGCCCTTGTAGTTATAGCTATTTTGTTTGTAGTATTTGTATTTGGTGGTCAATCAAACGAAGATGCTCAAGCTACTGGTGCTGTACAAACTCAAGGAGAGCAGTCTGTAAAGGAATCTGATGCTGCTGAGGAGGATTCAACTCAAGAAAATGCTTCCGAGAATGAATCAACTGCGGTTGCTCCTGAGGAGACAACAGGTTCAGCTGCGGCTTCTTCTGATGAAGGCACCATACCTTATTTGAGCTCGAATGTTGCGGGATCGTACCCTGGACTGGTTGTTCCTTTTACTGATATTTCTGCTTCTTCAACATTAGAAACTTCAAGCTACGGGACATACTATGCTTCAAATGTATCTGACGGCAATAATTCCACTGCCTGGGTAGAAGGGGATCCGGGCAGTGGCGCAGGTTCTGAAATAACGTTTGTTAATTTGACCTCCCATGAGCCTCTAACCGAAATGGCTATCTTTAATGGGTATTGTAAGAGCAAAGATTTGTATTATGCCAATGCTCGCCCTCACCAAATTACTATTTTTGCTGATGGTGTACCCATTGGAACAACTTCTTTGGTTGATGAATATAGCGCCTTACAGGTAGTTACGTTTGCTGAACCTGTTTATCCAAATCAAATTACCCTACGTATTGATTCGGTATATGAAGGATCACGTCACGCCGATTGCTGTATCAGTGAAATCGGTTTCAGGTAATTAGAGATTTAAAAAGGGCCGAGTTTACTGCTTGACCCTTTTTACAATTCCTATATACGCTTTGTCTTTTTTGCTACTCTTTTGTTCAAAAAAGTTTTGTGGTGTCTATGCTATTCATTGTTTAGCGCATAAGTAATTTCACGATGTTCATTTTCATGTTGCTGAATGGGGGGTTACGGACAGGCATTTCGATAAGGTTTGATTTCTTCAACGTAGATTTGTAATGCGTAAAGCAATCAAACCCAACTTTGCCGTGGTAAGCGCCCATACCTGATTCTCCAAAGCCTCCAAAACCCATATGATTGTTAGCTAGGTGGATAACAACATCATTTATTGTGGCGCCACCAAAGGGAACCGAATTAATAACCTGTTCTTGGAAAACCTTACTGTTAGAGAAGACGTAGCAGGCTAGAGGTGCAGGGAAGCTGCGTATTATAGCTAGTGCCTCATCAAAGGTCTTCCACGTCATTACAGGCAGCACAGGACCGAATATTTCTTCTCCCATTACGGGGTCTTCAAGAGTGACGCCGCGCATCAGGGTTGGTTCAATACGGAGTGTTTCTCGATCACGACCGCCGCCTAGGGCAATAGTGGCATTTTCGTTGTGGTCATCAATAAGGCCACAGACACGATCGAAATGATGTTCATTAATCATGTGTGGATATTCTTCGCACTCTAAGATATTTTGACCATAGTATTTATGCAGCCACTTATCTAATTCAAGTACGAATTCGTCCACGACGTTTTCATGAATTAAGAAATAATCTGGTGCAACACAGGTTTGACCAGAATTGATGCATTTACCCCACGCAATACGCTGTGCAGCTCGTTTGATATTGGCATCTTCGGCAATAATGCAGGGGCTTTTCCCGCCAAGTTCTAACGTTACATCAGTAAGATTATCTGCAGCCGCATGCATGATTTGACGACCAACGCGCGGACTACCCGTGAAAAAGATTTTGTCGAATGTAGTTTCCAAGATCCAATCATTCATGCCGCCGCCACCTGGTAGGCATCGCACTAAATTCTTATCGAATACTTCATCACAAAGTTTTTGCAGGAAGGCGCTGGTAGCAGGGGAGGTGTGGGAAGGTTTTAAAACAACACAATTACCTGCAGTAATGGCATCAATAACTGGAACAAGGGCTAGCTGTAGAGGATAGTTCCAAGGTGAAAGAACTGCAACAACGCCAAAAGGAGAAGGGTACACCTTGGACGAAGAAGGAAAATGTGCCAAGGGGGTAGCTACGCGTTTTGGTTTTGCCCAAGCATATAACTTGCTGGAACATAGTTTTATTTCGTCATAGATGATGCCAAGCTCGGTAGCATAGCCTTCAAAAGGAGCTTTTCCTAAGTCAGTATGAAGCGCTTCGAGAACTTCATCTTCGTGTTTCTTCAAATAAGCGCGCAAACTTTGCAATACGCTGCGACGGAAATGCAAGGGAAGAGTTTTTCCCGTTTCGAACCATTCATGCATTGAATCTACTGTTGCCTGAACATCTGCTGCGCAGGTATACAAGCTGTTTTGTTGCGTTGATTCGTTGGTAGTTTGAGATGCCATTATAGTGCTGCCTCCAAAATCTCTAAAGCAACTTCTTCGGTGATTTCATGCTTGTTATACAAAGCCGCACCGTCATAACGTGCCTGCTTTGCAACGGCAGGAAGCTGTTCTTTGGTAACGCGCAGTTCGCTCAATTTTGTTGGTACTTGATATTCACGATGATAGAAATCATTCATGGTGAACAACTCGGTTTCGAAAAGCGCATCTTTTTCTTCTGCGGAAAGTCGTGCCGTGTCTAGGTCGGGACGAAGGGCAGAAAGCAATTCGCCATACAACCCCTTGTGATAACCGTGAGAGCGATTGAAATGTACACAATGGGGTAGAAGAAGCATCATTGCTTGGCCATGAGGAATATGGCATAAACCGCCAAGCGAATGTCCTATAGCGTGAACGATTCCAACCATTGCGTTAGAGAAAGAAGCGCCTGCCAAAAGGCTACCAAGGGCAAGGTTGGTTCGTGCATCAAGGTCGTTTGGTTCAGCGCACGAGTGAGCCAAGTTTTCAGTAATAAGACGGATTGCCTGTACTGCTAAGGCATCGCTAATCGGATTTTTTTGAATCGAAGTATAGGCTTCAATAGCATGAGTGAGTGCGTCTATGCCTGTTGTGGCGGTAAGCTTTGGTGGTAGTGAAGCAGTTAACTGAGGGTCAAGAAATGCCAAATGTGGCACTAAACGATAAGAGGTGTAACTCAGCTTAGCATGAGCTTGTGTGTCTGCCACAACGGCTACAAGGGTTACTTCAGAACCGGTACCAGCAGTTGTAGGAATGGCGATTAAGGTATCTAAATCGTCTTGTAGGATTTCTGATCCTTGAAGTTCGGTGAAATCCTTTTCACCTACTGATACTGAAGCTGCTGCTCCTTTAGCGGTATCAATTGCTGATCCGCCACCTAAAGCAATCCATCCATCACAACCTTGCGATCGATAGAGTTCTGCAACTTCGTTTACAACTGTTAAAGATGAATCAGGGGGAACTTGGTCGTAGACTACATAAGGAATATCGGCTTCTTTCAAGGGACCAAATACGTGCTCTGCAATTCCGAGTTTTACCAGGTTTTCATCGGTAACAATAAGAGGTTTTGTGACATTACGATCTGCCATTTTTACCGGCAATTTATGAAGAGCGTTTTTGCCACAGATGATTTTTGTAGGACAGTGGAATTCAAATGCGTTCATTTAATACCTCCGATAGGCACTACGCCAAAAGAAAAACGTTTTTAGAATTACGGTGAATAGATAGGTAACGGATACACCCTTGTCGTTAGGACCATGAGTGGTGAATAGTCGAGCGGATAGTCCTTCTTTGAGCGTTATTTCGCCAGAGAAAATATCGTATGCATAATCTAAATCGCGAAAAGTGATGGTTAGGGTTGGTTTTTCGTTGGTAGAGCAACCATGCCAAGAATTGTGGGAAAAGCGTAATGATTTGCTTTGGGGAAATCCTGAAATAGTAAGTCGTAAAACAAATCCTTCGCCTAAGTAGACTCCTTCGGAGCGAACTTTTTTTGAAAGACGGAAAACCTTTAACAACAAAGGCAAAATAAAAAGAAGAAGCGAAACATATATTCGTTTCCATAAAGATCGTTTGGGATGGGTGTGTCTATTTACCTGACCTCGCCCCGAAGTGCGAACTTCGAGCAATGGTTCTCCTAACCTAGATTATATTTTGATTGACAAATTATTAGATAGTCTAACTATTTTTGTGAGACAAATACACCTCTCTTCTAACATGTTCAATAAATGTATAGAAATTGATGCGTATAGAAATTAAAGCGTTGTTGCGCCAACGACATATGTTTCCATAGCCATTGACACTCCTTTGCTGAGTCTTAAAACGTATCTGTGCTATGGTTTCGTCGTGGGAGCAGAGGGACGTAGATATTTCTAGTTGTCGGTATGCGATTACCTACGCAATACCAAAAGGACAGGTGATGGTATGTCATCAGATGAACTCAAAGATGTTTTGCTGAAATTACCAAAAAGTGATTCGTTGTCTCCAGCAGAAATTGAAGCGAAGGCAGAAGGTTTAGGTATTACCAAAACGTCTATGAGTTTTACCCAGTCTTTTGTTCTCTCTATGATGGCTGGCGCATTCATCGCTATGGGTGCGATGTTTTTTCTTCTTGTTTCAGGAGATCCCGATTTACCTTTTGCGGTACAACGTGTATTAGGTGGCGCACTGTTTTCATTGGGTCTTTTGCTTGTTGTTGTTTGCGGTGCTGAACTGTTTACGGGCAACACTATGATCGTTATGACGGCGGCAAGTAAAAAGATTTCTTGGGGTGCCGTTATTAAAAACTGGATCGTTGTTTTTGTGGGCAATTTTGTGGGGGCACTTATTATTGTTGGCCTGGTCTATTTAAGTGGCATGCACACGATGAATGGCGGCATTGTTGGATCCACTATGGTTAGTGTTGCGTCAGGCAAGATGACCCCTGATTGGATTACTCTCTTTGCTAAGGGAATCATGTGTAACTTCTTAGTTTGCTTGGCAGTCTGGATTGCTTATGCAGGTAAGACGGTTGCTGATAAGATGCTTGGCATTTTGCTTCCTATTGCAGCGTTTGTTGCTTGTGGTTTTGAACACTGCGTTGCGAATATGTTCTTTTTACCCATGGGTATCTTGCTTACTTCGGTAGGTATTGTACCTGCTGGAATCGATCCTTCAGTACTTACTTGGGGTGGTGCTCTTTGGAATTGGAGCGCTACGGTACCAGGTAATATTGTAGGTGGAGCGTTTTTTGTGGGTATGGCGTATTGGGTTGCCTATCATAAGAAGAGCAAATAAGGGTTACGCTAGATAATAAGTAATACGAAGTAAAAGCTCTAAAGGTAAATCTGGATTACTTGTTGGTGATCCAGCTACCTTAGAGCTTTTTTAATAAGAGCAAAGTATGCAACAGTCATTGCTAGTAGTCCTATTCCATCGAAAAAGATAAAACGTTGAATGCTGGTTGCGAGAATATCGTGTCCACTAGGCAGCCATGCTAAGAGCAGTGATTCCCCAACAAGTCCTATTGCTTGTTGGAAAAGAATAATAATGCCTACTATGCGCCATTTGATGGGATGAGCAATAAAAAATGGATAGGTGACATTCCACATAAGAAAGGCAATACCCATGCCTTGTAGAGCAATGATTCCTGAGATGCCTTCAAGTTCGTAGGCACCTACATATGCATCGGGTATGAAGACAAACTGCAAAGCGCACTGAACATTGATGACGAATACAAGTCCAAACACTATGCGAGCACACCAAAGTGCCTGTTGAGATGATTTTGACATCGCTTTGGATGGGGTAGGTGCTGGATTGTTAGTAGTTTGTATCATGAATAGCTAGTTGTCGGTATCAAGCCAGATGGTAAAAGGACCATTATTTACCAGTGAGACTTCCATCATGGCACCAAACCATCCCGTTTTAAGGTCAATATTGTCTTGCTGTATTAGATTTCCAAAATAGGTATACAGTGCTTCTGCCTGTTCTGGTTTTGCTGCTTTAGTAAACGATGGCCTGTTCCCCTTACGACAATCCGCGTACAGCGTAAACTGAGAAACAAGAAGAATGCTTCCCTCAACATCATGAATTGATAGATTAGTTTTGCCTTGATCATCTTCAAATATGCGGAGTTTAGATATTATTGACCATAACGAGTTGGCGGTTTCTTCATTGTCCTCAGGACCTACGCCAAGAAAAATAACGTAGCCCTTATCGATGTGTTGGCTAGTGTTATGTTCTGCAGAAACAGAAGCAGAGCTTACGCGTTGAATAAGTGCTCTCATGTAAACCTTTCTGCTTAGGGACTATGCTATACGATATTATGAATCAAAAGAGGAAAGGAGGGCGGTATGCTTCACCCAAAAATTTTGGCATATTGCGAAGAAGACGTGGTGGATATTCGCGGATTTGATCGCTGTGAATTACATGAAGCCGAAGAAGGTCGTTTTGTTCTTCGTGCATATCCTGGACCTGACTGTGGAAATAATATCGGCACTATTCATGGCGGTTTTCTTCTTGCTCTTGTTGATATAGCAGGCACGGGAGCCGTTGATACTCTTGGACGAGAAAATGCAACGATGTCGGTTAATGCGAATTACTTACGTCCCGTGCATGTTGATGATGAATATATTGATGTCATTGGAACGGTGTTGAAATCAGGTAGACGCACGGTAATATCTGAAGTTGAAGTCCGTCGTCCTGATGGAGAATTGGCGGTTAAAGCAACGGTAAATGTTGCAGTAACCAACAATCAAATAATTGATCTGTAAAGGAAATTATGTACAAGCTAAAAACCGAAAGCAGTTTCGATGCTGCACATTTTCTGACTGACTATCACGGTAAATGCGAAAACTTACATGGCCATCGTTGGCGTGTGGTTGCTTATATTGCGCAAGCAGAATTGTGCAAAGAAGGTACGCATAAAGATATGGTTCTTGATTTTGGTGAATTTAAAAAAGAAGTTCGCGCTTTAACAGAAGAATTTGATCATTCCTTTATTGTTGAAGAAGGATCTCTTCAGGCACAAACATTGTCTTGTTTGGAAAATGAAGGCTTCACCTTAACCATTTTGCCTTTCAGAACAACGGCAGAAAATCTTGCTCATTATTTTTATGATCGTTTAGCAGAAAAAGGTCTGCCGGTATCGGAAATCGAAGTGTACGAAACGCCTAATAACTGTGCAATTTATTGTGGCGAGTAGTGGAGATCGCATCAGATGAATCAAGAAATTATGTTTCCCGTTGCCGAGCGCTTTGTTTCTGTTAATGGCGAAGGTCTTAGGGCGGGTAGGCTTGCTGCCTTCATCCGAATGACGGGTTGCAATCTGGCTTGTTCGTGGTGTGATACGGCATGGGCAAATGATGAATCATGTGTTCATGAGAATTTATCCGTGCAGCAGTTGGTAGCGTGGGTATCAGGTACGTGTGTCTCGTGCGTAACCTTAACCGGCGGAGAACCTGCCCTTCAGCCAGGTCTGAGTGCTTTAATTGAAGCTTTAGCGTTAAGCGATACGTGGGGTAACGATAATAAGCGCGTCATAGAGATAGAAACTAATGGTTCTGTGGATCTAGCGGCACTTCATGAATTGCGTTGCTCTTTAAAAAATATCGTTTCGGTGCCTACTACTATTGCTTTCACTGTTGATTGTAAGCTTCCTTCTAGTGGTATGTTTTCTGAGATGCTTGAAAGCAATTATGATCTTTTAGAATCCGAAGATGCAGTTAAGTTTGTGGTAGCTTCAAAAGAAGATATGGAAGCTGCATACGATCGTATTAAAGCCTATTCATTGTGCTCGACGTGTGAAGTGTTGTTTAGTCCAGTATATAGTTGTATTGAACCAGCTGATATTGTTGTGTTTATGGAAGAAAAACAACTATCAGAAGTGCGGCTGCAACTTCAACTTCATAAAGTTATTTGGCCTAATGTAGATAAAGGAGTATAGCGCTTGCGTGCTTTAGTTTTGTGTTCCGGTGGCGTTGATTCAACAACGCTTTTAGCGATGGCGGTAGATAGATATGGTAGTGAAAACGTTGTTGCGTTGAGCATTTCCTATGGTCAGCGTCACGAAAAAGAATTGAAAGCAGCTCGTGATGTTGCGCGTTATTACCATGTTGAGCAGCGTTTTTTGGATTTAGCAGCGATTTTTGCCGATAGTTCCTGTTCACTGCTCGCTCATTCTGAAAAAGACATTCCGAGGGAAAGCTACGCTGAGCAATTAGAACAAGCCGACACTAAGCTTGTGTCTACCTATGTCCCTTTCCGTAACGGCCTTTTCTTGTCTTCGGCGGCATCAATGGCACTGTCGCTTGAGTGCTCAGTTTTGTACTATGGCGCACACCATGATGATTGGGCGGGCAATGCCTATCCTGATTGTTCTCGAGAATTTGTTGCTGCTATGAACAATGCCATTATGGAAGGTACTGGGGGAGAGCTACATATGGAAGCACCTTTTGTTGAATGGTCTAAAGCAGACATTGTCAAAAAAGGTCTTGAATTGAATGTTCCCTATGAGCTTACGTGGTCTTGTTATGAAGGCGGAGATAAACCATGCGGCGTTTGTGCTACCTGCATAGATCGCAAACGCGCTTTTGAACTCAATGGTTCGATTGATCCTTTATTGAAATAAGTAGTTATAGAAAGAGACGGTTATGCATAATACTTCTCGAAGCCCCGAACAAGTATCTGATCTTACCTTACTTGGTTCTCAGACGCATTCTTATCCTGATGATTATGCTCCTGAGGTTTTGGAGACGTTTGAAAACAAACATCAAGAAAATGACTACTTTGTAAAGTTTAATTGTCCAGAATTTACGAGTCTTTGTCCTATTACTGGTCAGCCAGACTTTGCAACAATTTATATTTCCTATGTGCCCGATGTCCGTATGGTGGAATCTAAGAGCTTGAAGTTGTATCTGTTTAGCTTTAGAAACCATGGCGATTTTCATGAGGACTGCATGAACATCATCATGAAAGACCTGATTGAGTTGATGGACCCACGCTACATTGAGGTTTGGGGAAAGTTTACTCCTCGCGGCGGAATCTCAATTGATCCTTACTGTAATTATGGTCGCCCAGGAACGAAATGGGAGCAGGTTGCTTGGGATCGCTTGGTGCATCATGATATGTATCCAGAAAAGGTCGACAATCGCTAATGGTGGCTTAGTGGTACTTTTGTTTTCAGAACGCGGCATCAAAAGGATCGCTCGTGCTTACTATTTCATTGCCATGACAAAGTTCAGTCAGCGCTTTTAAAAGATCTTTTTCGGTTCCTTCAAGCATGCGAACAACCAACGTGACGGTGTCGGTGTAGTTGGTATGCATAATTTTGGCTTCATAGTGGCCTATTGTGTGATTGAGCTGATCATAGAGTGCATAGGGAATAGTTATTGTGATGTCTACGCATGAAGAAATGGTTACTTTTGTTGCAGCTTCGATTGCTGCTTGAGTTGCTTGTGTGTAGGCGCGTACTAAACCGCCTGTTCCCAGTAAGGTGCCACCAAAATAGCGAGTAACAACTGCTATCACATCGGTTAGCTCAGCGTGTTGTAACACCTGTAAGGTTGGAAGCCCTGCTGTTTTTTGTGGTTCTCCATCATCTGAATAGCGAATTCGAGGGGTAGCTCCGCTGCCACGTAAGATATAGGCATATACATTGTGACGGGCCATACGATGGGTGGCTTTAATCTCTTCCAGGAAAGCCAGTGCTTCTTCTTCGGATTCAACATGGCAAAGCTGCGCTATAAAACGGCTCTTCTTTTCTTCGATTTCCGCTTGTACGCGATCTTCTATGGTGAGATACGATGCCATGAAAACTCCTTCTTTATAATGGTATCCTAGCGAATGTATCTTTAACGAACAACGCATTATGGCATTCGATATATAAGAAGGGTATTTCGTGACTGATCAATTTCAACAAATGCCTCCACAAGATTCAGGAGCAAATCGCCAAATTATAGATGATGAGCAGCTTAAACGCCTTATGAAGGAAAGCCAGCCATCGTTCATGGAAAAATATGGTTCATGCCTTGTGACGTTTGCTCTTATGGCTATTTGTATCGTGGTGTATGGTATTGAAGTTCTACGATCTGGTTTGAGTACCTCTATTTCTTCTATGGTTCTTTTTGATATGGGAGCCATGTACGCGCCTGCGGTTACCTCCTTTACTGATTGGTATCGCTTTATAGCGCCTATGTTTTTGCATGTTGACTTAATGCATCTGCTTTTTAATATGGCGGCGCTTTATAGCTGTGGTGTTTTATTGGAACGCGTGTTGGGTCGCTGGAATTATCTGCTGCTGTATTTCATTGCAGGAATAAGCGGCAATGCGTTGTGCTATATGGTTGATATGATGACAGGAAGCTATTACGTAAGTGCTGGTGCGTCTACTAGTATTTTCGGACTTTTTGTTGCAGCTGCTTTGTTGGGTTTCTTATCAAAATACAATCGCAAGTTTTTAATTTCGTATAGCAAGGGCATGTTAAGCGTTATCGCTATCAACATCCTTTATACGTTCCTTTCGCCCAGCATCTCTATTAGTGGTCATTTAGGCGGTGCACTTGGTGGTTTAATAGCCATGTTTATGATTCCGAGCAAGAATTTAAATGTTGCCCTAATTGTACGAATAGTGGCGTGGATTGTATGGGCGCTGTCTATTGCTCATGTTCTTGCTACTACTATGGGGCTCGCCTTTATTAATTTCTTTTAACGAAACGTATTTAGTGCACTGAGGATAAAAACAAACAAAAATGGCGCCGTTTTAAAGAAAGCAGCGCCATTTTATTTTCATCGAAGAAGTGAACTTCTCGCAACTGTAGGGTTTGAAACGCAACCGATAACGTTAGAAGCGCTTACTGTTTTATAAGTGAAGTGAGTTTTCCTTTTGCCAGAAGAGAAACAGTATTAGTCGCTCGTGATATTGCTGTATACAACTGACGACGAGCCAAATCGGTATCTGGGTAAACATCTTGGTTTGCGTCGGGAATAATAACGTTGTCAAACTCAAGACCCTTTGCTAATTGAAGATCAATAAGCACGATTCCGTGATCAGGCAGGGTGCTTCCTTCGGCAATAAAATGAAGTTGATCTGCAGGAACGATTGTTTTAAGAATGTCCCACATTTCAGTTAATTCTTGTTCATTATTAACAACTACTGCGCTCAATCCTGATTCTCCGTGAACTTCAGGAATAATACGGTGAAGTTCTGCTTTGATTTCCTCTTCGGTTGAACAAACGATTATTTCGGGTTCTTTGTCATCGCGTTGAACTGAAGAGATTTGCATTCCGGTATTATTCTGGGCTAATTGAGCAAACAGTTTGGTAATTGCAGGAGTAGAGCGATAGCTGGTCATAAGGAAGCATTCTTCAATACTTCCTCGATATTTCATAAAGACTTCTCTAACTTCGCTAAACGTTGAAGTTGAATCACCAATGGCTTGGTTTTCGTCTCCTAACAACAAGAAATGAGCGCGATGGTAATAGCGTGCCATTACCGCAAGTTGAGCAGGAGAGTAGTCTTGTACTTCGTCAATCATGACAAAGCGAGCTTCGTCATTTATCAGACCTGTACAAGCAATTTTGAGGTAGAACCATTCAAGGAAGGACAAGTCCTCTATTCCAAGTAATCGTTTAGCAATTCTGTCTACACGTACCCAGTGGTTGAGTTGAATTGAGGTACGTGCTTCGCCGAAGCGAAAATTCAAATAGATAAGCGTGTATTTCTTCGCTTGCTCTTCGGTATCCATAATTGCTGGTTCACCGAAGAGAGCAAGTTGCTGATTGTAGCTCAGAGCGCTTACTTCGTCTTGGAATTTTTCAACGCTGGACATTTGACCTAAGCGACTTTCGAATCGATCTTCAAGTTCTTCACGAACAAGTGTGATAAGGCGTGGTCCTGCAGGAACATTTTTATATTGCGAAGCAATTTTGTTGATTTGATTAGCAGAGATGAGCGTCACACCTTGCATTTTAATGTCACGAAAATCTTTTTCTGTGAATTTCAAATTTGGAATAGCTTCGTCGATGTGCTGAAGCACTTCTAAAGACGTATGGAAGCGATCAAATACGCGGCCTTCAGGAACAACGGAGCTTGCAAATTCATCCCAGGTAAGAATAGGCGGATTCTTTTCTCCCATATCGGGCAAAACATTGTCAATATAGGTTCTAAATACTGGATTAGGAGTAATGAGGTAAACCTGTTCAGGATTTAAGCTTTCTCGCTTTTGGTAGAACAAATAAGCAATGCGTTGAAGTAGCACCGATGTTTTACCACTGCCTGCAATGCCATTAACAAGCAAAGCAGGAACATCATCGTGCCTGATAACTTCATTTTGTTCTTTTTGGATAGTAGCGGTGATTGCACTCATTTGAGAGGTGCGCTGTTGCGACAAGGAACGCAACAAAAGCTCATCTTGAATAGCTACCGTGGTGTCGAAGTAGGCATTAAGGGTATCTTCGGTAATGTCAAACTGGCGGCGTAATTTTAGATCGCAGTTGATAGTACGTCCATTAGCTTGATAGGATGTTTTGCCATTAGCTTGGTTGTAGTACACCTCTGCAACGGGGGATCGCCAGTCAACAATAAGACGGTGATAGGATTCGTCGGAGATTCCCGCATTACCTATATAAATTTCCTTTGCTTCAGCTCCTGGCTTAAATTGAAGAGCGACTTTTGCAAAGTAAGGCTGAGGTTTTAAGAGCTCAATGTTTGACAGCTTTTCAGCATCTACTTGCTGAGATTGATTAAGAGCGTCAATAACACTGTTTAAGTTGGCATACTCAATGTAGGTCTCTTGCGCTTCGCCTTCGCTGGCAAAGTTGGAAGTTGCTTCATCTGCCATAGAACGTTTGTAGTTTTCGGCAGCATCAGCGGTATTTTTCATGCGAGCAACAAGAGCGTCTTGCATGGAAAGAAGTTTAGTATAGGTTTTAGAAAGGTGTGCCTGTTCAGCCGCGAAAACTGGATCTTCGGCTGCAGACTTTTCGATCTGATTGGTATCTTCAGTCATGTTTTATCCTTTCAAATAAGGGGTTTAATATCATACCTTTTTCTGGCGAGCCTGTGAAAGGGGACGAGTATTCCGTTACTATTCTTTACAGTTACGCAACATGTGGGTATTTACTTTGACAGATCTTTGTTGTCTGGATAAGGTGTGGTGTTATGGTTAGTACGGGAAGGAGGAATACGCAATGAGCAATGTTTTTGCGCTGCTAAAACGTGATTTTAAGCGTCTATTAATGGCACCTGCTGCGCTTGTGGTTGTATTCGTTTTAATCGTTCTTCCTTCCTTGTATACCTGGTTTAATGTTGCGGGGTTTTGGGATCCTTATAGCAACACTGGCAACATGCGGGTATGTGTAGTCAATGAAGATCAGGGCTCGTATTCGGATATGACAGGATCACTCAATATGGGTGATCAGGTGGTAGAAGAGCTTTCGCATAATACCCAATTAGGTTGGGAATTTACTGATCGCGATACCGCTCTTGAAAAAGTTCGTTCGGGTGCGGCCTACGCTGCTTTTATTATTCCGAGCGATTTTTCTTCAAACACTCTCACGTTGTTGACAGGTGACTTCCATCAGCCGACGTTGCAATATTATGTTAATGAAAAGTCGGGTGGTGTATCCACTAAGGTTACTGATAGCGGAGCAACTTCTCTTGATCAAACAATTAACGACACGTTTGTTTCTGTGGTAAGTGAAACTCTTGCAAGTTCGTTTGACGAAAAACTTAAAACTATCGAAGGTGATTTAGACCAAGCTCAAAGTGGCGTTGTTAAACAGTTAGATCAAGTGAGTTCATCTCTTGATGGGGCACAGGAAAGTATAACCGCTCTGCAAGACAGCGCATCTGCAGCATCGAAAAAAGCCCAGGATGCAAAAGGGTTATTGCAACAAGCAAAAGATGCTTCCTCATCGTTACAAAGCGAATTAGAAACCTCATCTGAATTGCTTACATCCACCCAAAATGCGCTAGGACCTTTTATGGTGTCTTTTATGTCCGTTTTGGATGAGTCTTCAGTTTTGGCTTCTCAATCAATTACTCAGGCAAATAATTCAGTAGGGGCGGTTTCTGGTGCTGTTTCAGGTGCTGAAGGTACCTTGACGAGCACCGTTGAACAGGGAAAAGCACTTATTTCTTTAAACGAGACTCTTATTGAATCGCTTAACTCCATAACTCAGTCTCTTCCTGATGGCGAAGAAAAAGACGCTTTGAACCAAGTAATTGCGACCTTGCAAACCCAAAACGACTCGCTTTCAAGCGCTATTGACGGTGCTCAGACAAGCTATGAGAGTATAAATGCAGCTTCTAGCGATATTGCAACTGCTTCTGAAGGGCTATCTGGCGCGTTGCAGACAACCCTTGATGCTGGCAGTGAATATCGTGAAGTACTTTCAAACGAAACATTCCCTGCGCTCAACAGCACTACTACTTCGCTTGCGAATACGACGAATGATTTGGCGCGTGCACTCGATAAACAAAATGGGTTAATTGATAAAGGTATGGCAGAAATTGACCAATTAACTAGTGTTTTATCAGAAACTTCTTCAACACTGTCTGATACCTCACAACTTTTGGGTGGCTTTTCTTCGGATTTGGATACTTTATCGACTGATGTGGCAGCTCTGCAAAGCTCTGGTATTTTAGAGCAGCTTTTTGGTGAAGATGGAATTGATCCTGCTAAAGTATCTGAATTTATGTTTTCGCCTGCAAAAATAGAAACGGTATCTTTGTATTCTGTTAATTCATATGGCGCAGCTATGGCACCACTCTTTATGAATCTTACGCTTTGGATTGGTGTATTTATGCTGCTTGTTATTCTTCGTCAAGAAGTTGATCGAGAAGGATTGCCTAACCTTACCGCACGTCAAAGCTACATTGGAAGACTTATTTTCCTGGCAATCTTAGCTTCTCTCCAGGCGATCGTATGCTGTAGCGGCAATCTTATTCTTGGAGTACAGGTAGCAAGCATCGCTCTGTTTTATATAACTTCAATCTTGGCTTCTCTTACCTATCTATGCATTCAGTATGCCTTGTCGGTGTTGCTTCAGCATGTTGGTAAGGGGTTATGCATTATTCTCATTTTTGTGCAGATCCCTGGTGCAACAGGACTTTATCCCATTGAAATGACCCCTGATTTCTTCCAGGCGGTATATCCTTTATTCCCGTTTACCTACGGCATTAATGCGCTACGAGAGACCATTGCTGGATTCTATGGTTTGCAGTGGGTGGGTTATCTCGGCATTATGCTGCTATTCCTTGTGGCATTTTTGGTGATCGGTTTATTCCTGCGACCGTATTTCGTTAATTTGAACCGTATGGTTGCTCATCAAATTAAGGAAAGCGACATTATCAATGGGGAAGAAGCGGAGCTTCCTGCACGCCGTTACAGGACTACGTTGCTTGTGCGTTCGCTTATAAACCAAAAAGAATATCGTCAAGAAATTCTGAATCGCTACGATGAATACAAGCGGCACTATGAAAAAGGCAAGCGCTACGCCATTACCCTTGCTATTGTGATCCCAATTATTGCAACGGTAATTATGGTGTTGCTTTCAGTAGAAAAAGTAATGATTCTGACTACTTGGCTTGTATGGTTGGTGCTGGTAATTCTGTTCTCTATTATTGTGGAATTTGTTCGCGACAGGCTTGATCATGAAGTTGCTCTTTCAGAGTATAGCAACGAAACAATTCGTGGGTTCTATAGTGAGGTTGAATCTAAAGCGTCTTCTACGTTTGACGAACATGAAGCTACAGACACTAATCAAGCGCCTTCTTCATCTCAAGGAGGCGATAAGTAATGAAAAACATCGTCCATTTGTTTTTGTACGATTTAAAGCATTTATTTAGCAACGTAATGACGGTGATTATTGTTCTCGGTCTAGTTTTGCTTCCTTCTATATTTAGCTGGTATAACGTTTTGGCTTGTTGGGATGTATTTGGGAATACCGACAATTTAAAGGTTGCGGTAGCAAATACTGATGAAGGATACCAAAGCGATCTTGTTCCTCTTGAGGTAAATCTGGGGGATCAAGTTCAAAATGCGCTTCTGGAAGACAAAGAGATGCAGTGGGTATTTACTTCTGAAGAGGATGCTATCGAAGGTGCAGAGTCAGGTAAATACTATGCTGCTGTCGTTATTCCGAAGAGTTTTAGTAAGGATATGATGACGTTCTATTCGCCAGAAGTAGAACATGCCAGCATTTTGTATTACACCAACGAAAAGAAAAATGTTGTTGCCCCAAAACTTACCGAACGCGGCGCGGATGATGTTGCTAACAAAATCAACGCCATATTTGTAGAAAAAATAAGCGAAGTAGGGCTTAATGTAGCTTCTTCTCTTGTGGACTATTCCGAAAATAAAGGAAGTGCAAATCAGGTAGCTCAACTTTCTGAAAGCATTTCAGAGGCAAGCGATCGCATGGCTCAAACATCGGAAGTACTATCTGCGTATGCATCGCTTTTGTCTACTTCGCAGACCTTAGTTTCTTCTTCAGCGGAGCTTTTGGGGGATACCTCTCGATCAGCTGAAGAGGTATTGCAAGCAGCAAACGAGAGTAAAGATTCAATCGATTCTTTGTCGGGAACTATGTCAACCACAACGCAAGCTTTGCAAGATGCCCTTGAGAAAAGCGCACAGAGTTATACGGGAGTTTCGGATTCTATAGATAATGCTTTTAACTCAACTGATGTTGCTGCAAGTGATTCGGCTACTTCCTTAGATAACCAAGCTGACTCTATCTCTCAACAATCTGAGGCATTTAGAAGTCTTGCAGATACGCTTTCTGCCTGTCAGGTTCCTGAAGAATTTCAGGGAAGTTTAGATGCGTTTGTTTTGCAGTTACGCTCATCTGCTGATTCACAAGATCAGCTTGCGCAAAACTTACGTACTATGGCTGATTCTATTCGTACAGAAAACAACGAGGCACAAGCTAATCACGATGAGGTAGCACAACTAGCTTCTCAAGCGCAGTCAAGTGTGACTGATTTGTCTCAGGATTACAATTCAACAATCAAGCCACAGCTGGAATCTCTCCAATCTCAATTGCAGCAGGGCTCTTCGAGCTTATTGGATAATGCCTCGCTTCTTTCTTCAGGTGCTCAGGATATTCAAGGTTCAGCTGATTCTGTGGTAGATAGTCTTAGTAAGGCGCAACAGCGTTTGGAATCGAGCGCTCAAACTCTAAAGCAATCATCAGATTATTTGGCTGAATTAAGTACAGCGATGAATAAGGCGATTTCATCTGGCAACTGGGACGATCTTAAGAAGATATTACGTGCCAATCCAAGTGAGCTTGCCCAAGCGCTTGCTGCTCCTGTGCAGGTTGAGCGAACAGCACTGTATCCTGCTTCGAATTTCGGTTCCCAAATGGCCCCTCTGTACACTATGTTAGGCCTTTGGATTGGATCCCTTTTGTTAGCAGTGGCGATTAAAGTTACTGTTTCTCGTCGTGCACAAGATGAATTAGGGTACGTAAAGCTCTATCAGGTGTTCTGGGGTAGGTTTATTACCTTTGCCTGCTTGTCTTTTATCCAATCAAGTATTTTGGCTCTTGGCAATATGCTGTTCCTGCAGGTTCAGGTTGCTAATCCGTTGTTGTATATGCTTTGTTATTGGGTATCAGGCTTAGTGTTTACATTCATCATTTATACCTTAGTCGTTTCTTTTGCTAATTTGGGAAAGGCCTTGGCAGTATTCTTGCTAATTATTCAGGTATCAGCTGGTGGAGGAAGTTATCCATTGCCTATGTTGCCCGATTTTGTTCAAGCAATAAGTCCTTTCCTTCCATTGACGCATGCAATTAACGCCCTTAGGTCTGCAATGATGGGTCTTTATCAGATGGACTTTTGGATAGAGCTCGCTACTTTATTGGCGTTTATTGTTCCATTTTTGTTGCTGGGGCTCGTTCTGCGAAAGCCTCTTATCAAGTTGCTGAATTGGTATGTGCGTAAAACCGAAGAATCCAAGTTGGTTAATTAGTTCAAAATTGAACTTTATACGTAGTTTTGTGGATTAAAAGTTTCAAAATAAGTCAAATCGTAAAGACCATTTACGGAAAAGTTCAATATTAAAGACACCTTTTCTTTAGGTTCATCTACAATGAGTTCAATTTGAAGTTTGAAATTGAACTTCTTTGAACTAAGGTAGTTACGATTATGACTAATACATCTTATAGTTCTGCTCAGATTTTTGGTAGCAGGCTTAAAGAAGCCATGGCTGCTCAGAATATCAAGCAGGTAGACTTAATTGTTCAGGCGAATGCTTTAGGTGAAAAGCTAGGGAAAAGCCAAATTAGCCAATATGTCAGCGGAAAAACCATTCCCAGAAAAGATACGCTTGCACTGCTCGCTCGAATTCTTGGTGTTGATTCTTGCTGGTTGATGGGGGAGTCTGGGGACGAAGCTGACCACAGAACTGAAAAGGATTTATATCAAGATAGCTCTTTGTCTCAAACTTCTCATAATCACTCGCCTTTGTCAGATCAGGCTCTATCGGAAAAAGACGGTTTATCTAAGGCATCTTCAACTTCGAAAGGTTCTTCCATGCGTGAATTTAAGAAATCTTCTAAATTAGATAATGTTTTATACGATGTTCGTGGCCCTGTGGTAGATGAAGCAGCTCGCATGGAAGTTGAGGGCACCCGTATTTTGAAGTTGAACATTGGTAATCCAGCACCATTTGGTTTTAGTACCCCTGATGAAGTTCTTTATGACATGCGTCAACAGTTGGTTGATTGTCAGGGGTACTCTGATGCAAAAGGCATGTTTGGTGCGCGTAAAGCTATCATGCAGTACGCTCAGATCAAGCACATTCCTAACGTGACTATGGATGGTATTTATACTGGTAATGGGGTAAGTGAGCTTATCAATATCTGTATGTCTGCTCTTTTGGATAATGGCGATGAAATTCTTATTCCATCGCCTGATTATCCTTTATGGACTGCTTGCGCAACGTTGGCTGGTGGCAATGTTGTTCATTATATGTGTGACGAACAGGCTGAATGGTATCCAGATATTGATGATATTAAGAAAAAGATTACACCTCGCACTAAAGCTATCGTAATTATTAACCCTAACAACCCTACGGGGGCTTTGTATCCTCGCGAAGTTTTGCAGGAAATCGTCGATGTAGCACGCGAGCACCAGCTCATTATCTTTTCTGATGAAATTTATGATCGCTTAGTAATGGATGGTGAAGAGCATGTTTCAATCGCATCCCTTGCACCCGAGCTGTTCTGCGTAACCTTCAGTGGTCTTTCGAAATCGCATATGATTGCAGGTTTCCGTATTGGTTGGATGATATTGTCAGGCAATAAGGAAATTGCCAAAGATTACATTCTTGGCCTCAACATGCTTTCTAATATGCGTTTGTGTTCCAATGTTCCTGCGCAGTCTATTGTTCAAACTGCGCTTGGTGGTCATCAGAAGGTGAATGAATATATTGTTCCAGGTGGTCGAATTTATGAACAGCGTGAATATGTATGTAATGCGCTCAATGATATTCCAGGAATCAGCGTCGTTAAGCCTAAGGCAGCATTCTACGCATTCCCTAAAATCGATACTAAAAAGTTCAACATAACTAACGACGAGCAATTTGCCTACGACTTGCTTAGAGAAAAGAAAATATTGCTTATTCAAGGTAGTGGATTTAACTGGAAAGAACCCGATCATTTCCGTATCGTCTATTTACCTCGTATTGAAATTCTTCAGGACGCAATGGGTAAACTGGGAGATTTTTTAGCACATTATCGTCAACGCTAAAGGGTAGTAGTGCCTCATCAGACGAGCTCAAAGGATTTGTGAGCTCTGTAAGAAAGTACCCGCGTTGTTTTTTATGACTTCTTGTGAAAGTGAGCATTAAAAAAGCCGAACTCCTAAAAGAGATTCGGCTTTTGTATTTCATGGAGGCGACGCCCGGATTCGAACCGGGGGTAAAGGCTTTGCAGGCCTCTGCCTTACCACTTGGCCACGTCGCCGATTAAAAAAGCCGACCGAATGTAATATCCAGTCGGCTTGACTAATCAATGGAGCGGACGACGGGGTTCGAACCCGCGACCCTCACCTTGGCAAGGTGATGCTCTACCAGCTGAGCCACGTCCGCGCGCAAGAAAGTATTATATCGGTTTGAGTAATTTGCGCAAGAGGGAATTTAAAATATTTTTGATATTAAAAAAGCCGAACTCCTAAAAGAGATTCGGCTTTTGTATTTCATGGAGGCGA